>Ga0224722_1000446_pt1 | contig 23976 bp, 19 predicted proteins | sample Balambano_FR1_Me_FD_161646 | JGI IMG/M metagenome (GOLD analysis project Ga0224722, IMG submission 161646) | Freshwater sediment microbial communities from Lake Towuti, South Sulawesi, Indonesia - Balambano_FR1_MetaG | ecosystem: Environmental > Aquatic > Freshwater > Lake > Sediment | place... | reverse complement strand
GGATTCCAGCAGGACAGGTCGATCGCCCATTTTGGGATAGGCAGTTGCCGAGAAGCGAATGTGATGAAGTTTGCCCTGCTCGGCTGCCTGGGCTGTGGCATCGATCGCAATTTTGCCCTGCCCCGGAAAGCTGATTTTGATGGGGGGCTGCAGCACGATCGCCACCGTTTGACCGTCGATTTGAAATTTGAATGGCGGGATGCGGTTGACGATCGCCGGATTATTCATCGCCTGATTGACATCGGCTTCTGTTAGCACAACACGACTGGTCGCATTCAGGGGCTTATCCAGCTCAAGTTTGCCCAGCAGCAGACTGAGCGCATTGAGGTCAAGCTCCTGCGTGTGCAGCTCCATTTCATCAACGCGCAAATCTTGCACCACCATGCCCTGACCTCTCACCGATACTGAATCTGCCTGCCCCTGGACAATTTTCAGCAAATCGGTGCGGACATCCACTTTGAGGTCTTCTGCATTACTGAGTTGGCTTGAAAGTCCAAGCTGGATTGCCTGGGAAACAAACTGCTCATCGAGGCGCGGCTCTTCGGGCATGGTGATTTCTCCTGGGTATGTTTCCCTTAAAGGACTAAGGGAAAGGATTTAGAGAGCAGTCATGACTTGCAGCAGTTCCGCCGAGAGGTCAACTCCAGCATGCCGCTTTTTCTGGAACAGCACACCTGCCAGGAAGTAAATATTGGCAGAGTAGAAGGCTTGGCGCTGTTTTCGCATTTCGCTGATCCAGTGACGCACTTTCGGCTCCGAGCTGTAGTAGCCAAAGCGGAGCGGTGTCACCATAAAGTCAGACACCTGATAGCCCTGATCGATCGCATATTCAATTGTATCGATCGGATTTGAGTAAGCCGAAATCATCAGCATCACGTTCTCGCAGTCCAGTGACAGCAGCTCCTTGGTGATTGCTGCACCATCTACACCACCATGCAGCGCAGGCATACAGATGTCGTCATCCGGTGCGGGAATGTAGGGCGGATTTGCAATAAGATACTGCGGATTTTTAGATCTCAGCCCTTCAAAAAAGCAGTGATTGTGAACGAAATATTTATTGTTGAGCTGAAACTGATCAATCCGGGCTTGCGCCAGTTCACAGGCAGACGGATTCAGTTCAAAACCGTGAATTTCACCTGCAAACGGCACTTTGAGCAAGCAGTGAATCACCGGGCTACCATCCCCTGCACCAAATTCAACTGCCGTGATTGATTCTGTTCCCTGATTCAGCAGCATTTTTTCTAAACACTGGGCATAAAAATGCGATTCTTCAGGACAGAAAAAAACTTCATTAGGTGAATAGGTTTGGAGATCAGACGATGATTCTGTTGGGGATTCGATTTGCAATTCTGTTTGCAGTTCTGCAGATAATGGTTCTGTAGATGACTTGTGCGAGGCGATCGTGTTCATCTCGGCGTTTAACCCGGTGACGTTCAGCAGTGCTTTTTGCATGAAATAATCCTCTGATGCGTAGGTAGGAACGAAACGACAGGGCAGGCAGTGTGACCTACCCACAAGACTTCAGGGATATCTGCCTGGAATGTCCATCCAGAAGTTTTTCCAGAAACCTGCCTGGAAATCTGAACTTACAGCACCGTGCCTGCTTGCTCGGCTGCACGAATGATGTTGACGATTGCGGCTCCTGCCCGATCGCCCAAGGCTTTTTCCTGGTCATAGCCCAGCACCAGTTCCCAGGCGTTTTCGGGATACATTTCTGCCAGCGGAAGCGCCACCTGCTCCACCATCCACTGCCCGTGCCGCTCATCTTCGCGGATGTGCAGTTCCCAATAGCCCATTGCGGTATCAGACAGATCAAGACGCTGAGCGGCTGCCATGTAGTCCCGATAAATCGACGGTCCCACGATTTCAAAATAGGTGAGTCCACCGTTGTAGCGCAGGAAGTGACGCTTGCGCTCGGTCAGCAAAAAGTTGTGGTTAACGCAGGCGAGCAGCTCCCAGGGAGCCAGATCAAAATAACCTTCTGGTATGGTGTTTAAGCCAAGCTCCGCCATCATGTTGGCATAAAAGGTGGAGTGCTTTTTGTTGTAGCGACCGTTGCCGTACTCTTCCATCAGCACCCGGATCAGCATGGCATGAACTTCGTTGCTGGCTCCACCGAGAATCCGCGACATCCGGCTGGCTTCGACCAGTCCATCCAGTGATGCGATCGCCAGCAGCCAGCGATAGCCCTCCAGCGACATTTCTTCGCGAATGTACCGCTTGCTCTCGGTCATGGGCGGATTGAGGTCGGCTGCAGCCCGCTCGACCAGCGCCTGTTTAATATCTGAGATTTGACGCAGGGCTTCAGTCTCTACCTGTAATGTTTCCCAGGCTTGCCAGACATCCTCGATTCGATCGCGCACCCACTGCATGTAGAACGATCGCTCGTTGCGGTAGTTTTGCAGATCGTCGAACCAGAATAGATTCAGGCGATTAATCCGATAAAGGATTCGCTGTAAAAACAAGCTCGCAGCAGCATCAACAGTTTCTCCGTAGGCTGTCTTCAATGCGGTTGCTAATGCTGCCTCAAAATCGTGAACGATCTCAGGATTTTGCTTGATCTGTTGATCTAACGAATGGTTCTTCAGCAGATTCATAAAGGTTTGCTCTGCTGCTTTATAATCTGGTGACGCGATCGCTGCTGAAGAAAACTCTGCGTTTTTCTGAATCCAGCGATCGGGACTCAACGTTTCTATCATAGTTCGTTATTGAAATCGTTCATGCCTATACTTTTAGCTGTTGCGCAATCTATCAAAGGAAAGAACCTCAATTGTTTCCCCTTCTAGAAACCGCTGCTGTTAACCAGCTATTAATACCTTATCCAAGAGAGGATTTTCTAACCGTCCATCCAAGGGAGGACAAATGAGAAAAGAATAAATATTTCTAAATAAGTTGTCTGCGCTACTGTAAAAAAACATTTTCCCCTGGCAGAAATCAGGAGATGAATTCGCAAGGAGCTGGAGCGGAGCGGAAAGGCAGAGAGAAGATAGGGAAAAGGTAACTTTGAGAGATTTGATGAATCAGGATTCAGGCTTTATTCGACCGTTCCTCAAACTTTCGATCGTTAATGTGCTCTCAAATCTAATGGTTCCCCTAGCGGGAATTGTCGATGTCGCGTTTTTAGGGCACTCATCAGAAATTCGATATCTCGCGGGGGTTTCGCTGGCAACGGTGCTGTTTAACTACCTCTACTGGACGTTTGGGTTCCTGCGAATGGGCACAACGGGCATGACCGCACAGGCAGTAGGGCGCAAAGATGAAACAGAGGCACTGGCAATTGGGATGCGGCATGGTTTGATTGCACTGGCGATCGGGGTGCTGATTGTGCTCTTGCAGGTTCCGCTGCGGGCGATCGGTTTTGCGCTGCTAAGTGCCACCCCCGAAGTCAAAGCAGCCGGACAGGACTATTTTCATGCTCTGATCTGGGGTGCGCCTGCAACGCTGATTAACTTTGTGCTGATTGGCTGGTATCTCGGACGGGGTCAGAGCGGCAAGGTTCTGCTGCTTTCGGCGGTGAGCAACGGCAGCAATATCGTGCTGGAATATTTTTTTGTGGGGCAGTGGGGCTGGGCAAGTGCAGGCTCAGGGGGGTCTACGGCGTTGAGTCAATATCTGATGCTGCTGGTGGGGCTGGGGTTGTTGGGGCGAGAGTTTCGCTGGCGAGATGTGCAGAAGGTGAATGAGCAGCTCTGGGAACGATCGGCGCTGGGAGCCGTTCTTAACCTGAATCGCGATATTTTGATTCGCACGTTCGTCCTGGTTTCCACCTTTGCCCTGTTTACGAACTTCAGCTCTGCTTTTGGCACAGAAGTGCTAGCAACCAATACGGTTTTGCTCCAGGTTGTGACGCTGGCAGCCTATTTCATCGACGGGTTTGCCTTTGCCACCGAAAGTTATGCTGGACTGTTTCGCGGTCAGGGCGCGATCACCGGACTGATGCGCCTGCTGCAAACCGCCGGATGGATGAGCCTGCTGATGGGACTGCTGTTTGCGATCGCCTTTATCCTGCTGCCGCTGCCGCTGTTTGGCTTAATCACCGATCACGACGCGATCTTGAATGGGGTGCAGCAGTATGTGGTGTGGCTGTTGCCTGTGCTGGGCTTTGGCTCGATCGCCTACATGCTCGACGGCTACTTTCTTGGCTTAACCGAAGGACAAATGCTGCGAACGGCGGCAGTTATTTCAACGCTGGTGGGATTTGTGCCGATGGCGATTGTTGCCTGGTGGTTTCGCAGTGCCCATTTGCTCTGGCTGGCGTTGACCCTGTTTATGCTGGCGCGATCGCTGACTCTGGCAATCAAAGTGCCGCAAACGCTCAGAGCCGATGTAAAGCAGCTCCCTCCGGTAGGGTAATTTTCAACCAGACCCCCCACCTGGGTGATTTCTGAACAGTGCGAATTTTTGTAACATAGACAAAGGTAATCCTTCAGATTGCTCGATCGCTTCATCTGATTGTTTTATTCAACAAACTGCCGGACACAGGGCCGGGTATTCGGGCGACGCATCATGGACACGCTCAGAAAAAACAAAGGTCAGCGCGGTTGGATTGCAGTTGCGGCAGGGGGGACAGTCGCTCTGGGGCTAATTGGCTTTGGAGTGACTCAGCTCATTGAAAATCAGCAGAGAGCACAACAAGCTGCGATCGAGGCTCAGGCTCCTGCTCCACAGCGGGTCGAAGTAGTCGCGCTAGGGCGGCTGGAACCTCAGGGCGAGGTGGTTCGCGTGGGTGGACCGACTGGAGAACGGCTGAGTCGGCTTCAGGTGCAGCAGGGTGATCAGGCGAAGGCGGGTGCAATACTGGCATACCTGGAAAGCTACGGCGAAGCATTGGCAGAGCGCGACCTGGCAGCGAGTCAGCTTCGGGAGGCAGAGCAACAGCTTCGGGCACAAACCTCTGCGGGCAATGCTCAGATTCAGGAGGCAGAAACCCGCGTACAGCAGGTCGATCGCCCCATTAATTTTCAGATCCAGGCGCAGGAAGCAACCATTCGGGAGCTAGAGGCTCAGCTTGCCCTGGCACAAACAGACTTAAGCCGATCGCAGGAGCTGCTGAATCAGGGCGCAATTTCCCAGCAGTCGCTCGATCAGCAGGCAACTGAAACCAGACAGGTGCAGGAACAGCTCAACAGCGCCAGAGCCAACCTGGTTCGGCTGCAAACCCAGCGACAAACCGACTTACAAAACGCTCAGGCACAGGTTCGATCGCAGCAGGCAACGCTTTCCCTCAATCAAGTGCAGGCGGCGGTAGAGTCTGCTCGCCAAAACCTGAATCTGGCACAGGCAAAACTCGATCGCACGATTATTCGCGCCCCCCGCGACGGCAGAATTTTGCGCGTGATTACTCACAGCGGTGAGACGATCGGCGAGCAGGGCATCCTCGATCTGGGCAACACTAGCCAGATGGATGTGGTGGCAGAGGTCTATGAATCTGATATTGGCTTAGTCGAAGTTGGTCAAACCGCTACGATTACGAGCCGCAACGGAGCGTTTGAAACGCCGCTCACCGGAAAAGTCTCCGAGATCGGCTGGCAGATCTTCAAAAACGATGTGCTGGACGATGACCCGGCTGCGAATGCTGATGCCCGTGTCGTGGAAGTGCGCATCCGGCTGGACGACAGCAGACCTGTTGAGGCACTGACGAATTTGCAGGTCGACGTGAGAATCGACGTTGAATAGAGAAATCGGCAAAACAGGATATAGAGCTTTTTCCACTCTCTCAAGGAACGGGGGGTGCAGGGGCTTCGCCCCCGCACTCTGTTTTTTGTACTCCACTAGCCAGGAAAAGGCTGTATCAGGATATATATAGAGTGGTCTGCCCTCTGATTCTCGGCAGCAACCCACCACTAATGAAAGACGATCGCGGCAATCTCTGTCTGGCAGTCAACGGCACGCTGATGCGGAATCTGGAGCTAAACCCAAATTTGCTGAGCGTGGGCGCGACCTTTGTGGAGGAAACCGAGACGGCTCCGATTTATCGGCTCTGGTCGATCAACGATCGGCATCCGGCAATGATGCGCGTGGCAGAGGGAGGGCGATCGATCGCGCTTGAGGTTTGGGCAGTGCCTCCCGCAGGCTTGGCAACCGTGCTGATGCAGGAGCCTCCCGGACTGGCGATCGGAAAAGTGCTGCTGAAGAATGGCGAAACTGTTTTGGGCGTTTTGGCAGAGCCATTTTTGTGCGAAAACCAGCGCGAGATTACTCGATGGGGCGGCTGGCGTGCTTATATTGCCTCCCTTTAGCCGCCTCCCTTTAAGCATCTGGTTTTCGCTTTGCCTGTGACTCTTGCTCAACGAGGCTCGACCGACGATCGGTGCTGGTCGCGTTTCGCATTTTTTGACTCTTTTGACTCTTTTGACTCTTTCGACTCTTTCAAGGAAGCATGATGCATCAGGGCTTCCTCCAGTTTGCCGTCTTCACCCAGGATGGGATGCAGAGAAACGGATTGCTGTGGAACGCCGATCGCAATTCCCGCTTCATCAAAGGCGAGTTTCAGCCGCTTCCGATATTCTCGTGCGACATCCCACTGTTTGAGCGGCTGTGTTTTGATCCAGAGGCGAATGGTGGAGCCAGTTGAATCGAGTTTATCCACGCCCAGCAGCGAAGGTTTGTCAATAATGAGATCCTGCCAGTACGGATCGCGGGTCATGTCTAGCGCGACCTGTTCAACAACGACCAGGGCTTTATTTAGATCGGTGGTGTGGGCAACGCTGACGTTGATATCCACTCGCGACCATTCTTTTGAAAGATTCTGCACCACCGTGATCGCGCTGTTGGGAATTGTAATTAGCCGTCCTTCTTCATTACGAAGCTGGGTAATGCGGAGGTTCATGTTTTCCACCAGCCCTGTGACTTCGCCGATCGCCACGACATCGCCCACGCCATATTGGTCTTCCAGCAGAATCAGAAAGCCGTTAATCACATCCTTGATCACGTTCTGCGATGCCAGCGAAATGCCAACACCCGCGACCCCGGTTAGGGTCAACAGGACAGGATTGACCTGCAAACCCAGCCAGGACACCGCAATCAAGATTCCCATCACCACGCACACCAAAGCTGTGATGCTCTTTGCCACTTTAGAAAAGGTTGTGAACCGCAACACAAGCCGCTGTGGGGCAGTGGGGTCAAAGCTGGAAGAATCTTGCAGTGCCAGAAAGAAGCGATCGATCAGCACCGCACTGACCCGCACTCCCAGATAGGTGAAAATTCCCACCGCCAGAAGACGGAGCGGAATCTGAATCCACTGCACGAGCAAGGGCTGAACCCATCGGGTATAGGGAAACAGACCCACAATAAAAAACAGTCCACCGCCCCACAGCATCACTTGCAGAACCTGCGCCAGTCTGCGCTTGATGTCGTTCACGCCCTGCTGCTGCTGATTGGCGGCACGACGCTGCAGGAGTTCGGTAGTGGTCGAAGTTGTGGGGATTTGAGTCGAATCGCTGAGCTGCTGAGCGTTGCTTTTGGACTGAACTGAGAGTGTCCGTCGCTCGCTCTGAAGCTGTCGCTGAAACCACAGCAGGCTCAAGCTGCTGATGCCGATCGCCAGCAGGGTGATCAGAGCACGCAGCGTCTGACCTTTGATGGATTCGGGCTGTCGTTCTCGCTGTGCCCGCACCAGCGCATCGGCGATTTCAACCGTCAGCTGATCTGCCCAGTCCTGCAAACTGCTGCCGTTCACTTCAGCATCCAGCGCAGTCACGGTGAACAGCTCATCGTCGTAGGCTGTACCGTCTGCCTCATAGCGGGCAGAAATAATCGGCTGGCGACTGGTCGGGTCAACTGCCGCCGTGATTTCCAGTGTCTCTGAGTCAAACTGGCGATCGACAATTTGCTGCAGCCGCTCCTGAATCAGACTAACCCGGCTAGAGATGCGATCTTCTCCAGGCTGATTAGCTTGCGCCACTTCGGGAACAGCGATCGTAAACAGTCTGCGTCCGTCGAGCCGCACAACGCCCCGATCGATGCCTGAACCAACGCTGCTGGGCACAGGGCTGATCTGAGGCAGGCTTTGTTCAAGCTGGCGGAGCTGGGGCGGCAACGCTTCCCTCGGTAGACCCGTCGCCTGACCCGCTGAAAAAATTCCCGATTGCGTCAGGACAATCGCTGCTGTCGCCAGTCCAATCAGTCCGTATCCCAGTTTCCGCAGGGGAAGCTGCCGGAGCCAGTGCGCTAGAACTGTTGACCCGGCTCGATCGCGTGGCGGTTTATTGTGCGAATCGTTCATAAGCTAAATTCCGTAACGACATCGAACTGCAGGCAGCCGTCTCTCAGACCCGTGCGCCAGCAAGTTCGTTCCATTCGGGTGGTCTCTAGCTATTCCTCCTCAACAGAGACAGTCGGGCTTAGAAGTCCAGGCAAGATGATAGTCCATTCCGGCGTGAACTGACAAATTAGAAAGTGCCATAAGAGCCGATCGCCTGCTTTAGTCGATCGATCGCCTGATCAACCGGGATTGCTCCCAGCTCGCCGGATGCGCGGGTGCGGATGCTGAGTGAATTGGATTCCACTTCTTTTGCCCCAATCACCGCCATCACTGGAATTTTCTCCTTTTCAGCATTGCGGATCATCTTGCCCAGTCGCTCACCGCTGCGATCGATCATGACTCGAATCCCGATCGACTGCATCTGGTCTGCCACCTGTTTCGCAAAGGGCAAATAGTCTTCCGTCACTGCCAGGAGGCGGATCTGCTCCGGAGCCAGCCACAGCGGAAAGTCCCCGGCGTATTCTTCGATGAGAATGCCGATCAGCCGTTCTAGTGAACCAAAAGGCGCACGGTGAATCATAACCGGACGTTTGCGCGTGCCGTCTTCTGCCATGTACTCCAGCTCAAACCGCTCCGGCAGGTTATAGTCCACCTGAACTGTGCCGAGCTGCCATTCGCGATCGAGCACATCCTGGAAAATAAAGTCCAGTTTGGGACCGTAGAAAGCCGCTTCGCCAATGCCTTCAAAGTGATTCATGCCCAGCGTTTCAACTGCCCGCCGGATTGCGCCCTGCGCTTTCTCCCAGGCTTCGTCCGAGCCGATGTATTTGTCAGACTCCGGATCGCGGAAGCTGAGGCGTGCCCGGAAGTTTTTGAGCTGAAGGCTCTTGAACACCGACAGAATCAGATCCACCACGTTGAGGAATTCCTGGTCGAGCTGTTCTGGCGTCACAAACAGGTGAGCATCATCCACTGTGAAGCCACGAACGCGAGTCAAACCACCCAACTCCCCCGACTGCTCATAGCGATACACCGTACCAAACTCTGCCAATCGCATCGGTAAATCCCGGTACGATCGCAGCTCACTCTTATAGATCTGGATGTGAAAAGGACAGTTCATCGGCTTCATCACAAAACCCTGTTCCTGTTCCCGGTCTTCCTCGTCGTCCGACATCATCGGGAACATATCTTCCTGATATTTTTGCCAGTGTCCCGAAATCTTAAACAGATCGACTCTGGCAATGTGGGGCGTGACCACGGGAAGATAACCGCGCTTGAGTTGCTCCTGCTTCAGAAAGTCCTCCAGGGTCGATCGCAGCAAGGTTCCTTTGGGTGTCCACAGCGGCAGACCGGGGCCCACTGGATCGGCAAAGATAAACAGTCCCAGTTCTTTCCCCAGTCGTCGGTGATCGCGTCGCTGCGCTTCTTCCTTGCGGCGTTTATATTCGGCAAGCTGTTCGGGCGTTTCCCAGGCAGTGCCGTAAATGCGCTGAAGCTGCGCCTTATTTTCGTCGCCGCGCCAGTATGCCCCCGCCACAGATTCTAGTTCGATCGCACTAGGGTCGAGTTCGCTGGTGTTTTCCAGGTGAGGACCGCCGCACAGATCCCACCACTGGTCGCCCAGGTGATAGATCGTGATTGGCTCGGTCTTAATGTCGTCGAGGATTTCCAGCTTGTATGGCTCATTGATAGTTTTGATCCGCTGCGCTGCCTCTTCCCGGCTCACTTCTTCTCGAATGACGGGTAGCTTGCAGTTGATGATTTTGGTCATCTCTTTTTTGATCGCCTTCAGATCCTTCTCAGTAAAGGGATCGGGGCTATCAAAGTCATAGTAGAAGCCGTTTTCAATCCAGGGCCCGATCGTCACCTGTGCTTTCGGAAACAGCTTCTGAACTGCCATTGCCATGACATGAGAGGTTGTATGGCGAATTTTCTTCAGCGTTTCGGATTCGCTGGTGCGCGGCAGGTGGATTTTTTCGGATTGCGCCTTGGATTGATTTTGAGATTGCTCTGCAGCAGCGTTGGCTTCTGAATAGGACATGGGATGAATAAAATTGAACTTTTGATGCTCTAGCCTCTATCTTATCGACCCGTGGGCTGAGCCGCAGTCCTTCATCTCGTCATCTTCCCGACCAAAATTTCTGAGAAAGGCGGCAGAACAGCTTCATATTTGTTACATTTCGTTAGATACGTTAAGCTAGTCCATACAACCCTACTCGATCAAAATGTTTGACTCCCACCCTTCTCCCGACCCGGAGTTTCTGAAAAATCTGCTTCAGCCGCTCCTGGAAGACTTTCAATACTGGTTTAACCGATCGCGCGCGCTACTAGAGTCTGAGACGATCGAATTTCTCACCGCAGAGCAGCAGGCAGATCTGCTTGCACGGGTACAGCAGGCTCAGCAAGAGGTTTCTACGGCTCAGACCATGATCTCGCTCACTGAAGGGCAGGTCGGACTGGATACCGCTATCCTGATGCCCTGGCACCATTTAGTGACCGAGTGCTGGCAGGTTGGAATGCGCTATCGCACCCAGAAGGCTGACCTCCGATAGATGCCAGGATAGATGACGAATCCTCCTAAAATCTGAGAAACTAAAGGAAGATAACCTTTTAAAAACGATTGTGTATAGTGTGAACGAGCGAGTTTGCGCAAAGAATAGTGAGGTGCTTGGGTGAAAAGGCTTTGGAGTTCCCGCTTACTTTGCTGGAAGCTCTGATCGTTATTTTCAAAAACAAGGCAGTAGAGCGCACTGTGAAGCGCATTTGATTAAAGCGCATTTAATTTCTGAGAGATTTGGTCTGGAGGCAAGCTTTTATGTTTCATTTGCTTTACATTTTTGCCTTTACCATCCTGGCATTCTTAGCGGTTGGCAATTTAATTCGGAGCATGATGATGCTGGGCATTGATTCCCAGCGATCCTACGGCAACAGCAGACAAAATCGTCGGTACGTTACACCCCATCCTGAGCTGCTTGATGATTCAGGCAATTTGACCAACGAACCTTATCTGGTGATGCGATCGATCAGCGTTGAAGATGCCCGCGAACGGCTAGACGCTCTCTTTAACGCATCTCCGGGCGGACAGGACGACCCTTCTGAAGAGACTCGGTGAGCGATCGCAGCTCGGTAAAATTTCTGAGAAGTAGAATTTTTGAACAATAGAATCTCCAGCAGACTGGTCAAAGGCAGCTTTCACAAAGGTTCAGGTCAGGACGAGAACGACTGACGGTGGCGCAAATCTAAGCTGTCTGCCAGACTTGGTTCTTCCCAGTCAAGCGGCAAACCCTGCTCTGAAGACAAAACGGTAACGATCGCAGGCATTGCCGTTTCCACCGCGTCTTTCGTTGCTTTAGGGGGTGCTTCAGAGTTTTCTTGAACTGCTGCCTTCGGCGGGTCGATCGCAGGTTGAGGAAGTGCCGCAGGGAGCTGTTTTAAGGCTGCAGATTTAGCGGTAGAGGGCTTTCCTGAGCTTCGCTGCAGCATTGGAGGCGATCGACGTGGACGCAGAATCCGCAGCACCAGAACCCAGCTCATGGCGACGCTGACCGTCAGGGTTCCCAGTGCCAGAATCGGCAAAAGGTTCGTTCCGGACGGCTGATAAAAATCGCGATCGTCGAGGGCTGCACCCGGCAAAGCGGTCTGATCAAACGCGATCGCCCCATCGGCAAGCGGGCTGGGAGGATCGTTGCGCGACGGCTCACTCACCGAAGAGGGTGAGATAGACGGCAAAACGGCTTCAGGCGCTTTAACCGCAGGACGCGCAGGAGCAGCCGCAGGAGCAGAGGAAACGGCAGAGGGGCTGACCAGATCTGGAGAGGAAACGGTTGGATCAAGCAGCGACCGGGCTGCCAGTGCTGCCATTGCCAGTGAGACAGTCCACAGCCCAAACACGAAGAGAATTAAGGGGTAGGGCGATCGTTTTTGCGGAGAAGCTGACTTCGGCACATGAGAATGCCGAGATTGAGAACGTGCTTGTGAATGAGAACGCGCCTGCGAAGGGGCTGCCGAATGACCGGAGCGAGTCTGGTGTGGGTTTGCTGTGCCTGACCGATGACGACCACTGGATCTGGTTCGCTGTCGGACGGTTTGCCTGTCCATCGCTCTCAGCCCTACTCACTGCATCGTGAACGCTGGATCAAAACCGTGGGTCAACTGACCTGCCAGATCGTGAACCGATCGCATAAGACAGCCACCGGATCACAAACATTTGATCCTGCTACGCTTATTCTATTCGTTTCAGCGGGTTGTGGGTAGGGGTGGCGGATGAGGTCAGGCGGGGCTTTGTTGTCAGGACTCGCGCTCCAGTGCTAGCTGAATCAGCCGATCGACAAGCTGCGGATAGGGAATGCCACTTGCCTGCCACATCATCGGATACATACTGGTTGCGGTAAAACCGGGCAGCGTATTGATTTCGTTAATCAAGATTTCTCCGGTTTGCTCGACGTAGAAGAAATCAACCCGCGCAATGCCTGCGCCATCGATCGCCTGAAACGCCTGAATCGCCATTTCCTGAATCTGCGTAGTAACCTGAGACGGCAGCTTCGCCGGAATCGTATGGTTCGACAGCCCTGCAGTGTACTTCGTTTCGTAGTCGTAGAAGTCGCTGCTGTAGGTGATTTCGCCCAGAACAGAGGCTTTCGGCTGGTCGTTGCCCAATACTGCACATTCGATTTCTCGTGCCGTCACGCCTGCTTCCACAATGATGCGGCGATCGTAGCTGGCAGCACTATCAAGTGCCGCTTCTAGCTCGCTGCGGGTTCGGACTTTGGCAATTCCAACCGATGATCCCAGGTTGGCAGGCTTGACAAAGCAGGGATAGTCCAGATTGGCTTCCAGGCGATCGCACAATTTGGGAAACACGCAAGGATTTGACCAGACCTCCGCTCGTGTCACTGTCTCGTATTTCACCTGCGGCAACCCAACCTGAGCAAAGACGCTTTTCATCGCGATCTTATCCATGCCGACCGAAGAAGCCAGCACGCCAGACCCCACAAAGGGAACCTGCATCAGCTTCAGCAAGCCCTGAATCGTTCCATCTTCGCCGTTGGGACCGTGCAGAATCGGAAACCAGACATCGATCGCTGCCACATCCGTCGGCAGGTTCCAGAGCTTAGCGCGATCGAAATTTTCATCATCTGCGGCAGGCACGCCTGAACCTAGCACCTGTTGAGCAACTTCCCCGCTTTGCCAGCATCCGTCTTTGCGAATGTAGACAGGCAGGAGCTGATATTTTTCTGGATTGGGAGGCACTGCCAGCGCACGGGCGATCGACTGAGCAGACCGAATCGAGACTTCGTGTTCTCCCGATCGTCCACCAAAAAGTAAGCCGACTGTTAGCGTGGTCATGGATTTTCCTCTCCCGCTCACCTCATCGCAGATAGCCTATCACACCCTTGCAATTTTGCTCTGCCGTGGATGGGATAAAACATTTTCAGCAAGATTCAACAAAAAGGATTCGACAAAAAGAGGGGGCAACCCCCCCCTTTTCTCTGCATTTCACCTGAGTGAAAAACGCTGTCGTTGAACTACTCAGCGGACACCAACTCAGCTAACTAAGCCGGGTTCAAGAAGCGGTTGGCAAACTTGAAAACTTCGCCCAAATCATTATTGCCGCTCAGGAAGCTGCTGAGAACCGCATTGGTTCCACCTCCCTTGCCAGCACCCATGTTGAGCAGTCCCATCACCGCAGGCAGCAACGTTGGCAGCATTCCCTGAATCGTGCTGGCATTGATGCCTACTTTTTGAGCAATGCCCTGGACAAGCTGCTGCTGCACCTGAGGCGGGAAAAGAGAGGAGAGCGCAGTTGCCGGAGCGCCTGTTCCTGTAATTTGCCCCAGCATGTTGCCCAACTGTCCCTCGGCAGGCAGACTGCCCTGCCGACTGAGTAAAGCTGAGCTAATCAATCCTCCAGCGGCTCCCAGGATCGACTGCATCTTGTTGGAATCGATTCCCTGGCTAGTCGCAAGCTGCTGCATCGTGCTGGTAATGCCTTCAAGCTGGCTGACACTACCCTGCTGGTTTGGGTTATTGATTGAACTCAGTAAATCAAAAAACAGTCCCATGATAAATCTCCTTATGAACGTCAACAGTCTTGCTTAGCTCTCTGCGGGAACATGAACATGGAAAGAACGAATCAGCCGCAGCCACCGATCGTCTTCCGTGAAGTAGCCAATTTCGGCAATGTAATCTCGATCGCTAACCGGAATTGCCACATGCTTGTCCTGATCCGTTTCTTTACACGGGTAGGTTTGCGTGCTGTGGGGCGTTTGATAGTCAATGTCGAGATTGGTCGCATCGTGAACCCGCAACATCAGGCGAGTGCCTCCCTGCTCACGCAGCGCCTGCTTGTAGGACTCTGACACTTCCCAGTAGGCATAAGCATCCTTCGAGTTGCGCGGCACCAGGATAATGCGGCAGTCTTGCGGCTGTTCAAATGTGCCTGCTGTCTCAGAAGCCTCTCGATCCCAGATCGACTTTGCACCACGGGCAGCTCCTGCGACTGCAGCCGTTCCTCCAGCGATCGCAGCTCCCATGGCTCCTGTTGTGCTGCCTGCCAGATTGGATGCAGAATTCGTTGCTTTTTCCAGCAGACCTGCAGCCCCTTTGCGGGCATCCCCTGCCAGATTCGTGGCATCGTCTGCCAGTTCGCCCAACCGTCCAAGCACACCTGTTGTTGGCTCAGGGGTTTTGATGACATTTGTTTTCGCAGCTTCTTCTGCCGCAGAAATCCGCTGTACGGGTCTAAACGTGCCTGCAGCAGGCGGGACGCGAACCGGCTCAGCCTGAGCCAGCCGCAGCCAGCGATTGTCCTGAGTCTGGTAGCCCAGTTCTGCCACGTAGTCGCGATCGGGTGTCAGCGGAATGTGCAGGTCGGTCGCCTGGTCATCGCACTCGAAATAGCGCACTCTCTGTGCTTCGGGTAAAGCAGCAGCCTTGTCGGTGACATCCTGGAGGCGCAGCAGCAGCTTTTGTCCGCCATGCTGTTTTAGCTCGGCTTTTCGCGCTTCAGGTACTTCCCAGTAGGCATAGCCATCTTCGGACGTGCGAGGCACGAGGATCAGACGGCTGGGCGGAAGGGTGCGGCTCTCAGTTCCCACCGATCCAGCTCCTATCGATCGGGCAGCAACCCCAGCAGCGGCTCCTGCAGCAGCAACCCCGGCAGCAGCTCCTCCGATGGCAGCAGTTGTTGTCAGTCCTTTTCCGTTGCCGATCGGCGTACAGGCAGGAACGCGGACATGAGCCGATCGAGCCAGCCGGATCCACTCGTTATTTGGTGTAACATAGCCCAGCTCTGCAACATAGTCGCGATCGTCTATGGCAATGGGCAAATGAAGATCCTGAGCATTTTCAGCGCAGTCAAATTCCTTCATGCTGTGAACGGATTGCCGATCCATATCAGGAATGTCGGTGACATCGTAGAGGCGCACCTTCAAGTCACGCCCACCCTGACGACGGGCTTCCGAAAACTCTTCGCTGGGAATTTCCCAATAGGCATAAGCATCCTGGCAGTTGCGCGGAGTCAAAATCATGCGACCCTTGCGCTCAGCCGCAGCCACAACCGGAGGAATTGCCGCACCCTTGCCTCGCATCAACCACAGCAGCAGGGGCAACCCTAACAGAGGCAGCAAGAGCCACCAGAGCCGAGACAGATTCCCCGGAGTTGCGTCAGCCGCAGGCGCTGTAACAGCCGGATCCGGAGCCGTCGCCGGAGCCGCTTCAGCGGCAGGACTGGGAGCAGTCGTTGTTTGTGCTGCTTCAGGGGCAGGGCTGGGATCCGTTGCTGCTGGTTCTGTTGCAACCGCTGCTGGTGCAGTCGCCGCTGCAACAGGTTCCTGACCCGGTGCAGAAGTGACAAAGCCTAAAAAGGCAAGAACTCCAGGGGTGGGATCGCCCTTGTAAACATAGGTGCGGGGTTGCGAATAGGGATAGCGTGGATCGGTCGGCAGCGTTTCGTGCATCGGCAGAATCTGCACCCCTGACTGGTTTTCGACCTGGCTGACCGGAGCATAGCTAATGCCATCCGTTCCCAGTTCTCTCACGATCGCCGCTGTGTCGTCCTCAGCTTGGGTAGCCGTTGCCCCGGTCTGGAATGGCGCACCCTGAAAAACGGGATACTGGCTGAGCGCCCGCCGCGTATCGCTGGATTCGGGGCGATCGACAAAGCGAATCGGAGCATTGGGTCCGCCCACTTCTGACCAGTTCGTGATTTCTCCCCGGAAGATTCTGGCAAACTGTTCTGCAGTCAGGCTGCCCTGGAAGGGATTATCGGAACCGACAACGATCGCAATTTTTTCGCGGCTGAGCGGAACCTGCTGCAACCCCTGCGCTTTTTCCGCATCAGTCAAGGGGCGACCAATGGCAGCCACATCAATTCTGTCGGCATTCAGCGCCTGAAGAGCAGCATCTGTCCCGCCTGCGGCTAGTTCGACCGTGGTTCCCGGAAACTGCGATTCAACTCTTTGCTTGAGCGCTTCATTAGCAACCGTCATGCTGCCAGAGCCATCTACCTTCACGCTAGTCCCGCTGGGTAGGGAACTCGGCAACTGGAAGACAGGAGCATTTTCAGGAGCCTGGGCAAGAAACATCTCATGAGCATTGACCGCAACTCCAACCGGGAGAAACAGGAAAGGGGCAGCGATCGATGCAAGGGATCGCGCTAAACCTGGAGGACGATTCTTGTTTTTGGACATAGGGTAAACACCTGGTAAAAAAGGAATGGATGAGCGGTTAACCCAACTCAGAAATCGATGAATCTTTTGCTGCGCTCGTTCTGGATGGGAATTCGTGTGCGGAATCCTGTTTAATCTCCGAGAGCAAATTAAATCATGAGAAACAATCCAATGCTGTAGGAATGAAGAATGACTTAAGAAATTGCAGAGTGAGCTGATCACAACAAAGTTAGCAACCTAATTTGCAACAAACTCGCTAGGTTGTTGGGAGAAAACTCAAGACATTCAGCAGAAATTCTGCCTGTCGTTTGACAGGGTTAAAGATGCAAAATCATCATTTAAATAATCCAACCCATGCACTCATTTCGCTCCAAACCCACAGCCTGTTCGGTCACAGCATCTTCTGACAATGCAAATTCTGACAATTCAAACAGCTTCCACTATCAGACATGCGAAATTAGAATCGTTAACCAATCGGTAAACGATCGATGCAGCACAGTGCCTGATCCATCAATTGAATCGGACTTAATCGGCTACTTTGCCTGAAGCTTATCGCTCAGATAAACTCCCAATCGATATAGAACTGCTCGCCAGGAACATCAAACAAAATCCTCAAAGATAACGACATAAACCGCGTAACTTTGTATCAGTCAGTCTGGACAAGCCCGAATAAGTGACGTGGAGAAGTCGAACTCAGCGAATGAACTCAAAAATTGGTTGAAAACAGTTTGATAGTTTAGGGACGAGTCCTAAAGGATCTATAGCGAATGACGACCAAATTAACGACCGAATCAGCTTGAAAAGAGACTTTTTCCCAGTAGAGCTGCTGATAGATCTTTCACCACGAAACTTTAAGAGAAGCTTAAGCTAATGAGTACGCTCTACAGGTTTCGAGCATAGGACTGATACCTGTGAATAATAGTTCAAGATAGTTAAAAAATCAAGAATTGTATTATTAAACTTCAGGAAATGCAGTAAGCTTTTGCTTTAACCAGATATCTTCTCTGGCAATCAGGTAAGGTGGAGCAGCATGTATCGCAATGGCACGATCGTATGACTCCAAAGCAGAACCATAAGCTTGCATTTCCGCCAGCAGTAAACCTCGATTAAACCAGGCTTGATGGTAAAAAGGATCGATTGCTGTTGCTCTGTCATAGCAAGATAAGGCTTCCGCTTTACGATCGATTGCTGACAAAGCATTGCCACGATAGTTCCAGGTATGACAGTTGTTAGGTTCAAAACTCAAAGCGCGATCGAATGCAGTCAAAGCCGAGTCATATTGCTCCGCTGCATAGAAGGCACAGCCCTGCTCTTGCCAGGATTTTGCAGAATTGGTTTCAGAGAAAGGGTAAATCAAAGCTAAGCACCTCTAAAAATAAAATGACAAACTGTTGATAAGTCGTTGATTAGTTTGTCCAATCGCAATATATCTTATTTAAGATAAAAAATTGATAAAAAAACTGTGCGGATATCATGCTTGCGATCGTGTTGATTACCCTACAGATAAACAGAGAAATAAGAATAAGAATTAAAACAGCGCTGTCATAGGTTTCAGTTTTCCGTCCTGCCCGATGCTGCCTTGCAGGCGAAATTTGCTAGAATGAAAGCTGGCTAGAATGACGGGATACGCTTTGACGGGGAGTTAGCGCAGTTGGTAGCGCGTTGCGATCGCACCGCAAAGGTCAGGAGTTCGAATCTCCTACTCTCCATTTGTTGTTGTACATTTGTACATTAAAGAATTGAACAGCAGCTTCAAAGAATTCATTTCCAAAATTGGCAGAAAGCGCTTTGGAAGAACAGCAGAGGGCTTTGGGGTTAAAGCAAGCTTGAGGTTACAAACTTGGCTGACCACCTCAATGGAATGAGCCATGAGCGGATTAATCGGTATCTGCGTGGGGAGAAGCTGACTCCTCGTTTGTTGTGGGAGAATGTCAAACCCCTGTAGAAGTGTCCGAGAATGGTCATCTTGTGTTTGAGTTTAAAGGCAATTTTCAAACAACGCCATTGTCAGAAAATGCTGAGTGGATCGATCGCCTTTCGCTATCCAAAAACTTGAGCTGCTGGTACAGCATTTCAACATGGGGAAGATTTAACTCAGCGGCTTGCGCCATCCGCAGCGGGTTGCCAAAAATGGCTTCGACTTCTAAGGGGCGGCGATCGTCGTAGTCAATTTTCATGCTGGTGCGATAGGGCTTCATTTTTTCGGTGTAGTCCAGCATGGTTTGAATGAAGTCAGGAGAAATTGCGCGATTGGTTTGAGTTTCGCCAGCCGCCTCAGAAGACAGTTTGAGACAGGCATTTGCGCCGTTAAGAACTTCCTGCATCAGGGTCGCGGCAAGCTGTCGGGCAAACGGGTCTGCCATCATGCGATCGGTGGTGGCATCCAGCACAACAGACAAGCCATTGAAAGGAATATTCCACATCAGCTTTTTCCAGCGCGCCATCAACAGATCGTCTGACTGGAGAATTGGAATTCCGGCTTGCTCAAAGTCCTGGGCAATCTGCTTCAGGCGATCGGTGATGCCGCCAGGGGCGTAATCTGCTGCGTAGTCGCCCAGTGTAATCTGCTTGTAGTCCACATGATGAATCACGCCGGGCGCAATTTTGTTAGAACACAGGAAGCATAAACCGCCCATGACCCGATCGCTGCCTACAATCTGCGCTATTTCTGGTTCAATGCCCAAGCCATTTTGCAGCACCAGTATGACACCGTCTGGTTTAACGATCGGCGGCAGAAACTGCGGCAGCAGCTCATTTTGGGTTGTTTTGAGGGCAACGATGACGACATCGCAGGCGGGCATTTCGCTCACATTTTGATAGGCGTGAACCTGGGGCAGAGTAAAGTCTCCGTCGATCGATTTCACCGCTAAACCCTGTCGCCACACCTGTTCATAGTCGCTTCGCAGCAGAAAATGTACCTCACAGCCAGCTTGCTGGAGCCTTGCGCCATAAAAGCCGCCGAGTGCGCCTGTTCCAACGACGGCATAGGTTCGAGAGGCGGGCAGGGTGGGATAGGCGATCGTCATTGTGGGTTAGAAGCTGTTTGAGAAGTTGCGAATGTCCTGCGGTGGGGAGCGCGTTCTCCCTAAGGAGAATCCGCAGCCAAATCAGCGGCGATCGCAGAACTCTCAGTCCTGGGGGAACTCAGAGGCAAACTCAGAACCCAGTCGCGAATGAGCGCGTTGACCTGCTCAGGTACTTCATCGTGAGGGCAGTGTCCGGCTTGCAGATAGTACTCAGTGAGGCTGGGGTAGTGCTGGCGAAATCTTGCGCCTCGTTCTCGCGAATTCATCCAGGGGTCGCCTTCGCCCCACAGCATCAGCAGCGGGCAGGTCAACTGCTCGACCAGCACATCGTTTTTCTCACCAGAAGGAGCCTTGAAAACCGCCGCAAACACTTTGGCAGCACCGTCATCGCAGGACGGACGGTAGATATTTTCCACCAGTTCATCGGTAATAGCACTCTGATCTAAATAGACCTGGGAAAGAGTTCTGCGAATAATCGATCGCTGCCGCACATACTGAAACAGCAGATAGCTCGGTAACGGCAGTAAAATCGCCGATCGCGCCAGGTTAAAAAACACTTCCCGAAAGGGGTCAGGCTTGGTCAATGAAGGAGCTTCGGTAAACGACCCGGCAGGATTCACCAGAATCAGTCCTGCAACCGCATCCGATTGCTGTGCGCCCACACAGAGCGACACATAGCCCCCGATCGAGTTTCCTGCCAGCACCGCAGGCTGACCGATGACCTGAGTGATAAAGTCATAAATCTGATCGCGCCAAACGTCTGCGCCATAGTCCCATTCTGGCTTGGCAGAGCGACCAAATCCCAGTAAGTCGATCGCCCACACTTCAAACTCGTTGCAGAGTCCGTCAACATTTTTGCGCCAATGATCGGTTGATGCGCCAAATCCGTGAATCAGCAGCAGAGGGGGACGGTCTGTGGGTCGTTGCCCTGCTTTGACGTAATAAATCGACTGTCCGCGCCACTGCCAATAGGCTCCAGTGGAGGAAGAAATCCGAACCTGCATAGTCATTTTCTAAGCGTGATGTTTTGAAGGGAAGCTGTGAACAATAAAATCCTGCGCAATCGCAATCAAGAAGCGATCGTAAATTATTGTACTGCAAGCGTTTAGGCGATCGGGAAAGAGAAAAAGCAGCGTCAGAATAGTAAGGACAGAGTAAAGGAAAGAGTAAGGGATTCAGTCAATGGCGATCGAGGTGAAGGTGAAACAGGCAGCGGGGCAATCGGTGAGGCGATCGGCAACCGTCCGACAGCAGCCGCGCGGCAGGCGGTGGTTTGAAAAGCTGATGGCGTTGCTGGTGCTGATTAACTTTTTGCTGGTGCTGTTTGACTGGAGCTATTTGCCGCTGCGGGATGAATATATGCGTCTGTTCCCGGCTTTCACGACGGCTTACGGCTATCACGTCAAAGGCGTTGAACCCCACCGAATGACCCAAACTTATTTGCAAACGGTCGATCGCCTGAATGAGCAAGTTGCCCAAACCGGGCTGCAATCTCCTCAAACTGCCGGGCTGCTGCAAAACCTGCGCCAGCGCAGCGAAGAAATGATCGACGAAAACCCATTTGAAGGGGCGGGGAAGTCGGGTTCGCTGGAGCGCATCAAGAACCGAATGCGCGATCGAGTTGGTCAGGAATCGGCAACTGCGGCACTCAATACCTTCTGGAGCCAGCCCTATCTGACGCAAACAGGCTGGAGTAATTCGATCGCCTTTTTTAATCGGGAAATTCGTCCCCTGCTTGCCAGCAACGATTACCGGGGCATTGGTGAAAATGGCAAGCCGATCGATCGTTTTTGGCGAATTGATATCTGGTTTATCGGTCTGTTTGCGATCGAGCTATCTGCCCGCATTCTTTATTTAACCCGGCGTCATCCCGGCTTGACGTGGCTGGATGCGATCGTGCTGCGCTGGTATGATTTGCTGCTGCTGCTTCCCTTCTGGCGAATTCTGCGGATTATTCCGGTGACGGTGAGGCTGCATCGATCGAAGCTGGTCAATCTGCATCCTCTGAGCAAGCGCGTGGTACGGCTGGGTGTGTCGAGTATTGCCGTCGAACTCACCGAAATGGTGGTGCTGCGAATTGTTGACCAGATACAGGAATTGATTCGGGGCGGTGCAATTAAACGCTGGCTGTTTCAGCCCGATCGCCCCTATATTGACCTGAATAACGTGGATGAAGTGGCGGTTTTATCCCATCACTTCACTGATTTGCTGGTGCATCGCGTCTTTCCCAAAATCCAGCCCGATCTGGATGCGCTGCTGCGGCACAGTATTGCCCAGGCGATCAACAGTTCTCCTGTTTATACCGGACTGCGCCATCTGCCGGGAATGAGCCAGTGGTCAGACCAGTTGAGCCGCGAGATTGCAAACCAGATTTCCCAAAACGCCTATTATGCCGTCACTAATGCCCTTGAGGATGAAGTTGGCGCAGCCCTGATGCAAAAGCTAATTCGCAATTTCAACCAAACTTTTCGTAGCGAGGCACAGCAGCACGAGGCACTTGCCGAAATCCAGGCGCTGACGATCGCTCTACTCGATGAGGTCAAGGTGAACTACGTGGAGCGAATCAACGAAGCCGACAACGACAGCCTGCGATCGATGACTCAGCGACTCTATCAGATTCCTGAAAGCAAGTAGCTGGAAAGCAATCCTGCTCAGAGACTCGGCATGTTCTCAATCATGCTGATAAGCTGCGCGAGGAATTGATTTCCCCAAATCACGCCACAGCTCCCGCAGCCAATTGCGATCGTGCCCAGAAGCCAGAGCTGTCCAGCAGTCACGCTTGAGCCAAAGTACCAGACGTAAGACAAACAAATCAGCGGAAACCCTACGCCCAGCATTGCACCCAGCAGGAATCGGGCGATCGGGTGAATATCCTGGCTTGAACCCGCTTCTGGCTGTGAAAATTCGCTATTAAACTTGTTGTCAGCCGCCTCTTGTTCTGCCATCAAAGTTTTCTGAACTCAATGTCTCGTTTGTAGGTTGAAATGAGTGATTGCTCAAAGTCGAAATAACCGCACTTTGCTGTATTTTCTAGCGGTAATCCCTGGCTGTAATTTGCCGTTCGTCTTTTGCCGTTTATCTAAGGTTCTGGATTTTGCAGCGTACTGGAATCGAGTTGAAACATCACGGGTGCGCCACCCTGTCCGCCGTTGAGGATGAGCACCTTTGCATTATCAGAATTGGCGAGCTGCTGGGTTGCCTCGATCGCTCTGAGCTGAAGGGTTTCACGGGTGAGGCTACGTCCGACGATCGCCTGAGCATCAGCAATCCCTCGTGCTTCGACTCGCTTCCGCTCTGCCTCCTGCCGTGCTTGCTCCAGGGTAAATGTCATTTGCCGACTTTCCTGTTCTGCCTTGAGCTTCTCTTGAATTGCTGCCTGCAGCGTTTCGGGCAACACAATTTCTCGTAGCAGTGCGCTTTGAACAGTGTAGCCAAGGGGCGAGATCTGTTCGGTGAGTCGCTGCTGAATGCGGTTGGTGACTTCTTGCCGCTTTGTGGAATAAATTGCTTCTGCAGGATAGCTTGCCGTCACCTCACGGACGATCGAGCGAAACTGCGAGGTCAAGATCTCCTGCTCGTCAGTGCCGATATTGCTAAACACTTCCGCTGCTTTCTGTGGGTCAAGCCGATACTGCAAACTCACATCCATCGTGAATGCCAGCCCTTCCTGAGAAGTTGTTTCGATCGTTTCTTTCACGTCTTTCAACCGAGTCGAGAGCTGCTCAACATCCGAAAACGGATTCAGCAGGTGAACCCCAGGATTGAGCGGACGCTGATCCACCCTGCCAAAAAACTGCACAACGCCAACAGACCCAGCCGGAATCACCACCAGACTTCTAGCGATCGTAGAAAATGCCGCCACCCCCGCAATTAAACCCGTGACTGCACGGACAATCGTGCGGGTTCGTTTGTGAGTAATTCGATTGCTATTCAAGAAAACCAGGACAGCCACCAATGTCGTGATCAGGGATGAAATGAAACCCATGTGCCTTCTCCCGATAAACGCGATCAAGCCTATTGTTCACGCTCCACCAACAACCTATATCGCCCATCCCCCAACTTTAACCCAGCACCCCAC
>Ga0224722_1000445_pt1 | contig 24004 bp, 27 predicted proteins | sample Balambano_FR1_Me_FD_161646 | JGI IMG/M metagenome (GOLD analysis project Ga0224722, IMG submission 161646) | Freshwater sediment microbial communities from Lake Towuti, South Sulawesi, Indonesia - Balambano_FR1_MetaG | ecosystem: Environmental > Aquatic > Freshwater > Lake > Sediment | place... | reverse complement strand
TCTTGCAGCCAGACGGCCCGGTTGTCGCACGGCTCCAGAAAGGAGAGTCGGAGCAGGAAGGCCACCCCGATCCGGGCAGTTTCGTAGGCCAGCTTCAGAATCTCAATCGGTGCATCACCGGCATAGGGGGGGTTGGTAACCACCCAATCGATGCCGCCCTCTGCTTCAACCAGTGTCCAGAGATCTGGATTACTCGCATCCTCGCTGTAGTCCGGCTGATGATCTGGGTGGGGGTGTAAGTCATTGGTGACGGCCCCGTAGAATCGATCCGCGATCGCCCCGTTCCCCACGCAGGGTTCAAAGATCTGCCCATCGATTCCGACATTTTTGAGCAGAGCTTCGACACACCAGTTTGGAGTGGGGTAATAGTCATGCTCTACCCGGTCTTTAGTTTCTGGTTTTGGTTCTACCTCAACTTCCACAGTGCTGGAAGTTGAGGTAGTCGGTGCCGGTTGGTAGGGTTCCGGTTCGGTCAACCGGCTAACGGGCTGAATCCAACCCTCTCGCAACCCCTGCTCGATCGTCTCTTCGTCACACGCCGGTTTGTAAATCGGCAGCAAATCCCCCACGCTTTCCAGGCCGCGAGCTTCGGAGGCGGGAATCTCGATCGCAGACTCGATCGTGAGTTGGGCGGACACCGCCTGATCCTCGTCCGTTGAGCGGGAGAGCAAGGTGAGAGCATCCTGAATGCTCAAATTACCGGTTGCCTGGTAATTTGGATCGGCGCTCAGCTCTTCCCACCGGGCCGCAATTCTCATGTAGGAATTGGCCTGGGTGCGTTTGAAGCGGCAATTTTCGTTGACCCAATCCAGCCAACCGCCGTGCGGTACCTGAGCTTTGGCTTGGATCAGGTATTCCCCGGCGGTTTTGGCAGCGAGTAAACTGGCGCGAAATGCTTGCTCACACTGCTCATGGGCCTGGTTAATTTTGGTAGCCAGGTCGATTAGAAATAACTGAATTTCAGTTGTCACATTTAAGACTCGCTACCAAACTTACAAACAAACTCCTCAATCTCATCAGCCCAGACATCAAGCCGCGCCGCCCCTTCTGCGTCTGACAGATCATCATCGATCTCATACATCAACGAGAACAGGGCATAGGCCCCAGCGTAGAAAGCCTTTTGCATTTCGCGCCTTTGGAAGGGGGAAGCGTCAGGATGGATCACCTTGTCGAATTGATGCCACTGCTGAGCAAATGTCGCAACTGTTGAATTTTTCATTTTGCCTTTTGCCTTTCCTTCATTCATGGGTCATTACCTCTAATTAGGCGTTCTAAAATCTCAGACCGAGAAACGCCCATCAGATCCGCCTGAGTTGCCAGTATGTCTAACGCCGTTCCGGTCAAGGAAAAAGTTACAGTTCGCTTCGGTTCGCCGTAAGACAGCGGCTCAGAACGAACGGGTACGGGGCGAAGATCACCAATATCCATCTCATTAAAAACAGGCCCAAGGTAAGCAATCAAAAGCCGCTCTAGAAACTCAGCAAAATCACAGGGAGCCTCTAACCAGTAAATTCGAGCGCCCACATATTCAGCCGCTAAGACCTTAAATCGCAAATCCTACTTCTTCTTCTTTCCCCAAGCTGCTTCACCCCGCAAGCCAGCCTCAAGCCGCTCATGCAATTGAGCGATCGACACGTTATTCCGATCCGCCCGATAGACGTGTTCTAAAAGCTCTTCCTCACTTAAACCATAAAGCCTGCTGTAGTGAGCAAGCCCCTGATCAATCTCCGATCGGTTCGACTCAACCCGGCTCACCACAATATTGCGCACAAAGGCGGCCTTTGACTGGCGCTCCACCAAACACCACGCCAGGAAGCGTTTGTAGTGGAAATCGCCAAACTCAGCACTACTGATTCTTGTATCGGACACAATTTCATAAACCAAACGACCACCCCCTAAGTTTAATGCCGCAATACTGCCGCAACGGGAAAAATCAAGACGCGGTAAGACAGTCCAATCAGATATTTAGGGCTTGCTTAAATAATTTTACACGTTTGCCGTAATTTTGCGGCAATATTGCTGCTATTTTGGATAAAAGATGACCACGCCGGGCGGCAAATCTCCAGAGCCGCCCGTTTTTTACCCATAAGGTGCCTATGTTAACCAAAACACCCCGGCAAACGGAATTAGAGCAGATCAAAACCGCACTTGAGCGGGCTGGATTCGTTGTTCACACGGGCAACCGGCCCGATGTCTTATATATCCAGGGGAAGGACTATACCGTTACCTGCTACTACTCCCAGGAGTTTGGCGGCTGGCGGCAGACCCCGTACGACGATCGGGTTTGCCGGGCCGTCGCCGAAGCGTTGAGTTAATCGTTTTTGACCTTTTGTAAATAGACCAAACCATGCAACCCAACAAACAGAGTTTTTTGTACCCCGATCGCTACCTGGCTACGACCAATAAACACTGGCAAGTGTGGCGATCGCACAACGGCATCCGCTCCCTGAGTGGGGAGTTCACCACCCGATTGGAGGCTGAGCAGGCCCTGAAACAACTAACCCGGTTAGAGGGCAGCTTCACCCTGATCTACACCGGGAAATACCTCACGGGTGAAGATAACCACTGGGGCTGAGATTGATAATTTCACATTGCAGGATTAAAAACGATATGACCTACACCGATACGGATCACACCGGCGGCACCCCGTTGCGGCAGCCCTGGGAAGCGGTTGCGGCCCGGGAACTCTCGGACGTGTTGCACTACCTCACCCACGGCCTGATCTTCGGCCCCGAAGATTTTGCCGAGCGGTTGCGGCTCACCGCCGATCAGATCTGCGATCCAGACCTGGGCTTAATCACCGAAGCCCAACGCTACCCAGCGTTTGCTGGTGAACTTGCCAACAACGACCAGGTATTAGCGGTGATCGGCGTTCACGCGGCGGCCCTGGCCTACGCCAGCAAAATGCTGAAAATTGAGATCGGCACCCTATTGCAGTTTGGCAAGGCAAAGTTAGAGAACATGAGCGTCGAGGAATTAGAGCAGATATGCAAAAACGCCATCTTAAAGTGAGTCCCCACCCCGCCCAGACGGCCAGCGAGTATCTGTTAATACTGGCAGCGCGAACCCGCGAGATTCTAGAGATTCTGGAGCAGTTGGCAATCGTTTTGATTGGCCTGACTGAACCAGGCAGTGAGGCAGAGATAACTGTCAGTGAACAACTAGATTTGATCAGAGTAAAACTTGAACGCCTAAATAGGCTAATCGATACAAACCCGCCGAATGAAATTCACACATAAGCAGCAAATGAACATTGAAGTTTTTTTCGATGCAGAAGATCTCAAACCCGCCCTCGCCGCCGCCTTAAGCGGCCTATTTCTGAAACCGGTAACGGCGGCAGAAATCCATGACCTCACCTTTGAGTCAGATCCCGAAGAAGATGAAGTCATCGGAGTCACGATCGAGTTATCCAGAAACCCGCCTGACGAGTCTGTTTGACGCGCGGACGAAAACCGGGTCAAGCGGCCCGGTTCGCGGGAAGCGTCCAAAACTTTCCGTACTAGAGTGCGAAACCTATCGATGTAGTGGCATCCATCCTTTGGGAGCCTTAGAGAGTGCTTGGTTTCCATACAGCGCTCTCTAATCGCGATGCTTACAAGTGTAAAGGTTTCCCTCTAGTTCTAACCCCCAACTTTAGGGACGATTGGCCTCCCACTGCGCGAGGCTTCAGAGAGTACTGGTTATTTAGGGTTATTGGTTAGGGTTACAAACTGAGAGCGACGAAATGAAAATAGCAGGTATTGATGTGAGCCGTGGCAGCATCACGGTGATTGTGTTGTCTCAAATTCCAGACGACTTTAGGAAAGTAAGTCGCCATGCCATCAAGCTTAAAGCCACCAAAGAAGGCGTTGAAAAGCTGTTGAGCCTGGAATTTGATTGCGCTGTCCTAGAGCCGTCCGGGATGCACTACTCCAAGATCTGGGTACATCACATCGCCAACGCTGGCAAAGAGTTGCGCTGGGTGAATCACCAGGAAATTGCTAACTACCGCAAATCATGGCGGGTGAGCAACAAAAACGACCAACTAGACGCGATCGCGCTAGCTTGTTACGGCCTGGAGCGGTATCACCTCCCTAATCACTTCATCCAACCAGAGCGAGAGGCATTGCGGAATTTGTGGTTGCAGTTAAAACACCTGAACCGGGCCAAGAACCCGATCGTCAATCGGCTGCGGCAGCAACTGGCGGCAGAATTCCCCGAGGTCTGCGAGAAGGATGCGAATCGTGGTTGGCTGGTGGAAAATCCCGCCGGGTTATGGCGGTTCATTGCGGGTGAGAAACCTTCGGCAAAATGGCAAACAGAATTAGATGCGTCGATCGGGATTGGTATCACCCCGTTCAGTCGAGGACTTGCCCGACAGATCTGCGAAATTGAACGACAGGAATACGAGGTTGAACAGAGGGTAGCGGCGGAGTTACAGCAGGACAAGTATGCACCTTACCTGAAGGTGTTCGAGGACTACGCTTTCGGTGCGCGCACCAGTGCCGCCCTGCTCTCCGAAATCTACCCGTTTGAACGATTTCTCAAGGACGGCAAGCCGATCAATGATTACTGCAACACGGCCAATAGTCGGCGGCGCTGCAATCGCTCTCTGGGGGCGTTCAAACTCTCCTGTGGGTTAGGGATGGTGCAATACCAGTCGGGCGATAGCCAGGGCTGGAAGGCCGGGGGGAATAGTGACATACGGATGGCTCTCTGGCAGTGGTGCAAGATCACGATCGTTATGAAGCCAGTCGAGTCGCCCAAGCTCGTAAAACTCAAGGACTACTACGAACACGGCTCAAAACAGGTTATCAACGGTGAAGAGGTTGTTTTTCAACCGGGAATCCGCAATCAAAGGGTGATGCGCGTGGTGCGGCGGATGCTGGAAATGCTTTACAAAGATCTTTTGGTCACTGTTGTAAAGTGAAAATGATTCCTCAATCAAAGCGTGAGATCCGGTAAATCGCGATCTTTAACTTAAATCAGCGACAAATGGAATCAATCAAGTTAGCCCTAGAGGGTTTTGATTTCCGTCTAAGTCTCTAGGGACTACACTTGATGCATCAGTGATTAGGTTTTGTAAACACGCAGGGCGGTTTTGTACGTTCACTACTGCGCATTCTATGACTGAGCTGCCAACCCATCTTCACAATTTATCCAAAGACCCTGCAAGGCTGGCAGCAGATCTGTTGCATCATTACAGTTTTGAACTTGCTGGATATTCAATTGCGCAACAAGTTGAGATTTGGCAAGAATACTATCCCGCCGAGTGGCTGCCGCTGGCAATTATTGAAGCGTTGTATCAGGGACGGTACAAAGCCATTTCAGCGGAGCAGATTTTGAATTTATGGCAGCGGCGTAATCATCCCGTGCATCACTTTAATCACGAGTTTGAGCGGCTGATCTGTGGCAACTTGCCTCAGCCTGCCGACGTGGTACCTGCAAGCGCAGCACAATTTACGATGTTACCGCTGCCCAAGCCGTCTTTGTCGTACCGCAAAATGCTGTCAGAGCTACCGAGTGTGCAAGCAGCGTCGAAGTTAGAACGATTGAGCGAAATTCCTTCGATTAAAGTGGCTCTAACCCGATCAGAACAATTGCTGACTCAAGCTGATTCAACCACAGTACAAGCGCCGCCGCCACTGCCACCTACACCCGATCGCGACTTGAAGGAATTCAAGGAGGGGGTGGTGTTTGGGTTAAGTTCTGGGTTAGCCGTGCGAGCCTTGAAACCACGCTTGAGGCTGGAACTTAGTCAACATTTCACCCCTGATTGGCTGTCGTTCTTAGATATAAACTCCACTAATGGGGCAGAGCCGGAAGTGGCAGAAGGCGATCGTCATTCCTTCAAAACCCAAGCCTAAGCGACTCCACAGCAGGCATTAGGTTTACTTCGCGCCTCCCATCCGGATTTCAGAGCAGAAAGAGGCCATGCTGAAGCCACCAAAGCGTTTGAGAATGCTGGTGCGCAATCGCAGATTGGGGCTGGCAAACCAGAGGCGTTCCTCGGAGTACATGGTTTCGTAATCAGTAATCAGGGTGAGAGCCTCATCATCGCCCATGACATAACGGCCAGCTACAGGCGCTTTTTCGGCATACCCAATTTCCCGGAGCAATTTACCTTCGTTGGGCTTTTCGGGGTCGGCCACGGGCACCAGGACGGTAGAGCCAGCATGTTTTTCTTCGTCCCATTCCATGGTGCCGTTCCAGGTGACACGCGCGCCGCACAGGGCAGTGGCTGGATCGAAGCTGTACTGCTCACATAATTTCACGACTTCTGGCGCAGTTTTATCAAGCATTTCAATCACCAAATCAGATTTGCCTGCTTCGGATTGTTTGAAGGCGAGGTGATGGCTCGATCGCTGAGAAAACCATTTGCCACTGCTTAATTCAAAAAACTCTACGATATCCATTGGGTTGTAACAGCCTTGTCATCCTTGTGATCAATCTCCTTATTATTGCAAGTTTCCACGATCGCTGCGCTGCTGTTTGCCAGATCAATCACCGCTTGAATTGCCACACGGGCTTGAGGACTGTTATGCCAGCAGGTTGAACCCATCAGCACAGAAATTTCCTTCGTGATGGTTGCTGGATCTTGGCCTTGCAGTGTAGCCAACGAATCGTACCCAATCTGCTCCAGGCGGCTAATCACGGTTGCACCTACCCCGCGCAGTCGCAGCATAGCCTGACGTTCTTCGGGATTAAAAGGCATTGTCATATCTCCTGCTGTGCGGTGATAGGGCTGCTATCTGTTTTAGCAGAAGCGGAACGGCAAAAAGCAATTTGTAACGTTACAAGGGAGCGCGATCGCATTTTTAAGACAGCGATCGCGCCCCCCTGAATCAACCGCTCATGTGCTCGATCTCCTGAGAGACAGATGCTAGCCCCTACGCCTCTTCAGCCGCTGCCGTTTTGCGCTGACGCAGTGCCGCAACTCCCATGCCAATCAGCCCAGGCAAGAGTGCCGGAGTCGGAATCGGAGTCACCGGAGTCCCATCAAATTGCACCTCAGCAAAACCTGTGCCAAATTCATTGCCATAGTTACTTAGAACTGAAAACCGGACATAGTTCGCCAACACAGGGGCAAAGGCAACTTGCTGGGGTGCGGTTGGCACAAAGCCATCGGCGATCGCAAATTGAGTTGGCGCGCCACTGACCGTGGCAAAATTGAATCCATCGGTGGAAACTTGAATCAGAACATCTTTGATTCCGTAACTGGTGAATGTATTAAAATTCCAAAAACTCAGCCCCGCCAGGTTGTATGACCCGTTCAGGTTGAAATCGATGGTTCCAGTTGTCGTTAGAATTTGGCTGACCCAAACATCGTCGGATGTACCAACAGCATGATTACCGATTAGGTTGGGAGTATTTCCTGGTAAACCAGCTCCATTCACTGTATTTTGGATATCTACACCTGATGAAAACGCTCCCATGTTGCTAGATGCGGTGACTCCAGTAATCAGAGCCGCATGAGCATTGCTTGTAGGCACCAGAGCCAGGGCAGCAGCCGTTAGTCCAACGGTGAATCTATTTAACGTCAGCATGAATCAATCTCCTTCATGATGGGGAAAAACAATACGAAGGTAGATGCGGTTTGATTAATTTCTAAAAGTCTGGTAGACGTTAGGCACTGCTCAAAAGCATGAACTCAACAAAATGGATTAGTCTCTCCGACTGTCTCTAACATGCAAGCCGCCTATTCCATGTTCCCAGTTTTACCCCCCCCCGCAAAAAAACCTAGCTTTCTTGGGTTGCTTCACCAAAATTACATTCAATTCTCCGTAGATTCACAGAAGGGATGAATATTCTCTAAAGAACTCTGGAAATCAGGAGAAAAGATGTCCCATTACTCAACACCAGCCTTGTCGTTTACCCTGCGATCGCTGCGCCCGTGCCAAACCCCGTAAATTGCCGTATGTAGGGGTCATGAAAATCGCTATCTAGAAGTTGTTCGACAAAACTCTCTAACGGCCCGAACCACTGACAAATCGGTTCCAGATCGCCGCACATCCAGCCATTGGTTCAATTGCTCTGCGCTCACAGCCGGAAATGCAAGACTAGTCAAAGCATCAATGTATCCCCCATGCTGCAAGTGTTTGATCTTGACGCGATGATTTTGGTACAGCCAGACTTCCGGTACATTCATTGCCTGATAAATGCTCAGCTTACTATCAGACCGATTGGCAATATCGACTTCTAATGCCAGATCAGGGGGCAAATCGTTAGAAATTGCTTTGCCCAACCCCTGTCCTGCTTGAGCATTCTGGATGTAGAAGCAGCTATCTGGCTCAATCCCTTTATGCAAATCAGGACGGTTCATCGTCATTGACCCCAGATCGTTAAATTCAAAGCCAAATTCTTCTGCCAATATTAAGGCGATTGCTGCCAACACACGATTTGCAGATTCATGAGATTGCCCAGGCATCCTGATTTCCAGTACTCCATTTTCATAGGCAACGCGAGTCGAGCGATCGTCCCCCAGTTCTTGCAGTAACGCGACATAACCCTCCCATGTCACACCTCCAATACGAATGGCACTTCCTGGTGTCAGTTCAATTTGGCTAATCGGTGTGGCAATGGCTATGGTCATGTCGCTCTACCCATAGATTAAAATCATTTCACTGACATTGTATAGCTTTGGTCAGAACGCTTAGGGCAAGGAAAAGTTGCAATGCTGTGCTGGGTAGGCGTTCTGACTCTCTTGCTTGGATGAAGCGCGATCGCTATTGTTGAAAATGAAACCGCAGATTTTAAAGTGAGGTCGCCGATCTAAAACATGGCGATCGCCATTGTTGAAAACGAAGTCGCTGATCTAGAAACAGCGATCGCCATTGTTGAAAACGAAGTCACATTTCTTGAAAACGAGGTCGCCGATCTAGAAACAGCGATCGCCATTGTTGAAAATGAAGTCACCGATCTGAGAAATGAGGTTGTCGATCTGGAAATGGCGATAGACTGACAAAAACCGAAAAGTTGGCAGTGATGATGCAGGTGCAGCCCAAGCAATGCCTTTCAATGTATACACGAGATGGCATCCGGTTGGATGCGGATGCGTACTATCCAGATGCGGCGGGGGAGTTTCCGGTGTTGCTGATGCGGCAACCCTATGGGCGGGCGATCGCGTCTACAGTCGTCTACGCTCATCCCATCTGGTATGCCGCCCAGGGCTATATTGTAGTAGTTCAGGATGTGCGCGGACGAGGCACCTCTGGAGGGGAGTTCAAGCTGTTTGAACATGAAATCGAAGACGGTTACGACGCTGTGGAGTGGGCGGCGCAACTTCCGGGTAGCTCTGGGGTTGTGGGGATGTATGGCTTTTCCTATCAGGGGATGACGCAGTTATACGCCGCGATCGGCAAACCGCCGGCCCTGAAAACCATTTGTCCCGCCATGATTGGCTACGACCTTTACAGCGACTGGGCGTATGAAAACGGAGCCTTTTGTTTACAAGCCAATTTAGGTTGGGCGATTCAACTGGCAGCGGAAACGGCTCGGCTGAAAGGGGATCAGGAAGCATTCCGGATGCTGGCGATCGCGGCCAAAAACTTGCCCCTGTGTGATGCTGTCCCAACGCGATCGGGGATTCTGCATAACCTCGCGCCCGATTCCTTCTATCACGATTGGCTGACCCACAACGAACCCGATGAATACTGGCAAAAACTGTCGCCCAAAACTTACCTGGAGCAGATCGATCTGCCGATGTTGCACATCGGCGGGTGGTTCGATACTTTCCTGCGAGGAACGCTTAACCTCTACAAAACGATGGCGGCTCGGAGCGCCTTGCCGCAACATCTCATCGTTGGCCCGTGGGCGCATTTGCCCTGGAGTCGTAAAGTGGGCGCAGTAGATTTTGGTGCAGAGGCCAATAGTCCCTGCGATCGCTGGCAAATTCGCTGGTTCGACCACTTTCTCAAAGGCGCAAGAGTTGAATTATTTGCGCAACCCCCCATCCAACTGTTCCTGATGGGTGTCAATGAATGGCGCTATTTTGACTCGTGGAATGAGGCATCGACGATCGCCACGCTCAACAGCAGCGGATTGGCGGGGATGGATCAGCAGGATGGCACGTTGGAGATTCAGGCAGGGGGCGACGGGCAGCGGGCGGTAGAAGAAGAAACGGCAGCGGGCGGAGAACCGGAGGCAGCAGCGATAGATGTGATTGTGCATGATCCGTGGCGGCCAGTGCCAGCGTTGGGAGGGCATGCATCTTTTCCAACGGGGCCGCAGGAGCGATCGACACTGGATGGGCGATCGGACATTCTCACCTACACGTCGGCTCCCCTGTTAGAACCGTTGTGTTTGGTCGGCGAGGTGTCAGTGAGTGTGACTTGCGCGGCGGATGTGCCGAGTTTTGATTTGTGTGCGGTGCTTTCAGAAGTGCGCCCCAACGGAACGGTGTATAACTTTACGCAGGGCTATGTTTATGTCAAACCGGGGCAGGCAACTCGGCCACTGACGTTTTCGCTTCAGCCCACCTGTATTTCGATGCCGGCGGGGCATTGCCTGCGTTTAAGTCTAAGTGCAGCCTGTTTTCCGGCGTATCCTGTGAATGCTGGGACGGGGGGAGCAGTGGGGGAAGTGCGACTGATTGATCAGCAAATTATTACCATCACCGTGGAGACGATCGCCTCCTACCTCCATTTGCCAGTTCTGCCCACCTGACCTACTCAAATTTCAACTCGAATGATTTTGAGTAAATCTTTGGTTGTAAACGGTTTTGGCAGAAATCGTTGGAAGCCCTGCTTTTCGGCCTGAACCACAACTTCGGTGGAATAGATCCCGCTCATGGCGATCGCTTGAATATCGGGTTTGAGGCGTTGCAAAATGGGCAGAATGGCAAGTCCATCCATTCCCGGCATCATGATATCTAACAGCACGGAGTGGATGTCGGTTTGATGGGCCTGAAATAGGGCGATCGCTTCATTGCCACTGTGGGCAGTCAATACGCGATAGTCATAACTTTCGAGCATCGTTTTAATCACCTGACAGATGGCCATTTCATCATCCACCACAAGAATTAACTCTTGATGACCAAACAATAGTTCCAGTTCGTCCGGAACATCTAAGTCTGTCGCCTGGCTAGCAGGTAAATAAACTTTAAACGTACTGCCCTTACCAAATTCGCTGTGAACATCGACGAAACCACCATGACTTTTAACAATGCCTAACACCGCCGATAACCCTAACCCTGTCCCTTTACCAATTTCTTTAGTTGTGAAAAACGGATCAAAAATCCGATTTAGAATTTCGGACGGAATTCCAACTCCAGTATCAGTCACACTCACAACAACATAGGCTTCCGCATTTGCTTCTGGATGAATCCGAACTTGCTGAGCATCTAACTGTTGATTCATGGCTGTAATCGATAAAGTTCCGCCATTGGGCATTGCATCGCGAGCATTGACAAATAAATTCATAAAAACTTGATGCAACTGGGTGACATCTGCGGCGATCGTCCACAAATCTGATGGAATATCAGACTGAATCTGGATTGATTTAGGAAAAGTTTGCTCAATCATCGCTTGACTTTCCAGCAAGAGATGATGAACTTGTAAGTTGATCCGCTTCCCTTCCACACCGCGAGCGAAAGACAAAATTTGTTTGACTAATTCAGATCCACGATGAGCGCTAGTTTCTAGGCTTTTCAACATTTGTTGGGTGGGTTCGTTCAAGTTAGGAAAACGCAGGGGGAGAAGCTGAACGATCGCTAGAATGGGTGTAAACACATTGTTCAAATCATGAGCAATACCACTGGCCAGAGTGCCTAAACTTTCAAGTCGTTGGGCACGTAAAAATTGAGTCTCAAATTGTTTCTTCTCGGTAATATCCATGTGGATGCCGATCATGCGCTGCGGTCTGCCTTCATGGTCGTGAAACAAGCTCGTTTTGACGGCAATCCAGCGTGTGTCTCCGTCAGGTAAGGTGATTCTAAATTCTGTATCCAACCCTTGTTCCTGTTGTACGGCTTGCCACAGGTCTTGTTCAATTTTGGGGCGATCGTCAGGGTGAATTGTTTGTAACCAGCGATCGTAATGATTGCCAAAACTACCCGGCAGCAACCCGTACAAAGCTTTGAGTTCAGCCGTCCAGGTAACCGTGTTGGTTTGAATATTCCATTCAAAGGTACCAATCTTTCCCGCTTTTTGAGCCAGTTCTAACCGCTCTTGAACTTTTTGTCGCTCTTCAATTTCTTGCTTCAATCGTTTGTTTGCTGTTTCCAGTTCGTGCGTGCGTTCTTGAACTCGAAGTTCAAGGATTTCATTTGCTTCTCGTAAGGCTTCTGCTGCTTGTTTGCGTTGGATGGCATATCGCAGCGATCGCACCAGCAACTCCTGAGTAATGTTGCGTTTTACCAGGTAATCCTGGGCACCATGCCGCACCGCTTGGACGGCTAACTCCTCATCGTTCGTGTTGGTCAAAACCACGATCGGCAAACTGGGTGCTTGTTGCACCAAGGAATCGAGCGACTCTAATCCCTGACTATCGGGTAAGGTGAGATCCAGCAAAATGATGTCAAAGCTCTCTTTGTGAAGTTGAGCGATCGCTTCCCATAACCGTTTGACATGGACGAGATCAAACCGTTTGAATGCAGTTCCTTTCAAAATTTCCTGAAATAGCCGGGCTTCTGCCTGGTTATCCTCTACTAGCAGCATATTCACAAACGGCTGCCCTACAGATTCTTTGATGGTAGTGCGGCGGTCTCCAACCAAAATTCTTCTATCCCCCGAACGATCTTAAACAACTCACTCAAATTGCGTGACTTTGAAATATAGCAGTTCACATGCAGATCATAACTTTTGCAAATGTCTTCTTCATTGCGAGATGTTGTCAGAACAACGACTGGAATATGTTTCAAAGTCGAGTCAGCTTTGATTTCTGCAAGTACTTCTCGACCATCTTTTTTAGGTAAATTCAAATCCAACAGGATGAGGTCTGGACGAATTGCATTCGCGTAGTCCCCATCCTGTCGTAAGTAGGCCATCGCTTCCATGCCGTCTCGCGCTACCACAACCTCACACTGGGCAGCGGTACTCTTGAGTGCTTCTTGGATTAATCGGATATCACCCCGATTATCCTCGATCAGAAAGATGATTTTTCTTGCGCCCGCCGCCATGACCACGATCGCGCCCTCCTACAGGAATGGTGAAATAGAAGGTGGCACCTTGGCCCAATGCCGACTCAACCCAAATTTGGCCCCGGTGGCATTCCACAATTTTCTTGCAAATGGCTAAACCCATGCCCGAACCGGGATACTCATCGCGAGTATGCAGGCGTTGGAAGATCACAAACACGCGATCGGCAAATTGTTGCTCAAAACCGATGCCATTATCTTGCACTGAGAAAAGCCAGGACTCTTCCTGTCGCTGCACACCCACGTGAATTTGTGGTGCCTCATTTGCTGTTCTAAACTTAATGGCGTTGCCAATTAAGTTCTGGAAGAGTTGCATTAGTTGAGTGCTATCGGCCACGATCGTTGGCAATGGATCGGAGGTAACTATAGCATTGGTTTCGGCGATGCGGCCTCGTAAATTAGCCAGCGCTTGATTGAGTGCAGTTTCAACTTCCGTCAGTTCCCACTCAATGCCTTTCAAATCAACTTTGGAGTAAATCAAGACATCATCAATCAAGGTTTGCATCAGGCTCACCCCTTCCACCGCATAGTCGATGAAATCTTTGGCATCTTGATCTAACGCTTCGTTGTAGCGGAGTTCTAACAACTGCACGTAGTTTGCCACCTGATTGAGGGGTTCTTGCAAATCATGGGAGGCGACGTAAGCAAACTTCTTCAACTCCGCATTCGATCGCTCCAGATCTTGGGCTAGCAACGCCAACTCTTCCGCCTGCCGCAACACGATATTGACGATCGCCTTGCGTAGTTCCAGCGCTGCTTTCACTTCCACCCCTTTCCACGGCAACGACTTCAACCGCACCGTTTCCTTCCATAGCTCAAACGATTTCCGCGGACACAGGCGCGGTGCTTGCCCCGACTGATTCAATTCATAGGCATGGTTGGGATCACCGCCCCAATTCACAGTTTGAATGACTTCGGGGCGGAACCACAACACAAAACTGCGCCTGGAAATGGGAATTGCTAACAACCCGCTGGCGACTTCTTTGAAGCGTTCGGCATCGGAGTAGACCAGTGGCAACGAATCAGTGGCAAACACGTCCTCACTCACCGTTTTGGCCAGCCATTGGGCCAGGTAATTCAACTCTTCTTCGGGGGGAGTGCGCCCGATCGTCGTCCACTGGCCACTAAAGCAAATAGCGGCGCCCGTCGCATCGGCCAGATCCAGGAGGTTGGGTTCGTGCTGGGTTAAGCCTTCAATGAAACTGTCATCCTGCGACATCGACTCAATCAACGCTGTCATTACTTGCGCCAACTTCATCCGGTAGCTGTGATCGGCCACTTCTTCCCGCGTCGAAATTTCAGCAAAAATCACCCGTCCCAAAAATTCGCAAGCTTTGCGCAATTCGTAAGGCACCAACTTGGGTGTGCGATGGTGACAGGCGATCAAGCCCCACAACTTCTGATCTTTCATCAAGGAGATGGTTAACGAAGCGCCCACTCCCATGTTGTGAAGATATTCCAGGTGGCAAAGATAGGGGCTACGCAGAATTGAGAGGGTCAGGTCAACGGGCTGCTGCGTCACTGGATTGTTAGCAGGGTGGAGCGCCACGGCTTGCGCTTGTGCATCGGGAATTACCCGAATCCAGTTAGAGAGAAACATCTTGCGGGCGGGTTTGGGAATGTCAGATTCGGGGTAATGCAAGCCCAAATAGGGTTCCATCTCATCTAACTTTTCTTCGGCGATAACTTCCCCGTGGCCGTCGTCATCAAATTTGTAGAGCATGACGCGATCGAACCCGGTGACACTCCGCACTTCATGCACAATAATCTGGCAAAAGTCACGTAAATCCGCAGTGGCTTCCAGTTGACTAATGGAGGCTTTAGCCAGGTGATAAAAGCTCAAAAAAGGAATACTTTCCTGCGTCAAGGCAGGTTCCAACTCCAGAACTAAAAAGCCGTCTGAACTGCGATGAAAGATCGCATCAAGAACTAGATAATCATCACCATGTCGCCGCACCCAAACCTTTGTTGGATTGACAAAATCTAGGTTGTTAACCGATAAACTTTCCCGGAAGCGATCGACCTGGTAAGCATCCAATACTTCATCCAAGGACTTACCAATAATATCTGGTGCAGCAATGCCAAATGCCTGAAGCGTGTTGGTACTGGCTTGCAAGATGTTGAGATTTGGTTCTTGTAGAACTAGCAACACACCATGCGGTTGAATCTCAGTGAGAAATTGAATCGAAGGCTGTTTAAGTGCAATGAGATTAACGGTTTGAGCTTCCAAATTTGTACCTGTCATGAATGCCCTCCACGGGCGAAAAAGTCTGATCTATTCTATGCCCTTCAATCAGCAGCATAGATCAGAAAAAATTAAAGGTGTTTGATAGATTCTTAAATAAAGTAGAAGGTTTCTCAAACTCGAAAAATCCTCAATTGAATCAATACAAATCAAATCAAAAGCAAACTCCTTAACACATTAAAAAATCTTTTTTAATAAAAGTTTTGATTACCCGAAGTGACTACTCTACAGGTAGGGTCACAATTCCTAACCAAAACTCTTCAATCCGACGGACGACTTGAAACAGTTGGTTTAAATCTGCAGTTTTAATCACATAACAATTTCCCTGCAAGGCATAACTATTGAAAATATCTGCTTCGTTTGTAGACATGGTGAGAATAACGATCGGGATACGTTTTAGGTGAGGATTGATTTTGATTTCTTGCAAAATCTCTCGTCCATCTCGCCCTGACAAATTTAAATCCAACAAAATTAAATCAGGCCGGATGGCCTCACAAAACTTCCCCTGGCGATGCAAAAAATCAAGCGCTTCGGTGCCATCTGCGATCGCCACTAAACGATGCGGCATAGGACTTTCCTGAAATGCCGCCTCAATGCGACTGAGATGCTCCGGATTGTTTTCAATCACTAAAACGACCCGCTCTGCGATCGATTCATTCATACATGGTGCTGTGATAGTCTCCCTCGCCAGAATACAGCGATACACCCGTTCTGCTCAACTCTTTGCTTCATTCTGGTCTTTAGAGATGGCTGGATATCAAAGTTCTACCGACTGACCACCCAAAACAGGGCCGGTGCCAGTAGAAGGGCAGGAAGGAAAGCGGCCACTCGGATTTTGGTAAGTTCCAACAAATTAATCCCAATGCCGACAATCATCAACCCGCCAACACCAGTGGAGAGCAGAACCGGCGGAGACGTTGCCGGGTCGGAGATGAATTGTGCCAGGAATCCGGCCAGCAAAGATAAACTGCCCTGGTAAAGCAGAATCGGTAAGGCCGCGAAGCCAACGCCAATGCCAAAGCTGCTGGCAAACGCGATCGACACCAGTCCATCCATCGTCGATTTCAGCAGTAGCAAGCGGTTGTCACCCGTGAGGCCGTTGTTGAGGCAGCCTAACAGCGTCATGGGACCAACACAAAATAGGAGGCTGGCGGCCACGAAACCCTCTGTAAAGCCGCTGCCACCACTGAATTGATGTTTGAGGCGATCGCCCACTTTCGTTAAGCCGTCCTCAATGCCCCACCACTCCCCCAACAATCCGCCAATGACCAGCGCGATTAAGCCCAATACCACGCCATCCAGGATGCCCGCCCGCACTTCGGTTAAATTTCCGGCCATCGTGAAGCCAAGAAAGAGGGTCAACAGGCCCACACTCTGCGTGATGACTAACATCATGCGCGTTGGTAGGCGGCCTCGCAGCAGTAAGCCGATCGTCGTTCCCAGCAAAACCGCGACCACATTGATCCAGGTGCCACTGGTTTTCAGCCAAAAATCCAAATTCGCCCCCTACCTTTCTGCGACGGATTCAGTTTCCGGCAGTGGGCGGCCTTTCGGTTCTGGCAACGAGGGGCGTGGCATGTAGGGCATGGGGATGTATTGCACGCTGGGCCGCCCTCCTTGCGGTTGGGGATAGAGTTCCATCAGATCGTAAATGATGCGGGGCAAGCCGACGGTGAGCGGTAAGCCTAATTCGGTTGCTTCCTCGACGGTAATGGGATAGTCGTGAGTGACTTGGCCTGTGGTTAGGGCTGCAATAATGCCGTCAATTTTTTCAGGTGGAACTTTCTGCTGCGGCACCGCATCCATCAACAGGGTTCGCACAAATCGCTGCACCTGCTTGATTGCCTTGCGAGACAGATCCGCCATGATCAGGGTTTGGTCGTCTACCTTTTCGATCGGCTTTTGCTCCACCACATTAATGATGCTGGCCGCTGGGAAATTTCCCAGTTGCGGATCAACCGGCCCTAACACCGCATTTGCATCCATCACAATTTCGTCAGCGGCCAGGGCCAGCATCGTGCCACCGCTCATGGCATAGTGGGGCACGAAAACGGTAACTTTGGCCGGATGCCGGATCAAGGCTCTGGCGATCTGCTCGGTGGCTAGGACTAATCCCCCCGGTGTGTGCAAAATTAAGTCAATGGGGGTTTCGGGTGGGGTGAGGCGAATTGCCCGTAAAATTTGCTCTGAATCTTCGATCGTGATGTAGCGAGACAGGGGAATTCCCAGGAGGCTGAGCGATTCTTGGCGATGAATCAACAAGATCACGCGGCTCCGGCGTGCTTGCTCAAAGGCTTTGAGGGTTTGCACTCGGCGAGCGGCCACCTGACGACGTTGAAAAACGGGCTGAATCGAGGTGATGATGAGAAAAATCCAGAACAAATCAAAAATACTGAAGTTCACGAGTCAATCCTGCGGGTGGGAAATTTTCCTCTACATTATTTCAATTTGGGGGCGATCGTAGATCTATCCTGGGACACGGGTAGGTTGATTGAGTGGATGGGTGGATGTGCTGGTAGCATGACTCTACAGAGAGTGGATGAAAACTCTAAAACTGGAAACAGCTTGACCAAATGGAGAACCTAACATCGTTGGAGAATGATATGCATCTGACGGTTAAAGACTTAGAAAAATTGCAGGCACAGCAACTGGACTACCAGATGGAATTGGTTGGAGGAAACATTATCATCATGAGTCCATCAGGGTTGGAATCAGATGAAGTAGCGGCGGAAATCATTCGACAATTGGGAAATTGGGTGCGTCCTCGGCGGTTGGGGCGAGTCGTGGCTTCCAGTGCTGGCTATGTGCTACCAAATGCAGATGCGGATGTACGTGCCCCGGATTGTTCGTTTATTCGGGCTGATCGATTACGACGCACCACACGAACTTTTGCTCAGTTGGTGCCAGACTTGATGTTTGAAGTAGTCTCGGCAAATGATTCCTGCGATCGGTTGCGGACAAAAATTCAGGAATTTTTGCGGTTAGGAACTATCGTTGGTGTTTTAGTCGATCCGCGCATTCAACAGGTCGAATTGCATCGATCAGGCGCAGAACGTGTCTTATTGCAGAATGAAGATGTGTTGACTGTGCCGGAATTGTTGCCAGGGTGGGAACTGGAAATTTTGAGCATTTGGGCACCGGTGTTTGAGGAGTAACAGGAAAAAATGGGTGAATCGACTGTGTTGCAAAACTACGTCAATGGAGAATGGGTGGAGTCGATCGCCACGGAGTATTTGGAGGTGGTCAACCCCGCAACGGTGGAAGTGTTGGGCAAGGTGCCATTGTCGTCTGGGGAAGCGGTGAATCAGGCCGTAGAAGCAGCCCAGCAAGCCTTTGTCACTTGGCGCAGAGTGCCAGCGGGCGATCGCATTCAATATTTGTTCAAACTCAAAATACTTTTAGAAGCACATTTAGATGACTTGGCGACAACAATCACCCTGGAGTGCGGTAAGACTCTGGCAGAATCCAAAGGTGAACTCCGTCGTGCCATTGAAAATGTGGAAGTTGCCTGTGGTATCCCGATGTTGATGCAGGGCTACAACTCGGAAGATATTGCCAGAAACATTGATGAGTTTATGATTCGCCAACCGCTGGGGGTGGTGGGAATTATCTGTCCATTCAACTTTCCGGGCATGATTCCGTTTTGGTTTATGCCTTACGCGATCGCCTGTGGCAACACCTGCATCATCAAACCATCGGAAAAAGTACCGTTGACGCTGCAAAAAATCACCCAGTTGCTTGCCCAAACGGGATTGCCCAAAGGAGTCATTAATCTAGTAAACGGTGCAAAGGAAGTGGTGGATGCTCTGCTGGATCATCCAGCGATTCGCGCGATCAGTTTTGTCGGGTCTACACCAGTGGCCAAATATGTCTACAGTCGAGCGGCGGCCAACGGCAAACGGGCCCAGTGTCAGGGGGGTGCCAAAAATCCGGTGATTGTGCTGCCAGATGCCGACATGGACTCAACTACTCGGATTATGGCGGATAGTGCCTTTGGGTGTGCCGGACAACGGTGTTTGGCGGCCTCGGTAGCAATCACCGTGGGAGAGGCGCGGCAATCCTTTACGGAAGCGATCGCGGCTGTGGCGCAAACACGCAAGGTGGGCTACGGGCTGGAAGATGGTGTGCAAATGGGGCCGGTGATCACGGCTGAGAGCCAAACTCGTATCCAAACCTTGATTCAACAGAGTATTCAGGCAGGTGCAACTGCTCTGGTGGATGGTCGCAACCCAACCATTCTCAACTATGAACAGGGTTATTTCGTCCGGCCCACGATTTTGCAAGATGTGGATCCAATGGGAGCGATCGCCAAAACAGAAATTTTCGGCCCTGTTTTGAGTTTGATCCATGTGGCCACGATCGAAGCGGCGATCGCGTTGATCAATGAGGGACAGTACGGCAATATGGCCTGTTTGTTCACCTCCAGTGGGGCCGCCGCCCGCAAGTTTCGGTACGAGGCCGAAGCCGGCAATATTGGCATCAATATCGGGGTAGCTGCACCGATGGCCTTTTTTCCGTTCAGCGGTTGGAAAGAGAGCTTTTTTGGCGACTTACACGGGCAAGGTCAACACGCCGTCGAGTTCTTTACCCAAACCAAAATCGTTGTCGAACGCTGGCACGACTGGACCCGCCAGTTCTGACCACGACCTAAAACTTCAAATAATACAAAAGTTGCGCTGTCAACTCGCTGGAAAGGGCTAAGCGTCGTTGCAGGTGGGGCAAGTTGCGGTAAGGACGATACTGCACAATCAGTCGCGCCAGATAAAGGTCGATCGCAGGAATGCGCGCCAGCATCTCAACTGAAGCGGTGTTGACATCAATGGGTTGAATTGTTTGGGGACTGTTGGGGTCGTAGTAACAAAATTGGAGAATGGGTTCCAGGGGTTTCAGCCGTGGCAGGGGCAAGTTTAAGACGGCGGCAATATCTTCTAGGGCATGAAGTTGGACACCGGATTGAGTCAGTTCGGTCAGGGTTCTGGCTTGATGAATCGACAATCCTGGGAGCCGCAGCCAATCGTCTATTCCAGCTTGATTAACATCAATGCGAATGCCGGCCTGGGCCGCCTGTTGCAGTTCTTCCAAAGATTGAAACCGGTAGTACGGATCGTTCAACATGCGCGATCGCGTCGTTTGGGCTTGAGCCGTTTTCGCCAGCCAATCAAACAAAGCCATGGGTCAAGCAATCCGGTCTAAAAGTTGTCGCCGTTTTTGTTCAAATTCGTACTCTGACACTAAGCCTTCGGCCCGCAGTTGCTCTAGTTTACGCAGGGCCTCGGCAACTGCCCCAACCTGATCCGGGTCGATGGTCGGAGTGGCAGCAGATGGAGCGGAACTGGGCGGCAATTCACTGTTAAAGCGGCGATCGAATTCGTGGCCATCTTGAAACAGATACCAGGCGGCTTCAATGCCACTGGCGACTCGCGGAATGGGAGTCCAGGACAGTAACAGATACAACGTTCCCCACACAGGCTGCCGCAAGTAAAACTTATGAAACCCCGCGACAGGCGCAACCATGCCTGCCAACGCCAGCAGTGAGGCGATTTTTCGATCTTTGGGTTTATTCAGCAGGTCGTTCCAGCTTTGCACACGCTAAACTCCATCCAGTCAGTTTTGGCCCAGGCTGCCAACATTAGATTTACCATAGTGCAATTTTACGGAGATGCGATCGCGATTTGTAAATTCCACCCGCGACACTCACTCAAGGCTGCCGCCCTTTTTTGTGGCTTTAAGTAGAAATGCAAATAAGCCCAGCGGCTGTCCGGTTAGAAAGCGATTTGCACAGTACAGTATAGAACTAGGGGATCATCTGGGTGCTGGTTAGCCAAGGCCAGGTTTTGGTCTAACTGAGGTACAGTCGCATTCACTGAAAACAAAATTTTCGTGGCTATTTCTGAACCTCACTGGATGCAAAAACGCCGTAACATGGTTGGCAACAACACTGTTATGCTCTGTTTCCATAGGATTGTGTTCCTAACGCGGGACTGTGTTACTCACCCATTAGGGCTACTCGCCAATGTCGCAAAGTTCGCTCGTATCAGACTGGGTTACTCATTTTTCTGATCCGTTTGCAGTGCTAGGGGTTGCAGTCACTGCGGACGATCGCCGGGTGCAAAAACGGTATCGAACAGTAGCCATGCGGTTACATCCCGATCGCTTTATTGATGCAGATGAAGCCACCAAAGATCTGACAGTAAAGCTGCTATCCAGACTGATCAACCCAGCCTACGAAAAACTCAGACAAGAAAAAGAACGGAAAGAGAATCTGGCACTCCTGCGGCTAAAAGTTCGCCAGTTGACGCGAGAAGGCCCTCTCTCCCCCAAAAGTGACATTGCCCGTCAGTTGATGGAACGGCCTGTCGCCAATGTGGATGTCTTTTACGAGCAAGCGATCGCCCAACTAGCCGAGACCCAATTTGACCCCCATGGAAACTTTGCCACGGTTACAGAGCAGTTGACTGAACTCAATCTAGTTTATCTACAGCTGAAGATGGGCGATCTGGGCGGTGGTGTGCAAGAAAAACGCATCGGGCTGATTGCCGCCACGCAAGCCAAACCGATCCAATTTGCGCCCGCTCCAGCAAACCCCGAAGTCGCCACCGAAAGTTATGACCAACGTCATTATCGGCGGGCGCAGGAATACGCCAAGAAAGGAGCTTGGTCTCAAGTCGTGCAAGAACTGCGAGATGCCATCAAGATCAAAGCCGATAAAAGCGAATACCATTCCCTATTAGGCGTGGCTTACTTGTATTTAGAAAAGCCAATCACAGGAGCCGCCAAAGCTCATATCAAGCGAGCCTTAGAACTGAATCCTCAGGATAAGTATGCTATGCGGTTTGCTTCTAAGGTTGGCCTTACCGCGCCCTCTTCCCCAACCCAACCCACCAATGGAAAGTCTGAACCCAACAGTCCCAACGGTGCTAAAACAGTAAGTCAACCTACCAAACGGGGAGGGTTGTTTGGGTTGTTTGGGCAGAAATAGGCAGGGGCGACAGCGACACTGAGTAGTGAAAACCCTACTTAACTCTCGTCCGATCGCTCAACTAGAATAAACTATACAAATTCATACAAAAAGTGTTGTTCCAGGTCGTTATAGCCGATTTAAACCAATGGGATTTTTCGATTCTGAAATTGTTCAACAGGAAGCCAAGAGCCTCTTTGAGGAATACCACGCGCTGATGCAGCTTGGGAGCGGTTATGGTAAATTTGACCGCGAAGGGAAAAAACTGTTTATTGAGCAAATGGAAGCGATCATGGATCGCTATCGGATCTTTATGAAGCGCTTTGAACTGTCAGAAGACTTCATGGCGCAAATGACGGTAGAGCAGCTCAAAACGCAATTGGGTCAATTTGGCATTACGCCGCAGCAAATGTTTGACCAGATGAACATGACCCTGCAACGGATGAAATCTGAAATTGAGAAAACGCCCTAGAGAAACTCTGCTACTCCTGCCGGATGGCTTCCGGGATGGCAACAGAAGATATACCAGCGATCGCTTTCAGGTTTTGACAGCGCAATAGCTCCACAAAACTCAAGCCGCGTCGATTTTCGATATCGGCAACACCATTGATGGCATCCAACAGGTGACGCGCCGCGTCCGGTTCGGTGTAGCCCCGCCGTAGGGCAATCTGAATGGCAGCTTCATCGGCATCCAATTCCCGTTGCGTGCTGTGGTTAGTACGCCAGATTTGGGTTCCAGCGATCGCGCTTAAGCCACCTGCCGCCACAACCCCCACAGGATCGCCTTGAACGGCTTCAATGACTGCACCCAAAGCACCCACTAAGACTAATCCCTGATACAAACTGGGCTTAAACCACTTGAAACCTGTAACCCAACTGACTGTCCGCAACACGAGCAAATCTCGTTCTGGTAACGACAGTTCATTTAGCAAGTCAAAATTGATCCAGATGGGGCGATCGGTCATCCACGGCTTGGGAACGGAACAATCGATGACAACTCGCTGTTCTGGCTTGCTCACAAGCTTGGTCAACATTCTGCCAGAAGCAGGCAAAATGTCCATGAGACGACCGATTTCCTGTTCGTATCCGTACATATTAAATAATTTCGGATTTAGTTTTTAGGATATAGCAATTCTCGATCGATGGCATAGGGATATTCAATCAAACATCCCTACTGCAGCGGTTCCAGGCTGTTGGCGAGGGCAGCTAGGGCACTGGGTACCTGAGCTTCGCTTGCCTCGGTTGCTGCAATCAGCAGCAGCAAAATGTTTTGTGTGGTTGGGCGAACTAAAATCACACCCTGCACAGGCTGCGAACTGCCGCCGATCGTCAAGGCCCCTGTCCAATCCATCACCGCGCCTCCACCTGCTTCTGACCGGGCTGGCGCAGGCTGAAATCCTTCTCCTCGTTGAAATACAGTCGTGGCGATTTTAGCCAAACTTTCACTGTTGTCGTAGGCAGCAATCAGCCCGATTGGGTTACCCAGCGGTTGCAACTGAGGCACGACGGTGTAGGCCAAGTTACCATCAGGAGCCTCGATTAACACCGAGCCAGACAAAGGACTGACCTTAAAATCTTTAAGAATGCCCACCTTAAACCGTCCTGCCGGATCAGTAAAGGTGCCACCCAATTCTGCTGGAGGAGCCGTTGAAGCAGGCGGGGCAGGCGGAGCAGTAGGGGTTGTGGG
>Ga0224722_1000444_pt1 | contig 24007 bp, 21 predicted proteins | sample Balambano_FR1_Me_FD_161646 | JGI IMG/M metagenome (GOLD analysis project Ga0224722, IMG submission 161646) | Freshwater sediment microbial communities from Lake Towuti, South Sulawesi, Indonesia - Balambano_FR1_MetaG | ecosystem: Environmental > Aquatic > Freshwater > Lake > Sediment | place... | reverse complement strand
ATGAATAGCGCGATCGTCTTCGCGAATCTGATTTAATTCAGGGTCGCTAAAGTTGACAGATCGCTCACTAGTGTTGGATGTAGTTTTCAAAATACTCAAGGACGCTATATATGGCAGTTGCTTTTCAGCCTTGGCATTTTAGTAAAGCCATTAGACTTCTGCAAGTCTCTGCTGCTCTACACAGACTGGGTAGCATAGGTTGCAGGATAGCACTTCAAACCTGGCTACAGTACATACGCCCTATGAAAATCTTTCTTGCCTGAAGGAATTGAGCAAATGGTACAGTCTACATCGGAGGGTTTTGAGGAATTTGAGGGATAAGTATGAAGGCGCAGGTATTTCGCGGGGTCAATCAACTAAGCTACGAGGACATTCCCGTTCCTGAACTGTTACCCGATGAGGTGTTGGTGCGGGTGCAAGTTGTGGGACTGTGCCAGTCTGACATTAAGAAGATTCGCTATCCTCTGTACGACCCACCCCGGATTTTTGGTCATGAAACCGCTGGGACGATCGCGCAGGTTGGTAAAGACGTAACCGACTGGCAAGTGGGCGATCGCGTTGTTGTGCTGCACCACATTCCCTGCATGCACTGCGCCTACTGCCTGAATGAAAACTATTCCATGTGCAATACCTACAAAACCATCACCACCACAGCCGGATTCGCTCCCAGTGGCGGTGGGTTTGCCGAATATGTCAAAGTGCCCGGTCACATCGTCCGTAATGGGGGGCTGATGACCATTCCAGACCAGATTACCTTTGAGCAAGCCAGCTTTGTAGAACCAACTAACTGCTGCCTCAAAGCTGTGAAGAAAGCCCAAATTGCTCCTGGACAAACGGTACTAGTAACGGGAGCAGGGCCGATCGGCCTTATGTTCATCATGCTGGTAAGGTACTTTGGTGCACGGGCGATCGCCACAGATCTGCTTCCCAACCGCATTGAAAAAGCTCTCAGCATTGGAGCAGAAGCCGCCTTCGATGCTCGTAATCCCGATTTATCTAGCAAGGTTCATGCCCTCACTAAGGGTATGGGAGTGGATGTGAGCTTGCTGGCCGTTCCTAGCGAAAAAGCCTTTTTCCAAGCACTGGAGTGCACCCGCAAGGGCGGCAAAATTCTATTCTTTGCAGAGTTTCCCGATGAAGTGGAAATACCCATTAACCCCAACATTCTCTATCGCCGGGAAATTGACCTGATGGGCAGCTACAGCTCGTCCTATCGGGTGCAGGCATTAGCCGCCGACATTGTGTTCAATCAGCGGATTGATGTGAATGCACTTGTGAGCGATCGCTACTCCCTCAAAGACCTAGCCGCTGCCGTAGAACGAGCCGTCGCTCCTACTGCCGATACCTACAAAATTCTGATTTATCCCTAACAATACTCAGAGATATCCTCACCACAGTCATCAGCTAGATAAGACAACGCGCGAAACCGCAGCCCAACAAACTGGTCGTAGAGTGGATTCAGCTTGCACAAGGCTGGGATGTGAGCCACTTTGCGCCCAAACAACATCACATCCCGCTCGAAAGGGCACTGAGGCGGAATCATCTTGCAAATTAAGCGTGCCAGTTTCGGATCTTGGATTGACATCCCATCCATCCAGTCCCGCACTGGGTACAACGGATCGATCGTGCTACCCAGGGTATCTTCTGGCATCAATGACGCAGCACTCTCTGGAGTTTCCGACATGGTTTGTAGGGTTGACTGCAAAAGAGTGAGTGCTTCTGGCTTCAGCCCCAGAGCCTCGCAGTACTGGCGCAACAGGTTATCTTCACTGGCTGAGTATTCCCCATCGACCAAAGCCACCATCACTGCCATCCGCAAGAAATCTTCGGCCATAGTCGGGTTGGGCTTCAGTACGGCAGCCAGCTCTTCTGCAGAAATTGGCTCAATGGTTTTGGTTTTTTCTTCTTCAGAAAGATTTTGGTGAATCAGGCTAGTAATCAGTTGTTCTTCTTCAGGATCAAAGTGCCCATCGGCCCAAGCCAAGGAAAGTAGACCCCGAAGCCACACGGTAATGTTCTCTTGACTGTAGGAAGATTGGGTAACGTTAGCCATAGTGACAACATTGATATATCTTCGCTTTAGATCTTATCCTTATCTTCGGTGCAGTTGACGGTAGACTGAATGACTATGTGACTGTGCGTAGTATGCTGTGACTCTTCGGGAAATTGGACTGCTCCTAGCCTCTGTGCTAACAGCCGTAGCTGGACAACTGCTGTTAAAAACGGGAGCACTCAAACTGGGCAAGGTGAATGCTGAGAATGTAGTTAGCCATATTCTCAGCATTTTGCTGATACCGGAGTTGGTGTTTGGGCTGATGCTGTATGGACTGAGTTCGGTCATGTATATTCTGCTGCTGACCCGCGTCAATTTGAGTGTGGTAGGGCCTGCGGTAGCGATCGGTTACATCTTTTCAGTTTTGGCTGGCTACTTTATATTTCGTGAGGCTATTCCTCCCAGTCGCTTGCTGGGGTTAGGCTTCATTGTGTGTGGTGTGATCTTGGTGGTTTGGAAGCAATAGGCGATCGCTCACAAAAATTGCCGAAGTATGTCTGCTGTAGCAGCTCCTGTTTTTTGCCAACTAAACTGACTCGCGCGATCGCGCCCTGCTGCCGAAAGTTGGGCTTGAGTTTGCGCATCGTTAGCCAATGTAGCCATTGCGTGGGTTATCTCAGTCACCTCGTAGGGATTGATTAACAGTGCTGCGTCCCCTGTTACCTCTGGAATTGAGGCCAGATTAGAGGCAATCACAGGCGTACCACAGGCCATTGCTTCCAGTACTGGCAGGCCAAATCCTTCCCACAAACTCGGAAATACTAGCGCGATCGCCTGATTGATTACGATCGGCAATTGCTCGTAAGGAACGTAATTTAAAAAGCGCGTTTGAGTCGCAATACCTAACGCTTGAGCTTGCATTTGCAGGGTAGGCTGAAAGCGCTGATCCTCTGGCCCCGCAATCCATAATTCATAGTCTTTGTTGTGAGGCATAGCTGCAAAGGCTGCTAACAATTGCTGCACATTTTTATAGGGATCAAGCCGTCCTAAATAAAGGAAATAATTCTGCCTGGGCAGGTTGAGAAAACGGAATGTTTGGGTGTCGCATGCAAGGGGAATAGGGGTAATTTTTCGAGGAGAAATGTTGTAGAAATTAGCAATATCTTTGGCCGTAGCCATAGAGTTACAAATGATATGTTCTGCCTGATGCAATACCTGTGGTACGTAGTACCTTGCATATACTGTAAGTGGTGAGAAGGCTTTGGGAAATCGCAATGCAATTAAATCATGAGCCATCACGATCGACCGGCATGGCGTGTGCAACGGTGCTTCAGGAACAGGAGAAAACAGCAACTTTGCCTGCAATTGGTGATAGAGACGAGACAGTTTCCATTGTGTCCAAACAAGTCGTTTCAGGTGACCTCGACTACCCTGGGCTGGGGTCATATCTCCTGGAATAGGATAATGGTTACTCCCTGCGATCGGACTGGCTGAGAGCACCATTGGTTGCAATGATTGCAAGTGAGGATAAATATTGTTGGCGTAGGTCGATATCCCCGTTGGCTGGTTAAATACAACCGATAAGTTAATCAACAGTGGAGCCATACCAGTGTATTCCTCGTGTGAGAAACATCCAAATTCCAGCAAGTTTGCCAACGGCGATCGCTGGCCGCACAGGCACCAATACCAACGCATAGATACTCAGGCGCAAGAACCGAAGCAAAAGAGCTGAAACTGAGCTATGACGCTTTAAAGACAACAGATAACTGTAGGTGCTGTGGGTGAGTTTCAAACTCAGGTTGCGATTAGTAATGGATGAGGGTTCATGAATCACAAACAAGCGATCGGTCACAACGATTTGATGACCATGCTGACGGTATCGCTGACAGAAATCAAAATCTTCATAGTAAAGGAAATAGGCTGGATCGAAATGAGGGCAAGTAGGAAACATCTGTAAATTCAAAATCATACTGCAACCTGTTACCCAATCTGAGTTCAGATAATCTGAGCCTAGCAACGGGTTTAGACTGCGATCGCTGATAATGCTACCTGTATCAGGGTTGAAATGCCCTTGAGAAAACCATCGCTTGCCATCAGGTTCTTGAACGATCGTACCGACAATTGATAGATTTGAATGAGTTTGAAAAAACTGATTAATAGACATTAATAGTTGCACAGGTAGATAGGCATCAGGATTAATTAGCCAAACTAATGCAGTAGGTTCTTTCTCGTAGACCCACTGCAAACCTAAATTACACCCAGCTCCAAAACCTAAATTTTCACCCGTCTCTAACCAGGTAATCCGATCAAAATTTTGGGTAGCTAACGATCGATCAGTAGCGCCATTGTTCACAATTATCAAGTGATAGTCTAGGTCTTTCTGCCGCTCGATCGACATCAACAATCTCGCAATTAGTGCCTCTGAATAGTAGTTCACAGTCAAGAAGTAAACCACCCTATGCTAGCCCGTCACCTGTTGCAATTCCTTGAGCATCGCTCGTAAGCTATCACGCCAATGGGGCGGAATAGTGCCCAACAGAGCATTAGTTTTTTGGAGAGACAGCACTGAAAAGGCTGGACGACGCGCTGGGGTAGGATAATCTGCTGTGGTGATCGGTACAACTCGTTCAATTTTGAGGGGAAAGCCAAGCAGTCGAGCTTCTTCAAAAATGGCTACAGCAAAGTCGTACCAACTGCACACGCCACTGTTGGTGTAGTGATAAATACCTGCTGTTTCAGGAGTAAGTTTGGTGGCGTACTGGGCGATCGCGCCAGCTAAATCTTTTGCCCAAGTTGGAGAACCAATTTGATCTGCCACAACTCGCAATTCTTCTCGTTCCTTGCCCAAACGCAGCATTGTTTTCACAAAGTTGCCCTTGCCCTGTACACCATATACCCAGGCTGTCCGCACAATCATGTGGTTTGGGCACGCTGCCTGCACTGCTGCTTCCCCTTTTTGCTTGGACAGGCCATAAGCACCTAGAGGTTGGGTTGGGTCAGTTTCTCGGTACGGTTGGCTCTGGCTACCATCAAACACATAGTCGGTGGAAATATGAATTATGCCTGCCTCCATTTGCTTAGCGGCAGCAGCAAGTTGGCTAGGCGCTGTAGCATTAATCAATGTTGCCAACTCCGGTTCACTTTCAGCCTTGTCTACAGCAGTGTAAGCGGCTGCATTAACAATTAGCGACGGTTTAACCGAGGTTATTAACTGATCAATGGTTTCTGGATTGGAAAAATCAAGAGTCTCACGGGGGGCAGATACTACCTCTCCCAAGTCCGCCAGAGTGTGCTGTAACTCTGTGCCAACTTGTCCAGCTGCGCCAGTCAAAAGAATTCGCATTATAGAAGAAGGCTATGGACGATCGTTCCAAGCATACACCCGAATCTTCTCGACAGTTCTAGCTTCATCAGGAAATTCACTAGCAGAAAGGGAGATGTATTGTTTTAGAGCGCATTATCAGTTCATTGCGGAAGCCGTGAACCACAAGCCTTGCCACGCCCACCTAAAAACCGAGCTAGGGGCTGTAACCTCTTCATCATAGGGATTCCGGCTGAAATTGATGATAGCCCCTAGTACTTGCAAATGGGTTGTGATGAGACTTTTTTAAAGTCTGGGCTCGTTTTGATTTAGAATTCTTCGAGGTTCTGTGGCCGTGACACTGGCCATGAATAGGCTGTGAACTAAACAGAGGTTAGCATGTGGGCAAAGTACGGCGATCGTTCAAAGCAAAGCTGCAAAACCAAATTCAAAAATTTCGGCATTGGTTGCCTATTAGTAGCCAAACCTGGCTGAAGTTGGAGCTACTCAAAGCCCTTGTTGGTCGAAATTTGGAGGCTCGCTACAAAGGCTCCATTTTAGGCAATCTCTGGCCTTTGATTAATCAACTGATTCAACTGCTAATTTACACCTACGTTTTCTCGATCGTGCTTAAGGTAAAACTCAGCCTGAGAGGGTTGCCTGATAACGATTTCACGTTTGGTTTATGGTTATTTGCGGGATTGCTGCCTTGGACAGCGTTTAGTAATGGGCTACTCCAAGCAACAGTAGCTGTAGTAGAGCAACCAAATTTAGTGAAAAAAGTGGTGTTTCCCCTTGCTCTGTTGCCCTTGGTACCCATTTGTGCCACTTTTGTGGAGAGCATGATTGGCTTAGCCACTCTGCTGGTTATGGTTGCTTTCACAACCAAGTCATTACCATCAACCCTTGTCCTTCTCCCCCTAGTTTGGATTCCCCAGCTATTGCTCGCGATGGGGTTGGGTTACTTAACCTCAGCGCTGACAGTATTCCTCCGCGACATTCCCCAGACTTTGGGCGTTGCTCTCAATTTTTGGTTCTATCTGACACCAATTATTTATCCAGCTTCGGCGATTCCAGCAGAATGGCGGCAATGGATTCTGTGGCTTAACCCAATGACCACGATCGCCGAACTCTATCGAGACATCATTTTGACCGGAACGATTAATCATCAAACTGAGTGGGGTTTTGTTCTATTACTGTCGATCGGGCTATTTGCCATTGGTATATCCGTCTATCGGCGGTTACGGCCTGCCTTCGCCGATGTACTTTAGGCCAATAGTTTCTGGCCAATTAGTTTGTAGTAGGTGCTGATTGATATGGAGTCTAGTCTGCACCCGCGATCGGTGCGAAGCCTTGCCGCTGAATGTTTTCTGTAACCACACGAGGTTCGAGAAATTGCAACAGGTAGTCTGGGCCGCCAGCCTTAGAGCCAACCCCAGATAGCTTGAAACCACCAAACGGTTGCCGAGCGACGATCGCTCCGGTGATGCCCCGGTTAATGTACAAATTACCCACCTCAAATTCGGCATAAGCCCGATCAATATGGGAAGGCGTGCGCGAATAAAGACCACCCGTGAGGGCGTAGCGGGTGCCATTAGCAACGGTCAGCGCTTCATCAAAGGACTGAGCCTGCATTACAGCTAGCACCGGACCAAAGATTTCTTCCTGGGCGATCGTGGCATCGGGTGGCACTTTAGTAAATACCACTGGTCCTACAAAAAACCCACCTTCTGGACTAGGCAGTTCCAGTGCTAGGGTGCATTCCTGCTGGCCTTTGGCAATGAACTCGCGAATGCGATCGCGCGCCTTACCGTCGATTACCGGGCCAACCTTTGTGCTGGGATGTTCGGCCACTCCCACATTTAAAGATTTCACTGCTTCTAGCAGACGCTCTACAAAGGCATCGTAAATGGGTTGCAGCACGACTACCCGAGAACAGGCCGAGCACTTTTGGCCACTGTAGCCAAAAGCTGACTGCACCACGCCCTGCACCGCCTGATCCAAATCAGCACTTTCATCCACAATAATGGCGTTTTTGCCGCCCATCTCAGCGATTACCCGCTTTAGGTGGCGTTGTCCTGGCTGAACGATCGCTGCCTCCTGATAAATCCAGCAGCCCACTTCCTGGGAGCCCGTAAACGCAATCATGTGCACCTCTGGATGCTTGACCAGGTGCGCCCCTACGGTCGAGCCTTTGCAGGGCACAAACTGGAATACCCCCGCAGGAATGCCTGCCTCCACCAGAATTTCGGCAATTTTTGCGCCCACGATCGATGAAACTTCTGCTGGCTTCAGCAGGGTGCAATTACCAGTCACTAGGGAGGCCACGGTCATTCCTACAGGAATAGCCAGTGGAAAATTCCAGGGAGAAATCACGAGGGAAATGCCTCGCGGCTGATACTGATAGCGATTAGTTTCACCGGGGAAATCGTAGGCTACCCCCGCAGCTAACCGCTCCATTTCATCGGCATAGTAGCGGCAGAAATCGATCGCCTCCGACACTTCTGGATCTGCTTCTTGCACCACCTTGCCCGTTTCTAGCACCATCCAGGCAATCAACTCTGCCCGCCGCTGCTCCATCAAATCCGCTGCCCGTCGCAGAATGGCCGCCCGTTCAGTCGCGGGTGTACGTTTCCAGGTGGGGAAGGCGGCTTTGGCGGCGGCGATCGCGGCGTCTGCCTGCTCCAGACTCAACAGCCCCACTTTACCCACCACTTCAGTTGTCTGGGATGGGTTGAGCGATTCAGCATAGTGGGTGGTTTCTAGAAATTGACCGTTGACCAGAGGCTTGTAGACCTGTCCCAACTGCTGGCGCACGGTTTTCAGGGCAGCCTGAATTTCTTGGCGGTGGGCTGGCTTGGCATAGTCGGTGTCCGCTGCGTTGTGGAAGGGGGCGATCGGCTCAAGCGGGTTAAGTGCTGCCTCGGTCATCACCGGAGCCGCTAACAAGTCTTCAATGGGACGATCCTCTAGGCTTTGCCTTAGGAACGAACTGTTAGCGGTGTTTTCCAGCAAGCGTCGAATCAGGTAAGACATGCCGGGGATTAGTTTGCCATAGGGACAGTAAACTCGAACACGGTAACCTCGATCGGCGATCGCTTTACCCAATTTATCGGCCATGCCGTACAGCACCTGAAACTCGACGCGACGGCGAGGAATCTGCAAGCTTTCAGCGATGGCGATCGCATGCGCTTGGGATCGAACATTGTGACTGCCGATCGCCGCATACAGATAGTCGTGATGTTGCAACAGCAGTTCCGTCATCGCCTCAAAGTTGGCATCTGTTGCTTCCTTGTCATTAAATACGGGCTGCGGCCAATCTTTCTGTACCGCCTTGATGGTTTCCTGATCCCAGTAAGCACCTTTCACTAGGCGTACTGTGACAGGTGTACCTCGCTCCTTTGCCCAGTCAATCAGGTCTTTGAGGTCGGTCTTGCTGTCCCGCAGGTAGGCTTGCAGGGTAACGCCCAGATCCGATCGCCCACGAAACTCATCCTCTAGCAAGAGTCGCTTCAAAATTGCCAGGGTCAAGGTTTTGTAGCGATATTGCTCCATGTCGAAATGAACCGCTACCCCCAATTCTTGGGCACGACGGAGCAAAATCCGAATGCGTTCGGTGACGCGATCGGCACTACCTTGTTCATCCAGCGGATCAAATTGAGAATAGAACGCCGTCAACTTTACAGAGATTTGTGCTCTGGGTAAAGCTTCGCCATCGGCCATGTCCAGTTGGGGCACTGCTGGCCAAGCGTGTGCCGCCTGAGCCAGTTGCTGCATTAGTTCCAAGTAGCGATCGAGGTAAGACTGTGCTTCGATTTCTGTAATTACTGCTTCTCCTAGCAAGTCCACGGTGAAACCCATGCGCTGCTTGCGAAGTTGCTCGATCGTCTTCAGCACTTGTTGAATCGTTTCGCCCGCAATGTACTTGTGCGCCAAAGTCTCAACAGCATTAGAAACAGTTGTGGCGGCTACCTGACCCGGCATTGAGTTGGCATTGGCAAAACCTAGCATTCCCTTCAGCGCTGCAGGCAACTCTACCTCTTTTTGATTGAGATATTCCTGCAAGTGACGAGCAATTTCGGCTTTGCTTTGCAGGGCTGGCAAGCAATCGATAAACCGAAATAGCTGTACGCGCAACCCTGGATTGCTCATGGCCCAGTCCAGCATTTTGTCATCCCACCGCATTTGATCGCGCATCTGGGCAAAGAACGATCGCCCCTCGCGCGTAGCGGCAAACAGTTGGCGGGCAATTTCCTGGGTTTTGGGCTCGAAGGAACCGACAGTTTGAGCAACCACAACAAATACTCCTAAATGGGCGATTACTCGCCAGGTTGGGACAACCATCCATAATCTGACCGCCTGTGGCCTGCGATTTGTAGCGAATGTGCCAAATCCCCGGCGATCGCTGCATCGATCACATTCTCTGTACAACGTTCCCTATACAAAAAGCTAATCGGTGAGATGATGGTGGCTTATCAATTTTAACGCTGGCGGTAGCCTCAACAACGCAAAAATGGGTAGTTGTTAACTACTGCAATCGCTTCTGCTCGCTGCGATAGCGGAAATACTCTGCCGCTGCAAAAATGAACCCCGATGCCAGGATCAACACCACACTCAGGGCATTAATATCTGGCTTTACCCCAGTCCGAATGCGGCTAAAAATTTCCATCGGCAAGGTTTTGATACCACCCCCTGCTGTGAAGCTGGCAATCAAAAAGTCATCCATACTCAACACAAAGGCCAGCAAACAGCCTGATAGGATTGCGGGTGCCAGTTCTGGCAAGATTACTTTGGCGATCGCCTGAGCCGGGGTTGCCCCCAAATCCAGCGCCGCCTCCTCCAGATGGGAATCCAGGTTGGCCAGCCGAGTGGAGACTACCAACGCTATGTAGGACAGGCAAAAAACGACATGCGCTGCCACAACCGTCCCCAAACTGAGTTGCACCAAGCCGCCACTGAGAGGAATGGCTACTGCGGCCAAAAACACCAGGGTGGCCACGGCGATCGCAATATCAGGAATGATTAACGGCAGGTAAGCCACCCCTTGATACAGCGATTTGCCAGGAAACTTATAGCGCGATAGTCCGATCGCCATCAACGTGCCAATCACCGCCGCGATCGCCACTGACAGAAAAGCGACCCTAAGGCTATCACTCAGTGCCGCTAAGATGCGACTGTCACTAAAAAACTTGCGATACCAATCCCAGGTAAATCCCGTCCACCCAGCGCTATAGGGCGATTTGTTGAAGCTGTAAAACGCCAGCACCAAAATGGGCAAATACATGAATCCGTAGAGGGCGATGGACAGCCATGCCTGCCAGGAAGGAAACCGAAACGGTCTGGAAGAAGACTCTTGCATGGCTGTTGCCTCAGTACGGGAAGAAACGCTTGAAACGTAGAACAGAATAAGATTTCGTCAAAGCTACAAGACTCCGGATCAAAACTTGCATCGTTTTAACACAGCATCCAGAGACACTTCAAAGTTATAGCCCCGCTCTACTGTGGGGAAATGTCCTGGTGGAGGTGCTGTAAAGTTAGGTTCTTTACCAGGACGATAGCTCATTCGTTTGGTTTGAGGGTTATAGTTCCACTCGATCAGCCATTCACCAGACAGACGCTGCCAGCCTACCTGGTCATACATTTTTCGGTAGTCGCCCAGTGCTCTTAAAATGCTCTGCTGAGATGTAAACCCGAATTTGCCATTGCTGGCACTGCTCCACAATTGGTTAACGGTGTTCAGATCTTTGCAAGAAAACCTGTCCATTTCATCTTGTGGTGTAAACCCTTGAGATTGAGCTTTAGGGCCAGCCGCATCCAGAAGACGTTCGTAGGTCTCTTGGTCAGCCATCTTCCAATTTTGCTGCTGTAAGTATTCTCGGAGTTTGCCGTAGTCAATTCCGCTATCGCTCTCCAATGGCACCTGATTCAATGATGACTGAGGGCGATCGCCCGGTAATGGCGAAGATTCTGTAGTCGTTTCCCCAGAAGGTTTTGAAGCGGTGTTAAAACCGCTATTGGGTTGTGTTCTCAAAGCCAGAAAAGCAACTGCTCCAGCCAGACTGAATAATCCAAGCACAACAAGTAAGGTCAGAATAAAGGCTGTACGGTTGCTTTTTGCCATAACGTTAGCAAGGACTATTAACCAAGACGTAAGAAGTACTTAGATAGGCATCCTTCTATTATTGCTTTTCCTGCTTCAATTAATGCTCAACGCGGTAAGGAATCAAAGCTAAATCCGAGTCGCATCGCGATCGCCAAACTTCAGCAGTAAGGCAATGGCAATACTTACTGCCAAAATAAGCAGTGTGCTGAGGGCAGAGCCAAAGCCCCAGTTTTGAGTTGCGCCTAGAAATTGGTTATAAATCAACCGGGCTACCGTCATGCTGGATGCACCGCCCAACAACTCTGGGTTAACAAAATCCCCCATGCAGGTGATGAATACCAGCAAAGAACCAGCGGCAATCCCCGGAAATGTTTGAGGTACTGTCACTTTCCAAAATGCTTCTTGGGGAGTAGCACCCAGATCTGCTGCTGCCTCTAGAAGGCGCTGATCCAGCTTTTCCAGAGAGGCGTAGAGAATTAGCACCATGTAGGGCAGCAAACTGTAGGTCATGCCAATCAATACAGCGGGTTCTCGGTTCAAAATATCTAGGGAAGGCAACTTCAGCAGCCCCAAAAAGCTGTTCAGAACGCCGGTAGGACGCAGAATTGTGATCCAAGCATAGGAGCGTAGCAGGGATGAGGTCCACAAGGGCAACACAAATGCCAGCAGCAGCAGGTTACGCCAACGCTTGGGGGCTTTGATGGCGATCCAGTGTGCTACCGGAAAGCCCAAAAGCAGGCAAAGTAGGGTAGTGGCGATCGAGAAAAACAGCGATCGCAGCACCACTGTCAAATAAATGGGCTGAAAGATTTGAGCGTAGTTGTCAATCCCTGATGGGTTCACCACTTGCCCGGGACGAATCCCCGGTACCAAACTCAACTCAAAGATCAACAACGTGGGAATGACTAACAGCAAAAGCAACCACAGTCCTGCTGGTGCCAGCAGGCTTAGCGGTTCTAGCCAGCGAGCCAACGGTTTCTGGGAGGAAGGCGCTTTGGTAAGGGAAGGTGATTCACTGGTCATAGCTGGCCGCAATGGGAGGTAAAAATTAGCCGCTGGTAAGTTTTGTCCAGTAGCGATCGTACAGTTCAGTTACGTTAGCGTCGAGCGGTTTGATGCGCTCACAGTTAGATAGCGTCGCATCCGCAGGAAACAGCGTTTCATTATTGCGCAGGGGAGCGGGGAGTTGGTCATAGGCGGCTTGATTGGGCGTTGCAAAAAATAGCCGCTGAGTAATCTGGGCGGCAACCGAAGGCTGCAACATAAAGTTAACCCAGGCATAGGCCGCATCAAAGTTGGGAGCCGTTTTGGGAATGGCCATCGTGTCGCTCCACAATGATGAGCCGCTTTTAGGAATGACGTACTTAAGTTGGGGATTTTCATTAATCACGCCCATAGCATCTGCCGAGTAGCCCATTGCTATTAGCAAATCCCCTGCTACCATTTGGTCACGCCAAGCATCGGTTGTGAAGGAAGCGATCGCAGGCTTCAGCTTGGTCAACTTCTCGTAGGCTTGCTTGATTTCGTTTGGCTTGGTGGAGTTGTAGGAATAGCCGAGCGATCGCAACACTGCCCCCATCACCTCACGCACATCATCCAGCAGCGTAATGCGACGAGACAGCTTGGCCTGGTTTTGCCACAAATAGTCCCAATCGTCTGGAGGAGGGTTTAGCTTTTCGCTGTTGTAGATGAAACCTGTTGTCCCCCAACTCAATGGCACGCTGTATTTGTTACCTGGGTCATGGGGAGAATTTTGAAACTGAGGTAGCAAATTGTCTAACCCTTCCACCTGGTTTGGATTTAGCGGACTCAACAGCCCCTTTTCAATCATTTCCGAAACCTTGTAGTCAGAGGGATAGACAACACTGTAGATGCTGCCTTTACCGGCCTGAAACGTCGCCAACATCGTTTCATTCGAGTTAAAGATGTCAGCAATAACTCGAATCCCATTTTGCGAAGTAAATTCTTCCAACAGCGTGTCGTCCGTGTACTGCGACCAGGTGTAAACGAAAAGTTCATCTTTGTTGCCTGGTTTGCCAACAGCAGGACGTACCTCTGCTAGTGTCCAACCGCATCCACTTAAGGGAAGGCCAGCCAGGGCGATCGCCGAAGCTTGGAGCAACTGGCGACGAGTCAGACGGCAAGAGGGAGATGCAGGAGGCAGAGAAGAGAGCATGGCGACACAGGATGGCAAACGCTATTCGGGTTCTTGAAGTGCCAGACAGTCGGCGGAACCCCAATGAATGTAAATCGGAGTAAGAGGATCCGGTACCTGGTAGGAATCACTGGGTTGCTGAACGATGATGCGATCGCCCGATCGCAGCTCTATCAAATAATGCACGTGAGTACCAAGATACATCACGTTACGCAGCCGTCCTTCAAAGCAGTTGGCCACACCATCGGGTTTAGACTGGCTGACTTGAATTCGCTCAGGACGCACACTCACAACAACATTGCCTGAACGTGGCACATTGCCTGAATCAGAAGGCTTGGCCTTTATTCGCAAGCCTTTTTGAGTGGTGACCCAAAGCATGGCAGGATGGGAGCCTTCAATTTTGCCACTGAACAGGTTAGTGTCGCCAATAAATTCTGCTACGAAGGGAGTCTGGGGCTGCTCATAAATGCGAGTGGGGGTATCGACCTGCTCTAGTTTGCCGTGGTTCATGACGGCAATGCGATCAGACAGGCTGAGAGCCTCCTCCTGGTCGTGGGTCACCATTACAAACGTCATGCCTAATTCGCGATGTAGGGTAGATAGCTCTACCTGCATTTCCTTACGCAGCTTTAAGTCCAGTGCTCCCAACGGCTCATCCAGAAGTAGCACCGCAGGACGATTTACCAGCGCCCGTGCTAGCGCTACCCGCTGCTGTTGTCCACCGGAGAGTTGCGCTGGAAACCGGTTGGCAAAGGTATCCATTTTCACCAGTTTAAGGGTGCGATCGACGCGGTCTTTTACTTCAGTCTTAGTATGTCGCTTCAACCGCAAACCAAACGCAACATTCTCCCACACAGTCAAATGACCAAATAGAGCATAGCTCTGAAATACAGTGTTGACGGGACGGCGGTAAGGAGGCACCTGGTTCGCGGGTTTTCCCTGAATTAACACCTCACCTGCAGAAGGTGTCTCAAATCCAGCGATCATCCGCAACGTAGTGGTTTTACCGCAACCCGATGGCCCCAAGATGCTAAAAAATTCGCCTTGCCGAATGCTCATATCCACGCCGCGCACTGCTGTTTCGCCGTTGTAGACTTTGAAGACTTTGCGCAGTTCTACATCAAGCTCAACATCCCTGGCAGTGGGGCGCTGATTCTGTATAACAGTTTGAGACATGGCTAGTTTCCTATGGGCGGTCGATCGGCGCAATTCATCTTTTGGTAAAGTGTTCTTCGAGCCTGTGGTTTATTGTATCTATCTCAGATCTTTTCATCGCTGCAATTAGCCTGGTTAGATACAAACCGATGCAAACCAAGTATTCATAACATGTCCTTAGGTTGCCCAGCTTGCCCTTAAACCAACCAGTTATTCAGTTCAGTCTTTAGTCTTGGTGCCGTTTTGTTTTTAACCCTATGACGCTGATTCAACTACCTCCTCCCGCTCATCAAACCACGACTAGCTCTGGCAAACAACCCCACCAGCGATCGTTGATCTTGATGTTAGGGATGACTGCCTTATTGCTCCTGGGATTGGGTGGTCGTCTGGCTTATTTACAACTGGCCGAAGGCACGCACAACCGCAAACTGGCCGATAGCAATCGCATTCGCCTGATTCCTAAACAGCCAGAGCGGGGCAAAATTTTGGATCGGCGTGGTCGAATTTTGGCAGGAAGCCGCCTGTCTCATTCGGTGTTTCTATGGCCACTGGCTCACAAACAGGGAGATTGGGGCAAAACTATCAAACGGCTATCTCAGGTACTGAACATTTCAGAGCAATCGCTCCAAAAACGGTTAGAGCAAGCAGGATACAATTCCCCCTTTTTGGTGCGGGTGGCACGGGGCATTAGCCCAGCGCAAGTGACTGCTTTGACAGAATATTCTGACGAGTTGGAAGGTGTGCAGGTTGATGCTGAGGCTGTGCGCTACTACCCCAATGGTGACCTAGCTGCCCATGTGATTGGCTACACAGGCGAACTGAGTGATGAGGATTTGGACAAGCGTCGCACAGAAGGCTACCGACTGGGTGATGTGATTGGTCAAATGGGCATTGAGTCAGCCTACGAAAGCTTGTTGCGGGGTGAGTGGGGTGGCCAGCAGGTGGAGGTAGACGGCACGGGTAAGGTGGTAAAGGTTTTGGGTAAAAAGCCCACGGCTCCTGGTAGGGATGTCACGCTCACTCTAGATATTGACCTACAGAAAGCAGCAGAAACTGCACTGGGACAGCGAAAAGGGGCGATCGTGGCGATCGACCCGCGTAATGGCGCTGTTCTGGCTATGGTTAGCCGCCCCACCTTTGACCCCAATCTGTTTTCGACTAACATTACAGACGCCCAGTGGCAGCAGTTACAAAGTGCCAATCACCCTTTCGTTAACCGTGCCTTGCAGGGATTTCCACCGGCCAGCACCTTCAAAATCGTGACCACAACAGCGGCGATCGAATCGGGTAAATTCGATCCTGGCACCGTATTGCAAACCTATCCGTCCATTACTGTCGGCGGGGTAGAATTTGGGGATTGGAACCGAGCAGGGTTTGGGCCGCTGGGCTTCACAGGAGCCATGGCCTACAGTAGTGATACCTTCTTCTACCAGATTGCTATGGGCATCGGCGGCGATATCCTGATTGACTGGACGCGGCGATACGGCTTTGGTCGCAAAACAGGAATTGAACTGTCGAGTGAAGAATCCCCTGGACTAGTGCCTGATAACGCCTGGAAGCAAGAAACCATAAAGGAGAGCTGGTTTCTGGGTGACACGATCAATATGTCCATCGGTCAGGGGTATTTGCAATCCTCGCCGCTACAGGTTGCGGTTATGTTTGCAGTGCCTGCCAACAACGGTTATCTGGTCAAACCGCACTTGCTTAAAGACAACGAAGCAGCGCAGACTTGGCGAGAGCCACTCAACGTTAGCCCGGAGACTATTGGCCTGCTGCATCAGGGCTTACGTGAGGTCATTACCTACGGTACTGGGGCAGAATTTAATACTGATGGGATCCCCTCCGTTGCAGGCAAAAGCGGCACAGCAGAGGACTTTGGCCGTGAGTCTCATGCCTGGTTTGGAGCCTATGCCCCAACGGAAAACCCAGAAATTATTGTTGTGGCCTTTGCTGAAAACTCAGGAGGGGGCGGTAGTAAAGTGACTGCACCAATGGTTAGCCAAGTTTTGCGTATGTATTTCAATTTGAAGCGATCGGGCAAGCTTCAGTAACCTATTTGACTGGTTCTACGCTATTTCCCTGCCCGTGCTAATACAATGACACCCCCTACTCGAATGCCCGATCGCCGCAAGGTTTGCACGGCCGATCGCACAGTTGCTCCGGTAGTGAAAATGTCATCCAAAAGCAGCACCGGCGGCGTAGAGGTCGATTGGCGTAGGCTTTCTCCTACAGCAAATGCTCCGGCCACATTCTTTTCCCGTGCTTGGGGTGAGGTCAGTTGAAACTGGGCTTCTGTTGCGCGCGTTCGAGTCAAGCCTTTGGTTTGTAGGGGTAGACGAGTCAGGTGGCAAAAGTGCCGCGCTAATAATTCTGCCTGGTTGAATCCACGCTGCTTAAGTTTATCTGCGTGCATGGGGATGGGAATAACCGTAAACCGATCGCCTAGATTTGCGGCTAACCAGGTTTCTGCCATCCACTGACCCAAAGGGCGTGCCAGTTGAGGTTGATTTTCGTATTTGAGCGCCGCGATCGCCCGTTTTAGGCTGCCATCATAACGCCCCCAGGCAACCAGTGGCAGCGGCATGCGGATAACTTGCTGGGCAGACGACCACTGGTACTGCTGCACCTGACGCTGGCAATCCAGACACCACACAGTGGAGGTCGATCGCCCGCACAATGGACAACAGGTTTCCAGAAATAAATTCAGAACTTGGTTAAAGGGCGATCGCCAATTGATGGTCACAGTGATTGGTTACTCCATCATGCACCCAAAGCAAAGTTGTCATCCCAAAGCGTGGGATAACAACTCTACTTTCAATATGCCCATGCTTGGATGCAAACTCCCGGTAGCTTGGGTCACTGCCTGCGTCAGATCACCAATTGCGCTGCTTCAGTGGCGAGTAGCTTTCACCTCTGCACCTCTACGTTTGTGGATCAACAATTGACCCCAGGAATAGCAGACTGCCACTTTGGTTATGCTGAATCGCGCAGATGAAAGGGCGATCGACCGTCATGGTGAATGGATCGAGCGGGATTGAGGTAGCAACAATCCCAACCGAGGTGGCCGCCGCCGCTTCTGTACCTTCTTCGTTCACCTCTACAAAGGTTTTGTGCTTTACCTGATCAATTTTGCTGGTTTGGTTACTGAGGGCTGCGAAATTGGCACGTAGGCGATCGAAGGCAACGCCCATACCCAGATTGGACAATTGCTGTTTCAGTTCAGTTTCATATTCCAGTTTGAATCGGGGCACCTGAATAGTTCCGGGGCGGCTGCGCATACTCTGCATCCAGGTTTGCCAATTTTCTGCCGTTAGCTGCTTATGGAACGCTGGCAAACTATTTCCCTTTTTAGGCAAGAAAATCACCATACTGAACTTGTTATTACCGTAGGGCAAGCTCACCGCCTGGAACTGGTCAGTTTCGGCATAGCGATATTGCCCTGTTTGGGTCATCAACGGGTGTTTCTTTTCTGTCCCATCACCTCGGAAGAAGGGTTGCTCCACCGTGTCTTTCTTGTCAAACGGGGTTTGCCAGGTGCCATTGAAATAAACCGCATTAACCAAAAACATGATGTGGTCAGGATTGATTTGATCCACAATCTGGTCAATTTTGTTGTTGGTGTTGCGCTTTACCCAGTCGTTGATGGCGTTTTTGGCAGTGGGTGAGCCAAAGTCCAGCACATTCACCGAGGCATCGTAAAATTCTTGGTTGCGGCGCAGAAAATCGGGTTTGAAGGAAATGCCTTCCTTTGCCCAGAGGGAATTGGCGATCGCCAATTGTACTTTTGAATCAGCTTGCTCCAGCACTTGGACTAGCTCTTTATTGCTGCGGTTTAGCTCAGCTTGGCTCATACCTTGCAATTGCAATGCTTTGCCCATGGCCTCCTGAGTTTCACCGCTGGCACCGTTGTAGGTCATAGACAAAGCCAGAGCGACGCTGGTGGGCGACACAAACACATTTCGCTTGGCATCGTCCTTGAGAATTTCTGAGAATAGCTTGAAGCCAAAGCGCGTATTTGCTTCAACTAGTTTGGCATCGATCGTCATAGGGCGTTGAGCCGTAGTAGATTTAGCAGGAACAGTTGGTAGGATTGTCGGTGCTTGAGATGGCTTCGCGATCGCTTGTTGATTGCCAGACAGTGGCAAACAGCCAACCAACCCTGCCAACAGCACCATGCCAAATAACGACTTCCACTGTACCCCGGTTACGTGTTTCATTCCATCACTCCTCATTACTCACATCCATTTCATCTAGGATGGTGACTTGCTATCACCATGACATAGCCTATTGACGAGGATGTATCGGTTACAGTTCCAGTAACTTTTCGAGTTCCACACTTTTTGATTCACCATGTTTTTTTTGTGTTTATTTTTGTTGCTGCGAATAGCATTTTGGTTCAATACATTTCCTAATCCTGATGAGGCTTACTACTGGCTCTGGGGACAGTATCCTAGCCTTTCGTACTACGACCATCCTCCTTTTCATGGCTGGGTACAAGGGCTATTCACTGCTATTTTTGGAAAGTCCTACTTCACCCTGAGACTACCCAATCTGATCAGTAATAGTTTGTTTTTTTACACGTATTACTGCATCACACGTTACCTCTATGGCAGAGAAGCGAAGCACTATTTTGTCACTTTGGTTTTGCTAGTCATGGCATCACCCTTGTTATTTTTATTTCTAGCGCTAGCTTGGCAGGATCATTGGTTAGTTGCGTTTTCCTTGTTAGGAGCTTATCAGTTCATTCGCTTTGCTGATAGCTACCGGGAAACTGGGCAGGGTATCACCTGGCAACTTTATGCGGCGGCGGCAGCGATCGCCCTGGCACTGTTGTGCAAGTACAACGCAGTCTTTGTACTGGCCGCTTGCTTGGCCACTATTCTTTTCGATCGCCGATTGCGTCCTTTACTGCGGGATCATCGCCTGTACGTGGCTGGGGCAATCGTGGCCACTGCGGCGATTCCAATCGGCCTTTGGAATGTCCGCAATGATTTTCAGTCCTTTCGTTACTATGTCACTCGTAGTGTCAATCCCGGTAGTTCTCAAATCCAGTGGGATGAGCCATTTGAGTTCTTGCTGTTTTCAGTGCTAATGGTGTCGCCGGTACTGATATGGGCGATCGTGCGGGCACTGCGACATCTACGTCAGGGTAGTCTTTCAATATACAGATCTGACACCGTTTACCCGATCGCAGCTGTTTGGTTATTTGCTATTTCCACCTTCAGTTTGATAGCTGTTTCCCTGCTTTCCACAGCCTTTTATTACTGGAATATATTGGCGTATCTACTATTGCTGCCCTTGCTACCACCCATTTTTTGCCGAAAAGTGCCGCCTCAGCCAGGAAAACGTTCATTTTTGCGGAGATTACCGTCTTTACCAATACTTCGTCCTGTATTTTGGGGTGGACAAGTCTACGGAGCGATTTTTGCGGGTTTTCTGGTAGTGCATTATGGCTTTCTACCGCTGTCGGCACTGGTTAGTCCAGATGCTAAGTCTTCGGATCCTGCCTCTCGCATGCTGTACGGTTGGGACGCCGTTGCTGCCGAAGTTAACGCTCAGAAGCAAGCTATGGGAGGCCAGCCAGCTATTTTAACCACCGACTATCAATCAGCTTCGGCATTGGCCTATGAATTGGACGATCGCACAATATTGGCTGTCTCTGCTCGCCGCGATCAGTTTGACTTTTGGATTGACCCCAGCCAACTGCAAGGTCAGCCCGCGATCGTCGTTTCAGATGACTGGCACCCCATCACACCCCAACTCCAAACGCAACTGGGTCAACTCTCGCCTCCCACCACAGTCGATGTTCGCCGATTCGGGGTGTGGATCAAGCGCTACTATGTTTCCCGTAGCGATCGCCTTGGTACGATTACTCCGTTCTGATTGGGATTACTTAAACTCAAAGAAAACGCGTAGTGAGAAGTTAACCAGGGATCGACCCAGCTAACTTCTCAAGCTTTGCATAGGGCACGTTATCAATTAACGGTCAAACATCTGCAGCATAACCCTTACCGTGCCCACCTCAGAAACCAAGCTAGGGGCTGTAACCCCTCCATCATTAGGATTTTGGCTGAAACTGATAACAGCCTCTAGGCCCAACCAGCTCGATCCATGAGTTGCAATGCAACAGGGTTATTGCGACCGAGCACAGCAGCATTGACTTGGTCACCCTTGAATTTGCCAAAACTGGCCACCACTGGGTCGATCGCGACACCATCTAGAACTGGGTACTCATTATTACTCTTAGCAAAGATTTCCTGAGCTTCGCGGCTAGTTAAGTACTCAATAAGCTTGATTGCGGCATCGCGATTAGGTGCATTTTTAGCAACCCCAGCTCCACAGATGTTGACATGGGCACCCCGATCAGCCTGATTTGGGAAAAACACACCTATCTTGCTGGCAACTTCTTTATCTTCTGGCTTGCTGGACTTCATCAAGCGCGCCACATAGTAGTTGTTCACAAAAGTGACATCACCCACACCCGCAGCCACAGCCTTAATCTGCGCAGTATCATTGCCTTCTGGCTTGCGCGCAAAATTAGCCGCTATCCCTTTTGCCCAAGTTTCAGCCACTTGTTCTCCACGAGCTGCAACGATGGAACCAGTCAAGGATTGGTTATACACATGGGTGGATGTGCGAGACAGCAACCGCTTGCTCCATTTAGGACTGGCCAAATCTTCATAGGTGGACAAGTCTGACGGCTTCACCTTGTCTTTGTTGTAGACCAGGAAGCGCACCCGCCGCGTCAGGCCAAACCACAGCCCGCCTGGCTCACGCATATTAGCAGGCACATTCCGTTTGAGAACAGCAGAGTCAACTGGTTGAAACAATCCTGCATCTTGGGCACGCCACAAGCGGCCAGCATCTACTGTAATTAGGACATCTGCAGGGCTATTAGCTCCCTCACTTTTAATCCGTTCAATCAGCTTGTCAGCATCCGCTTCAATCAGATTGACCTTGATACCAGTTTGCTTGGTGAACCCAGTGTAAATAGCGTTGTCTGTATCGTAGTGTCGAGCAGAGTAGAGGTTTACTACCTTATTTGCCTGGGCAACCGAGGGGGAAGGATGGCTCAGTTGCCCAGCAATAACAGCCGTTGTTGCTGCACCTCCAGCCAGAAATGCCCGTCGTGTAATGTTCATAGCTTGCTGTTTATTCTCCCGTGTGCCGTTGTGTTAGTAGCGCTGTCGCGAACTAGTTTCAATACAGCAGCATAAGAGAATCCGTCCAATAATGCAAGTTTAATAAAATTTATTCTCAAGTATATAGTTTTTGCTGTATGCCGTTCTTTAACGATGGCTTGTGCAAAGCTTTCTTTCTAAAAGGGTTTATCTAAGTTGCGATCGCTAAAACCAGCATTATGTAAAGCGATAAAACGTCAATGATGGATAAATTTAGTGGCTAGCAGCGCGAGTAATTCCTAGTACTTAATGGAATAAAAAAGCAGTTTCTAATTAAGGATCATCTGCATTAAATAGTTGTAGGCATCTTCTAACGAATGGGATGAGGTCAGATAGTTACTCTTCTGTTGATTTAGGTAGCATTAGAAAACACAAACTTTCCTCCCCATGATCCGTATGGACTTCCTTCCTTTTCTTGGTCGTCTGACTCTTGGTGTTGGTGCGATCGCAGGCGTAGCAATTGTCTTCACAATTTCTCCATCGTTTGTTCTGTTCCTGTTAGTGCTCCTGTTTCTGGGCGTTAGCGCCCTTTCTCTGCCTGCCCAACAGCACTTGGTTACAGACACAACAGATTTGCATCTTTCGGTCAGTTCGTCTGCTGCACCAGAAGCTAGCCATGCGACCGATCATCCATCCCAAACTTTGTCCTACCGTGGTGCACCCTACGTGCCAGCGGAGCCTAATCCAACGGCGGAAACCCCTGCCAATTCTGACCAGGTTGACATTCCTCGTGGCACGATTTCTGGCAAGTATCGTGGCTCTACCTGGGTTCGTGCCGTGTCCTCTGAGGGCAATGTGATTGAGCCGCCTGCACCTCCGCCTCAAGAGCATCTGCAATACCGTGGAGCTAAGGTTCGTAAGCCACAGACCTGACAAATTGTTTGGAACTGGTGATTACTCTACTCATGTGTAGGTGGGTCAATGTGTTCGCTTAGGTAGGGAATTGCCTAAGACCCGATATGATTAGCCAATCGGTGTGCATAATCGCTAAACCTCATGGCTACAAACACATTTATCATTGAGCATCCCCTAATCCAACATAAGTTGACCTTGATGCGGCAACAGGAAACTGGGACAGCAGAATTTCGATCGCTTATGACCGAAATCAGTATGTTGTTGGCCTACGAAGTAACTCGCGATTTACCTCTGCGCTACAAATCGATTAAAACGCCGTTACAAGCAATGCAGGCTCCTGTACTGGCATCTGAGAAAAAATTGGTGATTGTCTCTATCATGCGTGCAGGGCAAGGCATTTTGGATGGTATGCTGCAACTCATTCCTACAGCACGGGTTGGGCACATCGGCCTGTACCGTGACCCCACTAGCTTAATTCCGGTGGAATATTATTTCAAAGTTCCAGAAGACATTGAAGAACGGGATATGCTAATTGTCGATCCAATGGTGGCAACTGGTAATTCTGCGGTAGCCGCAGTCGAGCGCCTCAAAGAAACCAACCCGCGATCGCTGAAGTTCATTTGTCTGCTGGCTGCACCTGAAGGACTGCAAAATTTTTATATCCATCATCCCGATGTCCCGGTCTATACCGCTGCGGTCGATGAGGGTCTGGATGAGCATGGTTACATTGTGCCTGGGCTAGGTGACGCGGGCGATCGGTTGTTTGGTACTAAATAATCCGCAGTTCTGATGGTAGTAATCAAATAAGGCTGCCTACGGAAGGCTATCTCACCATGATGAAGCTACAGTTACGGTGTGGGAGATTTTTAGTGCGATCGGTCATTTCAGTTGTTTAGCCCTGCGCCTCTGCTATGCAAACCTACATGCTACAAAAGCTCCCGATTCAAACCATCACTCCAGAAGCCTTTCAGCCCTTTGGTCAAGTCATTTTCGCTAGCAAAGATGGTAAACCTTATGACAGCCAAGATGCCCAACTGGAACTGAGCCAGGGCATACCTCGCTTTTACATCATGCGCTTGCACCACCGTGGCCGAAAATTCCACAAAATTACTCGTCATCAACGCTGTAGCCAATGCCTCGGTGCCCTAGAAGGAAAGTCCTGGCTGCTAGGTGTTGCCCCTCCTAATGACGCTGATACTCCTGCCTGGGAAGAGATTGCTGCTTTTCGTATTCCTGGCAATTGTTTTGTCAAGCTCCATGTGGG
>Ga0224722_1000442_pt1 | contig 24072 bp, 20 predicted proteins | sample Balambano_FR1_Me_FD_161646 | JGI IMG/M metagenome (GOLD analysis project Ga0224722, IMG submission 161646) | Freshwater sediment microbial communities from Lake Towuti, South Sulawesi, Indonesia - Balambano_FR1_MetaG | ecosystem: Environmental > Aquatic > Freshwater > Lake > Sediment | place... | reverse complement strand
GCAGTTAGGAACTTCAGTAAATTATGTCCTGTCGTGAACTGAAGCGCGATCGTCTCGGAGAACACCAGCTACAACGCCCCAAAATTTTCTTTTTGCGATCGCGGGTTCCACACTTTCCGCAACAATGTCGCTCACTTCATCCATGTATCCTCAAATTTCTTTTCTGATTTGCAAATAGTAGAGGCGTTTGACGATCGCTTGGAGTACGACTTTCTCAGAACGCAGGTCATCTTCTATTTCGTTTTCAACTTCCTTCTGTATAGAACCTTTGCTCCTGTCGAGTTGCTTTTCGGGTACTGATAATTCTGACCTTAGAAAGTGTTTTAAAGGTCGCCGATGCGACGCTGCACGCCGCCTCAATCCCCCAACGAGTCATTGCCGCACTCAAAGTGCGAGGGGGGATGTTGAACCAGCAATACCGGATCGCAAGTCCCCCCCTTGTAACTTGCCGCTCCAACAGGAGCGAGTTGGGAGGTGGGGGGCAATGCAGCACTTTTGAGACGTTTCAAACCTCCTCTTAGATTTGAGCCGCTTTGTTGGAATTCCATTCAAATTCCATTTTTGTTTTCTACAGGTGATCGGCGAATTCGTAGAGCCGCTTGACGATCGCCAAAATTTTCGTGCCATAGTCCGGGTCAGCCGACCAGCGACCGCTTAGATCTGTCACCGTGGGAGCAATGCCGCGTCGGACGAGGTGAAAGCGGGGGTCGGCAGGAGCTTGAACCAGGGGTTCAGCACAGGCGTATGCTTTAAGGTGCTGGATCTGTGCCCGGACACCGAGCAAAGGGGTAGTGAATTTCGCGCCAGCTTCGTCAACCGACGCGCCGCCTAATCCAGCAAAGTTGTGGTGTTCGGGCTTTAGGGAGTCTGAGAACTGAAGAAATCCAGTTTCCAGGCACATCTGGGCAAAGGCAATGTCATGATTCACGCCTTCGATTTTGCCTTCGTCGATGTAGAGCTTGGGCACGTCGTAGAACTTGGTGAGGCTGTCGGGATTATGGCTTTTGAGGAACATCATCATCTGCACTTCGGAAGCGGTTCCCCGTCCCATAATTCGGTCGATCGCCGTCGGTAAGTTGGACAAAATCGATCGCAGATTCAGCGTTTGACTGCTGCTGTCCCAGGTGAAGGCGAGATTGAAGTCGCGCAGGTCGATCGCACGCGCATACACCACATTGCCGTAGCTGATTCGGTGAATCGATGGCGTGAGCGGCAGATCGATTCCCATTTGATCGATCAGATCGATCGGCACATAAGCATTGCCGTCCAGCAGCATGCCTTTTTCGGGATATTCTGCTCCGTTGACCTGAAGCGAAATCGGCGAGTTTGCATCCGTCTGGGCTGGGCTGAGCGATCGACTCCAAACTGCTAATCCTTCTGCGATGCCAAGCGCAACCTCCTGACGTTGACCCTGAAGAATCTGGCAATCGTCCGCATGGCTCAGGCAACCTGCTTCCAGATGCAGGGCAGGCACGATGGTATCCCGGCAAAAGGTGAGCCGACCCAGCAGGGTTTGCGTATCCGGCTTCACTCCGCGACTGGAAAACTGAGGGACACGCCGCAAATAGGCTTGCAGCAGTTGGGACGCTTGCAGACGGCGATCGTCGTTGTATGCCACATGAAATACTGCCGCCCCGCTCAGATTGGTTGCTGAGCTGGCAATTTGCACTGAGAGAGCCAGATCGCCCTGCTGACTGCGCCGATTGATCCAGTCGATCGCCTGCGTCAAACTCATTTCATCGGGAACGGCAACGGCATCGTAGTGCCGCGATCGCAGAAACTGCACCACCCGATCGCGCAGCAGAATCGTTTCCTGAACCGCTAAAACGCGATCGATCTCGCCGGGAGGGGTGCTGTGCTGGTCTTCCGGGTCGCCGTAGACTGCCGCTACAAAGATTCGTGCCATTCGTTGTTTTTGCGCTGCTGATCATGCAGAAGTGTAGCGAATTCGGGCATGGTTCGATCCAGGTTTTTGGAGGCGCTCGGCAAGATTCTGGTGAGATTCTCAAGTCTCATGCTGGGAAGCGATCGAAATCTGCTGATTTGAGCGAGGATAAGAACCTGCTGATTTGAGCAGAGATAAAACTTGCTCTAAAACTTGCCCGGCTTGAGCGGCTGTCAGCGAGTATAAATGAACTAGATCAAATAATTGCTTGATTGAGCGATATGGAAATCCCGCGCCTGCATCCAGACACGATCGATGAGGTGAAACAGCGAGTAGACATTGTGGATGTCGTCTCTGAGTTTGTGGTGCTGCGGAAGCGAGGCAAGGACTTTACAGGCTTGTGTCCATTTCACGACGACAAATCGCCCAGCTTCAGCGTCAGTCCGGGCAAACAGTTTTATTACTGCTTTAGCTGCGGGGCGGGCGGCAACGCGATCAAGTTTTTGATGGAGTTGGGGAAGCGATCGTTTGCTGATGTCGTGCTGGATCTGGCGCGTCGCTATCAGGTTCCGATCAAAACGCTTGAACCCGCAGAACGACAGGAATTTCAGCGGCAGTTGTCGCTGCGAGAACAGCTCTATGAAGTGCTGGCACTGACGGCAAAGTTTTTTGAACACGCGCTGCGCCAGCCTCAGGGGGAGACAGCCTTGAAGTATTTGCTGGAAAAGCGACAGCTCAGCGAAACGACGATTCAGCAGTTTCAGTTGGGCTATGCTCCGGCAGGCTGGCAAACGCTTTATGGTTATTTGGTGGAGCAAAAAGGCTTTGCGGTGCAGTTGGTGGAGCAGGCAGGGCTGATTGTGCCGCGTCAGGAAGGCAAGGGCTATTACGATCGTTTCCGCGATCGCCTGATAATTCCAATTCACGATCTTCAGGGTCGGGTGATTGGCTTTGGGGGACGATCGCTGGGAGATGAGCAGCCGAAGTATCTCAACTCGCCGGAAACCGAGCTGTTTGATAAAGGAAAAACGCTGTTTGCCCTGGACAAAGCGAGAGCCACCATTGCGAAGAACGATCGCGCCGTGGTGGTGGAGGGATATTTTGACGTGATTGCCCTCCACGCTGCCGGAATCACGAACGTGGTTGCCTCTCTCGGTACTGCACTGAGTCTGCATCAGGTACGCCAATTGTTGCGCTACACCGAATCCAAGCAAATTGTGTTTAACTTCGATGCCGATGCCGCAGGCGTGAAAGCCGCAGAACGGGCGATCGGGGAAGTGGCAGATCTGGCGTATCAGGGCGAAGTGCAGCTCAGAATTCTCAATTTGCCGCACGGTAAAGACCCGGATGAGTTTTTGAAAGTAAACTCCGCTGCCAATTATCAAGACTTACTCAAGCATGCCCCCCTGTGGCTGGACTGGCAGATTCAGCAAATTCTTCAACAGGCAGACCTGAACCAGGCAGACCAGTTTCAGCAAAGCACTCAGGACATGGTGAAGCTGCTGGGCAATCTCCCCAACGCAACGCTGAGAACCCACTATATCCATCGCTGCGCCGAACTCCTGAGTCAGGGCAATGCCCGATTTTCCGTTCAGCTTGAAGCCGATCTGCGAACTCAAGTCCGGGGGCAGCGGTGGCACGGTCGATCGCAAAAATGGCAGCGTCCGGGCGATCGCAGTCTCCTAGAAGAATCCGAAGCACAGCTTTTGCGCCTTTATCTGCACGCGCCGGAATATCGATCGATGATTATGGAAGCGTTGGACGATCGCGATCTGGACTTCAGCCTGTCTCATCATCGCTTCCTGTGGCAGCAAATTCTCGATGCTCAAAATCAGACGGTTGCTTCGCAGTTCCCCGAAGGGGTTATCGCTCAGAATGACCTGCTGAATTTGTTACAGGATAGCTGCCCGGATGATAAAGTTGCTCAACTCTATCCGCTGTTTCAGCTCGACGAAAAAGCGCAGCGAGATATTCTGCGTGCCCCGCTCGTGATTCGGGCAGCATCGGCTTGTCTGGAACAGGTGATGTGCGAAAAACGCTACCGTCACTTTAATGACCTGTGGAAGCAAACTGACTGCATTCAATCGCCTGACCTGGCGCAGTATTACCAGCAGCAAATGTACCTTGAGAAGCAGCGCATCCGGGAGCTAGAGCAGGAGCAGCGTCGGGTATCGTTTGCCGATTTAGCCGGAATGCCGTGGGTAGGGGAGTTTGCATCAGGGGATCTTTCTGCGTTTGAAGTAGAAAACTCCTTGGAGGCAGAGCAGCATCAGACAGAGAGTATCCCCTGATTAGCATTGGGGACGAAGGGGCGAAGCATTTACGGCAATCCCTCTCAGAAATAATCGAATGCCCTGGCGCAAATGCTTTGCCCTTACAGATTTACTCTTCCTTAGCAGCCCAAAGTCTCTCTTGTATTGCGTCCTGTGATTGGGTTCGTGCCGCTGGCGGTCTGGCAGAGAATGTCCTGCATGTCTTCGCGCAGGAGCACGTCGGTAAAGTCTGCGCCTTCGATGTTGGCGTTGTTGAATTTGGTGTTGAAGGCAAACGCACCTTCTAAGACAGCATTCTTCAAGTTAGCTCCCACCATGCGCGCTGAGTCCAGCGTGGCAGTGCTAAGGTTCGCGCCTTCCAGGTTGGCATCCTCCAGATTTGCGCCAAAGAAGCTGACGCCCCGTAAATCGGTATTGCTCAAATTGCTGCTGCGCATATTGGCTTTGGTGAAGCTGGCATCCGTCAGATTCTTGCCCGAAAAGTCTTTGTTCACCAGGAATTCCCGATTGTAGTCTACTGCCAGGGCGATCGCAGGCAGAAACCCGCTCAGACAGACCAGGCTCAAAGCCAAAACCACACCACAAATCACTGACGTGAAGAAACTCGCTTTCGGGACAAACCGCAACCGACACAACCAGGCGTACATGGGCAGACTAAAAAAACGACGAATCAGTTCTAAACCAGTCCTGTTTTGACAGAACGTGATTTGATCCTACCTGAATCTGTTAACCGTCTCATCGGCTTGCTTAAAGTCTTTGATTGCCATTCATGAAGTCGCCCAAAAAACGATCGCCCCAAGCAGAAATTGCGAAGCAATCATCAGCCGATCGCGCTAAACAAACTGCCCTCCAGACCGGACAGGTTGCAGAATCGTTTGTGGCGCACTGGCTCACCCTTCAAGGCTGGACGGTTCTCCATCAACGGTGGCACTGCCGCTATGGCGAACTCGATATCATCGCCACCCAGTCCGACACCTTAGCCTTTGTGGAAGTGAAAGCCCGCAGCAAAGGCAACTGGGACGAAAACGGTCTGCTCTCCGTCACCCCTCAAAAACAGGCAAAACTTTGGCAAGCCGCTCAACTCTTCCTCGCCGAGCATCCTCACTTGGCAGATCTTCCCTGTCGCTTTGACGTTGCTTTGCTATCCTGTAGACCTGTTCGCATTGCTGGGAAGCGATCGATTTCCCCTGACGGGGAAGTGCTTCACAGCGAGTCTCAGCTTTCCCTGCCGCTCGCGATCGAATTGGATCAGCCTGTTGTGTTTAATGGCTATGAGTTAACGCTTCAGCAGTATATCGTTGATGCCTTTTCGGAGATTTGATCTGGAAGTTTGTGGCGATCGCTCTCAATCCTGCGTTGCCCCCCGAATCCCCCACGAGTGGGGGACTTTGAAATTCAGTTTGGATTCTACGTTTTCAAAGATTTCTACGACATTTAGGTTTATGCCATCAGACTCAGCGCAAATTTTCTTGAAAGGCGATCCCGCAGGGCTGCGGGCAGCGGTGCCCGATCGCCCTCCCCGCACAATTCTGGTCTGTCAAAATAAAGCCTGCCGTAAATCAGGAGCGAAAGCGGTTCTCACTGCACTTCAAAGTCACAAAATCTCAAAAATTCCTGTGATTGGTACTGGTTGTTTAGGGCACTGTGGTAATGGCCCGATGGTGCTGGTTTTGCCAGATGAGATCTGGTATCGGCACGTTCGGGCTGAAGAAGCGATCGAGATTTTGAATCGGTTGGCGATCGAGTCATGAACCCTGAGGAAAATTAAGAGGGCAATACAGCACTTCAAACGTTCCTCAAACGTCCTCTCGCGATCGCCTACTTTGCAGTTCCCTTTGAGTAATCGCCCCAACTACGCCCCTTGCCGCAGTTCCCGCACAATCTCCTGAGCCAGATTCCTCGCCCACACCCCATCAAACGGACAGAGAATTTGCCGATTTTCGGGACTTGTCCAGACCAAAGCATCCTCCACATCCGAAAGCTGATAGGTTTCGTTCAGCAGAATGCAGGTGAGCAAGCGATGAACGACGATCGCCTGAGCATCGGTGAGAACAATCATAGTCTTCCTCCCCGCTCAGCTTTAGACAGGATAACGAGCGCTTTATCAATATCGCGGATTTTGATGCCCCGAAGTGCGGTGAGGATGGACTTCAGGACGGCAATCTCATCGGCGGATAGCGTAATCATAGGCAAAACTCCGTTAGTCATAATGTTTGCTTGCTGTCAGTAGTGCAGTACGGCAGTAAAGCAGTAAGTAAGTAAATGCTATGGCATTATTGATGCCTTGTCTATAGCTGTTTCAAAATGTCCCCTAATCCTGTCGGAAAATCTAATCTGCGAATCACGATCGATACTGCTGACATCACCCTACTGAGGCGATTGAGTGGTGTTACGGAGCGATCGATCAGCAGCTTGGTCAGTGATGCCCTACAGGACTACTTCGCCAGAGAAGACATCCAACAGCTAATAGATCTCTACAATCTCGAAGCAGAGGTAACTGATCCGAGTGATGAGTCTTCTCCTAGCTGAGGTTTGTCTCGCCATGCCCAAGCGCAAACCCCAAATTAGAGCGTATGTCGATGAACATACTGATAAACTCCTGAAGGCACTTGCAGGAGTGATGGACAGTAATGTTAATGCGATCGTAGTAGAGGCGATCGCATCGCGCTACGGCGTTCGCGTAGCGGGCAAGCCGATCGAGCAATGGCTCAGCAAGCCTGAAATTCAAGAAAAAATCGAGAAGCACAGGCTAGACGAGCTTGATTAAGCTTCCAGTCAAGGTTGCTATAAATCGGTTTTAGGGCAAATATGACTACTAGGAAGTGTCAGACCAGTATTTATCTGCCGGATGACCTGAGAGAGCAATAGAAGCGATCGCCGAAAAAGATCAGCGATCGTTGACCTTCGTGATTGAGCAATTATTGAGAGAGGCACTACAGGCTAGACAAGGATAGAGAATAAAAAGACATCAATTTCCTGCTGTAATTTTCCAGACCTCTTTTGCAGAAACCCAAATTACAGCAACGCCTCCGATCACAAGAGTCACGATATCTGCACCTAGTAGATCCTGGAGCGTTTTCAGAGTAAAGGCTTTGTAGAGTAGCTGACAACTTGATATAACACCCAATACAGCAAGGGCTAAAGAAATAAATTCAGATAAATCTAGCTTCAGTGATTTACTAGAGCGGCGACGAGCGGCAAGTACAGTAGCGACAGCTAGAGCTGTTAAGCAACTCCAAACGAAAAGAGCAGTTTGACTCATTCAAGAATTTGCCGAAGGTTTAGCAGTTCTATCTTTCGAAAGTAGACCAAACAGAGTGCCTGCTAAAGCTCCAGCAATAGCACCAGGAATTTGGGCAATTAAACCGCCCAGAAAAGCTGCACCAGATGCGTAGGCAATAACACGATCGCCTTTTGCCTTAATCTCTTGGGAGTTGTTTCTGGTAACGCTCTCCGTTATAGAGGCAGAATGCTCTGTCTTCAACATCTTCAAGTGTTTCAAAGATGGTGCATTAGCTTTAAGTATAGATACAAATCGATCTAAATAAGGTAGAACCTCAGGCTGCATTTCATCCTGCAAGGAATAGATTATTACCTCTTCACACATAACTAGAAGCTCTATAAGTTCATCAGATGTGATATTTGTAGTGGCTACTATTTCCTCTATAGCAATTGGAACTTGTTCTTCTAGAATAGACAACTCACCTAACAACAAGGCGTAGTATATAGGTCTTAAAATGCATTCATTCAGCATCAATCTTATAGAATTTTCAGAATCCTTGGAACTTATATTAGAAGCTATCCATCTCTTAAACGTTTCGTTTGTAATTTCTTCTGATTTATTTTTCAAAAATTCTATTGTCTCTATGCGAAAAACAGAGGAGCCAACTTCATTTAAATAGGTTTGAACGTAATCGATATGTGCTGATAGTTTTAACATTTCTAACGATGCAAAGGTATTCTCAGAAATCTCGAAATTATCTGAACTACTTGATGTATCAATCTCCTTATCTTTCATGATTCTATGCAGCTTAAAAAACACTAATACAACAAACATACCCTAAGTCCAACGAAAAATCCCCCACCCGAAGGTGAGGGACTCATTAGCTAACTACACTCGATCGCTTCGTCAACCATACCTTGCGGCAGTCGATGCGATCAGGAAGGCAGCATAGGTGAGGATATAGCCAACTGTGAAGTGAGCTAAACCAACGAGACGAGCCTGGACGATCGACAGAGCAACGGGCTTGTCCTTCCAGCGAATCAGGTTCGCCAGCGGCGTGCGCTCGTGTGCCCAAACGATCGTTTCGATCAGCTCTTGCCAGTAGCCGCGCCAGCTAATCAAGAACATGAAGCCCGTTGCCCAGACCAGGTGTCCAAAGAGGAACATCCAGCTCCAGACTGCCAGCGAGTTCATGCCATAGGGGTTGTAGCCGTTGATCAACTGAGCCGAGTTCAGCCACAGATAGTCACGCAGCCAGCCCATCAGGTAAGTCGAAGACTCATTGAATTGAGCTACGTTGCCCTGCCAGACTCCCAGGTGCTTCCAGTGCCAGTAGAACGTGACCCAACCGATCGTATTCAGCATCCAGAACATCGCGAGGTAGAACGCATCCCAGGCAGAGATGTCGCAAGTACCGCCACGACCCGGACCATCGCAGGGGAAGCTGTAGCCGAAGTCTTTCTTGTCGGGCATCAGCTTCGAGCCGCGAGCATCCAGCGCACCCTTAACCAGAATCAGGGTAGTGGTGTGCAGACCCAGCGCGATCGCATGGTGAACCAGGAAATCGCCAGGACCGATCGTCAGGAACAGCGAGTTCGTGCCGCTGTTAATCGCATCCAGCCAGCCGGGAAGCCACACGTTTGCGTGGTTGGGCCAGGCGGTGGAAGCCAAACTATCCGGGTTGGACAGCAGCGTATCCATGCTGTAGAGCAGTTTGCCGTGGGATGCCTGAATGAACTGCGCGAACACCGGCTCAATCAGGATCTGCTTCTCAGGTGTCCCGAAAGCCTGCATCACGTCGTTGTGAACATACAGACCCAGGGTATGAAAGCCCAGGAACAGCGACACCCAGCTCAGGTGAGAAATGATCGCTTCTTTATGGTTCAGCACGCGATCGAGCACGTTGCCCTTATTCTGCACCGGATCGTAATCCCGCACCCAGAAGATCGCACCGTGAGCAAACGCACCCACCATCAAGAAGCCAGCAATGTACTGGTGATGGGTATAGAGCGCAGCCTGCGTAGTGTAATCCCGTGCCATGAAGGCATAGGGCGGCAGGGAATACATATGCTGAGCGACCAGAGAGGTAATCACACCTAGCGCAGCCAGAGCCAGACCAAGCTGGAAGTGCAGCGAGTTGTTGATGGTGTCATACAGACCCTGGTGGGGCAGGTTGAACTGACCTTCGCTCTTCTTGCTGAGCAGACCTGCTTTGGAATCCAGCATTTCCTTGATGCTGTGACCGATCCCAAAGTTGGTGCGATACATATGACCTGCCACGATGAACAGGACAGCGATCGCCAGGTGGTGGTGAGCCATATCCGTCAGCCATAGGGACTGAGTCTGGGGATGGAAGCCACCCAGGAAGGTGAGGATTGCAGTACCCGCGCCCTGGGAAGTTCCAAAAACATGGTTAGCGGTGTCTGCATTCTCGGCGTACACGCCCCAGTTGCCGGTAAAGAAAGGAGCCAAACCAGCGGGGTGAGGCGGAGTCGTCAGGAAGTTATTCCAGCCGACGTGCTGACCGCGAGACTCAGGAATTGCCACATGGATCAGGTGTCCTGCCCAAGCCAGAGAGCTGACACCGAACAGACCAGCCAGGTGGTGGTTCAGACGAGATTCAGCATTCTTGAACCAGGACAGCGACGGACGAAACTTGGGCTGAAGGTGGAGCCAGCCTGCGAACAGGAAGATCGCCGACAGCAGCATCAGGAACAGAGCGCCTGCATAGAGTTCGCCGTTTGTCCGCATCCCGATCGTGTACCACCAGTGGTAAATCCCAGAGTACGTGATATTCACGGGGTTGGACGCGCCTGCACGAGTGAAGGCATCAACTGCAGCCTGACCGAAGTGGGGATCCCAAATCGCATGGGCGATCGGACGCGTGTTGAGCGGATCTTTGATCCACTGCTCGAAGTTACCTTGCCAGGCGACGTGGAAAAGGTTGCCAGAAGTCCAGAGGAAGATGATTGCCAAATGACCGAAGTGGGAAGCAAAAATCTTTTGGTAAAGATTCTCTTCCGTCATTCCATCGTGGCTTTCAAAGTCATGGGCAGTGGCAATCCCGTACCAGATCCGCCGGGTGGTCGGATCTTGAGCCAATCCCTGGCTAAATTTAGGGAATTTTGTTGCCATAAGTCCGAATGTGATTTTCTCAATTGGCGATTCGTGATTCGCCATCCAGCCTTTACCCGGACTTTAGACGATGAACTTTGAACAATGCAAGGCTTAGACTCATTTAAATTCATTGAAGAATCCTATTGAATTCATAGCCTTGCTGAGAGTTCATCCTCCATCGTCCGTATCCAGAGGTCTAGAGGAGAGACAGCTAAAACCGATCGCTAGCCACTAACTGCAATGATCCGAGCCAAGAAGAACGCCCAGGTCGTGACGATGCCACCCAGCAGGTAATGAGCAACACCGACTGCTCGTCCCTGAATGATGCTCAGAGCGCGAGGCTGGATCGAAGGCGCGACTTTTAGCTTGTTGTGTGCCCAAACGATCGACTCGATCAGCTCTTGCCAGTAGCCGCGACCACTGAACAGGAACATGAGGCTGAACGCCCAAACAAAGTGTGCGCCCAGGAACAGTAGACCGTAGGCAGACAGCGCAGAACCGTAGGAACCAATCACTTGGGTTGCCTGTGCCCAGAGGAAGTCACGCAGCCATCCGTTGATGGTGATCGCGCTTTGAGCAAAGTTGCCGCCCGTGATATGCGAAACCGTTCCATCCGGTGAGACAGTACCCCACACATCCGACTGCATCTTCCAGGAGAAGTGGAAAATGGCGATCGAGAGGGAGTTGTACATCCAGAACAGACCCAGGAAGACGTGATCCCAACCAGAGACCTGGCAGGTGCCGCCCCGACCCGGACCATCGCAAGGGAAGCGGAAGCCCAGATTCGCTTTGTCTGGAATCAGACGCGAGCTGCGAGCAAACAGCACACCCTTGAGCAGAATCAGCACCGTCACGTGAATCGTGAAGGCATGGATGTGGTGAACCATGAAGTCTGCCGTGCCCAGGGCGATCGGCATCATGGCAACCTTACCGCCCACAGCGACAACACCGCCGCCAAAGGCATAGCTAGCGGGTTCCAGCGCGTTCGGCGCAGTTGCACCCGGAGCCAAAGTGTGGATGTTTTGAATCCATTGAGCAAACACGGGCTGGAGCTGAATCGCCGTATCCGAGAACATATCCTGAGGGCGACCCAAAGCGCGCATCGTGTCGTTGTGAATGTACAGACCGAAGCTATGGAAGCCCAGGAAAATACAAACCCAGTTGAGGTGAGAAATGATGGCATCCCGGTGACGAATGACGCGATCGAGCAAGTTGTTCATGTTCTTTGCCGGATCGTAGTCACGCACCATAAAGATAGCCGCGTGTGCGCCCGCACCCACAATCAGAAAACCACCAATCCACATATGGTGAGTAAAGATGGAGAGCTGCGTGGGGTAATCCGTTGCAAGGTACGGATAGGGAGGCATCGCATACATGTGTTGCGCCACGATGATCGTCAGCGAACCCAGCATTGCCAGGTTAACAGCCAGTTGAGCGTGCCAGGAGGTGGTCAGGTTCTCATAGAGACCCTTGTGACCTTCGCCCGTAAACGGACCTTTGTGGTTTTCCAGAATTTCCTTGATGCTGTGACCAATGCCCCAGTTCGTGCGGTACATATGACCCGCAATGATGAACAGGACAGCCAGAGCTAGGTGGTGGTGTGCCGTATCCGACAGCCAGAGACCGCCCGTCACAGGGTTCAAGCCACCCTTAAAGGTGAGGAAATCAGCATACTCGCCCCAGTTCAGGGTGAAGAAGGGAGTCAGACCCTTCGAGAAGCTGGGATAGAGGTCCGCCATCAGGCTGGAGTTGAGAATAAACTCGTGGGGCAGGGGAATCTGATTCGGAGGAACCCCAGCATCCAGCATTTTGTTAATTGGCAGGGAGACGTGAATCTGGTGACCTGCCCAGGAGAGACAGCCCAGACCCAGCAAGCCAGCCAGGTGGTGGTTCAGCATCGACTCCACATTCTGGAACCATTCCAGCTTGGGAGCGCGCTTGTGATAGTGGAACCAGCCTGCGAACAGCATTAGACCAGCCATCACCAGACCGCCGATCGCCGTTACATAAAGCTGAAACTCATTTGTAATACCGGCAGCGCGCCAGATTTGGAAAAAGCCAGATGTGATTTGAATGCCGTGGAATCCACCGCCCACGTCACCGTTTAAAATCTCTTGACCAAAAATGGGCCAAACCACCTGAGCACTGGGTTTAACATGCAGGGGGTCAGCCAGCCAAGCAGAGTAATTAGAGAATTTTGCACCGTGGAAGTACATTCCACTAAGCCAGACGAACACTACAGCAAGATGCCCGAAGTGTGCGCTGAAGATTTTACGAGAAATATCTTCTAGGTCACTGGTATGGCTATCGAAATCGTGAGCGTCGGCATGAAGGTTCCAAATCCAGGTTGTGGTCTTGGGACCCTTAGCGAGGGTGCGATCGAAATGACCCGGCTGTGCCCACTTCTCGAAAGAAGTTTTCACTGGATCTTTATCGACGACCACTCGCACCTGTTTGGTTGCCTCCCGCTCCCGTGGGGAAGTTGTCATTCGAGACTCTCCTCTCTAGACAAAGGAACGAGTTGAGCGACCAGCCCCCAAGCTGCCAAGCGACAGCATCTCTCTTCGTAACATCAGCAGACAGGCACATCACCGACTTGGGTAGGAGCGTCGAAGCCAGAAATGACCCGTGCCCAGAAGAGGCGAACTGCAACCACACACTGAATATCAGTCCAATGAGCGATCCCAGTCCTATGGGGAGGTACTTGCAGCATTATAAGACTCGAATCTCACAGACTTTAAGCGACGTTAACAATAATTCAAGATGTGGAAGCCTTTATTTACCTACGTTCCGAGGGTGAACATCAGCAGATAATATGCATTCCATTGAGCAATCTTTACAAATCGAAATGTTTGATGGAAGCCATAGATTTTTCACGTGGATATGGTAGCCTGATACTCTTTCAAAAAACTAAAACGAAATAATCGTGGCTAAGCCTGATCTTAAACCTGATTTATCGTTAAGTATTCGCACGAGGTGTGGAACTTAAAAATAGCCCTCATCCCCCAGCCCCTTTGTCTGTTGTGGGAGAAGGGGAGCCAGAGCAGCTCAAAGTCCTTCGTCCTTTATGGGAGAGGGGTTTAAATTGACTATAGAAATGGGATGTGCAATGACTAGAACTCTAAAGTTTTTGACTGAAACACCAGGCTAGTCAATTTCACTGCAATGTTTCAATAAGTAAACAATTCCAAGAAGCTTTTAGAAGCTTTAAAGGGGCTATGGATGATCTCTCCGACGGACTTCGGGTCATTCGTCTTTCAGGCGGTATGCGGTTTCATACCTAATGACGGAGATGGCATCCTAACCCAATTAATTTGTTAAAAACGACGGATGCAGGCATCGCAAAAACTAAATTGTAGCTCAAGTGGGGTACGAATCAGAGGCGGCTTTTAATCGAGCCTTTAAGCGGCATTTTGGTATTCCACCTGCAACATAGCGACATTGTTTAGACGAATCTTTAAACTAATTACTCTCACAGCATTTTTAGAGCTTCACAGCCGATGCAAAGCAGCTCTCCCTTGAGTGATCGCGCGATAATCTAAAGATAGTAAAGATAGAAAAACGCCTCATTCAATACATTGACTGCACGAATTGCCCTTCACGTTGACTATCCGATCGAACTACGCCTCGATCGCTTCCTCGCCGCCCAACTTCCTGACCTGTCTCGATCACGCATCCAAAAATTAATTGAGGATGGGCAGGTTAAGATTAACAATCAGGTTTGTCTATCCAAGAAAGCTGCTGTGCAGGAGGGCGATCGCATTGAAATCAGCATTCCTGCCGCAGAACCGTCGAGCCTGGATGCCGAAGACATCCCACTCGATATCCTTTACGAGGATGAGCATTTGCTGGTTCTGAATAAGCCAGTGAACCTGGTCGTGCATCCTGCGCCCGGTCACGAAGGCGGAACGCTGGTGAATGCGCTGTTGGCTCACTGTGGCGAGCAGCTTGCCGGAATTGGGGGCGTGCAGCGTCCGGGCATTGTGCATCGCTTAGATAAGGACACGAGCGGGGCAATTGCGATCGCTAAAACTGACCTGGCACATCAGCAGCTTCAAGAACAGTTCAAAACCAAGACAGCGCGGCGGGAATATCTGGGTGTCGTGTACGGTGCGCCTGCAACAGAGCAAGGCACAATCGATGCCCCGATTGGCAGACATCTAATCGATCGCAAAAAGCAGGCAATTGTCCCTGAGGAAAAGGGCGGCAGGCGAGCTGTAACCCACTGGACGGTTGAGGAGCGGTTGGGTAACTTTACGCTGATGCGGTTTCAGCTTGAAACAGGACGGACGCACCAAATTCGGGTTCACACCCTGTCGATTGGTCATCCAATCGTGGGCGATCCGCTTTATGGGTCAGGGCGGTCGATCGGGGTGAATTTGCCGGGGCAGGCACTTCATGCTTATCGGCTGACGCTTCAGCATCCGGTAACTGGGAAGGTGATCGAGGTGACGGCTCCTGTGCCGCCACACCTTACGAAGCTGCTGGACGTTTTGCGTCATCGGGTTGGAGGGAGAAAATAGGGGCTGAATTACCAGCCTGACGAGGGATTGTTTTCAAGATCGATCGTCACAACTGCTATCTATAAGGGCGAAGCATTTGCGGCGATATGTTTGGATCAGCCGGAGAATGCTCTAGCGCAAATGCTTCGCCCCTAACGATTGAAATGACTTTTGTAAAACCTACGTGATATCCGCGCTGCTTGCCTAAAACAAGTGTATTAACTGATAATAGAACGATCGTATTAGCGGGGTTGGCATGACCGCAGAAAATCCGCTGGGTTCGGTGATTCAAGGTTCCCTCAGTCAGGGACTAGAGGTGCGTTTGCATCCGGATGTCTCGGTCGAAGATATGCGGGTCGGCAAGTTTCTGGTGGTGCAGGGGGTGCGATCGCGCTTTTTCTGTATGCTCACCGATGTTGCCCTGGGAACTGCAACGCAGCGAATTCTGGCAAACCCGCCCGATCCGGCAAATACGTTTCTGCAGGAAGTCTTGGCGGGAACGGGGACTTACGGCACGATCAACCTGTCGCCGATGCTGATGTTTACCCCAAAAGCAGAGATGGAGCCTCGGAAAGCGAAAGGGCGATCGAAAGCATCAGATTCTCTTGCGTCTTACGAAGCCAATACAAACGATGTCGAACTGCTCCCGGTTAAAACAATCCCGGCTCACTTCAGCCAGGTCTACGACGCATCCGAGCGAGACTTTCGGGCGGTGTTTGGCTGGGAGGATGATCCCCATCGGCGGAATTTTGCGATCGGGGAGCCAATTGACATGAATGTGCCGATTTGTCTGGATCTCGATCGATTTGTGGAGCGGAGCAACGGTGTCTTTGGCAAGTCGGGAACCGGGAAATCCTTTCTAACGCGACTTCTATTGTCTGGGATCATTCGCAGACGGGCAGCCGTGAATCTGATCTTCGATATGCACTCCGAGTACGGCTGGGAGGCGACGCGGGAAGGCAAGCAGTTCAGCACGGTTAAAGGGCTGCGTCAGCTTTTTCCCAGTCAGGTGCAGATCTATACGCTGGACGTAGAATCGACGCGGCGGCGAGGGGTGCGCGATGCCCAGGAGCTTTACATCAGCTACGACCAGATCGATGTGGAAGACTTGATGCTGGTGCGGGGTGAACTGAATTTATCTGAAGCCAGCCTGGAAAACGCGATTATTCTTCGCAACGAGTTTGGCAAAGCCTGGATCAGCCGCTTGCTGTCGATGAGCAACGAAGAAATTCAGGAATTCTGCGAAGTCAAGCTGGGCAGCAAGTCCTCGATTATGGCACTTCAGCGCAAGCTGACCCGTCTGGATGATTTGAAGTATTTGCGGCAAACCTGCCCCAAGAACTATGTCGGGCAGATCCTCGAATCGCTGGATGCTGGAAAGCATGTGGTGATTGAGTTCGGCTCTCAGTCAAATCTCCTTTCTTATATGCTGGCAACGAACGTGATTGCCCGCCGGATTCACCATGCCTACGTTCATAAAGCCGAGAAATTCCTGCAGACCAAAAACCCGATCGATCGCCCCCAGCCTCTCGTGATCACGATCGAAGAGGCACACCGATTCCTGGATTCTGCGACGGTGAGGCAAACGATTTTTGGCACGATCGCCCGTGAGATGCGCAAGTATTTTGTGACCTTGCTGGTGGTCGATCAGCGCCCGTCTGGGATCGACAACGAGGTGATGTCACAAGTGGGAACGCGAATTACCGCACTGTTAAATGACGAGAAAGACATTGAGGCGATTTTTACAGGGGTGTCAGGGGGGCAGGCGCTGCGATCGGTGCTTGCGAAACTCGACTCCAAGCAGCAAGCGCTAATCTTGGGTCACGCCGTACCCATGCCAGTCGTAATTCGCACCCGTCCTTATGACGAAACCTTTTATGCACAGATTGGCGAAACGCCCTGGGAAGACTTGCCCGAAACCGAAATTTTACAAGCCGCAGAAGCCGCAAAAGCCGATCTAGGATTTTAGGAACTAAGCGAATATACTTGGGACTCTTATCCTTAAGAATCTGATTACTTTATCTGATTACTTTAAAGGAGCAACTGCTCTGCATCGTCTCCAGAGAAACCTGCCCGATGCCCGCACTGCAGGAGAAGGTACGGTTTTCTGCCTGGGTAAGCCGTACCCCTGAGGGGGGATAGAAGTTGCATCATAAAGACTGAGGGCACTCGTTTACCTGTGGTTTACCAAGTTGTTGAATCGAGACTTTCGACAGCTTGAACTGTGCGATGGGCATAGCAAATGCAACAATTCTCACCCTCTTCCAATTTCCTCTGAAAGTTCATCCAACTGGATGAATCCCCCTCCCTTTACCTAGCGTTAAATTTGTATTACTATTCTAGTTAAACAAACTCATAATGATTCCGGGTTGATGCCTGCAGAGCTTTGCTCCTGCGTCGCTTGTCACCTTCCACTGCACGAATATCTTCCAGTCTGTGAGCTAGCATTTAAGACCCGCAAGGGTTAGAGAAGGATTAGAGACAATCCTGGTTTATTAAGCGCACCTGCTGACTGCTCATCACCTGAGGCAAAGCTGACATCGCCATTTTCACTTGTACTAGGTGCCCTTCACCGGAACTGGGACAGTATCTCTGATCCCATTCACTGTTTTCCGTCACTGCTCATTCGCCACCATCCATTCACCACTGCATATCCATTGCTGGTATTTGGAAACCCCGGTTTCCTGGAGATCGTATTCCTTTCATCCCGTTTGCAGCACTGTTGTTGGAGTTCAAAGTTTCATGGCATTTGTAGAAGAGAACGAAGTCAAATCCCCCAAAGAGAAAGCAGACAAGTCCATGTTTTCAGCAGACATGGTGCGGACCTATCTGCATGAGATTGGGCGCGTTCCCCTGCTGACTCACGAGCAAGAGATCGTATACGGTAAGCAAGTCCAGCAGATGATGAATTTGCTGGAAGCTAAGGAGAAGCTTACCAAGAAGCTTGGGCATGAGCCGACCGATGCTGAATGGGTTGCTTACGCAAAGGTTACTGAAGACGAGCTGCGGAAGACCCTGCGCCTCGGTCAGCGCGCTAAGCAGAAGATGATTGAAGCTAACCTGCGGCTGGTTGTGGCGATCGCCAAGAAATATCAGAAGCGCAATCTAGAGTTCCTTGACCTGATTCAGGAAGGCACGCTGGGGTTGGAGCGCGGCGTTGAGAAGTTTGACCCCACGCGCGGCTACAAATTCTCGACCTATGCCTACTGGTGGATTCGTCAGGCGATTACTCGCGCCATTGCTCAGCAAGCCCGCACGATTCGTCTGCCCATCCACATCACCGAGAAGCTGAACAAGATCAAGAAAGTCCAGCGGGAGCTGACTCAATCCCTGGGTCGTAGTCCGAACCCAGCAGAGATTGCCGAAGCTCTGGAGCTGGAGCCATCTCAGATCCGCGAGTATTTACTGATGTCGCGTCAGCCTGTTTCTCTGGAACTGCGTGTGGGCGACAACCAGGACACCGAGCTGCAAGATCTGCTCGAAGACGAGAGCGAGAGTGCTTCTCCTGAAAGCTTTGCGACGGCGGAATCCCTGCGGCAAGACCTGGAAGGAATGCTCTCTGAGCTGACCCCCCAGCAGCGTGAGGTTCTGACTCTGCGATTTGGTCTGGCGGACGGCAATGAGCTGTCTCTGGCAAAGGTTGGTCAGCGCATGAACATTAGCCGCGAGCGGGTACGTCAGCTTGAGCGTCAGGCACTTGATCACCTGCGTCGCCGGAAAGCGAACGTGCGCGGCTATCTTGCCAGCTAAGGTTCGATCGCATCCCTTGATCGCACTGCAAACTGAGATCGATCGGAGTTATCTGGTAGTCATCTGTAATCGTCATCCACAAAGTTCATTAGGGCGGTTCACCCGCCCTTTTTGTTTTGAAGCGGGGCACTCAGGAAATTAGCGTGAAATCACTCGCAGTCAGAAGCCCCTGATAAGACTTCTTCAGTGAATTTTCAGGAGTCAGCGTCGCGAAATGACCGCCTGTGCCAAATCCGGCTGCTCCTCGATTGGCGTTATAGAAGAGCTGACTGCTGCGGCTGTTGTAGACGATCGCCGCACGACTTCGCTTTGCTTCTCGAAGGCTATCAACCACTGCAAATCCATTTCGGTTAAATTTGCGGCGAGAAACTTTGCTCAAGGCGGTAAAAGTTGTGGTATCCAGAACGATTTTGTCCTGACGGTGTGTAAACCCCTGAATGAAATCAACTCCCGCCACTGCCCGATCGAATTTGGCATCGGTATTGAATAGATAAAAATCTCGACCGCTGCCGCCCTTCAGGATATCGTTGCCTGCATCTCCAGAAAGGCGATCGCTTCCCCGACCTCCAATTAGAACATCATCGCCGAAGCCGCCAAACAGGATGTCATCGCCTATATTGCCCAGCAGAATATCATTGCCGCCCTCGCCGTAGAGGGTATCATTGCCGGAGCCGCCGTCCAGCCGATCGTTGCCTTCCCCTGCATAGAGAAAGTCGTTGCCCGCATCCCCGCTCAGCGTATCGTCGCCAGTTTCGCCAAAAAGCCGATCGTTCCCAGATCCTCCATTCAGGAGGTCATTACCGTCTGCTGCGAACAGCGCATCATCCCCCGCGCCGCCATCGAGCTGATCGTTCCCTGCTTCCCCAAACAGCTCATCGTTGCCGTCTCCTCCAAACAGGCGATCGTCCTCGCTCCCTCCGAATAGCTTGTCATCCCCAGCATCGCCGCTCAAAAAATCACTGCCTGCTTCCCCAAACAACTCATCATTGCCTGTTCCGCCAGAGAGCGTATCGTTGCCCAGTCCGCCACGCAGCTTGTCGTTATCAGCTTCACCATTCAGCACATCGTCACCGTCTTCGCCGAACAGGTTATCCTGTCCCGATCCGCCCAGAATTGTATCGTTGCCTGCACCGCCGGAGAGATTGTCACTGCCTGCCCCACCATCGAGGCGATCGTTGCCTTCGTCCCCGTTCAGTACATCGTCACCCTCGTTGCCAAAGAGCTGGTCGTCCCCTTCTCCACCAAATAGGCGATCGGCTCCGTCTCCGCCAGACAGCGAGTCATTGTCGCTCTCACCATAGAGGATGTCATCACCCTCGTCGCCATTCAGGATGTCCTGATCATCTCCACCGTTTAGCTCATCATTGCCCGCTCCTCCGGACAAGTTATCGTTTCCCTGCTCACCGAAGAGCCAGTCTGCTTCAGAGCCGCCATTCAGAGCGTCGTCGCCTGTGCCACCATAAAGTTTGTCGCTTCCTGCACCGCCGACGAGAACATCATTGCCGTTTCCCCCTTGCAGCTCATCGTCACCCTCACCGCCGTCCAGCCGATCGTTGCCCTCACCCCCAAACGCTCGATCAGAACCAGAACCACCAGAAATAATGTCATCCCCTGAGCCGCCGTGCAGTTCGTCGTTGCCTTCATCACCGTTTAGCGTATCGTTGCCATCAACGCCATAGAGCTTGTCATCGCCTGCTCCACCAGAGAGGAAGTCATTGCCCCCTGCTCCCATGCTTCCCTGATCGCTGCCGCCGTAGAGCTGATCATTGCCTGCCCCACCGAACAGGGAGTCATCGCCAACTTCGCCATGAAGCAAATCGTCCCCATCGCCGCCCTCAAGCCAATCGTTTCCTTCACCGCCAAAGAGTTCATCGGCTTCTGTGCCGCCAGATAGGGTGTCATCGCCCGCATCACCGTGCAGCTTGTCAGCACCTGCACCGCCATTGAGCCGATCGTTTCCTACGCCACCGTACAGCTCATCGGCTTCAGAGCCGCCATCCATTTCGTCATCGCCAGCTTCACCATAAAGCTTGTCAGCACCCGCGCCGCCGCGAATGATATCGTTGCCCAATCCACCGTAGATTAGGTCATCCCCTCCTTTGCCGGAGAGACTGTCATTGCCCGCTAGTCCATAGATTTTGTCTGCTTCAGGCGTTCCGACGATCGCATTATCTTCAGGTGTTCCGTAAAAATTAGCCACTGCTGTTGCCCTACACTATCTCGCAATTTTTTGCAGTCAAATTTTTGCGGTAGTGATCCCTGATTGGCTGCACGGCAGATAGAAACGATCGTTTTATCGTCGAGATTTCGTTCCAGACGATGAGCAAAACACCGCTTGCCGCTCTAACTGCCTATCCTAGACATCGAGGAACTGCTGTCAGGTAAAGCAGGGCTATAGTTCAGTTTGTGGAGCTTAAAGGAATGGTGAAATTCGTCTGGGACTACTGATTGGAATACTGATTGTCCTGACTCATGTTGTTCTGGTTCATGCGCCGCTTTGCCTCCTGCTCAAACCACTGCACCACTTGAGCAACTGTCAGAGATTCGACCGGCGTTCCGACTTCGGCTGAGATTTTGCCCAGCGGAGTCAGCGAAGACAGCATGATCCGCGAAAGGAAAGTGAGAAAGGAAGCGTCGCTTTCGATCGCCTGCTGAATTGCATCGTCCTGAGCAATCCAGTCTTCGATTTGTTCTGGCGTGACGGATTCGATCGATTGTCCGGTTGAGCCAGTAATCTGCTTGAGCGTTCGCAGTGAATAGAGTGCCACTCGCACCGTAAACTTATCCTGAGTTGTCAGCAGAGCGCGATCGACTTCGGTGATTTCTTCAACAGTAAGGAGTTCGATCGGGGCAGGCTGGGAGCTAAACATGAAATTGATGTTTCTAGAATTTTTCTGAATCTGTTATTTTCCCTGAATCAAATAGCCGCAGCGATGTTCACCGTTCACAATCCAGTGGGTTCGCTCGACTTTACTGCCCTCCAGGGCAAGCTGAAACATTTCTAGCTCATGTCCGCAGACGCTGGGGAAAGACTCAGCAATGTGAGAAATGGCGCAGTTGTATTCGGTGATCACATAGCTGGAAGCCGGAGAATTTTGCTCGTCAGGCTGAACATGATGCCACTCTGCCATATAGCCTTCTTCCTGCCGCAGTTCGACCAGTCTGGCAACCCGCTCCTGCAAGGAACCCGCTCCGACGCGATCGCGATATTCCAGGGCTTTTCGCTCCCACTGTTTTTGCAGAATTTTACTCACCTGGTCCTTACCCACTGTCTCAGCCAGCGTATCCAGCAGCGACACGGCAAACTCACCGTAGCGATCGGGCATTTGATCCCGCCCCTTACGGCTGAGCTGATATTGATAGTTTGGGCGACCCATGCCTGCCTGAATCACCTGATGCTCAATGAGTCCTTCGTCTTCCAGATCCTTCAAGTGTTTACGAATAGCCTGGGGGCTAATGCTGAGATGGTCAGCTAATTCTTGAGCAGTGGCTTGTCCCTGCTTTAATAGATGATGCAGGATATCCTGCTTAGTCGAAGGTTGCTGCGCGGCTGTCATCGGTTTCCCCGTGATCCTCAGCGATCGGTCAGGACTGATTTACCCTTTGTCAGAGCAAGCTTGTTAGAGCAAACTCGTTAGAGCGAAGTAAAAGCAAAATTGCAAAGAAATAAAACGTAAAAAAAGTTCTGCTTGACTTTGACAACTTTCCTGTTGCTAAAGTAGTTTACAATAGAGATAAGCAACATAGAGGTTGTTTTAATTATAGAAGCTATCTGTTGTTCTGTCGCCCCGTCCTATGAGTACAACGACTAAACCAAACCAGGCATCGGACAAGAACCTCGAACTGATGAGGAGTTTCTCCGAGAGTTATGCCAAGCGAACCGGAACCTACTTCTGTGTTGATCCAGGCGTAACTGCCGTAGTCATTGAAGGGTTAGCCAAGCACAAAGACGAGCTGGGTGCGCCGCTCTGCCCCTGCCGCCACTACGAAGATAAAGAGGCAGAGGCTGCTGCCGCCTTCTGGAACTGCCCTTGTGTACCTATGCGCGAACGCAAAGAGTGCCACTGTATGCTCTTCCTCACGCCCGACAACGATTTCGCAGGTAAGCAGCAGGAGATCTCGATCGACGAGATTCGCAAAGTCACCAACCAGTACTAAATAGCAGGCGCAGACTCCCAGTTCTAGCCGCGACCTCGAATCCATGATCCATTGCCGATCTAACCGTCTTGAGAGAAAGAGAACATACCGATGACAGCATCCGTCCAATCCCTGGTTAATCAACCTTATAAATACGGCTTCGTCACCAATATCGAATCCGACACGATTCCGCCTGGGCTTAGCGAAGACGTGATTCGTCTCATTTCTGCCAAGAAGAATGAGCCGGAGTTCATGCTGGAGTTTCGCCTCAAGGCTTATCGGCAGTGGCTCAAAATGGCAGAGCCGAATTGGGCAGAAGTCGGATATCCGGCGATCGACTACCAAAACATCATCTACTACTCTGCGCCCAAGCAAAAGGAGAAAAAAGCTAGCCTGGAAGAAGTCGATCCCGTGCTGCTAGAGACTTTCGAGAAGCTGGGCATTCCTCTCTCCGAGCAAAAGCGGCTTTCTAACGTTGCCGTTGACGCGATTTTTGACAGCGTTTCCGTCGCCACCACGTTCCGCGAAAAGCTGGCGAAAGAAGGCGTGATTTTCTGCTCGATCTCTGAAGCCCTGCACGACTACCCCGATCTGGTGCAGAAATATCTGGGTAGCGTTGTTCCGGTTGCCGACAACTATTTTGCTGCGCTGAATTCTGCCGTGTTTAGCGATGGCTCGTTCGTTTTTATTCCAAAGGGCGTTCGCTGTCCGATGGAGCTTTCAACCTACTTCCGGATCAATAACGGCGAGTCGGGACAGTTCGAGCGGACGCTGATTGTGGCGGAAGAAGGCAGCCATGTCAGCTATCTGGAAGGCTGTACGGCTCCGATGTTTGACACCAATCAGCTTCATGCGGCTGTTGTTGAACTCGTTGCGCTAGACGATGCCGAGATTAAGTATTCGACTGTGCAGAACTGGTATGCCGGAGACGAGAACGGCAAGGGCGGCATCTACAACTTTGTAACTAAGCGCGGTCTGTGCCAGGGCAAAAACTCTAAGATCTCCTGGACTCAGGTTGAGACAGGTTCCGCGATCACCTGGAAGTATCCGAGCTGCGTTTTGGTGGGCGATAACTCGGTGGGCGAGTTTTACTCGGTTGCGCTGACGAACAACAAGCAGCAGGCAGATACCGGAACCAAGATGGTGCATATCGGCAAGAACACCCGCAGCACGATCGTCTCTAAG
>Ga0224722_1000441_pt1 | contig 24098 bp, 17 predicted proteins | sample Balambano_FR1_Me_FD_161646 | JGI IMG/M metagenome (GOLD analysis project Ga0224722, IMG submission 161646) | Freshwater sediment microbial communities from Lake Towuti, South Sulawesi, Indonesia - Balambano_FR1_MetaG | ecosystem: Environmental > Aquatic > Freshwater > Lake > Sediment | place... | reverse complement strand
AGCCCCCACAACACCCCCAACCCCTCAGCCCGTTATCAGTCCTGGACGAGCCACTCGATCGGGACCAAGTTACATTGGTGTGGGCGGAAATATTGGCTTTGGTGGCCGGACTGCTTTGGGGCGAGGTAGCTTCACCGCCTTTAGCAAAATTGGCTTGACGAATAACCTGTCTGCCCGTCCTGCGATCAATATCAGTCGTAGACCGGCCATTTTGCTCCCTATAACCGTTGATTTTCCCTTACGTTCTGCGGTGGATGGGAGAGTATTGGTTGCTCCTTTTGTCGGGGGTGGAGCTGTAGTCTCAACCGGTCGCGGTAGTGTTTTACGTGGATTGGTGACTGGTGGCATTGACATACCCTTATCTGAGCAATTTACAGCGAATGCGGCTGTGAATGTTGGGTTCTTTGGCAGAACAGAAGTTGGCTTACGATTGGGGGTTGGGTACAACTTTTAACGCCCCACTCTTTCCGGGCGTACGCAGTCGCGTTGCGTTGGGGCAGGATGTTGGAGACTCTGTTTATGCGAATTATAGCTTTGGTTAGAACGCTTAAAACAAAGAGGAAGTTGCAAAGTCAATGCTGGGTAGGTGTTCTGACTCGCTTTCGCCGCGTTACATATGGCGACAGCTATAAGTTCACGCTGCGATCGCTCTTTATTGGCCTTGGTCTGCTCAGTTTTGCGGGAATTGGTTGTACCCAACTGCGTAACTTCGAAAGTGAGACCGCAGTTTCAACTGTTAATCAGACCACTGCCACATCCGATCGAGGGCAAGCGGCTCCTAACACCACAACAGAAGCTCCCACCCGTGAACCCGATGTGATTTACGTGCCTACGCCTGTACCTGTGGTGAATGAGATGCTGCGGCTGGCAAATGTGAAACCGAATGATGTCGTCTACGATTTGGGCAGTGGCGATGGCCGAATTGTCATTGCAGCAGCAAAAGAGCGCGGCGCACGAGGGATTGGCATTGACATCAATCCAGAGCGAATTCAAGAAGCTAATCAAAATGCTGAAAAAGCAGGTGTGAGCGATCGAGTTGAATTTCGTCAACAGGATTTATTTCAAGCCGACTTCAGCGATGCGACGGTTGTGACGCTTTATTTGTTACCTCGACTCAATGTAAAGTTACGCCCCAAATTGCTAAAAGAGTTAAAACCAGGAACACGCATTGTCTCTCATCAATTTGATATGGGAGATTGGCCCCCCCAACAGGTGGTTGAAGTCGATGGTAGAACAGTTTACTACTGGGTTGTACCTGAAAATCCTTAACATCGCAATCTCGCATTGTGATCAAACGCTTTGTAGAGACGTTCCATGGAACGTCTCTACTTACTACATGATTTAGGATTGCTCGATCATTGATGCAGCATTCGATTACCAAATGTTGCACCAATAGAATCAGGCAAGGGTATTTTGCAGGAGTTGGATATGTTCGGGAAACTTGCCAGTGAGTAACCATTCGTCCAATTCAGCCGGATGAGTTGCTTGTTGCAACCGATCACGCAATGATTCTCCTTCCAGCACTTCTTTGTTCAGTAACTCTTGGGCCGTCTCCTCCAACAAATCCCGGTTTTGATTCAGGATTGAGAGGGCGATGTGATGAGCACCGTCTACAATCTCTTTGACTTCCCGATCGATCTCCTCAGTGACTTTGGGGCTAACGGCGCGACGGGGCGATTGATAGCCATCCAGGAATTGCATTTGCTGCTTTTCGAAGGCGATCGGTCCCAGGTAATCACTCATGCCGTAAAGAGTGACGGAGCGTTCCGCTAAATCAGTCGCTTTTTGGATATCATCGCTGGCTCCAGTGGAAACCTTGCCAAAGATCAGTTCTTCTGCGGAACGCCCACCCAGCAAGGTAGCAATGCGTCCGCGAATTTCGTCTTCGGCCATCAAGAAACGATCTTCTTCTGGCAGTTGCAAGGTATAACCCAGGGCACCCACACCACGCGGCACGATGGAGATTTTCTCCACTTTTCCGGCTCCTGGCATCAAGGCACCAATGATGGCATGTCCCACTTCGTGATAGGCCACCACTTTTTTCTCGGTTTCATTCAACACCCGCGACTTTTTCTCCAATCCAGCAATCACCCGTTCGATCGCTTCGGCAAAGTCTGGCATGGTGACCGATTGGCGACCGTTTCGGGCTGCCATCAGCGCCGCTTCATTCACCAGATTGGCCAGATCCGCACCCACAAAACCGGGAGTCCGCACTGCAATCACGCTTAAATCAACATCGTCTGCCAATTTGACGTTTTGAGCGTGAACTTTCAGGATAGCTTCACGACCGATTTTATCGGGACGATCGACCACAACCTGGCGATCGAAGCGACCCGGACGACGTAACGCCGGATCGAGAACTTCAGGTCGATTGGTTGCCGCCAGTAGGATGACACCTGTATTCGCTTCAAAGCCATCCATCTCGGTGAGCAATTGGTTCAGGGTTTGTTCCCGTTCATCGTTGCCACCAAACATGCCGCCCTGATTCCGCGACTTGCCCAACGCATCCAATTCATCAATGAACACGATACAGGGAGCTTGCTTTTTCGCCTGCTCAAACAGATCGCGCACTCGCGAAGCCCCAACGCCAACAAATAACTCAATAAACTCAGAGCCAGAGATGCTGAAGAAAGGCACCCCTGCTTCACCCGCGATCGCTTTGGCCAGCAAGGTTTTTCCCGTTCCCGGCGGGCCAACCAGCAGGACTCCTTTGGGAATCTTGGCTCCTAAGCGCGTGTATTTATCCGCATTCTTCAAGAAATCGACAATCTCTTGTAATTCGGCTTTTGCTTCATCCACTCCGGCCACGTCGGGAAACTTTACCCCCGTGCTGCCTTCCGAGTAGATCCGCGCTTTGCTTTTACCGACGGTGAGGGAAGCCTGCCCCGCACCCTGGCGATTCATCAAAAAGGCCCAGATGCCAAAAAAGACCAGTGGCGGCGCAACCCAACTTAATAAGGTGCCAATCCAGCCATTGTTGCTGGGCGGGGGCGCACCAAACTCAACGTTGTGATCGCGCAGTATTTTGGGCAGATCGAGATCAACGGGTAATGGCGTTGTACTGTAAACCCGCGCGGGTTGTTGAGATTGTGTTCCATCAGCCGTGGCATCGGGTTTTAAAGTAAATTCAATCCGATTAGGCGTAATCAGCGCTTGCGACACTTTGCCCGACTGCACTTGGGCAATGAAATCGCTGTAGGCAATCTGCGGCGGGCGTTGGCCAAACACAGAGGGCACAACAAAATTTAGCAGCAATAATAAGGTAAACAGAATTAACAAGCCTCCCCCAAACTGCCGTGGGCGAGGCGTTTTCATTTTGTTATTGGTTTCAACCGGCATGACAATAGCTCCTTGGTTCGCTACTGGTTATCAGCAATTCGCTACCGTGCTCATCGTGTAGCAAACTAACAACTTGCGTCTATGGGTATTGTAAAGAGTTTGTTGCGATCGCCCGGATGCGGAAATCCCCCCTTCTCCATCTTTACGCACACGACCTATATCAAACGGTAGAAACAAAATTGCCTCGATCGATATACCCGTTAAGATAGTGATTACTGGCAATCCAGCAGCCTTGGTGCGTGCTTTGCAGTCATTGGAAACGGTCAGCCATCAAATTCCGATGAATGGGAAGCTAACGACGGCTGCTTGTTGGCGAGGCTGAAGTTTACGGCAAGTTAAGTAAATCACAACGGTTCAAAGGGATTGAGCCGTTGTGAAGTTGCAGAATTGCGGTCGATCGCGGTGTAGTTCCTGGCATGGATCTGAGGAGAAGCGATGCAGCTACACCGATTTGAAGATGTGCTTAAGTTTTGCGATCGGGCAGAGCCGTTTTTGCAACAAGATGAAGTCGCTCACAATTTGCTGTTGCGCCTGTGCAAATCCTTTCGGTTAGCAAACCCGCGGCTGCAACCCAGTTACTTGGCGATCGTGGAAACCCAAACAAAAGTTGTGGCCGTGGCAATCAGAACTCCTCCCCATCCGATCGTGGTGTCAATGGTCGAGGATGTGGCCGCGATCGAACTTCTGGTCAACGATTTGTACCGGGCCGAACCGCTCCTGCCAGGAGTTAATGCGCCGCAAGTTGAAGCCACGTTGTTTGCCGAACGGTGGCAGCGCGTCACCCAGCGTCCGTACACGCTGTACATGGCAATGCGAATTCACCAATTAACGACCGTCCAACCCGTGACTGAACCCAATGGAGCGTTGAGATTGGCGACAGTGGCCGATCGTGATTTACTCGTGGATTGGCAAATGGCTTTTCGGCAGGAAGCCCTGGAGGAGGTTACTGATCGACCAAATGTCGAGTCGTGGGCCGATCAACAACTTGCGGCCCAAAGCATTTATGTGTGGCAGGATGGCGATCGTCCAGTTACGGCAGCTTGTGGTTACCCGGCTTCCGAGCGGGTAGGCGTGATCAACTTTGTGTATACGCCCCCGGAAAATCGTAAGCAGGGATATGCCACCGCTTGTGTGGCCGCAGTCAGCCAACGCCTGTTGGAGCAGGGTTACTCGTGCTGTGCCTTGTTTACAGATCAGGCCAATCCCACATCTAACAAAATCTACTGGACGATCGGTTACCGGCCAGTTTGTGATTGGTATCAATTCAAATTTGAGCAACCGGAAGCCGTCACCTCGACCTGAACCGCACTTAATCTCCAGCGATGACAGTGGTTATTTCTCCTGCCTCCTGCCTCCTGCCTCCTGTCTACTGCCATTCCCGTTTAGCCAGAAGTCTTAGCGGCAGTAGGTTCGCATTCGATACGGAAGACTTTGAAGGTGCGATTTCTGTCTCCTGGAAACTCGATCGCACCACTAAATCGATTGATTTTCGGGCCAGTAGAACCAAAGACCTTGCCATCTGTGGTGCATCCGACCTGGAACGTGCCAGACAACTTCCAGGTATCACCTTCTTTGGTTTCAGGGGTAAACGGAACTTCACCCTGATACGACGACATGGTTACGGCCCGACGGGTGCGGCCCGGAGCACCAAATAGAACCGTCAGAGCAATACTGCGGCCATCGGTTTGCACATCCACAAAGTTGACCTCGATCGGCATTTTGTTGGTGGCAAAGTCGCGATTTTCAATGTCGCGCCCTGTAAATTTGCCCTCTGCCTGAAATTCAAATCGTTGCAGTTTGTCATTTCGAGGCAGGAAAACTTTTTCTTCCATTTCTTGGGTGCCGTCTTCAGCCGCATCACCTTTTGGCACCCGTGCAATCACTTTTGCGGGAGCATCATTTTCAGAGTGGGGGGTTAATGTCGCCTGCGTCACATCAAACGCAACCGCGATCGCCGGAAAGACCAGATCAGAAATTGCTGCCAACACGATCGAGTTGAACAAAAATCGGCTCAATTGCTTTTGGTGGTTGCTCATGTTTGAGCTGGTGTGCTGTCTCATAACGCTCCAAAGGGCTTAAGGTGAAGATGTAGAATTGAGCTATAGCGCAGGTTAACTCTTACATAAGCACTTAACATTGATGCATTGAAATAATATGCAGAATCATCAGTCATTCGCTAATCAAATTTAGAAATACTATGGCTACCACTCACGATCGCCTCATGACTTTAGAGGACTATCTCAGCTACGACGATGGCACCGAAACCCGCTACGAACTGGTGAATGGAGAACTTGTTGAGATGCCTTCTGAAAGTGATTTGAACAATTTAATTGCCTTATACCTCCTGGCTAAATTCTTACAATTCATTCCAGTTCAGCAAATGCGGCGCGGTTCAGAAGTTGTCGTTACAGGTTCACGCGCAACAGTGCGGTTTCCAGATCTGATTGTGCTGTCTGAAGCGGGCGCACTGGCGCTACGCGGAGCAAAACGTAGCATCATTCTGGCAGATATGCCACCGCCAGCTTTAGTGGTGGAGGTGGTTTCACCAGGACAAACGAACCGCGATCGCGATTATCGGTACAAACGCTCTGAATATGCCGCGCGAGGCATTGAGGAATACTGGATAGTCGATCCGGAGCAAGCCCAAGTAACCATTTTGACGCTGATTGCCGGGTTTTATGAGGAGGCAATTTTTCGGGGGGACGATCGCCTCGGTTCCACCCTCTTTCCCGATCTGGATTTGACGGCAGCACAAGTTCTAAATCCAGAGCCGGCAAGCTAGATCCAATTAACCACTGGAGCGAGATAGAAACTCGACTTTCGGCAGGATGGGATCTTGCACCATGCCAATGCCACTAAAGCCCCAGCGTTTCATCAAGTTTTCGAGTTGGCTACCGGGAATAGACTCTACTGCAAAGCGATTGGCAATGTCTTTGCCGTGGGTGTTGAGGTAGGTCAGCGCATCGAAGTGTTCGCGAAACATGAGTAAATAGCCCTGGCCAGCCGCATTTTCGGAATCTGCTTTGGGGTTAGCAACGAGATATTGCCCGTCGGTTTTCGATCGCACCAAATAGTAAGTCTGAGAAAACATCAGCCGTCTGCCCCTAGTTTGATGCGCGGATCAACAACTTTCAGCAACAGGTCAGCAAGCAAATTACCAATGATTAACAGCGTGGCTCCCATCATCAGGCTGGCCATCACCAGGTAAATATCTTGAGCCAGCAGGGCTTGATAGATTAAGCGTCCTAAACCGGGCCAGTTAAAGAAGTATTCAGTAATAAAGGCTCCACTCAGCAGGGCCGCAAATTCAAAGCCGAGGAGCGTAATCAAGGGATTGACCGCATTGCGGAGGGCATGGACATAAATGACACGGTTTTCGGGCAGTCCTTTAGCACGAGCTGTCTGGATATAATCCTGGCGCAACACATCCAACAATTGGCCGCGCGTAATGCGTTGCAATCCAGCAAAACTGGTGATGCTGAGGGCGATCGTCGGCAAAATCATGTGCCAACCAATATCAAGAATCTTGCCGAGCCACGTCAGATCTTCAAAGTCGATGCTGGTCATGTCGCCCACGGGAAATAGGGGCGTGGTGTTTTGGGCGAAGATCAGCAGCAACAAGGCCGCGATGAAACTGGGGAATCCCTGCCCGATGTAGCTGATGACCCTCAGGATGCGATCGATGGGTTTGTTTTGATTAACTGCGCCAATAATTCCCATTGGTACTGCGATCGCCCAGGTCACAACTAAAGATGAAATCGCCAGCAGCAGGGTGGCCGCCACCCGTTCCCACAACAAGGAAGCCACCGGACGGTTGTAGACAAAGCTCGTGCCAAAATTGCCCTGCGTCACCACTTGCCGCAACCAGAGCAAGTACTGTTCATGCCAGGGTTTATCTAAACCAAACTGTTGACTTAACTGTTGCAACCGTTCCGGCGAAATTTTAGGATTTTCCTTCAAAGCGCTTAAATAATCCCCAGGAGCAAGCTGAATCAGCAGAAAGCACAGGATTGAGGCCAGCAGCAGCGTAACCAACCCTTGCAATACTCGTTTGACAATGTAGGCGAAGGTGTCGCTGGTGAAAAATGTCACCAACCCATCCCACCCAGATTCCATTCGATTTCGAGCTGAACTACTCATGTCCTGATGCGATTTCTAGGGAGTGGTTTCCAGTGTAATCCGTAATCGAATTTCCGCCCATGACGCAATGTTAATCGCCCAAATACTCTACCAGGCTGATGATGGGCACAGCGGGTAATTTCTCGCGCCCTTTGAGATCGACCAGTTCGATCACAAAAGCACATCCGACCAGTGTGCCCCCGGCTTGCTGAATCAGTTGTGCGGTTGCGCCGGCGGTGCCCCCCGTGGCGATTAGATCATCCACCATCAACACGTTGGAGTTGGGGGGATAGATTGCGTCCTGGTGAAGTTCTAGCCGATCGCTGCCGTATTCCAGGTCGTATTCGATCGCATGCACAGCTGCGGGCAATTTACCGGGTTTGCGAACTGGAATAAATCCAGCCCCCATCTTGGGGGCCAGGGCCGCCCCAAAAATAAATCCTCTAGATTCCATCCCGGCGATAAAGTCAGGTTTCAGGTGAGCGCACTTCTCCGCAAGACAGTCGATCGTGTACTCAAACCCTTTGGCATCTCGCAGTAAGGTGGTGATGTCTTTGAAGGAGATACCGGGCTTGGGGAAGTCTGGAACTTCACGGATAAGGGCTTTGATGTCCATAAAATCTGGTGACTCGGATTAGATAATATCAGTCGGTTTATACCAGATCTTGTACCTTCCATGTTGTATGAGTTGGATGAAAAGTCGGGCATTTCTAAACGAAGCTCATGACAGCGTTGCGGAGGTTGCCGTGATGGGCGGCGAGGAGGCGATCGCTGGCTTCTTTGTCAAGTCCTGTCCAGTGCATCAGCAGGGCGCGTTTGACATTGCGATCGCTCTTCTCCAGTAGAACAGCGGCGGCCTCACGGGAGAGATCGGTCAGGTCGCAGAGGATGCGGAGGGCGCGATCGTGCAGCTTGGAATTCGTGACCGCCACATCCACCATCCGATTGCCGTACACTTTGCCCAGTTGCACCATTGTGCCAGTCGAGAGAATATTCAATGCCAATTTGGTGACAGTGCCTGCCTTCAAGCGCGTTGAACCAGCCAAAATTTCGGGGCCAACCAGCAACCGAATATCAACATCCACCGGAATGCTCACCTGCTCCACTGGCACACAGGCAATAAATATAGTGGTTGCGCCCCGTTGGTGTGCTGACTGTAAGGCTCCCTGCACATAGGGTGTGGTGCCGCCGGCAGTAATTCCGACGACGACATCTCGATCGCTAATTTCGTGGTGAGCGATCGCGCTGGCTCCATCATCGGCCCGGTCTTCCAAGCCTTCGGAGCTTCGAACCAGGGCCGCCGCTCCCCCAGCAATGATGCCTTGTACCAGTTCGGGTGGCGTGCAAAAGGTGGGCGGACATTCTGCTGCGTCTAAAACTCCGAGCCGTCCGCTCGTGCCGGCTCCAATGTAAAACAACCGTCCGCCCTGCCGGAGAGCTGCCGTGGTGCGAACGATCGCTTCGGCCAGAGAGTCCCGCGCCTGGGCGATCGCGACGTTCGTTTTGGCATCTTCCTGATTAAACAGATCCACCAGTTCCAGCGGCGTGAGTTGATCCAAATTGTGGCTGTTGGGGTTGGCCTGTTCGGTCAGGAGATGGCCGCGTTCGTTTAACTGCATTACAACAAACCTTCTAGCTGGCGACGAATCCGTTCCAGGTCATCTTTGGCAATGTCACTGGCCTCGTCCTTATCTGCTCTGGTGCCCTCTAGTTGCCAGTCGGTTTCCTCGACATTGTGTTCGGGGGGAGCCATCAGTAACCGTTCGGCTTCCGACTGCGGCACAAAGCCTGCGGGCACGAGTTGCGCCAGGTAGCCCGACCCCTGACAAAATTCTTCAATTTCTGCTTGCTCGATCGCTTCTACAGCTGGCGTGGCAAAATCTTGTGCCTCCAGCAACAGGGCATAGCGAGTGGCATCGTCTTCATCTTCAAACATCAACACCACATCCTGATCTCCAATGCGCAAAGAATGGAGTCCTTCGTTGTCCGTTCCGACGTTAAACAGCAATACAAAAACTGGCATGACTTCCAACCCATCACGATCGTTAGTCGATTCTACCCAAAGATGGGGCGCTGGATTTTGCCTCGTTCACAAGGGCGGAATTTCCGTACACTTGGGGAGGTTGCCGCTGGCGATCGTGTCTTACTCTATTTCCTTGGGTTATGCCAAACCATCTTGCTGAAGCCAACAGCCTCTACCTGCGCAAACATGCCGAGAATCCGATCGATTGGTGGTATTGGTGCGATGAGGCGTTAGAAATTGCGCAACGGGCAGATAAGCCGATTTTTTTGTCGGTGGGATATTCCAGTTGCCACTGGTGTACGGTAATGGAGGGTGAGGCGTTTTCGGATGCGACGATCGCTGAGTACGTCAACGCGAACTTTTTGCCGATTAAGGTCGATCGAGAGGAACGGCCAGACCTGGACAGTATCTACATGCAATCGTTGCAAATGATGATTGGTCAAGGGGGATGGCCGCTCAACATATTTCTCACACCGGGCGATCTGGTGCCATTCTATGGGGGAACGTATTTCCCAGTTGAGCCGCGTTATGGGCGACCAGGCTTTTTGCAGGTACTGGAGGGGGTGCGTCGCTTTTATGACCAGGAAAAGGAGAAACTGCGATCGCTGAAGGCAGAAGTGCTGCACAATCTGCACCAGTCGGTGGGGTTGCCGCCCGTGGAACTGGTGTCGCGCGCGGTGTTACTAAATGGTCTGGAATACAACACAGGCATTGTTGCGGCCAAGTCAACGGGGGCCAGTTTTCCAATGATTCCCTATGCCGAGGTGGCCCTGCGATCGCGCCGGTTTACCTTCGATCGCTACGATGCAGCGGAAGTCAGCACCCAACGCGGGTTAGATTTGGCCCTGGGTGGAATTTTTGATCAGGTGGGAGGCGGTTTCCATCGCTACACGGTCGATCCAACCTGGACAGTGCCCCATTTCGAGAAGATGCTGTACGACAATGGGCAAATCATGGAATACCTGGCGAATTTGTGGAGTGCAGGTGTCCAGGAACCAGCGTTTGAGCGGGCGATCGAGCGCACAGTGGAATGGTTGCAGCGGGAAATGACGGCCCCAGCAGGATATTTCTATGCGGCGCAAGATGCCGATAGCTTCACCACACCGGATGCCATGGAACCGGAAGAGGGCGCTTTCTACGTCTGGAGTTTTGCCGAATTAAGTGCCTTGCTCAGTGAGGCGGAACTGGCCCAATTGCAAGCCCAATTTACTGTTACCCAGGCAGGTAACTTTGAAGGGATGAATGTCTTGCAACGGCAGCATTCTGGCCCTCTAGATGGGGCGATCGAAACGACGCTGGCGCAACTATTCCAGCTTCGATATGGGATCGGCGGCGATCGCACCAGCCCCTTCCCGCCCGCTCGCAATAATCACGAAGCGAAAGAAACGCTCTGGGCCGGACGGATTCCCCCCGTGACGGATACAAAAATGATCGTGGCCTGGAATAGCTTGATGATTTCTGGTTTAGCTCGGGCGGCAACGGTATTTCAACAACCTGCGTGGCTCAGGCTGGCGGTGAATGCAGCTAACTTTATTCTGAGTCAGCAATGGGTCAGCGATCGATTTCATCGCGTTAATTACGATGGTCTGGCGCATGTCCTGGCTCAGGCTGAAGATTACGCCCTCTTCATCAAAGCCCTCATTGACCTGGATCAAGCCTCACTTACCCACCCACCCACGCCCTCGTCCTTTCTGTCCCAGGCTGTGCAAATCCAGGCTGAGTTCGATGCGTACCTTTGGAGCGCAGAAATGGGCGGCTATTTCAACACCGATCGCCACCCTGATTTACTCATCCGAGAACGGAGTTACATGGACAATGCCACTCCAGCGGCCAATGGAGTCGCGGTCAGTAACCTAGTGCGACTGGCGTTACTAACTGAAGATTTGCGGTATCTGGATCAGGCTGAGCAAACCTTGAAAGCCTTTGGTACGGTGTTGCAAGAATCACCGCAGGCCAGCCCCAGCTTGTTCTCTGGCCTGGATTGGTTCCTGCATCCCACCTTAGTCCGTACGACATCAGAAACGATCGCCACGATCGCGCCCCAATACCATCCCACCACTGTTTACAAACTTCAATCTGATTTACCAGCAGAACGAGTCGGTCTGGTCTGCCAGGGGCTATTGTGCAAAGCCCCTTCCCCAACGCTGGAACATCTCCTGGAGCAAATCACCCAGAGTCAAACTCGCCAAAGTGTATGAGAGAGTCATTAAGGAATGGGAATGGTGTTGAGCAGCCGCTCGACGATCGCCTTGGCTCTGCGCCCACCTGCCGGAATCATGCGATGGGGCAGCACGTAAGGCACCAGGTATTTCACATCGTCGGGAATGGCGTAGTCGCGGCCATCCAAAAACGCGAGGGCTTGCGTAGTGCGTTGTAAAGCGACGGCTCCCCGTGGACTGATCCCCAAGGTCACTTCTTCGTCTGCGCGGGTCGCTCGCACCAGGTTGACAATGTATTGCTGCAAAGAGGCATCCACCTTGACCTGAGCGCTGAGCCGTTGCAGTTCTTGCACTTCTTCTAGAGAGATGCAGGGTGCGATGTCGATCGTTTGGTTGCGATCGTGCAGCCGTTGCAACATTTGCAATTCTTCGGCTTCAGTGGGGTAGCCCAGGGAAAGTGACAGGGCAAACCGATCCATTTGCGCTTCCGGCAGGGGGAACGTGCCCTGATACTCCACTGGATTTTGGGTGGCAATCACGAAAAAGGGCATCGGCACCTGACGTGACACTCCATCCACGGTTACTTGATGTTCTTCCATCACCTCCAGCAAAGCGGATTGAGTCCGGGGGGTGGCGCGGTTCACTTCATCGGCCAGCAGCACGTTGGCAAAAATTGGCCCTGGCATAAATTCAAACTGTCCGGTTTGGGGATTCCAAATATTTGTCCCGGTAATGTCGGTGGGCATCAGGTCGGGCGTGCATTGCAAGCGCTGAAACTTACCATCAATAGACCGAGCTAGAGACTTGGCCAGTAGGGTTTTGCCTACTCCAGGCACATCTTCTAACAACGTGTGTCCCCCTGCTAGTAAGGCAACGATAACCAGGCGAATGGCATCCTGTTTGCCCACAATTACATGCCCTAGATTCTCAGTCAGGCGTTCAATTCCGTCTCTCATTGTTGCTCCGCGATCGCTCCCTACAGTGTGCCCAATCTCGCAGGTGAATTGTTCGATTCTATCGTTTCCCCCAGACGGGTTACTCTCATTTTGATTTGCAGAATCCATAATTGAGGCAGCAGCGCATGGATTAACTCACTTCGCCCCCCAAGGACTGACCCATGATAGACCTGACTCAACTTTTGAAAGATACAGAAACTCGATTTCGCGATCGAGCAACGATTCGAGCCGATAAAAAAGAGAAGCTCGCAGCCAAGCGACCGTTGCAAGCCGACACTCCAGAACGAGTAGAAAAACGCCTTGAACGCCTAGGCTTTGATACCCCCACCGCGAAAGCTTTAGTCGGGAGTGATCTGCCCGTGATTCCTTCGGCAGCAATGATTCATGAGCCAGAGTTGTTTGATGTCAAAGAACGGATCATTGAAGCCAATGACTTGATGAGTATCAGTTTTCTGGAGCAGGGTACCCAGGCAGCGCGATCGATAGGACGCATTCGGGTTCGTTTAGCCAACGGTAAATCTGGTTTTGGTACGGGTTTTCTCGTGTCGCCGCGCCTGCTGCTGACCAATAACCATGTGTTACCCAACGCTCAGACAGCCGGATTGAGTCGGTTGGATTTTGACTATCAGGATGATTTGAATGGCAACCCCAAACAGCCGATCGTCTTTGAGTTTGACCCCAGTGCGTTGTTCCTCACCGATGTTTATTTGGATTACAGCCTAGTTGCCGTCAAACCCACCTCCAGCAACGGCATGGCTTTATCCTCCTACGGCTGGCATCGCCTGATTGAAACAGAAGGCAAAGTCATCATTGGCGAATCAGTTAGCATCATTCAGCATCCAGACGGTGATCCCAAACAAGTCGCTTTGCGCGACAACAAACTAGTGGATGTTTTGCCAGACTTTCTGCATTATGAAACAGACACGGCCCCGGGTTCTTCCGGTTCTCCTGTGTTTAACGATCAGTGGGAAGTGGTAGCCTTGCATCATTCTGGTGTCCCCCAGCGAGACAGCAGCGGTCGCATTCTTAACATCAATGGTTCCCCCTGGAAGAAAGAAGAGGGCGAACAACAAATTGCCTGGATTGCCAACGAAGGGGTGCGAATCAGTCGCATTATCAGCCATATTAAAGGGCAGACCCTGAACGCTTCCGCGCAAGAACTGGTTCACGGACTATTTAATGGCACCCAACCTGGACTAACAGAAATGAGTCAAAAAAAACCTGAATCGAATCTGCCCCAGCCTGTAACAGAAAATCTGCAACTGCAAGCCACAGCCAGCAACGACGGCAGCATTACATGGACGATTCCATTGCAAGTGAGTGTGCGATTAGGGCAACCCGCGCTAGTAGCACCACCTATTACTGGGGATGCGCCCGGTATGCCAAGTCCTTCACCTCAACCTGCGCTGCCTGAGCCGGTACCAGTTGCTTCTATTCCTGTGTTCGAAACACCGACTGAAGCTGATTTGAAAGCTGCACTCAAGGATTCAAAGGGTACGGCAAAAAAGCCTTACTACGATGAGAAGCGCGATCGCGAAGACCGGGAAGACTATTACGAATCTGTCTTGCGCCAGGCGGAATCATTTAGCCCAACCCAGTTTTATCAAGAACTAAAGGATCTGGTTATCCGCACCCACAAAACCAAGTTAGGCTACAAACCCAGTGCGCACTTATATGCCTGGGTTGACCTACATCCCGATCTAAAATTGCGCAGCATTTATTCAGAGCAGGCATTTACAGCCGAAGAACTCATCCGCGCCGATTTTCAGGTAGATCAATTACGGGCGGTGCGATCGCAGGAATTGCTCTTGAAGGAATCTGTCCTCACTGAAGCTCAACTTCTGCATGAATTAGATCTGCTGGAAGCCAGCCTTCCCTACAACTGCGAACACGTTGTCCCTCAATCCTGGTTTGGCAAGAAGAATCCGATGCGCGGCGATCTGCATCATCTATTTGCCTGCGAACCTCGGTGTAATACTTTTCGCGGCAACACGCCCTACTACGACTTTCCAGATTTTGGTTCAGCAATCCAAGATCAATGTGGCAAACTCGTGGGCGCAAAATTTGAACCCAATGCTGGCAAAGGAGCCGTCGCCAGAGCCACCCTTTATTTTCTGCTCCGCTATCCGGGTGAAATTGACAAAACCGATCGCGAATACCAGAGCGATCGGCTCCCCATCCTGCTTGATTGGCATCAAACCTTTCCTGTTACAGAGTACGAAAAACATCGCAATGCGGCCATTTACGCCAAACAAGGGAATCGTAATCCATTGATCGATTTTCCTGAGTGGGCAGAGCAAATTGATTTTCGGCTGGGGTTGGGGTGAGTGAGGAGGTGAGTGAGTGAGGGGGTGAGTCGGTGGGTGAGTCTGCCTACTTGCTGATCTCATCTCATCCAGTGGGTCAGCCATCGGGGTGAGGACAAAAATTGTTGTTGTTGGGAGACTATCAGCAGGGAACGTTGATAGAACTTGCATAAGGCATCTGATTCAACTGGATAAATTCTTCATCTTTTCCTGGAGTTTTCCGAAATCTAACCTGGAAATGATGTAGTTAGCGATTGTCCCTTCATTCACCCGGAGGCACCGATGAAATCTACTCTTATTTCGGCATTTGCGCTGCTAGCGACGATCGCAGTTCCGACCTCTGTTGATGCAGCAGACCCGGCACATGTGCAGCAGTTGCTAGAAACGAATGCCTGCGCTCGTTGTGATTTGTCCAATGCAAACCTGGAAGGTGCCCATCTGATTGGAGCCGATTTGAGAAGCGCAAATCTCCGTGGGGCAAACCTGCAAAATGCCAACCTGGAAGGAGCAGATTTGACAGGTGCAGATTTGAAACAGGCGAACTTGACAGGCGCGTTTGCAACGAATGCCGTGTTTAATCATGCCAACTTGAACGGGGTAAATTTGACCAATGCTCGCATGATCAACGCGCTCACCTTTGGAGCAGATCTCGACAACATTAATTTTGCTGGAGCCGATATTTACGGGAGTGGCATTGGGGTTGGGGGCGGCGATCGCTAACAGCGACGTAATCGCATCAATGCCAGCACCATTTCATCCATCGCATTTCGCATAGTGGCAGAAGAGACGCTAGATGAATTCGCCAGAATGCTGAATACCAGGGGCGAGTAGTTGGGGGGAGAAGCGTAGCCAGATAAGGAAACAACTCCTGAAATCGTGCCCGTCTTCGCCTGCACTCGTCCCTGCGCTGGTGTATTGCGGAATCGGCTTCTGAGGGTGCCACTGGTGCCCGCGATCGGCAAAGACGCTCGATAAACTTTGGATTCCGAAATACCCGCCATTGCTTGCAATGTTTGCACAAAAGATTCTGCTGTCGCTCGATTATTCCTGGCTAAACCAGAACCGTCTGCCATTGTGTATTGGTTTGGGTCCACACCTAAACTAGTCAAAATCGTTTTCACCCCTGTGATGCCCGCGGTTGTGGCATCGTTGTTATCGGGACTTTGCGCCTTGCCGATCGTTTTCAGCAGGGCTTCAGCATAAATGTTGTTGCTCTCCTGATTAGTTTCATTCAGCAACACAGACAACGGTGGGGACTCTAACGCAGCTAACTCAATCTCTCCAGGGGGTGCGGGAGTACTCCTGACTAGGGTTCCTTGATTGACTGTGATTTGAGCAGTTGTCAGGGCATTACGGAACTTTTGTACCAGGTAATTACCAGGATTACTGATGGATGCTGCCGCTGGTTCTGAGGCTGAACCAACCCGCAACTGCCCATCGATGTTAATGGTGCGAGTGTTGGGTTGCCGATACACATCGATTGATTCTCCCTGACTAGTTGGCACAGTCACCGAGCGGTTGTTCAAGCGGTAGTCCTGAGCATCGCTGGGATCATCCCATTGCACACGCAAGCGTTGCCCAATTTGTTGCGGAAATAAGGTAACACCAATCCCGTTTTGGTTAATCATCAAGCTATTCACAGGAGCACCAAAGCCCGCCAGTGTGTCATCTGCATCCCAATTAGGGTTAATCGCAGCTCCGCGAAAGTAGGTGTCATCGCCAATGAGTAAATTGATCTGGCGAATGCCCCGTTGATTTAATCGTTGAGCTAAAACCGCCATATGGGATGTTTTCAGGGAAGGATCACCCTGTCCAATAATTCGCAATGTTGCCAAGTTAGGGCCAGAAGAGTTGCCTGTGACGACCGTCCGCATCCGAAACTGTGGCCCCAGTCGTTGTAAAGCGGCGGTTGTGGTAAAGATCTTGTTATTGGAAGCGGGGGTGAGCGACGATCGGGGATTCCATCCGTACAAGTTGAAGCGATTTCCTGGAGTTCCCTGGGTTTGCACCTGCACGCCCCATCGAATCCCGCCCGTTCGCGTCACAATCCGGTTCAGGGTAGTCGTCAGTTCTGCTGGACAAATTGCAGTGCCGCTAGCCGCTTGGGCTTGCTGTTGCACACTCACTGGCACCACATTAACGACAGCATCACTGGATGGCACCATCTGCGTCGTTGTGGGTATTACATCCACAACTGTGGTAAATGGTAGCACATCTACAACAACCTGGGCATTGGCAATTGAAGTGAATAAGACCAAACTCGAAACAACGATCGCAGAGCTAATGTACATTCCAGAACTATTTGTCGCTTATGCAGACTCATTGTTACACACATTCAAAGCCTGTAACCCCCTGATGACACTTGGGCACATGCTTCTTCACCGTGGGGAATCGAGCAGTTATCGTAGAGCCAGAACCGAAATCGCAACAATTTTCAAGCCACCGTCTTGGGAGCATTAGAAGTCTACTTGTCCTAAAAATCACCCAAAGAAAGATTGAACAAAAATCGCCAGGTTGAGTATAATGAATGGGCCAAACACTGTGGGCGAATGGCGGAATTGGTAGACGCACCGCACTCAAAATGCGGCGGAGAAATCCTTGCGAGTTCGAGTCTCGCTTTGCCCATTTTCGTTAAATTACCTTTTGACACTGAGGGATTGACAGAGGGATTGACAAAGCGATCGAAGTCTGCCCCTCGTACAGGTTGATTAATGGCGTGAAACCCAACTTAACATTAGAAGAGTGTCAGCAGCTTCTGACCTCAGGATTGAGTGGTGAGTGGTTTATGGGAAGTGATTTATATTGTCATGCTTCACCTGTGTATGCACCTGCTTCAAGTGCTTCAGCAAGCGGTCGTCCTTCACATAAAAGTTTATTGACCTGACGTGAAATAAAGAAATCTGTAGGGAACACTAGGGCGACAACAGCCATACCTGTTTCTGAACGAATGTAAATGAATAACCTGATGCTTCCAAGTCAGATCTCTTGGCGCTTAGCCTGGTCAGATTTATTCTCACTTTTTCAGTCGCTTCATACCTCAATTTGTACCAAAGATGTCTTGAAGCAGATGATTTTTGGCGGTCAAAATACAGTTATTTGTCAGAATCTTCAGCGAGTTTGGCAACAGGTTATTGATGATTTCGCGGATGGGAATGGTTGTATTTCTGATACGGATTTAGTTCCTACTGAACAAGTTGTTACAACTCAATTAAGTTATTCAATTGCGTCAACTTCTCACAGCGTTGCTAACCTGAGTGCGTGTGAATTAACTTGTCATCAAACGTATGTACCTTTGCCGCCCCAAAATGTTGAAGCAAGCGTATTCATTGTGACCTCCAATTTTTGCTTGTGGATGCAAGTTCAACCTGATTTCTCCACTTCCTGGAAAGGTGAGGATTCTATTGGCAAAGTGCCACTACATAGAAGGGATGATCCTGAGGTCAGTCATCGCTGGCAAGTGACACTTGTGCTTGCTCAACAAATCATCGCGCAGCAAATTCAAGATCTGAATCTGACAACGATCGCGCCCTGGTTGGCTTGCGCGGACTTGAGTGTGGAACATTGGCCAAGTGCCGTTCAACAGTTTTGGCAGCACTTTCTGTTAACGACCCAATCCTGCTCGTTGGGCAAATTTGCTCAAGGGCCGCTGCAAACAGAACAGACTTTGTTCACAAGTGTCTTACAACAAATGCCGATCGGAATGTTTCAGGCAAGTTTGGACGGTGGTATTTTGGAGGTCAACACAGCCTTTTGCCAGCTAACAGGATACACTCCAACTCAACTTACCCGTCTTGACTTACAAGCCATCACTCAACCAGAGGATTTTAGGCTTGAGTTAGAAATGATTCAGCAAATTGTGCAACACCGAGAACAGCGGATCTTTGAGAAGCGCTATTGCTGTCTAGATAGTCGCGTTGTTTGGGCAGAAGTAAAGATGTTAATAGTTGGCGATCCTGAGGATGATAATAGTTTTTTGCTGGGCTTTGTGACGGATTTAAGCGCTCAGCGGCAGATTGAAGTTGAACGTTTGCAAGCCATTCAAGAAATTCAAAAACGACAGGATCGAGAAGTTTTGCTCAATAACATAGTGCTACGAATTCGCTCGGTGCTTGATTTGCCCACCATGCTCCAAAATGCCGCTCAAGAACTTAATGATGCTTTGGGTACCGATCGCGTAGTTGTCTATCAAATTTTTCCCAATCATACTGGGTGCTGCGTCAGTGAGGCTGTTAATTCAGGCTGTACCGCCATGCAAGGACAAACATTTAGCTCCGATTGTATGCCTCCTCCTCATTTAGAGGCGTATCGAACGGGGCGTTTGTGGAGTGTGGAGGATGTGTCGATCGCGGATCTTTCTGAGTGTCATCAGCAAATGCTGGCACAAGTTGAAGTGAAAAGTATGATAGCCACTGGCATCCTCAGCATGGATGATGCACTGGAACCAAATAAGCGACAACTGTGGGGCTTGTTGGTAGTTCACCAATGTTCATTTACACGGCAATGGACAACTGATGAATTGCATCTGGTTGAAGCCGTTGCCAATCAACTGGCGATCGCGTTGGAGCAAACAAAATTATTAAATCAACTAACAGTTTACACTCAAGAATTAGAAGATCGAGTTAGCCAAAGAACACGATCCTTGGAACGTTCTCTCCAATTCGAACAATTTATCCGCAGTTTAACTGAATGCTTACATCGTGAACATAATGAGGACAAGCTCTTTCAAGTCGTTGTAAAAGGGTTAGTTTCAACGCTCAAGGTAGATGCTTGTTTGGTGAGTCTTTATAATAGACAATTCAATCAGTTTGAAGTGAAGTTTGAAGCAATCAATCATCAACTTTCTTCTGAACTAACTTTTCTGCATCAGCACTTCTCTTTAAAAGGTTTATCTCCTGAGTTACAAAATCAGTTTAATGATTGTCAGCCGCATTGCGTGGTTGGTTCATCAGAAATGGCTAGCTTACTAATGCAGCTTCTGCTTGAAGAAAATAAGCAACCTTTACTTTACTCAGCCTCATTCAGTGGTGCATTGATTTGTCCTATCCTTGGTGCGGATCAATCAATGGGCTTGTTACTCATGCTTCAATCACAACCTTGCCAATTTGATTCGGCACAGATTGAACTAATTGAGCAAACAGCAAATTACTGCGCGATCGCTTTGCGCCAAACTAACTTGTATTATCAAGAACATGAGCAACGCTTAAGTGCCGAATACTTGCGATCGTTTTTAGAAAAGTCAACAGATGTATATGTCGAATACGATCCACAACTACGGTATATCTCCATCAATCCGGCTGGATGTAGTTTGTTAGGGCGACCGTTAGAAGACATTATCGGTAAAACAAATCACGAGTTACTTCAAACGGAAACGCATTGCCTTGACCAACTAATTCAGCAAGCATTCACCACTGCCGAACAAGTATTTGTTGCTCACGAGGTGTTACTTCCGGATGAACAACGCACATTTGAATCTATCTATGCGCCCATTGCAGACCCCTCTGGAACGGTGCAGCGGGTGATTGGTGTTTGTCGCGATGTCACAGAGTTCAAGAATCAGTGGCAGCTTTTAGAACGGCAAAATCAACAGCTTGCAGAAACAACTCGCATCAAGCAAGAATTTGTCGCGACAACCAGCCATGAACTCCGAACACCTCTGACGGCAATCCTTGGTTTTTCTAATGTTTTGTTGCAGGAATTTTGGGGTGAACTCAACATTAAACAAAAAAATTATATTGAGCGAATTCATGAAAGTGGTCAGCATTTATTAGAACTTATCAATGACATCTTGGATCTTTCTCGCCTAGAAGCCGGGCGGATGGAACTAGATTTACAAACAATCTATATCGCTGATATTTGTGAAGCGGTGGTTGGCCTTATTCAAGAACGCTTAGTGAGCCAGGGTTTAGAACTGGAGATTGACTTAGCGGCTGACGTGGAGTGGATTGTGGCCGATCCACGGCGGTTAAAGCAAATGTTGCTTAATTTGTTGGCAAATGCAGTGAAATTCACACCTCAGGGAAAAGTTGGCTTGCGGGTATATTGCGATCGCAGTGACTCTAACCAATTGAGAGGCAACTCAAATCAATTATTGGCTGAGCCATCAACTCATCTGGCTGGCGTTAGTACCCCTAACTTACCCTTTATTCATTTCCGAGTTTGGGATACTGGCATTGGCATCGCGGAAGCGGATCACCGACTTTTGTTTTCTCCTTTTTCTCAACTTGATAGTTCCCTCGCCCGTAAACATCAAGGAACTGGACTGGGGTTAGTGATTACCCAAAAGCTTGCTTTGTTACACGGCGGTTATGTAACGTTCAACTCTAAGTTGGGATTGGGATCAACGTTCACAATTTCCTTACCAATTCGAGCTTCAATCTAATTTTGGAATTCAAGCGATCGCTTTTCTGACCAAAATCACCGTACACTTCGAGGCGCGCGCGATCGCCTCCGGAATATTGCCCTGAATCGCTTGTTGCAGCAAACCATCTCGACTGGCTCCCAACACAATCACATCACATTGATCTTTTTGAGCCATATCGACGACGGCTTCTACCACCGAGTTTGCACAAACAGAAGTCACTTCAATTGTGCCTCGACAACGCTGCCGCAAAAATGCTGCATCCTGTTCCAGGTCAGTTGAGTCATACTGTTCCTGCTTGGGATGATACACATGACACAAACGAATACTGGGATTAGGAGACAACGAAACTAACGCTGGTAGCAATTTCACGGCATATTCGGCGTTTGGTCCGCCCCCTATCGGAACCAGCCAGCGATTCATTTGAGTCAGATGGAGGGTTGTCTGCACAGATGCGTTTGCCGTATCCCGCATCATGGCTGTTGGCGAGCCAAAACTATCCCCCATTTTGACTAAAACCACATTACAGCCTGCTTGGCGAATTGCAGTATCAACCGTGTTACCAAAAATCCGGCCTGGCGTGGACGTACTCCCCTTCCACCCCATCAATAGCAAATCGATATGGCGCTCTTTCACAACTTCTAGCATAGCCCCGGCCACATTGTGAGCTGCACGCACCTGGGTATGCACAGGAATATCCCAAACTTTCCCTTGTTGCACCGCCCGATTGAGTAATCGCCGACTCAATGTTGTGCTGATTGGCGTTTCAGAGGGGGAGTTGTGGCGGGGAATGGGCACAATCCTTAAACACTCCACTTCGTATTGAAACTCTCGTGCCATGACTAAAGCTAGTTTCATTAAGGCGTTCGCTGTTTGGGGGTTACTTAATGGAAGGAGGAGACGGCCATTGCCGATCGCGGGCGCTCGAGTTTGATAAACCAGATAGGAGGGTTCCACCTGCGGGCCAATTTGCTCACTATCGCCCCGTAACTTGTCAGACTCCACTTGCAAAATGTCACTGCGAGTAATAATGCCAACGAGTTTGCGATGTTCAACTACAGGCAACCGCGATAACTTGTAGCGAGATAGCAGGTATAACACTCGGCCCAGGGTATCTTCTGGAGCAACGGTAATGGGGCGGGGTGTCATAATGTCTCGCAATGTAGCTGTGGTGGGCAATTGACGTTGGGCAACTTTGTCCAAATCCGTTTGGGTCACAATTCCCACCAGGCGATTGTTTTCCATCACTGGGAAACCTCGATGATGGGAAGTAGAAAACGCCTGAATCACTTCATCTAGGCTCATCCGGCTATCCAATGTTTCCACTCGAGTTTGCATAACCTCAGCCGCGCTAATGGTAGCCCACAGCCCATCAGAAACCACATCTGGATCAAGCAAAATCCCTTTGAGTTCTAGCAAATGGGTATACAGTGACCCTGGGGCTAACCGTTCTGCCACAAGATAAGCGGTTACGACGCAAATCATCAATGGCAAAATCAAGTTGTAGCTCATTGTGATTTCAAACACGATCACGATCGCGGTGACTGGCACTTTAGCCACTGCTCCAAAAAAAGCACCCATGCCAGCTAGGGAATAAATCACCGGCTCCGATGGAAATACCACTACGGCCAGCAGTCCCACCAGTTTCCCTAAAGCAGCCCCCAATACCAAACTGGGGATAAACAGCCCTCCCGGTGTTTCTGCGCTGCAAGCTAAAACAGAGAGAACAAACTGTACGAAGAAAGCTCCGATCGTGATCTGCCAATCCATTGTTTCAGCCGTTAAAAACCCCTGGAGCGTGGTTGTATCGCGAAATACGATCGGCAACAAAGCCACGACTCCACCCGAAATCAACCCTGCCAAGCCAATTCTCCAGGCCAAACCGCCAGGAATGTAACGCCTGCTGAACTGCAAACTGGTGACAATACTGCGATTGAAAAGAGCCGCAAAAATACCAGTAAGAATGCCTAGTATTAAAAAAAAAGGAATTTCTTGAGGAAGAAAGCTTACTGTCCGAATAGATTGATCAATGCCTAGATTCAGGTTGGGGCCTGCCAGGATGCGAGAGACAATGCCCCCGGTAAAGGATGCCAGAATTGCAGTGCCCAGCGTCAAACTGGAAACATCATGCAGCAGTTCTTCAATCACAAATAAGACCCCAGCGATCGGCGCATCAAACCCTGCTGCTAGACCTGCCGCCGCGCCTGCTGCAATCAGTTGCCGTTGATGATCTGGAGAAGCGGGCACCCAACGACTCATTTGGGCGGCTAGAGCTGCCCCTATTTGCACCGTGGGTCCTTGTCGCCCCAACACAAACCCCGATCCCAAAGTCAATATAGTGCTGAGTAATTTGACGATCGCGACTCGCAAATCGAGCGTAATTGGAACATAGGCTAGGGCTGCTTTCACTTGCGGCACCCCACTCCCAGTTGCTTCTGGCCCCAGTTGCTCCAACAGCAAGCCAGCCAAAAAACCACCCACTAAGCCAACGCAGGGAAGCAATAACCAGGCCGGAAATAAAAATGAGGCGTGGAGCCGCCAACTGCTTAACCAGTGAACGCCTTGCTTGAGCAGAACTGCTGCAAAAGCCGCAACTAAACCAATCAAAACGGCTTCAATAATTGCTAACCGCTTGGGCTGTAGCAATTGGTTAACGAGATTGAACCGAGAAAGAGGCTGCATGAAAATCCCAACCAATGCGATCGTCGATTATTAGACTTCACCGGAAATAAGGTAGTTTAAGAGATAAAGCCTGTTCAAACGGAACTACCCATGTTGAGCTACAGCAAAGTTCAAGACAAACCCTATGTATTGCAAAGTCTGACAGGACTCAATCCA
>Ga0224722_1000439_pt1 | contig 24156 bp, 24 predicted proteins | sample Balambano_FR1_Me_FD_161646 | JGI IMG/M metagenome (GOLD analysis project Ga0224722, IMG submission 161646) | Freshwater sediment microbial communities from Lake Towuti, South Sulawesi, Indonesia - Balambano_FR1_MetaG | ecosystem: Environmental > Aquatic > Freshwater > Lake > Sediment | place... | reverse complement strand
CTATTTGCAATGGCTGGGTTAAGTGTAAGCATAAAGTTTTACCTTCGCAATTACGTTTGGTCACGGTGGATAAATACGTTTTCAAAAGCCAGCCACTGCAAATAGCCAAACGTTGGGCGATAAAACAATAAAAAAATGGAAGATAATAATTTTTCAGTAGATGGGTTTATTAAGGTGTTTATCATTTCGGTGGCTCAGGTTGTTTTAAACAAAATTTTTAAAATTCCTGATTTACCTAATGAGATATTAGCAGCATTCGGCTTTTGGGACTATTTTAAATTAGTTTTTCCTGTTTCTTTTGTAATTGGAATGATCTTTTTATTCTTGTTTTCGAAGAAAATCCGAAAAGAGATATTAGGTGATAATCCATCAGAAAGTACATTGACTATATTAGTAGTCGTATTTGCTGCTCTTCTTGTGGGCGCGACATACTTAACATCGTGGCTTTTCCCAGAAAAATATCTGTTAAACAATGGAATAATAGACTTATTACCAAGCAGTTCTGACACTAATCATCATATAAGTCCCATAAGAGAAGGACAACAGATGGCTTTTATCATTGTTATAAAAACAATTTACAACCATTATAAAATTGTAGGGCTATTTAATTTCATCCTTACCATAGTACTTGCCATTATGATTGCAAATTATAGTCATGATAAAATTACTAAGTGGATGGATAAATAGTTTACATCAAGAGTATTCTGCTATCATTTAAGAACTGAAAAATCTTTGATTCATCCCTATTTTAGTCGTATTTTTGCACTAAAATCTTAGTTTATGGACTTCGCAGACATCAAAAACGACATCGCCTTTCGTAAGATATTTGGCAACGAGCAGAAAACTGCTCCACTTATCTCGTTTCTGAACGCAGCCCTGCAATTAGAGGGCGACGAACGGGTTTTGAGCGTTTCGCTAGCTAATCCATACCAATTCCCTCGTATCGCTGGAGAAAAAGCGACGGTGCTTGATGTAAGGGCGACTGATTACCTGAATCATAAATTTGTCGTCGAAATGCAGGTGGCAGATAAAAAAGGATTTGATAAAAGGGTACAATATTATATGGCAAGGGATTATTCCATGCAGATTGACCAAGGCGAAAAATATCCTATGCTCAATCCTGCATACTTTATTGGTATTTTAGATTTTCCATTTGGAACAGATAAAGACTATCATACCCGACATCTAATATTAAATAAAAATACACAGGAACACTTACTGAAAGATATTCAGTTTTCCTTCATCGAATTACCTAAATTTGAAAAGAAGGAGGAGGAATTAGTTACGCCGATTGATAAATGGACTTTTTTTCTCAAGAAATCGGAAGAATTACATATGATTCCTGATTTTGCTAACGAGGATGAAGGGCTAAAAACTGCTTTTATCGAAGCAGATAAATATCAATGGACAAAAGAGGAGATAATAGCCTATGATAATGTGACTATCAAAGAGGCTGACGAAGTACAGGAGAAGTTAAAAGTTGCTGAAAAAGCACGTGAAGAAATGATAATTGGCATGCATGAAGAAGGGCTGAGTAACCAACAAATAGCGAAGATTTCCAAGAAAAGTGAAGCAGAGGTCGCACAAATAATTGAAAATCATAAAAATAAACAAATCGCCCAACAATCGCTGGCTGGCAAGTACTCCTAAACGTCGCACTTGACAGCCAGCGTAACGTTGCAGGCAACAAGTTAAAAAGCGATTGTAAGCAATGAAATATTTATATCAACAAAATGATGCCAAGAATGATCAAGTATAATTGGAAAAGAAATAGATTGAAATCATGAAATTTACTTGGGATTCGAATAAATCCTTGTCGAACAAGGAGAAACACGGGTTAGATTTTGACGAAGCCAAAGAGGTATTTACGGACAGGAATGCCATAGTAGATAAAGGAAAGGCTGTTGAAGGAGAAGAACGTTGGATAACTATAGGAAAAACCTTGAAACTATTCCTAGTGGCGGTAGTGTTTACGATTAGAGATGCTACGATTCGAATCATATCGGCACGACAAGCTCGCAAGAACGAGATAAAAGCGTATCTTAGTATTCATTAAAAGAAGATTCAGATGTCTAAAGCATTGAAAACGGAGGAAGTAATTAATTTGATAAAAAAAGGCAAATCAGTTGATGATATTGTATTGTCAGATATAAGACAAAAGCGAGTGCAGTTCCGAGAAGCTATGCTACTGGCAGACAACGGATATGTGATTCCTGAAGAAAACATACTTTATGATGATTCAGACATAATGTATGACCCTGATTTTGATGAAGTAGAATGGGAAGGAAATTATAATAATTTGCAAAGTATGCTTTTATCACAGGGCGTGTTTAAGGCAGAAAATGCAGCGGACAAGATTACAATTGAATTATTAATTGAAGATGAAGAGCTGAAAGATTGGCTAGTAGAAAATACGACTAAATTGAAAGACTTAGTACGGAAATTAGTAGTAGATTTATATCATACTGAAAAAATATTACATTCGAAATAAACAATGAATTTGCTGCCTGCAACAACAGCGTAGCCGACAATGCTCCTGCCGTCGCACTGCGGCTACGCTTAACCGTTGGGCGAAACCAAAAAAGAGTAAAATAAAAATAAAGCCCAACGGCTGGAGAACCTGAAACTGCCAAATAAGAACTAAGGCGAAAATGCCGAAAGCGTAACCGTAGGCAAAAAGTTGAATTTTACGAGTGGCAAGCCAAAATGTGGGGTCAGTTTGCCTGTTTTGTCGTATTTTTAACCCCAAAGTATAAGAAAATGGCAAAAAAGTTAGTCCGTTTCGACTGGGCTATGAAAAAAATGCTTCGCCACAAAGCCAACTTCGACATCCTCGAAGGCTTCCTGTCGGAGTTACTCGGCGAAGATGTGAAAATCAAACAAATCCTCGACAGCGAGAGCAATAAGGAAACGGAGGACGACAAGTTCAACCGAGTGGATGTGCTTGTGGAATTTACAGACGGCGAATTGGTCATCGTCGAAGTCCAAAACAGCAAGGAGTACGATTACTTTCATCGGATGCTCTACGGAACGTCGAAAGTCATCACCGAACACATCAAAGAAGGTCAGCCATACGCCGAAGTCAAAAAAGTGATTTCGGTGACGATAGCCTATTTCGATTTGGGGCAAGGGAAGGACTATGTTTATCATGGAACGACCGTCTTCAAAGGCATTCATAAAAACGACATTTTGACGCTCGCTGACAAGCAAATTGAACTCTACAAAAAGAATAATGTCCACGAGATTTTCCCAGAATATTGGGTAATCAAAGTCGAAAAATTCGGCAATCGAGTGAAAGATAAACTCGATGAATGGATTTACTTTTTCAAAAACGCTGAAATCAAAAACGACTTTTCAGCGAAGGGATTGAAAGCCGCCGGTGAAAAATTGGACGAGATGAAACTGAATGAAAAGGAGGCGAAGGACTATAAAAAATACCTGAAAGAACTTCGAGACATCGCCAGCGAACAGCATACTAAAATGGCGGACGCACAAGACCTAATAAAAAAAGGAGAAGAAAATAAGGAGGTTGAAGTAATCTTGGAAATGCACAAAGACGGCGTTCCTAACCGAACAATTGCAAAATATCTAAAAGTGACAGAAGAACGAATTGCCCAAGTCATCGAACAATCGAATAAATAAAATTGCCCAACAATGCACTCAACGCCAACCGCCGCCAAGCCCAGCCCGCAAAAGCCAACGCAGGGCGGCACAGCGTGAGTGCCACCGTTGGGCGATACAAGAATCGAAATACTCCGAAAAGCCGAGCGCATCAAAGCAAATTGGATGCGCTTTTTGATTTTTAGGATAATCCCTGTATTTTTGTTACAAATTGTTTCAAAATGGCAAAGAAATTAGTTCGCTTCGACTGGGCGATGAAGAAAATGCTTCGCCACAAAGCCAACTTTGATATCCTCGAAGGCTTCCTGTCGGAGTTGCTAGGTGAAGACGTGACAATTAAACAAGTCCTTGACAGCGAGAGCAACAAGGAAACGGAGGATGACAAATTCAACCGTGTGGACATCCTCGTGGAGAACGAAAAGGGTGAACTCGTCATCATCGAAGTCCAAAATACGCAGGAGTACGACTACTTCCATCGGATGCTTTTCGGGGCGTCGAAAGCCATCACCGAACATATCAAGGAAGGTTCAGCCTACGCCCAAGTAAAAAAGGTCATTTCTATCACCATTGCCTATTTTGACTTGGGGCAAGGAAAGGATTACGTCTATCATGGAACGAACGTTTTCAAAGGCATTCATAAAGGTGATATTTTAGGACTTTCCGACAAGCAGATTGAAGCCTACCGAAAGAAGACCGTCCACGAGATTTACCCGGAATATTGGGTAATCAAGACTGGAAAATTCAGAAACAGGATAAACGACAGGTTAGACGAGTGGATTTACTTTTTGAAGAATGCAGAAATCAAGCCCTCGTTTTCTGCCAAAGGTTTGAAAGCAGCGAACGAGAAATTAGATACCATGAAACTCCCAGAGAAGGAGCGAGTGGCTTATGACAAGTATTTGCTCCACCTGATGAGTATTGCCAGCCGAAATCATACGATAGAAATAGAGGCGAAAGAAATAATAAAAAAAGCACAAGAAGAAAAGGATATTGAGTTTGTTTCAAGACTTCATAATAAGGGTAAAACCCCAGATGAAATAAGCGACTTAACTGGATTGCCAATTGACCGAGTTACTCAAATCATTCAAAGTACAGCGAATAAATAAATAAAATCACCCAACAATGCATGGTCGCCTATGCCGCCGAAAGCCCAACGCACAAAGCCAAAGCAGGGCGGCACAGCGTCTATGCTCACGTTGTAGGCCATTATAAAAAATGAAAGAGAAAAAATCTCTAGATTGTAAGGCATTAAAATTGAAACAAAATGATTATTGCCAATCCGATTTATGATGTAGTTTTTAAGCGATTGATGGAAAACGACAAAGTTGCTAAGTTTTTCATAAGCACACTATTAGAACGAACTATTGAAGCGGTTGAAGTAAAACCACAAGAATTTACCTATACTGATAAACTTGCAGGTTTGGCGGTCTATCGGCTTGATTTTATCGCTACTATCCGCACTGAAACAAGTGAACTGAAAAAAGTTTTGATTGAGATTCAAAAAGCGAAGAATCCTATTGACTTGATGCGCTTCCGCAACTATTTGGCAGAACAGTACAAAAAAGAGGATAAAATCAATCAAGGGAATGTGGTTTTGCCTATTACCACAATCTATATTCTAGGCTTCAAACTTCCTGAAATAGAAAGTTCTTGTATCAGGGTTAAGCGGGATTACATTGACCTCATCAACAAAACTACTCTTACACAAAAAAGTGATTTTGTAGAAAAACTTACCCACGATTGCTTTGTGGTGCAGGTAGAACGTATCACCGATCGTTATCAAACTCGTTTGGACAAACTGTTGAGTGTTTTCGAACAACGTAATTTTATAGATGACAAGGAAATTACTAAAAATTACACTTACAACCCTGATATAGAAGAAGTGAAAACGATTACAGATATTTTGCATCATGTAGGCACAGACCCGCAAGAACGCAAACAAATAGAAATAGAACAGGAGGCTTGGCGAACTGTAAATGCTATGTTTGAGGAAAAGGAACGAAAATATCGGCAGGAGTTGGCGGAAAAAGACCAAGAATTAGCTAAATTACGCAAGCAAATGGAAGAACTTAAAAAGAAACTTAACGAATAGAAGCAAAAACGGCATACAACATTGCATTTGTGGTAAGGCGGGCAGACGTGCTAAAATGAACTCTTGGGCTATTTATTGGCTTCTGTGAGTATGGGAACTGTGCTATCAAGCCCGCCCTGCACAAATGCTTTTCCGTTGTGCGTCACTACAAAAAAACGTGCAAATTGAAACTAAAACAATTGTAATTACGTTGTAACCACAAAATAACTTTAAATAACAACAATATGCAAGTTTCAGTAGTACAAATTGGCAACTCAAAAGGCATACGACTGAGTAAAACCCTTTTAGAAAAATATCATATAGAAAACAAGTTAGAACTTGTTTTAGAGAACGATTATATTATTCTCAAACCAATTGTTGAACCGCGTAAAAGTTGGGGAGAAGCCTTTGCAGAAATGCACAAAAACGGAGATGATAAATTATTGATAAATGACGTTTTTGAAAATGAAATTTGGGACTAAAATATGACAACTTATTCACAATATGAGATTGTTGTTGTCAATTTAGACCCAACAGTTGGTAGCGAAATTAAGAAAAAACGACCTTGTTTAGTTGTTTCACCAAACGAAATGAACGAACATTTGGCAACTATTGTAATTTGTCCTATTACTTCACAATCAAAAAACTATCCCACAAGAATACGTTTTGACTTGGAAGGACAAACAAATTGGATAGTGATAGACCAAATCCGTACCATAGACCAGAGCAGAATAACTAAAACAATAGGTTATTTGGAAGATGAAACGATAGAAAAGGTAAAAACGACAATCAAAGAAACATTTGTCGACTAAAAACAGCGAAGGCACAACATCGGCTTGGCAAAAGCGGAGCTAAGGTGCTAAATATGAACTTTGGAATAAAAATGGGGCTAATGTACTAATTTTGGGCTTTCGTGCTGGGTTTCCCCGCCTTCGCCAAGCCCTGTTCGTTGGCAGCAATTTTAGAATTAACAACTTCGTGCCCGCCAAGAGCAGGGCATCTTTACTGCAAGTCTTCCGCAGGAGAGTCGGTTTGGTAAAATTTCAGTAATCTTCGTACATTCACAAAACCGAATTCAAATGAAATACCTGTTTATCCTTCTGTTCTCAACGTTATTTCTGTCAAACGCCGCCGCCCAAACCCACGACACCATCGGCGTGAAAAAGGCACTCACTGCTTTCCTCGATGCCTGGAACACCCACGATGCTAAAGCTTTTGCCAATGTATTCACGGAGGATGCCGATTTTACCAATGTTGCCGGGAAGAGCAAGCAGGGCAGAGCAGCAATTGAAGCGCACCACGCGCCGAGTTTCGCCACCAAGTGGAAAAACAGTCATCAGACTTTCACCCAACATAAAATCCGCTTCCTCAAACCTGACGTAGCCGCTGTGGATGCCTGGTGGGAACTCACCGGTATTGCAGGAACCGATGGACAAGCCCCGCCTGCACGCAAAGGGCTGCTGAGTTTTGTGATGACGAAACAAGGCGGCACCTGGCTTATCGCAGTCATGCACAACCTGGAATTGCGAGAAGCGAACTGAAGAAAGCGTCCTACCGCTCGAGCAGCAAGACGCTTTCTTCGGCAATTACAAACACCCGATCTCCCGGCTTCACTTCCACCTCCGCTATGCCGGTAAACGCGCCAAATGCCGGTAAAATGCCTTGATTGTCAGCAAAGTAAAAACAGGGTAATCGCATCGTTTGCCGCCCCGCTCCGCGCAGGCACACGCCCGGGTGCAGATGTCCGCAGAGGTTGTAGCGGTGCCCCGGAATGGTTTCGAGCGGCAGGTGAGAAAGCAAAAAAGGAACCATTTCCAAAACCGGCGGATGTAATAACAAACGGGCTTGGGTGTAATGTTCAACAGGTAGAATATCATGGTTACCGGGGATGAGTTCAAAACTTAGATTGGAAAATTGCCTGGTCAAACTACAAAAGTCAGTCCACTCGCTGTTGACATCGCTATGAAACAAATCACCTAAAAACAGCACCCGCTGTGGTTGAAAATCAAGTAGCAAGCTGATGAGACGATCCCAGTTGGCATCCCCGGCGGCGTGCGGCACCGGAATACCATGATTGCGAAAATGCGTGGCTTTGCCCAGGTGTAAATCACTGATTAGCAAAGCTTTTTCTCGCATCCAATACATTGCCCGAAAGGGGTGTAATTGAAAAGTTTCCTTAAAAATAGTAACTGCTGCTGCTTTCATGTGCTCGCTGTCATCGTGTCTGCAAATAACTGCTGAGTTTACAAACGGTTTAGCAGCTCGTTTTTAAATTTTGCTTTTTATCTTTTATGACAGCCTGAAGGCTGTGGGACGAGGTCAGCCTAAAGGCTGGGCTACAATGTTAATCTTTTATTAATCGTCGGCTCCGGCGCAACCCGGTATGCCGAACCTACGTATTTTTGTGCAAATGTTGTAAAAAAAACCGCCTTATGCGATTGAGTGCTACGCTGTTTTTCATGCTGCTGCTGGGTGTGTTGGATGCACAAAATCCGGTACAGTGGAGTTTTGCCGCTCAGAAAGTGTCGGATGCCGAGTATAATCTGATTTTCACGGCGCAGGTAGCACAAGGTTGGTACCTGTACTCACAGTACATGGAATCGGAAGAAGGTCCCATCCCGACGAGTTTTGCGTTTGAAGAAAATCCAAACTACGAACTATCCGGCGAAACGCGGGAAGAAGGCAACCGCAAGGAAGCCTTCGACGATATTTTCGGGATGACCCTGGTGAAATATACCGATCAGGTCACTTTTACGCAGAAAGTTATTTTGAAAGGCAGTATCGAAAAAATCAACGGCTCGCTGGATTTTATGACCTGCGACGACGAACGCTGTCTGCCACCTAAAACGGTGCCGTTTGAAATTCCCTTGTAGCACAGCCTTCAGGCTGTACTCGTCTCACAGGCTTCAGCCTGTGACTAACGTGAACATTAAAATTTATGAAAAAAATAATTTTATTCATTCTTTTCTTTTCCTTCAGTATCGGCGCACAAGCCCAGATTCTAACACCCGTGAAGTGGAGCACCACTTCCAAACAAGTAAGCGACTCGGAATTCGACCTGATTTTCACCGCCACGATTGACGAAGGCTGGACGGTATATTCTCAATACCTGGAAAGCGAGGATGGTCCGGTGCCGACCAGTTTTCATTTTGAAAAGGGCGACCATTACACCTTGGTTGGTAAAAATAAAGAATCAGGCACGATTAAGAAGGGATATGATCCATTCTTTTCCATGAATGTAATTAAAATTTATAAAAAAGGCATTTTTACGCAGCGGGTGAAAGTAACCGACCTCAGCCAACCCATCACCGGCTACCTGGAATTTGTGACCTGCGACGACGAACGCTGCCTGCCGCCGGCGGAGGAAGAATTTTCGTTTCAACTCGTGGCTGCTCCTAAAAAAGTTATCCCGGTTGAACCCACAAAACCCATCGCCCCTCCAAGCAATAAAACCATCCAAACTCCAACACTCCAACACTCCAAAACTTCAAACGCTTTAGCCCCCAAAGGCATCAAAGACCCCGTGAAATGGCAGGGCGAACTACGCAAAATCAGCGATACGGAATTTGAACTGATCTACCACGCCACCATGGACAAAGGCTGGTGCATTTATTCGCAATTTTTGCAGGAAGGCGGTCCCATTCCTACCGAATTTATTTTTTTGGATAAAAATCGGGTAAAAATCATTGGTAAAAACCAGGAAACCGGTGCAGAACGCATCGAAGGTTTTGATGATATTTTTAAAATGCCAGTGGTGAAATTTAAGAAAAACGCCACCTTTACGCAGCGGGTGCAAGTGAGCGATGCGAACCAACCGGCGAGCGGGCTGATCACCTACATGAGTTGCAACGACGGCAGTTGCATCCCGCTGGAAATCACTTTCAAGGCTGATTTTACGAATTTAAACCTGAGCATCGGCGAGGAAGCACCAACCATTGACATTAATACTGATTTTGACACAAAAAGTGCAGCCAGCGCGATTTTCGGCAATTTTCCCAAGCCGGATCTGGCAAGCCCCCAAGCCGATTGCGGCACTGCCACCTTGCAAGCCGGGGGCAAAAGTTACTGGTCTATTTTCTTACTGGGTTTTCTGGGTGGTTTGCTGGCACTGCTCACGCCCTGCGTATTTCCCATGATTCCGCTCACGGTAAGTTTTTTTACCAAAAGCAGCAAAGACCGTCGCCGGGGCGTTCTGAACGCTACCTGGTACGGCTTTTTCATCCTTGCCGCCTACACTTTGTTGAGCATTCCGTTTCATTTAATGGACAATCTGAACCCCGATATTTTGAACGATCTTTCTACAAACGTGTGGCTGAACCTGGCGTTTTTTGCCATTTTCGTGTTTTTTGCCTTCTCGTTTTTCGGTTTTTATGAACTTACCCTGCCCAGTAGCTGGGTGAACCGCACGAGTTCGGCAGAGGGCGCAGGCGGCATATTGGGCATTTTTTTCATGGCTTTGACGCTGGCTTTGGTCTCGTTTTCCTGCACGGGTCCGATTCTGGGTTCGCTGTTGGCAGGAGCGTTGAGTTCGGACGGCGGTGCCTGGCAACTCACGGCGGGCATGGGGGGTTTTGGATTGGCGTTGGCGTTGCCGTTTGCACTGTTTGCACTATTTCCAAGTTGGATGACTTCGCTTCCCAAATCCGGCGGCTGGCTGAACACCGTGAAAGTTGTGTTGGGTTTTGTAGAATTGGCGTTGGCACTCAAGTTTTTGTCGAATGCGGATTTGGTCAAACACTGGGGTATTTTAAAAATCGAACCCTTCCTGGCTTCGTGGATTCTGATTGCAATTGGACTGGCATTGTATCTGTTCAGAATTATAAAATTTCCACACGATTCGCTGATTAAAAAGTTATCTGTTACCAGAATTGGACTTGGCTTAGCGTCTGTTGCATTCGCGATTTACCTGGCAACGGGATTTTTGTACGACGAAAAAGCCGGTTCCTACCGTCCTCTGAAACTGTTGAGCGGTTTAGCACCGCCTGCTTGTTATAGCTGGTTTTATGAATGTGATTGCCCGCAAAATTTGAATTGTTTCAAAGATTTAAATCAAGGACTTGCATACGCCAGAGAAGTGGGGAAGCCCGTGATGATTGATTTTACGGGTTATGCCTGTGTGAATTGCCGCAAAATGGAGGAGCACGTGTGGCCCGAATCGGAAGTGTATAAATATTTAAAAAATGATTATGTACTGATCTCCCTTTACGTAGATGAAAAAGTAGAACTGCCTGAAAACGAGCAGATTGAGGTACAAAAAGCCACCGGTGGCACGCGGAAGTTGCGCAACATGGGGCATAAGTGGTCGCATTTTCAGACCGAATATTTTAATACCAATACCCAGCCTTATTATGTGCTTTTATCGCCAGACGGCAAACTACTGAATAATCCGGTCGGCTACACGCCCGAAGAAGAGAAATATGCCGGTTTTTTACAATGTGGCTTAGAAGCATATCAGCGATTATCAGCAGGAAAACAGCTAGACAAAACATTTTTAGGAGTAAAATAAAATTGGTTAACGGTTAGCAGGATGCCCTTATAACTGCTAACCGTTGGCCCGTTTCTCTCAATCACTCGGTCTCTCCTTCGCCAAGTCTCCCAGTCGCTCGGTCACTTCCCACAAACTCCCCCCAAATGCAAAAATCCCCTCCGGGTGTCCTTCCATGACAAAAATTTGCTGTCGGCGCAAATCCGTCGTTTGTAATAACTGTACAATCGAATCCGCCATTTCCGGGGAGCCGTAGGTTGCACCGGCACCGGTGGTAGGAATGCGGTGCAACAATTGCTGCCAGAGCGCGGCATGATGTACATGAATCACCGCATTCACTTCCGGGCAGGTTTGGTAAATAACGGCGTGGCTCATGGTTTCGGAAGAGGCGATGACAGGACCTGCGCACCATACGGTATTTTGGACAATATTCACTTTAGTAACGGTTGTAAAATGTTGGGAAGAAAGCATAGGCAAATGCCCGGTTGCCGAGCCGCTGATGATAAATTGCCCTGCAACCTCCAGACGTTGGCTGATATTGCCATAGCCAATGCCATTGGGGTACACGCCGATTAAGCCGAGTTGGTATAATTCATTGCGACAAGCGATTAAATCCTGTAAGTTGTTTTCCGGCAGGGGCGGCTGCTGCTGCCAAATGGCTTGAAATTTGATGTAGCCTTCGTTCATCCGGGAGTGATGGGCGGTGATAAAAAGGTTTGATAATTATCGGGGTGTACGATTTGTAAAGAAGTACCCGGATAGGCTTGCGCAAAGGCACTAGGTAGGCGGGCTTGTTTGTGCGGATTCCACTTAAATTCGTACGGATGTAAACCCCCATCATATTCTTCCAGGTAGTCAATTTCTTGCTGGCTCACCGTGCGCCAGAAATACGCCTGTCCATAAAAACCGTGAAAAAAATGCACCTTCCGCCGTTCACTCACCAAAAAATTTTCCCAAAGCCCGCCGATATCATTCCGCAACTCCAACGGACGAAAATCCCCGATTAGGGCGTTTCGCACGCCATTGTCATAAAAATAAATTTTTCTGGATTTTTTTAATTCATTACGCAAGTTGCGACTAAAAGCCGGTAGTCGGAAAAGAATAAAGGTTTTTTCCAGCAGATCAATATACCGTTGCACAGTGACTACGTCGCTGCCTACTACTTCCGCCAGTTTGTTGTAAGAGGTTTCTGCACCAAGCTGCAACGCCAGTGCTCGAAGTAATTTATCAAGTAGTTCCGGTTTGCGCAGCTCTCGAAACGAAAAAACGTCTTTGTACAAATAACTGGTCGTCAATTGATTGAGAATCTCTCGCTCTTGTCCCGGATTTTTAACCACCTCCGGGTACATTCCGAATAACAAGCGCTGTGACAAAAACCGAGCTTCTTCAAAAGCACCCTGATGCTCCATTATTTCGTAAGTAGATAAAGGCAGCAGGGTGTATTCCCATTTTCTGCCGGTGAGCGGCTCGTTCATTTGGTTTGCCAACTCAAATGCCGAAGAGCCGCTCACGAGTAACCGGACGGTTTTGATCTGGTCAATGATGATTTTAAGTGCCAATCCAATATTTTTAACACGCTGGGCTTCGTCTATCAACAGTAATTCGGCATTTCCGACTATATTTTGTAAATTAGGCAGTGTATGAATTTCTAGCCGAGTTCGCACCACGGCATCGTCACAGTCCAACTGCCGTGTACGCCAACTGCTCCGCCGTGCTACCTCCGCCAGGATGGTTGATTTGCCCGCCTGCCTGGGTCCCAGCAGAATGACCGCTTTACCAGGCACTAATTTTTCTTCTATGGTTTTCAGTAAAGTACGATTGATATAATCCATACTTTTTTGCGGAAAGCTACATTTTTTATAAATCGTAATCAAGAAAAATAGCCAATTTTTCCTGATTACGATTCAGGAAAATAGCTTTTTCTAGAAATTAGAACGAAGACTGCCGATCCGCCCACATCAGGAACAAAATGGTCACAATACCCCAGATGGCCGCCATGATGCCCATTGCTCCCATTAAGGGCAATTTACAGGCAACATTTTCACTCCCATTTTTTAACACCACGCCCAGGGGCAACGCAAGCGGAAAAACCAGCGATGCAAGAATTGCAGCGGGCCACGCTTTGTCGCCCACCAACAACGTTTTGCCCAAGCCCAAAAACTGCCCCACCGCCAACACCACCGCCCCCGGCAAGCCCATAAGTGGAATCATGCTGAGGAGTGCTGCCGCAGGAGCGATCAAGCCCCAGCGGAGGAGGCGTTTGCCTTGTTGGTAAGCAAGGGACGGAACGGCATTGGCTTTTGCTTCGATCGCCGGTTGGTGGCGCAGCATCTGTACCAAGCCGATGGCAGGGAAAAGGAGATAGAAAATAATTAAAAAAAGGTAAAATCGAGACATGATGAATACAAAATTCTATTGTTCAAATTCTTTTAAAGTTATACAAAAATCCCTGTTGAATCAACCCTTGTAACACCCCTTTCTGAAAATAAATTCAACAACCCCGCCTCACTCGCTTCGCACACCCCTCTGTCCGTTATCAAACCCGTCACCAATCTTGCCGGGGTTACGTCAAAACCGTAATTTGCCGCCGGACTTTCCGCCGGAGTGATCAGCACATTTGTCATTTTTTCGCCATCCCAACCATGTACGTATCTGACTTCATCCGGGTTGCGCTGTTCAATCGGGATTTCGCTCACGCCGTCTTTTACCGTCCAATCAATCGAAGAACTCGGCACCGCCACATAAAACGGCACGTCGTTGTCCTGCGCAGCGAGGGCTTTGAGGTAAGTGCCGATTTTATTAGCCACGTCGCCCTGCCGGGTGGTTCTATCCGTTCCGACGATAACCATATCCACCATGCCGTGCTGCAGGAGGTGCCCGCCCGCATTGTCCACGATGACGGTGTGGGGCACACCGTGTTGGAGGAGTTCGTAAGCCGTGAGGTTTGCGCCCTGGTTGCGGGGGCGCGTTTCGTCCACCCACACGTGCACGGGAATGCCCGCGTCGTGGGCGAGGTAAATCGGGGCAGTGGCAGTGCCATAATCAATGCAGGCAATCCAGCCGGCGTTGCAATGGGTGAGGATGTTGACGGGCGCGCCGTTTTTTTTGACACTCAGGTTTTTAATAATATCCAAACCAAATTCACCGATCTTTCGACAACTATTTAAACTTTCGTCTGCAAAATCCTGCGCGGCTTGCAGGGCGGCGGCAGGTTTTAAATCAATATTCGGTTCGGTATTAATTTTTTGTAATGATTTTTCAACGGCATAAAACAAGTCCACTGCCGTAGGGCGCGTGGCTTTCAAGGCTTGAGCCGCCTGATTCAGATACGCCTCAAAATCAGCTCGTTGTAAAGCCTCCAAACACGCCATGTACAGTCCATACGCCGCCGTAGCCCCGATGAGCGGCGCACCGCGCACGTGCATCTCGCGGATAGCAACAATAAAATCCTCCAATTTCGTTAAATCTTCAACGACCAACTGGTGCGGCAGGTAGCGCTGGTCGAAGGTTTGAACGGTACGCTCATCTTGCAGCCAAATGGTATGGTAGTGTTTGCCGTTAATTTTCATGGTAAATATGTGTTGGCGTGTTAAGGTGTTCAAGGGTTCATGTGATAGTGTGCTTCTAAGAAATGTGAATGTAGCAATTTTGCCTTTGTGTATAAATAATATCTTTTCAAATTTTGTATTTTAACCTATGCTAATTCAAACACAAAAATATGAAAATCTCTTACTTTCTAATTTTTTGCTGGTTGCTCCTTAGCACTCAAGCCGTGAGCCAACCGGCGCTCAGCGACCTCCCCACTGCCGAGGAAATCGCTTTTGTGAATGTAAACGTACTGCCAATGACAAGCAACCAGGTGTTGCAAAACCAAACGGTGATTGTACGAAAGGGTAAAATTGCACAAATCGGCGCAGCAGCTACCGTAAAACCCGCTGCCAACGCGCTGGTCATTGATGGACAAGGCAAATACCTGATGCCCGGCTTGGCAGAGATGCACGCGCACATTCCGGTGGCAGACAGCGCGGGTGACGACGCGCTGGTGCGCGAAACCTTATTTTTGTACCTGGCGGGCGGCGTGACCACCATTCGCGGGATGCTGGGCAACCCGTATCACCTGAAACTCAAGCAGCAAGTGGCGAACAACGAGGTATTGAGTCCACGTATATTTACTTCCAGTCCTTCCCTGAATGGCAATTCGGTAAAAACGCCCGACGAAGCCCGGCAAAAAGTGACGCAATACAAAAAAGACGGTTACGATTTTTTGAAAATTCACCCGGGTATTGCTTTGCCGGTGTTTGAGGAGTTGGTCAAAACGGCGCGGCAGGTGGGCATTACCTTCTCCGGGCACGTGCCGGTGGCGGTAGGCATTCGGCGCGCCATTGCGGCAAAGTACGCTTCCATTGACCACATTGACGGGTATTTGGAGGGCTTGGTTCCTGCTTCTGCAAAAGTGGATTCGACGAAAAACGGTCTGTTCGGTTTGAATTTTACCGATCTGGCGGATACCAAAACGATCACCGATCTGGTGGCGCAAACCAAAGCGGCGGGCGTGTGGATTGTGCCCACGCAGAGTTTGCTTGAACGCTGGACTTCCCTCAAAACCGGCGCACAGATTATGACCGAACCGGAAATGGTGTATATGAATCCTGCCACGCGGGTGCAATGGCGCAGCGCGAAAGCGACTTTGCTGGGGGATGGTTATAAACCGGAAACGGGTAAAAAATTCATCGAAATCAGGCGGAAGCTGCTGAAAAGTATGGCGCGGTCGGGCGTGGGGCTGCTGCTGGGTTCGGATGCGCCGCAGGTATTCAATGTGCCGGGTTTTTCCATTCATCACGAGGCACAGGCAATGGCAAATGCGGGCATCTCCAATTATGAAATTTTAAAAAGCGGCACGGCAAATCCGGCAAAATTTTTTGGAAAAGAAGGCGAGTTCGGTATGGTCAAAACAGACGCAGCAGCAGAACTTATTTTATTGAATGCCAATCCTTTAGATAATATTTCCAACCTTAAAATGCTCAATGGGGTGCTGATACAGGGGTACTGGCTGTCGAAAAAAATGATGGATGAAAACTTAGTAAAAGTTGCAAAAAAATATGAAAAGAATTAAATTGCACGCCGAATAGATGTTGGATGTTAGATATTGGGTCTTAGATCGAGGCATAGCCTTTTAACAACAACAAGCATCCGATATCGGATATTCAGCATCTAAAGTCCAACCGCTACTTGTTCTCGCTTGCCTTAACACAACTTTAACCAAATTATGTCATTTTCTTACAAATGCTGTAACATTTTGTTGCAAACGCGATAGGTTTTTGTAATGTTGTAATTGTAAATCCTTTGAACATGAAAATTTTGATGGTTTGTTTGGGCAACATCTGCCGCTCCCCGCTGGCAGAGGGCATTTTGAAAGCGAAGATTAAGGAAAAACGCTTGAACTGGAAAGTGGATTCCGCCGGTACCGGCTCCTGGCACATCGGCGACTTACCCGATCCGCGTTCTGTGGCTATGGCTCGTAAAAATGGTATCAACATCACCGATCAACGCGCCCGGCAGTTTCGCGCCGCCGACCTCGACGAGTTTGACCTGATCCTGGCAATGGATAAACAAAATTACCGGGATGTGCTGCGCTTTGCTAAAACCGACGCACAACGAGCGAAGGTAAAAATGATGATGGACTTTGTACAACCGGGCAGCCAGATGAGCGTACCCGACCCGTACTGGGACGACGAAGGTTTTGACAAAGTGTATCAAATGCTGGAGGAAGCCTGCGAAGCACTGGTAGATCATTACGTAGCGGTAGCGGCGTAAGACCAGATCAGGCAGGTTGTACCGATTGCAGTGCCGCAAAATTCAGCAAATCCATGTTGTCATCGCCCATTGCCAGGGCGTAGATGCCAAGCTGGGTGAGTTGTGCCACCACATTTTCCGGAATGCTCATGCTGGCGAACATGGGAATGAGCTGCTTGGATTGATACTGGGGAAAACATTCGTAAAAATTTTGCACCACAGTTGGCATCTGTGCGGCGTGTTCCGGTCGGGCGGTGACTTTCGTTTCTAACAAAAATACTTTTCTTTCCGTTTCGATCACGCCGTCAAATTCATACGTCACATTGTTTCTGGTGCTGCGCACCCGTAAGCGAAATCCTTTAAATAATTCCTGCTGCTCGCCAAACAATTCCTTGGCAATGCGCGGAATGTTCGGCGCGGCTATGTCTTCGGCAAACGTACCTAAACGATTCGCCAAATCACCCCATTTTCTGTTCATCTCCCGGCGATCACGCTCGGAATTTATTCTAAATTGCTGCATTTCCTTTTTGAAATCCGACATTTCCTCTTTGAAATCCGACATTTCTTCTTTGAAATCCATCATTTCGTTTTTCAACTGCTGCGTATCTTTCGACATAGTGTAAAGGATTTCGTTCACACTCAGAATGAAGCGATTTAAGGATTCTTCCAGGAAACTAATCCGTTGTTTAACTTCTGCCATGTAAATAGCTTATTTTTGTAATACTTCAAATACATTTCTTTACTCAAACGATTGAGGGCTCTATCCGTGTTGATGATACAGTTTTTGTAACCACAAATTAGAAGAAATAATTTAAAACAGCAAAGGCGATTTCCAGTCATTCCGGAAACCCGCCTTTGATTTTATATAAAAATAGCCATAAGGAATGTCCAACATACCAAGCGAGTACCCACCGCTTACTGCAAACTGCCTACTTATCTTCAAATGCCTGTTCCAACAAACCCTCCTGCTGCTGATCGTGCAATTTTTTAAAGCCTGTAGCGGGCGAAGCCGCCAGGATGCGAGACACCCGGTGTAGCTTTTTGCCTTCAAACGTACTGTGCAAATACCGCCAGGCACCCATATTTTCCGGCTCTTCCTGTACCCAAAATACTTTGGCACCGGGGTATTTCGCCATGATTTCGTCCAGTTGTTGCTGCGGCAGCGGATAGAGTTGCTCCAGGCGTACTATCGCCACATCTGCTCGGTTGGTTTTGCGTTTTTTGTCCAACAGTTCGTAATATATTTTACCGGTACACAATACAATCCGCTGCACTTTTGCCGCATCCGTCACCGTTGCATCGTCATACACTTCCTGAAAGCGCGTACCGGTTGCAAAATCCGCCACCGGCGACACACATTCCGGGTGCCGCAGCAATGATTTGGGCGACATCACCACCAGCGGCTTGCGGAAGGGGCGCGCCAACTGCCGCCGCAACAGGTGAAAAAAGTTTGCCGGGGTGGTTACATTCGCCACCGTGATGTTGAACTCGGCACAGTTTTGTAAAAACCGCTCCAAACGGGCGCTGGAGTGCTCCGGTCCCTGTCCTTCGTAGCCATGCGGGAGCAGCATCACCAAGCCGCTCATGCGTTGCCACTTGCTTTCGCCGGCGGTAATGAACTGATCTACAATAGGTTGTGCACCGTTGAAAAAGTCGCCAAACTGGGCTTCCCACACTACCAGCGAGTCTGGTGTTGCCAGGGAGTAACCGTATTCAAATCCCAGCACGGCAAATTCAGACAGCAGGGAATTAAAGATTCTAAAATGACTGTTGTTGGTAGACAACCCCTCCAGGCGGCTGTACTCCACGTTGGTTTCCGCGTCGCGCAGGATGGCGTGGCGGTGCGAGAAGGTGCCGCGCTTCACGTCCTGCCCGCTCATGCGCACGTCTTTGCCTTCCAGCAAAATGCTGCCGTACGCCATCAATTCGCCCAGCGACCAGTCCAATTGGTCTTCTGCAATACGCTTTTTCATCCCGTCGAGCAAGCGATTCACTTTTGGCAACACGTTAAAATCTGCCGGAATCATCACCAGGTGTTGTAAAATCTTTTCAGCCGTAGCGCGTTCAATGCCCGTTTCCGGTGATTGTTCAAAATCAATCGGCTCCTTCGAGCGGCGCAGGGCGCGCCAGGCTCGCTCCGGCTCCTGGTATTTGTATTCCAGCGGGTGTTCTTTGAGTTCGTCGAGGCGTTCCTGAAGGCGTTTCCAGAAATGGTCTTCCATTTCACCTGCCAGGTCTTTTTGTACATCGCCCCGTTCTATGAGGGTTTGCGAATAGAGTTTGCGCGGATCGGCATGATTGCTAATGAATTTGTACATCTCGGGCTGGGTAAACTGGGGGTCGTCGCCTTCGTTGTGTCCGTGTTTGCGGTAGCACACCATATCAATAAACACATCTTCGTTAAATTCCTGCCGATATTGTACCGCTAATTCGGATACAAACAGCACTGCCTCCGGGTCGTCGCCGTTGACGTGAAACACCGGCGCGTGTACCAGGCTCGCTACTCCGGTGCAGTAGGTGGAAGACCGCGCATCGTCGAAATCGGTTGTGAAACCGATCTGGTTGTTGATCACAAAATGGATCGTTCCGCCGGTGAGGTAGCCTTTGAGCTTGCTCATTTGCGTCACCTCATATACCACGCCCTGCCCTGCCAGTGCAGCATCGCCGTGAATGAGAATGGGCAAAATGCGGTCGTAATCACCGTTGTACAAAATGTCGGCTTTGGCACGGGCGAAGCCTTCGACAACCGGGTTGACGGCTTCCAGGTGCGAGGGATTGGGCACGAGTTTCAAATACGCTTTCTTTGCGGAAGTCGTTTCAACCTGAGAAGAGAAGCCGAGGTGGTACTTCACGTCGCCGTCCCCGAAGCTCTGTTCTTTGGGCATATTGCCTTCAAACTCGGTAAAAATCTGCTCGTAGGTTTTGCCCATGATGTTTGCCAGCACGTTTAGACGCCCCCGGTGCGCCATACCGATGACCACCTCTTCCACGCCCATTTCTGCCGCCTGGTTGATGATGCCGTCTAAGCCCACGATGGTCGTCTCGCCACCTTCCAGCGAGAAGCGTTTCTGACCGATGAATTTTTTGTGCAAAAACTCCTCGAATACCACCGCACCGTTCAATTTTTCCAGAATGCGGCGTTTTTTATTCATATCAAAACCGTACTGATGGTCGGGGTCATACGATTCGATTTTGGTGCGCAGCCAGCGGCGCTTTTCGCGGTCTTGAATGTGGTGAAATTCAAACCCGATATTGCCACAGTAGGTTTTTTTCAAAGTGGCTACAATGTCAAGCAGTGTTGCATTTTGCAAACCGATTTCGCTACCCGCCAAAAAGACCGTGTCCAGATCGGCATCCGACAGCCCGAAATCGCTCAGTTCCAGCTTCGGGTTGCGGTTGCGGCGCGGACGCAGGGGGTTGGTGGTGGATTCCAAATGCCCGCGATTCCGATAGGCAATAATCAGCGAGTGTACCTGCAATTCTTTTTTAATCTGATCGGGCGGGGCAGCCGTCGCCACGCCGTTCACTCCATTTGTTGCATGACCGTTACCGTCTGCTGCATAGTCGTAGCCTTTGAAAAAGTTACGCCAGCTCGTTTCTACCTGTTCGGGGTCTTGTTGATATTGTTCGTACAACGCCTCAATTACATTCGGATGTGCGTTGGTGATAAAGGAATAATCGCTCATTGTTGTAATTTTAAAACTTTTATACGATAGACTTTAGAGATTGGTGCTTAGTGATGGGTGACAAGCTAACTGCTACCAGCTTATTGTACAACCGTTCACTGCCGGTCAGTTGTATCCACCGGCGCATCGGATACCTGATGCAGCACCTGATTGCCCCGCTCTAACGACGTAAGAATACTGTCGCGTACCTGATTCACTTTCTTTTGTTCTTCTTTCAAATATTGCATAATTTCCGCATGGCTTTTTCGCTCGCCGCGCAAGACTTCCGGAGCACGCACCGCCGCCATCCAGGTCATCATGCCTTCGTCTGCCCGCTCCAGCGATTGAATTGCCGAGAAATACACTTCTTTTCGCTCCAGCGATTGCACCGCATTGTAGTACACGTCTTTTGTAGTAGTCTGATTAGAGTCCAGGGCGGCAGCCTTTGCACGCAGTTGGGTGGTGAGCCGGTTCACGTCCGCCATTTTGGGCATCACTTCATCGTGTACTGCCATTACTGCGTCCCAGGCTTGTTGTTGCTCGGTCTGCTCCTGCCCGTTATTGCCACACGCCAGAACAAAACTAAGCATTATCAAAAAAAGTAGCGACTTTTCAAATCTCATGTTAAAAATGATTTAGCTGTTTGTATAAGAACACCCGATTCTGATTTTTGATACAAAAAAAGGAAATCCGATTGAAATTTTATGGTAAAAAGAAACCCTGTTTGTCTGACAAACTTACAAAAAAGCCCCTCGCACGGCTGCACGAGAGGCTTTTTAAGGACGATCAATTACAATTATCCGACTAATGCCCGATCAGGTTGGGGTCGTTTCTTGCAACTCATAACTCGCTGCCTGCGGCTTGCTGCCTTTTCCCCACCAACTCGCCAGCACCGAGCCGGTAATATTCATGACGGGTCCGAAAACAGCCGGTGCCAATCCAACCGTGGCAATTTTGCCCATTTGGTTGGCAAGCCCGGAGGCAAGTCCGCCGTTTTGCAAACCCACTTCAATGGCGACCGTGCGGCAGTCGGGTTCGGGCATTTTAAAGAGTTTCGCTGCACTGTATCCCAGCAGGTAGCCGCCCAGATTGTGTAGCAACACCGCTACAATGAGCAAGCCGCCTACATTCAAAAGCGATTGTTGCCCCGCCGCCGTGATGACCACAATGATGAGTGCAATGCCAATCATAGAAATGAGTGGTAAATAACTGCGCAATGCCCTTGCAATGTTTTTAAAATATTGATTAATCAAAAATCCAATCGCTAATGGAATAATGATAATTTGCATAATATCCCACACCATTTTCCAAAAATTGATTTCAATATACTGCCCGCCGAGCCATTGCATCAAAAGCGGGGTCAGAATGGGTGCCAGTAAAGTAGCAAACGTGGTAATGGTGATGGACAAGGCAACATTCGCTTTGGCGATGAGTGCCATCACGTTGGAAGCCAAGCCGCTGGGGCTACAGCCGATCAGAATCACACCCGCCGCGATTTCTGCCGGAAAGTTGAACAAATTCGCAATGCCAAAACCCAAAAACGGCATAATCGTAAACTGACACGCCAAGCCAATGATAACGGCTTTCGGCGTCTTGATAATACCCAGGAAATCATTGAACGTCATGGTTGTTCCCATACCAAACATGATAACCTGTAATAATGGAATGATCAGCCCGGACAATTTAAAATCACCGATTTGCACAAAATATTGCGGGTAAAACATCGCCGCGCTCACCGCCGCAAAAATCACGGTCGTGTAAGCAAAACTTTTCAGCGATTCAAAACCACGCATCCCCCACGCCAGCAGCAGAAAACCCAGCACCATCAAGGGTCCGGTCGCACTCGGTGCATTGGCAAAATAGGTAATCAACGCAGCAGTCAGGCTGATTAAACCGGCAACTAAAGAAATGCGGTGTACAGAAACATTCATTGCAGGATAGTTGGATTTGCTGAGTCTGGATTTGCTAAATCTTAAAGATCCAGTAAATTTAAAAAAGAAAGATTTACCAAATTTTTGAAATTTGGCAAATCTCTTCTACCAATCAAGAAGTTTCAACTCCACAAGCGATCCCAAGAACGAACGTTGTCCCACTCCGGGGTCGGTTTGAAGTAGCTCTGGTCTTCTTTGTCGAGGTGCTGTTTTACCACGTCGTCGTTGAGTTCTATGCCCAAGCCCGGTCGTTCCGGCACGTTGGCGAAGCCTTTTTCGATCATCGGCTTATCGGTTTTTTTCACCAGGTTTTCCCAGTAATCGAGGTCAACGGAGTGGTGTTCCAAAGCGACCATGTTTTGCGTGGCTGCCGCGCAGTGTACATTCGCCATGAACGACACGGGTGTACCGGCAAAGTGCATCGCCATTGCCACGCCTTTTTCCTCGGCATAATCACCGATTTTTTTGGTTTCCAACAAACCGCCCGAGCTTGCCAGGTCAGGGTGTACCAAATCAACTGCCTGATGGTCAACGAGTTTTATAAATTCTTCTTTCAGATAAATGTCCTCGCCGGTCATAAGTGGCGTTTCAATGGCTAATCGTATTTCGCGCAGTTGCTCGGTGTATTTCCACGGAATCATATCTTCCAACCAAGCCAGGCGATATTTTTCCACCGCGCGACCGAGGCGAATGGCGTTGTTCAAATCAAAATGCCCGTAGTGGTCGGAAGCCAGCGGCACGTCGTAGCCCACCGCATCCCGAACACTCGCCACATATTGCGCCATCATGTCCAAACCCTTATCGGTAATTTGAATTTGGGTAAATTGGTGCTCGGTGCCGCCGTAGGTAATCGGGTTGTTTTCCCATTGCCGACTCACATCCCAGTAATTCGCATTCGACAAGGTGCCTGGAACGCCGCGCAATGATTCAATTCCAAAGTCCATTTTCAAAAACGTATAACCCTTATTATTAACACGATCTTTCATTTTTGCAGCGAATTCCTCCGGGCTTTTTGCACGGGGCGTATCGGCGTAAAGGCGCACTTTGTCGCGGTATTTTCCACCCAATAACTGATAAGCCGGTACGTCATACGCCTTGCCGGCAATGTCCCACAACGCCATTTCCACCGCGCATACGCCGCCTGCCTGGCGTGCGTGGAAGCCGAATTGCTTGATTTTTTTGAAAATCATCTCCACGTTGCAAGGATTCATGCCTTTGATGCGGCTTTTCAGAAAGAGCGCGTACCGCCAGTCGCCGCCGTCGCGCACCTCGCCCAAGCCGTAAATCCCTTGGTTGGTATCAATGCGAATCACCGGGCAGCGACCGCCGCCGTTCATCACCACCGCATAGCGCATATCGGTGATTTTCAGATCACTTGGAGCCGAGGAGCGGCGCACTTTTTGGGTAGAATATTCAATCGTTTCGGTGATGGGCGCATTCATAAACGCCCCCAATGCCAAGCCGCCGAAGCCCACGTTTTTGAAAAAATCGCGGCGGGTGCTGCCGTTGCCGGTTTGGTTGGGTTGCTCCACAGCGGGAGTCGGGTCGGTTAAGCCGAATCGTTTTAAGAATTGTTGAGCAGGTGTGGTC
>Ga0224722_1000438_pt1 | contig 24187 bp, 17 predicted proteins | sample Balambano_FR1_Me_FD_161646 | JGI IMG/M metagenome (GOLD analysis project Ga0224722, IMG submission 161646) | Freshwater sediment microbial communities from Lake Towuti, South Sulawesi, Indonesia - Balambano_FR1_MetaG | ecosystem: Environmental > Aquatic > Freshwater > Lake > Sediment | place... | reverse complement strand
GTTATGGCGCCGCCGACCATGGCCCACCCCTCGATCACGCCGACGATGGGGGCCTGGAACGGGTCTGGCTTTTCCGCGGCGATTTACGACCCGATCGCGGGGCATTACTTCGATCCTGTCAACGGGACTTACTTCCTCCAGAACCGTGGACCAGGTGGACCAGGAGGAACGCCGGCGGCTCCGCCCTCGATGATGAGCCAGTATATGGGCGCCGCGGCGAGTACGGGTGCGGGATACGTCATTGGCCAGGCGTTGGGCGCGACGGCGTCGGGCTACGGCGCGAGCCTTGCCAGGGGCGAGGAGTTTTATCCCCAGCGACTGGCGCCGGTCGGTCTGGTGCTCGCGGGCACGGCGATCGGCGCTGTTGGGGGGCCGGTGGGGGCCGGTATCGGCGCTTCGGTCGGCGGCCTGGCGGGAGCGGCGCTCTCGCCGCTGATCGAGCGGGATATCAGCCTGAACGAGCTCAGCAAAATCGAGCGCCGGATGGGCATGGATTATCGGGAGGGACGGATGAGCTGGCCCGAGCTTGTTTTCGGTGGAACTGGCGCCATTGGCAAATGGGCCGCCGGCAAGCAACTCCCATGGGAGGGCCCTCCCAATGCAGGTATTTCCCTGCGCGCGCGCGGGCTTGCCACGGGCCGCCGGCTTGCCGAAGCGACGTACACCGGCCTGGAGGACACTTTTGCCGGCCTGCCGGGCCAAATTACGAGCGTTGGCGAGGCGCTGCAAGACCAACGGTACTCGGAATTTGGCATTCAGATGCTGGGGATTGATCCGGACCGCGAGCTAAGCGAACTCGATCAGTTGCGCCTGTTGGAATCCGGCGCTTACGGCAATGAATTCGCCACGGGCGCAAAAATAATGACAATGGGCCGCCAGGCGGAAGGCCGATGGCTCACTTACCGTGGCGTTGTGTCGCAGTCTCGGCAACGCGGTTTGCAGCGTCTTTCGGCGGGTCAGGCGATGCAGAATCGCCTCTTTGGGTACGGCGCCATTAGCGACGACGCTTACCTGCGCCGCGAGTCTCAGATCGCGAACCTCATGCGCGCCGAGGGCGCCTACATTCGCGAGCTCGATCCGACGGACCCACGCGCTAACCAGATGCTCACCGGCGCCGAGATGACGATGCTCGACGCTCACGAAGCCGTTCTGGGCCGCCGGGAACAGAATTCGGCGGCGAAGTACGGCTACGACCAAGCGATGGCGGATGCGGCGTTTCAGCGGCGGGTCATGACCGGAGGCGAAGGGACGCTGGAGGCCGAGGCGCGGGCGGGACTCATGCGCTCGCGCAGTTCCGGCATTCGCGCCGAGATCGACGAGCGGGGCTGGATGATGCCGGAGACGGAGAGATGGCGCCGCATGGCGGAGGCGGCCGGGCTTGAATTGTCAGCCGAGAGCGTGCAGCGCGATAGCCGAATTCGCGCGCTCGGGATTCAGGAGCTCGACGCCGCGGGCGCACGCGGCCAGTACTTGGAGGGCGCCGCATCACGGCGGCTCTACGGCAGCTTGATCGAGGAAGCGGAAGGTGCCTCGGACCGGCTCGCGATGATCAAGGCGGAGCGTGAGGAGGTCGAGCGCCAGCTGGCGGCGTACCGCGAGATCGATGGCTTGGTGGCCCGCCAGCTCGAAGTTCGTCGCAGCGCGCTGGCGGTGGCCCAGCAGGAGGCAGCGAAGGCCGCGGACCTCGCCCGGGTCCAGGCGGAGGTGATGACGGGCGATTTCTACAGCGACATGGCGTCGCGTCCGGCGCGGGAGCAGGCGTTGATGGGTCGCGCCAGCGTGGGAACGCAGCAAGCGATGTTTATGCGCTCGATCCAAAACTTGCGTACCCGCGAGCGCGGCATCCAGGCGTTGATGGACTCTGGTTTTGACTTCGATTCGGGGGCGATGCAGGAGATGCGCAACCAGCTTGCCGACACGCGGCTCCAGATGATCGACACTCTCAACGCGATGGGGAACGTGCCGGTACCGGCGGAAATGCGGCGGGATTTGGCAAGGCTTGGGTCCGACCTGGCGGTGGCGAGGGCGGGCTACGGCGGGAACCAGGGCACCGTGCGCTCGAATCTGCAATCGCAAATGGGGATTTACCGCACCCGGGTCGAGCAAATCGACGCGCAGCGATCCACGCTGGAGCAGCAGGGCTTGCTTACGCCGGAAGCGGATGCACGGCTGACGGAGGACCGAGCGCAGATGGTGAACACGATGGCGGGCCTCCAGATGGAGCACGACGAAGGCTGGGATCAGCGGCTTATTAGCCAGGCTTACAACTGGTCGGGGCAAATGTCGCTTGGGGCGTCGCGGTACACCCGGGCAGATGCCGCCATGCGCCACGGCGTGCGGAACCGGGCTTTTGGCGGCACCCACGAGCAAGTGATGTCGTACCGGTTTGGTGGGCCGAGCCGGTATGGGTCAGCTCATGCCACGGGCAATCCGGAAGCGTTCTCGTCCCGCAATGTGGCGGCCGCGCTTGAAGTGAACGTGAATATTCTGGAGGGTGGCTACCCGATCGGCCAGGCGCGTTCGGCGATCGAGAGCTGGAACACGGCGCAGAGCACGCAGGTTAACGTGGACGCTCAGCGACGCCCGAAATGACGACGTCGCAGCGAAAAGCATTTTCCAAGGGGGTCGGATCGTCCTCTGTATCTGGCATGGAACCAAAACTGACTTGGCAAGAGTGCGCGGGAGACGTCTTTCAGGGGACGTTGCAGACCGCCGAGGGCCTCATTCTGTTTCACGACGTACGGGCTCAGGATCGCGAAGTGTTCGAGGACGCGGCGCTTGTCGTCGAAAAGCGCATGACGTTGCCGGAAGCGCACGAGGCGCTTGCGGCAACCGGGCTGGAGCGAATCGAGGTGCAGGGACGAATGTCGTACCGCGTCGCGCGAACAGATGAGCTTTTGCCGGAAGAGACTCCGGCCGAACCGCCACCCGCCGAGCAAGCCAACCCCAAGAAACCCAAGGCGCCCACGCCCTCCTAGCCGATGCCGACCGTCGTTACGGGTCGTACTCGTACGCTTGAGTTCACGGGCGACATCGAGAGCCTTGCCGCGTCTAATTGGATTTGTCTCGAAGGCGAGGCCACGCCGGATTCGTCCGCAGGCTTTCAGTTCGTGATCGCGGCGCTAGGGGCGGAGTTGATCGGCAACCCGACGAGCGGCGGCGCGGTCCCGATTGACTGTACGCCCACCCCTGCCCCTTACGCGACTCAGGTCAGGGCAAGGGTTGTCGGCATACCGGTCGGCGAGGTGGGTGATGTGATGGATACGGGGACCGTCACGTACAACGAAGGCTGGTACACGCGGCCGGGCTCCTTTGAGCTCGATTACGAGGGGAGCTACTCGTTCTCGCTACCGGTTGAGGAGGTGGCCTTTTACGACGACTTGATTAATTTGGACGCCGCGCTCTGCGATGCAAACGGCTTTCCCCGAGAGCCGATTTTGAATGTTTCCGGGCAAGTGGTCGGTTATGGTAGCGCCCACCCGGATGGCTTAAGGGCCAAAGCGGCCCTCTTTTACGAGCGGGCGGTGATCGGTGAGCAGATGGTGGCGACGTTGACGCTCAACGGGCACACGGCCACCGCTTTCGTCACGATCACCGCATTCAATCAGTTCGACCTGGTCAAGACTTTTGGATCTGGCATCGACTACGGTCTTAGGATAGTAGGCACCACGGGCGCCGGAAATCGTGGGAACAGTCTCTACATTTCGGCCAATTTTCAGGGAGGCGCTCTTTCCGCGCCCTGGTCCACATCTAAGTTCGACGCATCCGCTACCGCTCTGCCGGATGGCTTGACCGTAACGACAATGTCGGGCAGTTTTCTGGGCACTTACTCGACCGGCGAGGTGGCACTCTTCCCGGCGCTGAAAATCGATGTCAGCACGAGGGCACGCAAGTGGCTAGATAGCTACGGCGGCGGGCTCAGTGTCCGCACCATTCGGGACGCGGGGCTGAACACGGTGCTCACGTCGGTCGGAGGCGGGCCAAGCATCGAGATGCGCCGGTACGGCTGTGCGGCGGACCTCAACGGTACGCCGGGCACAGGCGCCTTTGCCAACGAATGGGGCTACACGCGGTCCTGGCTCGATGCGGGCACGCTTTCGAGTGCCGGTGAGGACGTGCGGGGCTGGCGCTTGCAATACCGAGGCAAACGGTGGCCGGCCATCGATCTCACGCGGGACTCGAGCGTTACGATCGATGATGGATCGAGCGCCGCCAACTGGACGGCGGGCGAAAATACCACGGTCACCAGCTCGGCAGGCGCCATCAACATCGCCGCATCCGGTGGCTCAGGGTCGGCCACGCGCACGTACAGCCCTGACCTGATGATCGGGCCGTTTCGCTACCTGCGCGCGCGGGCGAAAGGCACCGGAACCATTACGGTGACCATTCAAGGCAAGGCGTGGGAGTTTGCGCCTACCGCAAGCTTTGCCGACTACGACCTCGACCTTGCATGCGAGCAAAACGAAACGGCGGAAGTCGAACCGCGTGACTCACGGTTTCCGATCGAGAACCCCGGAGGCTTTCCGACCGCGACGCTCCCGCAAACCCCCTACTCCATGGGCTGGGGCGTGACCCACACACCTTCGATCGAGATTTCTGGCGTGCCAGACGGTTCGACGTTGGAGATTGATTCCATGCAGCTGGTCGCCCTGGACGGCAGTCGGTTTGACCTTCAAGGCCCATTCGCCCAGTTTGGGCCCGGTTGGACTAGTCCCAGCGACACGACGACGCTGCGCCCATGGCTCCACCTCACTCGCGACGGCCTGGTGAGCGACCTGCCGGACATGGCCTTGGTCACGCCCACCAGCGGCACCCCCAGCTACACGTGGTTTTCGATCAGCCAAGCCGCATCGATGGTTAGTCATTTTCCGGGGTACTCGGCCACCGCGCTGCCGGCTCTTCCCGACGGGTTCCACGGACCGGCTCTGGAGATGCACCACCTCGGCGGTGGAGGCGCGCTGTATGCTTACGCCACCCAAACCTGGACGGACCAGCTTGCGCGGACCGACGCGACGATCGACGCGCAGATGCTTTGGGACGTGATCGACATCTACCCTGGTGCGGGTCGCGGGGTTTGGGACGGTAGCAACACTTACGGCGCCATTCCGGTGGCCGCATCCAAGCAGTTCCGCGGCCGCGCCGAGGGCATCGTCTTTTCCTCCGATTCCACACCCTTGCCCGGGGCAACTGTAGCTGCATTCGAGGTCTTGGCTCCCCTGGTTGTGGCTGGGTCGGAATTGAGTGCATCGGACGGTGCGTACCGGACATTAGCCCCGTACGGGCGAGGCAACGTCGACCATCGAACGGAGCTGCGCTATGGTCCGTTGCCGTACCTTTTCAGTGACCAGCGCTGGCAGAACCGGGGCCGTTATCGCACGAGCTTTCGGGTGGGAGAAATCACCGAGTCGGGGGAAATGCATATGTGGTCCCGATCGGACGGTCCTACCTACACTCTCGTGGCGGGCGACGATCTGGTGCTGCGCCGCGACTGGCTCGGGTCGGTTGCGACCTGGACACTGCTCTCCTCGCCGGTGCAATCGGCACAAGGGGCCTGGCACCCGCAAGGACGCATCCTGATTGCCTACGTCCTGGACGGCGACGCGGACGTCCTATTCACGGAGTCGGCAGGGAATGAAACGGAGTTCGATGCGGCGATGAGTGTAGCGACCGGTACCCGGGTGGCCCTTGCCGTCGACCCCAAAACGGGATTCACTGCCTTGGCGGCCTACGACAGTGACCGCTGGAAGCTTTACGTTCGGGGACTATCCGGTGTTTTTGAGCCGGCGGGAGACATATTGATCGCTGACGAGGATGCGGGCGCGTTGGAATTCGACGCCAGCCCTTTACGCTTACTCCGCTTTGCGACCATCGTTGGCGGCTCGATTGAAATGCGCGTGTCGCCGAACTATGGGCAGACCTGGGAGGCAGTGTGATCATTGGCGCCGACGTCCAAGTGGCCGCCTGGGCGCCCATCGCGCGATTTGTCCGGGTCAAGAAACCCGCGTACGTCCTTTGCCACTTTCCGTGGGAGCCGAGCTCACCGGATGCGACCGGCCTCGTGAGCGACTACGGCCTGCAGATGATTGGCCCCGCCCCCCTGCGGGTGCCTCACAACCTGGACCTCTATCCCGATGCTTCCGGCTATGCCAGCGAGCGGTCGAAGGCCCTGGCCGCGGGCGGCTACGACACCAGCCTGCCGACGATCGACTTCAAGGTCACGACGGCTACCGGGATCGCGCAGATTCTTCCGATTTGGGGCGGCCAGTCGACCCGGTCATTGGGCATCTTTTTTGGCGCCGGGAGCTTTAGCGATGCAGGCGCCTCGACGCTGGTGACCGAATGCGCCGAGCCCATCAGCTGCCACGGGTTCTCGCTAACGGTCCAGGCACGTCCGCGGCCCGCGCGAATCCTGGCGGATGGTCCACTTGGCGGCTCGTCCGCCCCTGCGCTTGCCCCCAAAGTGTGGGCCGGCGTCGCCATCGGCAACGACGACGACCGGTTGTGGTGGCGTGTCGTCAGTATTGGCAACGGCGACTATCGAATCGAGCGCTCGGTGGACGAGACGCTGGATGACTGGGACCTTATCGAAACCGTTAGCCGACCCGACTCCAAGACGCCGCTGCTGGAAACCTACACCGATGGCCAGGCCGAGCCGACTCTCGACGTCGAGTTCCGACTGCATAGCGGGCGCCTCATTATTCGCGTCGTTGACCTGGGCCGGACGTTGACCTACGCCGAGGATCGAAGGGACTCCGGCGGTAGCCTCATCGCCCGTATTAATAGCGCGGCCGCAGGATCAGCTGCGTTTTCGGGGCTCAGCCTTTGGGCGGAGCCGCTCAAATGGCATCGAAACGGGACGTTTCGCTCCCCCGAAATTAGTGTCGGATTCGCACCGGGCGCCCTGGCCGGCCTCACCACAATCGCCGTGCCGGGATCAGCGGGGTCATACACCGTCACCCTCGACGAGCCAGAAAGTACGCTCGACCAGCCGACGATCAGCTTTGTGCTCGATACCCAAGGGCCTCTCGGCGGGACGTACCGCGGCACCGAATACTCGAACCTATGGGCCGGCTGGAGAGCGTTCTATTTGGCCTGGACGTCGGAAACCGCATCGAATCCGGATGCTCCCGCCTCTCTTGCTCCCGACACGGTGTCGGTACGCCACCGATTCAATCCCGCGTCTCTCCAGATCAATTCAGCAGTGAGCCTCGAGTTTCCGGCCAACCGCCCGGTGGTGCTTCCCGGAGGCGCCATCGATACTTGGGGCGCCTGGAGCCAGGCAAGAGGCCAAATTGCGCTCGAAATTGCGCTTCTGAGCACGGTCCATGGCAGCGGGACCGTGTTCACCGGTTACGGCCACAACGTCGGTGATACCGTCGGCCAAGAGGGTGGCGTCCGCTTTACCATGAGCGGGGTCGACCGGTCCGCGCAGCTGCAAAGCCCTCGGTGGGACCTGCCCTGGATGGACGGCTGGAACGTTTACTACGCGATCGCCTACCTTGCGCAGCTGGGCGGGGTCGACCGCAGCGACATGACGTTCGAAAGCCTGATTCCCCTTGAGCCCATTGGTCCCGGTGCCGATTTGGGCGACGGCGAAGGCGGACCTGCTTACTTTCTGCCCTACGGGAGCGGGGGGTCTGTCCTCACGCGGTTTTCCGGCATCGGCCTCTGGCAGGCCATGAGCAAGATCGCGCAGTCCATTGGTTTCATGCTGTTCTTTGGTGCCGATGGACGGCTGCAGTTTCGCCGTTTCCGGTTGCCGGTAGGCACAAAGCGCACCTACTATGAATCCGACCCAGAAGGTGGAGGATCAGGCGGATGCTGGTCGATCCAGGTACGCAAAGACCTGGGCGAGGTGCGCTCGCCGACAATCCTCGTTGGCATTGACGCATTTGCGCCACTGTGGGACCCGATTTTGGAGCGCCGCGAAGATGTGGGTGTCACAGACGACCCTCTGGCCGACAACCACTTGGGGTACTCGAACCCCACCGTCTGGGTAGACGCCCAGTTTGCCGCACCAGGATTCGCCGAGGAGGCCGCCGATGGCATCCACATCACCGCGCGCACCCCGGGCCTCGACGCGCGCCTGACGACTTGGCTGCAACCGGACATTTTCCCCCTCGATGTTGTAGCCGTCTACGCGCCGCGGTTTGGCCTATTCAATGAGCGGCTGATGGTGATCGACGTTGCGCACCAAGTAACGAGGTCGATCGGCACCTCGACCATCACGGCCCGGCGCGTCCCCGAATGACGCATCGCTGGGCTCGCGACAAGGAGGCCCTGCCGCGGCCGTTCTTTCGCCGGCTGGTTACCTCGATGCGCTGGGAGACCGACATGAAACCCATCGCGGACCTGGTGAATTACGTCCCCCATGACCGCGCGCTGGAAGTCCATTGCGATCGCAGTCGGTTTCGCGCCCTGGCAATGGGCCGCCGTTGGGGCAAGACCACCATGTGTGCTTTCGAAAACGTTTGCGTTGGTGCTTTTGGCGGCTGGGGCCTCATGGTCGCACCCACGTACTCGATGGCCGAAAATCTCTTTGAGGAGACCCTACGTATGGTCATGATGCCCGGTTTTCGCCCACTGGTTTCCAGCTACACAACGGCGGAAGGCAAGCAAACGATCAACTTTCACACGGGCGGTCGGGTGCTTGTACGATCGAGCGCAAACCCTAAGTCCTTGGTCAGCCGCGGATTTGATATGGTTACCTTCGATGAGGCGGCCAAGGAGCCCAGCGCAGAAGTGTGGTACGCCAGCCTGCGTCCGACGCTTGGCGACCGACTTGGAGCTGCTCTTTTCCCCAGTACACCTCAGGGCGCCAATTGGTTCAAGGAAATCTTTGATCTAGGGACGACTCAGACTCCGGGCTATCGATCCTGGCAGATGGCCAGCTATTCAAGTCCCTATTTGGTGCTCGAGGAATATGAAGCAGCTCGCCTCAGCACTCCGCATGATCTCTTTCGGCAAGAGTGGGACGCCGAGTTCCTCGATTCGGTGGGCACGGTGTTCAAGGGCTACCAGCACGTTGCAACGTCGATCTGGCAGGAAGCCCCCGATCCGCGCCACCGCTACGTTTTGGGCATCGACATCGCTCAAGTGCACGACTACACCGTGGTCGCGGTCTTCGATTTGAATGAACGCCGTTTTGTTTGGATGGACCGTTTCAACCAGCTCGATTATCCAGAACAAGAGCGAAGGTTTGCGATGATTTCAGAGCGCTGGAACCGGGCGCCGGTAGTGATCGACGCCACCAACAACGAGGCGGTAGCGCAGCATCTTTCCGACCGGATCACGTGGGCGACGGTCGATGCGTACCGATTCACGACGCTCTCGAAGGCGGATTCGGTCAACGAGCTCGCCGTCGCGATTCAGTGCGCTGAAGTCCAATTGCTAAGCCGAGAGACGCCCCTAGGAGCATATGCACTTACGGAATTTGGCGCCTACCAGTACCAGCGAACCGCTTCCGGGCGAGTCACCATGTCCGCTCCGCTCGGGAAGCACGACGACGTCGTTATGGCCTGCGTGCTGGCCTACCAAGGGGCGCTGCGCCTTACCGGAGCTGTCCCGCTGTCTACGCCGAGTGGTGTGCAGCGTGCCATTCCAACAATTAGTGGTCGCTACTCCTCGGCTCCTCGGGTACGGCGACGCTAATTGCCGGGCCCCGCCCGTGGGTTCTTCGTGGGTCACTACGTACGTACAAAACCATTTTGCGTCGGATGAAATTCAGCCATTCCGCACAGTGGCGCTCTTTGCTTGCCTGAAAATCGGGTTCAAACCTGGTCGGGGCGACACGATTCGAACGTGCGACCTCTTCCACCCCATGGAAGCGCGCTACCAAACTGCGCCACGCCCCGCGACCGAACGATCAGGATACCCGTCCCCGCCGGGTTCAAGGTTTGGTGAGGCGGAGCGTATCGAACAGGCGGCCCTCGATATCGAACGCGGCCAACTCCAGCACCCCTTGATGGATGGACACCACGCAATAGTGATGGCCATGGCGGATGCGGTTGCTGAATTCGGGCCGCGTGGGGCCGTGCCGCTCCAGCCCGCCCCCACCGCCGCCGCAGACGATGTAAATGGGACCGCTTTCGGCGGCCTGACCGCTACGCAGGGGCCACGTGCGTTCGTAGCTGTGAATATGCCCGGTCCACACAATATCGACTTTGTACTTTTCGTACAACTCGGTCACGGGCCTCAGCCTGAGGTCGCCCCACACCGATTGACCCTCCCACAGGTTTCCGTAGTCGTCATCATCGCTGCTGTAGGGCGGGTGGTGGTGCGCGACAAACTTCCAGCGGGCCTTGCTACTGGCTAAGGCGGCCTCCAGCCACCGGTACTGTTCGCTGCCTTTGGCTAAGTTCCGATTGCTATCGATGACGAAGATTTCGGCGGGACCGTAGGTAAAGCGGTAGCAATACTTCGGGTCGGGCACTGCCATGTAATCGTAGTAAAGCCGCGCATCCCCTTCATGATTTCCCAGCACGGGTAAGAGCGCTACCCGGTCGAAAAGGGGACGCATGGAGCCGAAGAAATCCTTGGTCCAGTGAGACTTATTGGCGCCGGTGCCGACCAAGTCCCCCACGATCATGAAGAAATCGGGGCGCTCATTCCACATATGTTCGGCAATGCGCTTATTGATGGCCGGTTGATCTTGGGTGTCGCCCACCACCGTGAAGCGAATCGAACGTTCTCCCGCGGGTGCGGTGCGAAAGGTGAAGAGCGGCGACTCCAACTTTCGCCCTTGATCATCGGTCGATTCGGTGCGGTAAACGTAATGCGATTCGGGCTGGAGACCGGTGAGGACCGCGCGATGAATAATCGATTGCGGATTGCGAGTCACGGTAGCATCGACCCGCTTAAGGCTGTTTTTGTTGGGACCATACAGCACGGCGCTGGTTCCGGGCCGCGTGGTTTCCCACTGAATGGTGATGCCCGTGGGGGTAGGGTACTGCAAGTAAGGCTGCACCACCCACTCGAACAGAGGGTTATCTTGAATCACCGGCGGCTGCATCGCCAGCTCTTGATGATGAGTGAAGAGATGCGCGATAGCCTGCGGGGTAGCCGCGCGATCGTACAGCTGTACGCGAAACATGCGCGCTTCAATTGGGTAGTCCTCGTTATCATCGCGATAACCGGCTAGGGTCCAAGGCGCTTTGACCGGATAAAGGATGTCCCCACTTTGCGCCGTGGATTCCGCTTCCAATTTTCCGTTTACAAATAGGCGCATCGCGCGGCCGTCGTAGGTGCCGGCAACGTGATAAAAGCGTCCCACTTCGTATTCGGTTTTGCTGGTGATGGTGGTGAGCATTCCATCGCCGTCATCGGCGCCTACCGAGCTGACGGTAAACGTAAGGTGTCGACCGTTAAAGCCTAACCACCACCCCTTTTCGTACGGTCCGTTATCTTGAGCAATGCCGATAAACGAGCCATCGCCATGGCCCATATTGATGGCGGCCCACGCTTCGACCGTAAAATTGCACTTGGGGAGGCGATCTCGATACCGGGTGAAATCGTCCGCCGCGACAAACCGTTGTTCCCCGGTGAGGAGCAGGCAGGGGCCCAGCGGTGTTGCGGCCTCGCGCGGGGTACCGCTCACCACCAGGTCGGGCCCCAGCCGCGCCTTCAGCCGGCCCTCCGCCAGGTTGCGGGGGTGAAAATCCCACGCCGCGATGGGGTCCGGTCCGTCGTGAAGTGCGGCGGCGGCCAGCACCGCCAAGCCAAGCAAAGGCATGCGCGGAACGGTACTAAGGGGATGTTAAGAATCCGTTAGCCTGCTCAGCAAGTTCTTGTGCGGGAATTTGGCGAAAAGTCTTGCGAGAGAGAAGCGCTTGGGCCTAATCTGCACTATCGCGGCGACTTGGCCGCAGGGGGGAGGATGATCATGAACCGTTTCACGATAAGTGCAGTAACCGCCTTGGCGCTGGGGACCGTCGCCCAAGCTTGGGTGCTCGATAAGACACCGGATCTGGGGGACTTCTGGTACCCGCTGGGCTTGGAACCGGACACGACGATCTACGTGAACAGCTTTGTATTCAATGGGGCATCGACCGATGTGACCCTGAACAAGCTGGGCATTCACCTGCGGGCGCCCGATGGTCGGGGCGACGAATTGCGCTATTTTCTTTTGAAGGATGCCGGCAACGCCCCTTCCGCTACCATCTTGAGTTCGGGGATTGGAACTGTGGCTACTTCATCGCCGGACCTGTTCTTACTGAAGCAAGATATGGAGCAAATCGAACTTACTCCCGGCGCGCGCTATTGGGTCGCGGCGCAGGCGCAGGACAATTCCGGTTTGTACTACCAGGTCGGCGGCCACACGCAAAACTCCGTGCAATCGGATGATGGCACCTTTTGGTACAGCAACTACAACGATTTCGGCGATTATGACGGACAGGGCCTAACGCCGGAGATGGCGATCTACGTGGAAACCGTTCCCGAACCAGCAACTCTGGCGGCGATGGGTCTGGGCTTCGCGTTCTTGGCTCGCCGCAAGCGGAAGTAAGTTTCAAGCGATAAGGGGTAGCAGGATAGCGGTGCCCATATGGCGTACCGCCTTCCGGGCGGTTGGGTTTTGCCCTTAACGCTACAATCGCGCATGAGTTTTCTGGCCGATTACCTGAAGGAATGCGGGCTCTCGGCCTAGACCGGCAGATCGGAAACGTCGTTCTATTCGCACGCGAATCGCGGCACTCTTGGCGATGGGACCGGAGCTCGACGCGTTTTACGAGGCGTGCGCAGCGGTGGCCATCCCTTAGCCGCCCCAGCGGTAAAGTAACCACGGCACGGGGGAAGCAAGGCTGAACATATTCCTAACGGGAGGGTTGGGGTTCATCGGTAGCTATCTCCTGCGCGCGTTCCGCCAAGAGGGTCACCAGGTGACCGTCCTCGCCCGGGACCCCGGCAAAATTCCCGCCGCCGCCGGGCCCAATGTGCACTTTGTGCCGGGGGATTTGCGCGACCCCAACCTCGACCTGCAGGCCATGGCGGGGTGCGACGCCGTGGTGCACAACGCGCTGATGTGGGCCGACGGCTACCTGTCGATGTTCGAGGCCGACACCCGCGCGACGGTCCGCATGGTGGACCATGCGGTGCGGTTGGGCGTCGGGCGGATGATTTTCACCTCGTCGGTGGCGGCCTTCGGCGAGTACCTACCTCGCATGACCGAGCGCGACCGTTCGTACCCGATCGATCCTTATGGAGCGACCAAGGCGGCGGGCGAGGCGTACGTTTTCGCGGCCGGTTCGGCCATTTCGGTGCAAATTGTGCGGCCGGGTTTGACCTTTGGCGAGGGCGCCTACCCCGGCGCGCCGGCGGGCGGCGGTCCGTTGGCCGAGATCATCGAACGGGCCCGGCGGGGCGAGGCGCAAACCTTTGGCGCAACCGATGGCGCGCAGCTGATGCACGCAGCCGACCTGGCTCAGGTGTACATCGAATGCCTGCGCCGGGGCGAGAACCGGTTTCTGGTGCACGCCGTGGGGCCTGAGCACGTGTATTGGACCGACCTGGCCCGCCTGGCCAACCCCCACGCCCCGATCGAGGTCGTCCCAAGTGAGCGCGCGGCACCGTACGTTTTCGATACGACGGTGCTGGAGACGTTTATGGGTCGACGGTTCGATTACCGCACCCGGTTGGCGGAGTTTGTGGCGAGCACCCCCTCGGGCGGGCCGGGGTTCGCTTAGAACTCCTTAGATGCGGCCTAAATGAATTAGCTCCGAGAAGTTTTCAGTTCCAGGAAGCCAAAAAGAACGTCGATCGACACTTCGCGCGACGGTTTTGCTCCTCGATCTCGATGGGGTGGTCTCGCTCGGCGAGCGCGATGATGTTGTTCAAATCGTAGATCATGCCGGTGGCGTGAGTGCGAAGCATGGTCGACGTTTTATAGGTTAAGACCTGTTGATACAGGGCCTTCGCCTTGCGCAGGTCGCCGTTGGATGCGGTAACCGAAGCATATTCGGCCAGTGCACTTGGGTTCACTCCACCCCGCCGAAGCGCTTCCGAACCCACCAGATGCAGGGTTTCCCGATCATATTTTCGGCCGAAATCCACGGCGACCGCCATGAGCCGATCCGAAATCGAGGGTGAAGGATGAACGGCGTCGCGGCCGTCAGGTGCCGAATCGAAGGACGGCAGTTCTCGAACATTCTCCAGCGCGGCGACCAGGTCGGCTTCTCGACCTCCTTTGATGGCAAAGGCAACTTGGAGATCGCGCCGTTCAACCGCACTTGTATCTTCCGGAAGAAGACTCGATAAGAGGCGCATTCCCTCGGCGATCTCGCCTTCCGCAAGCAGGCAACGGACCCGTTGCCTGCCAAAGCGCCCAACTCCCTGCGCTTCAAGCTGCTCAAAGCGTTTCCGGGCCAAGGAATAGTCCCCCTGGCCAAGCGCAGTCAGGGCAGGCGTGAGATGCGCTCCTCGTTCCCTCGCTTGTTGGGTGGCGTCTTGCCGGCGTGCCTCGATATCGATCTTGCGCAATGCCTTTGCGTTCGCATCAGGAGCACATCCACTGGGGCAAATGAGGAGGGTGGCCGATCCGATGCTGAACAAGCATTTGAAGAGCACATTCATTTTGTTTGTTTCTCCCATCGCGATCCTCGCGAGTGCGTACCAAATTTGTCAGCTCCGGAATCGCGTGCGTTATCCCGTGGCGTCAATTCTTCGACGCCGGCGACACCGGCAACGCCACTACGGTTGCCTATTGGACCGAGCGGGCCCGGATGACTTACCCCGGGGCAAGGGTCGAGGTGCGGCCAAGCGGGCGTGCGAAGCCTTTTGTTTTCGGTACGACGGTGCTGGAGACGTTTATGGGTCGGCGGTTCGATGACCGCACCCGGTTGGAGGAATTTGTGGCGAGCTTTGGGGAGGGTTGTTAGGTGACCCGTAAATTTGCTGTTCCAGATAAACCTTAATCATTTACCGGCAGCAATTTTCATATAATCATTTGTGATTCGGAAATCTTGTTTCGTCATGTGCATTCTGGCCCTTGGCCCATTTTGGGTCGGATGCGGATCAGCTCCGGCGAAGCCCGAATCGCGCACGGCGCCGAAAGAGGAGACGAAGCCGGCCCCAACGGCTCAACGGCAACCCCCTCCATCGGCTCCTGCCGCCACTCCGGTCGTCATCCCCTATCGCCCGATGCCGCCCTACCCCTACGACCCGAACGCCCCATTAGCCACCAGTACCCTGCGATTTCCCGGCGAGCCGAGCGAGGAAGTACGACAACAAGTGCAGGAAAAGGCCGGCACCATGCAACTGCGGGAGTATGTCGATGAGAACGGGCAGCCCGGCTTCGAAGTAATCACAATAGCCGAAGGAGAAATCGTCTTGGAGCGCATCGAACTCAGCGCATCGGAGGGCGACGGGAAGTTCCACGTTAAGGGTCACTTGCGGATCCGGAATGGAGCGGCGAGCCCCATTGTCGACCTGCAAGTTTCGATTCAAGACGAAGCCGGCCAAGGTATGTATTTGATGCCACCGGTCGCGCTCTTAGAGTCTTCACCGAGCCGGTTTTTTGTGGGACTTCCGGCGAAGTCGGAGCTTGCTATCGACTTTTCGCTAAGCGCTTCCCAGATAATGACCGGCCATTACCTTAAGATTGTGGTGGAAGCTCAATTAGAAGGCCCGCCTGGCCTTTCGGTCTGCTCGAAAGACGTCGGCTTTGTTTTAGGGAAGTACGGTGGCGGTTAGAGTTGATTTACTGGTGGCTGAATACTACTCAGTATTTCCGTAATATTCTATTTACTCTTCCATGATAAGCACGTAGCCAGCGCTTCGGCCGCCGGCGCCATCGGAGCGGAGAATCGATTTCGCCACTAGGTCGACTAGGTCACGGGTGGCGGTGGCGGCGGCGCGAACACGATCCGGCAGTACCTTCGGGAGGGCCTGATCGACGAAATGCACTTCGCGATCTCGCCGATCTTGTTGGGCCGGGGCGAGCGCCTGTTCGACGGCGAGGATTTACGTCGGCTGGGGTATGAAAGCGTGGAGTTCGCGGCTTCGGACCTCGCGACGCACGTGGTGTTGCGGCGGGGCTAGGCGTATATCAGAGCGGAGAGATCGGAATAGCTTATTGCGCGCGTCTTTTTTCGCCGATGTGCGGTTTGGAAACTTTCCTTTCGCCCGGACGTTGTCAATACCCCGTATCGGTCAACGGTAGTATCGCGAAGTGCCGGAACCATCGCCCGACTTTCACAAGACTCTAATTGCCGTACCTGACCGCGAAAATGACTGGCCGAAGTTTTTAGCGCAATTATCCGAGTGGCGAGACGCAACCTTAAAGGGCATCGAATACAATAGCGCACTCTACGAGCGGACCGACCTCCAGTGGATGAACTCAGCGTTCTCCTGCGGTCTCGTCATGATCTTCGATCAAGAGTTCTTTGACGCGGAGCAAGGCGAATACCAACTCGAGTCCTACCTTGAACGGATTCAACACGATTTCGGTGGCTTTGACGCGCTAGTTCTTTGGCACGCCTACCCTCGAATTGGCGTGGATGACCGCAATCAGTTTGACTTCTACCGCCAATCTCCCGGAGGCCTGGAAAGACTTCGAAATGTCGTCGATCGCTTACACGATGCGGGCGTCAAGGTATTCATCGATTACAATCCATGGGATACCGGTACACGCCGAGATTCGAAGGATGATCTCGCCGCACTTGTGGACCTCGTGCGAGATCTGGATGTCGACGGCATTTTCCTCGACACTATGGAAGTCGGAGCGCCGGCATTTCGGGAGGTGCTCGACGCTACTCGGCCCGGTGTTGTTCTGGAACCGGAGGGAATGACCCCTGTGGAGGGGCTTCCCTACCAGCATGCATCGTGGGGCCAAGGTTTCGATTATTGCTGGCCCAAAGTACACGGAAGGCCCGCGCGACCGGGAATCCTCCGAAACAAGTATCTGGAGCCCCGGCATATGATTCATCAGACTTTTCGGTGGGCGATCGACCATACCGATGAGCTACATACCGCCTGGCTAAACGGCTCCGGCATGATGATTTGGGAGAACGTTTTTGGATCTTGGTTTGCCTGGAGTGAATGGGATAAGTGCCGATGGCGTTCTTGCGTAACCATTCTACGTCGCTATTGCGGACTTTTCACGAGTAGGAATTGGGTACCGCTTTACCTTGCATCGAAAGACGGCATTGGTGTTTCCCATTGGTTCGATGAGACGACTCGAATCTGGACCGTTTGTTCGCGCTTAGAGCACGAATATAAGGGTGCTTGGTTTGCGGTGGAACCGCGAGCAGGTAGCGTTTTCATCGAGCTAGTTTCGGGCCGATTCCTAGAGTTGCTCGATGGACGGGTCGAAGGACTACTTCGCCCTGGTGATGTGGCGGCGGTGCTCGAACTGCCGGCCGATGCGATTGATGAAGATCTGCTTCAGTTTCTGCAAAGACAACGAGAACTGTACGCTCGGTGGAACCGAGATACCGATATTTCGCCCCTTCCCGTAACTCGCGTGGTGCGATCCCGAAAGCCGTGCCCACCGGCGCCGGACGCGATTCCTGTCCCCGCGGCCTCACAACTCCTTGAAATCACCTACCGAGAGCGAGAGTGCGGCTTCTACGAGCGGATCTACAGTGATCAGGTCGATAACCCATGGACCCTTGGAATGCATCACTCGGTTTCGATTCACCGGCATTTTGAAACCCCTGGCTACACCATAGCGTCGCGTGAAGTTACGAATGCCGAATACTTGGAGTTCTTACGGGCTACCGGATACTTACCCCGGTTAACAACGAACTTTCTGGCCCATTGGCATGATGGAGCTCCGAAACAGGGCTGCGAAGAAGATCCGGTCGTATGGATAGATCTCATCGACGCCTCGGCGTATTGCGACTGGAAGGGTGCCCGCTTACCCGATGAATTCGAATGGCAGTATGCGGCCGAACTAGGCTTGTTGGCTCGACTCACTCCTCCGGTTTGGAATTGGACCGAGAGCGTTCACACAGACGGACACACCAACTTTTGTATTTTGAAAGGGGGGAGTTTCTACCAAGCCGAAGGTTCCGAATGGTACACGGATGGTGGTGTGCGCGAACCGAGCTTCTCGCTCAAGTTCATTCTTCATTGGCCGGGCCTCGATCGTTGTTCCACCGTTGGATTCCGATGCGCGTATGACCGAAGGTAATGGGTATACGTTACCGGTATGTTTCCGGCATTGTGGAAAGTATATAACATAAGGAAGTGGCAAAGAACCGCTTTCGATCGCGGATTTCCGAAGCTATCGTGTCCGACAAGCGAAAACCAAGTAGCCTAGAAGGTTGATCGAGGGAAATTCGACACGAGTTTTACAATCTCTAGTGACCGATACTCACGAGCTCATATCCCGTACTACGCCCGCCGGCGCCGTCGGAGCGGAGGATGGACTTGGCGACGAGGTCGGTGAGGTCGCGGGTGGCGGTGGCATCGGAACAGTCGCCTAGCTTGGCGTATTTCTTGTTCGTCATTCGCCCTTCCCATCCCATTAGCATGCGCGAGAGAACCTTGATTTGCCGGGGGTTAAGCGGAACATCCTTTATCTGCTGCCAGAACCGCGTGCGTTGGATGGCCTGCCCTACCGTCTCGACCGCTACGTCCAGCGTTTCGGCGAAGATGCTCAGGTACCAGGCCAACCATGCGGTGTAGTCCAGTGTCCCCTTTTGGGTGGATTCCAACGCGTCGTAATAGGCGTCGCGGTGGGCGTGAATCTGACTCGCTAAGCTATAAGGCCGATGGGCTTTCTGGTCGGCTCGGGCCAGAAGCATATCCAGAATGTTGCGACCAATCCGACCGTTTCCGTCGTCCAGGGGGTGGATCGTCTCAAACCAAATGTGCGCGATACCGGCCTTGAGAATCGCGCTTTCCTCGTTCTTCGCTTCCACCCAAGCAAGGAATGCGCTCATCTCGCCCGGAACCCTTGTGGCCGGGGGCGCTTCGTAGTGCACCACCTCGTGGCCCCGCTTGTGCGAGGCAACCACCATGGGGCCCTGGGCATCATCCCGCCACCTCCCCACAATCACCGGGCCGTACCCATTGCGACCGGTTGGGAAGAGGGCGGCGTGCCACCGGAAGATCCGCTCCTTGGTCAGCGGTTGGTCGTAGTTTTGCGTGGCGTCCGTCGCCATCTCGACCAGCCCGTCGATGTACGGATTGGAGGTCGCGAGTCCGCTGCGATCCACCCCCAGGCGCCGCGCGACGGAGCTCCGGACGGTCTCGAGGTCCAGCTTTTCGCCTTCGATGGCGCTCGATTTGACCAGCTCTTCCGTCAGGGCCTCGATGTCTTGCTCGCGGAGCCCGTCGAATCCAATCGCGTCTAAGATGCCGAACAGTCGCCCCCGCCCCAGGTTGACTCTTTCCAGGGCGGAGAGCAGGGCGGCGGGGTCGTACGTGTAGGCCGGCCAGGACTCCCGTTCGTGAATGTACGTCGGCACTGAGGCGATTATGGCGCGTATTCGCCTCTATTCGTGAGGCGAATAGAGATCCTTTTCGCCTCACGAGCGTGATTGGCGGTGGATTGCCCTTTGGTAAGGGGGGTTTTTGGTGGGCAAGCCTCGCGTCGACTGTAAGCCCAGGGGGCTCGATTCGCCGAACAAGCTACCGAACATTCTGGTGGAGATAATGGGATTCGAACCCACGACCTCTGCAGTGCGATTGCAGCGCTCTCCCAACTGAGCTATATCCCCACTCGGGACCAAGATGGTACCCGAGCGGGGAGGGCGAGGCTTACTTGGCGTCGCGGTCGGGGAAGTCGAAGATGCCCCGGTCGGCCCACTGCTCTTGCACGCGCGTGGCGCTGTAGCCGGCGCGCTCGCTCTCGCTCAGCGGGGTCGGGTCCTTGTAGAACTTCGCGTGGCCATCCGTAAAGCTCAGCGTGCGGCCGCCGCTGTAGCGCTGGCCCGACTTCCAGCGGTCGTATCCGCCGTAGCCCAGGAAGCAATAGTAATTGCTATAGGTCGTGGTTTGGTAGCTGCCGGCAATGCCCTTGCCATACTCGGTGGTGAGCATGGTCGAGGCGGGCGAGGCCACCGAGGTCAGGCTGCGCGGGCCGGTGTAGGCGGTCGCCACCCACTGGCCGCTGGAGTTGCGCGAGCTGCTGTAGCTCAGGTACAGGTTCGAGCAGAAGCTGAGGGGGAAGATGTTGGCGTTGTTCGCCGCGTCGGTCAAGCTCCACCGCTCGACGCCCGGCCAATTGACCGATTGCAGCACCACGCCGAAGCTGGGCTTGCTGAAGTTCGAGAACTGGCCGTCGTTCGGGCTGAAGAGAATGCTGGACTTGTTCCCGTTCTTGGTGTCGTTCTTGTGGTACGGAATGATGCTGATGGGCCAGCCCAGCGAGCCGTTCCAGAACTCACCCAGGAAGTTGGTGGGAATGGTGTAGCTTCCGCCACCGCCTACGTTGAAGCTGTCTTGCCACGTGACGTTGGGCAGCACGTCGTCGTGGTCGCTGGTGTAAAGGATAAAGGCCAAGCCGATGTTCTTCTGGTTGCTGATGGCCTGGGTCTTCTTGGCCGCCTCCTTGGCCTGCGCAAAGACCGGGAATAGGATCGCGGCGAGGATCGCGATGATGGCGATGACGACGAGAAGCTCGATGAGGGTGAATGCACGTCGCATACCCTTCTACCGTACGCAAGACGTTTTAAGGTTGCGTTAACAGCGGACGCAGGAACTCGACATCCTTGTAGGCGCCCCCGGCGCGAATCGGGCCGACGCGCACCGCCACCAGATTTCGGCTGGGCACAATGTACAGGCGCTGCTTGCCGGCGCCCGCCGCCATAAAGAAGTCTTTGGGCAACCAGTCAGGAACCGGAATCGGCTCGGCCCCGCGCAGTCGCATCGAGGCCTCCGCATCCGGGCGCAACCACCACGAGAGGCCGTAGGCGGGGTTCCCCCGCGTGCCTTGGCGCATCGATTCCGCCTGACCGGGTTTCAGGACCCCGGCGCCGCCGTTACGAATCCACTCGCCGTACTTGGCCCAGTCGGTCAGGGTCATGGCGCCGCCTCCCGAGAGCGCCGGGTTGCCATCCTGGCACTTCGACCACACCACCCGCACCCCGAGCGGGTCCAGAAGTCGCTTGTGCAGGTACTGCTCGGTCGTCATGCCTTTCGTTCTTAGTTGTCGCTGCAACGCCTCTCCAAAAGCGTGGAATGGATAGGGGCCGTAAAAGAATCGCGAACCCGGGGCAAAGCGGCTCGGCGCTTCGACCGCCTTGATCCATGGGTCGCGTAGCGAAGATCCGCCGATTCCGCCCCCCGCCAATCCGCTTGTTAGGGTGAGCAGGTACCGAACGGTGATCTTTTCTTTGTTCGCATCGCCTTTCCATTCGGGGAGGATATCGACCAGTGGCCGGTCGAGGTCTAGGAGCCCGTCGTTCACGGCGGCCAAGGCCAAGGGGCCGGTGAACGATTTGCTACCGCTGGCCAGCCCGTGCAGGGTGGATTTCCCCGCCCCGCGGAAGTACGTTTCGCGCAGTATCTTGCCGTTTTGCATCACCAGGAATCCCCGGGAGCCGTTGGCGTCGGCGTAGGCTTGGGCCGCGTCGAGCTGGGCGGCAGTTATCGTCGGTGAGTCGTTGGCAACAAAACTCAAGAGCGCGGCGGCAAGATGCAACATCTCCAATTCACCTTCGCGGGGGGAAGACGCGGTGGGCAAAGTGCCGTTCACCGGGGCCTAGACAGCCCCTCTCGAATGGGCCTAAACTACCCCTCGATGACTACGCGCGAGATCGCCGAAGACCTAGTTGCCAAGTGCAACGAGGGCCGGCACCAAGAATGCTATGAGCTCTACTACAGTCCCGATTGCGTTAGCGTCGAAGCCGCCGAAATGGCGCCGGGCGCCGGTCGGGAGTCGGTCGGAATGGAAGCCATCCAGGCCAAGGTCGCGCAATGGTTTGCGATGACCAAAATGCACGGCGGCCAAGTTACGGGCCCGTTTTTGCACGGGGATGACAAATTTTCCGTCTTCGCCACCATGGACGTCGAGATGGTCGATGGCCCGTGGAAAGGCATGCGTATGAAGGCGGACGAAATCGGCGTTTACACCCTCAAGGACGGCAAGATCATCCACGAGGAGTTCTTCTCGCCGCCGATGGATATGCAACCGCCTCAGGCGTAGGCGTAGCGAAGGGCCGGCGCGCCACGGCAATCACGCTGCTCCCCCAGGGCAGCCGAATGCCGCGAATGATCAGGCGGGCCTCTGCCGCCTGCAGCCCCGTCAGCGCGCGGTTCAGCCAGCCCGGAACGGCGGGCAGGCTGGCCCGCGCGGGGCCGCGACGAAACTTTTCCACGATGCGCGACGCCAAGACCAGCGGAAACAAAAAGAACACCGAGTACCCCGCCCGCACCTCGGTAAACCCCGCCGCGCGTAGTTTGGCCGCCATCTCGGGCGCTCGGTAGCGCCGAAAGTGGTGCAGTGCCACATCATGCGGTCCCCACAGCGCGTCGAAGGCGGGCACGCTCAGCACCAGCACGCCACCGGGCCGCAACACGCGAAACGCCTCATCGAAAGCGCGGCCGTCGTCGGCGATGTGTTCGAAAACGTCCAGCCCCATCACCACATCCACCGTCGCATCACCCACGGGCAAGGCGGTGCCATCGCCCATCACCAAGCGGTCGAGTCCCCGGGTTGCGGCACGGGCCAAGGCCTTTTCGGTCATGTCCACGCCCGTGGTGGGCAAAACTTCGTTCAACCGCCGCGTGGCGGCCCCCGTACCGCAGCCGATGTCCAGCGCCCAACGCGCCCCCGCCGGGCGAAAACGCTCCACCAAACCCACGGCCAACGTCCTCCGCCCGACAAACCACCAGTAGTGGTCCTCCAGCTCAAACATGCGGGCGTATTCGGCGTCTTTCATGCGGCGGGTTGCCACAGCACCGCGCCGCCGGGCGGGAGGACTACACCACCGTTCGGCTCCGGCTTGGCGTCGCCCTGGTCGCGGTCGTCCGGCCCAAGTCGCTTCAGGAAACCCGGCCCGGGCACGACCACTTCGGCACCATCCGGCGACCACGCCGCCCAGCCGAACCGGCCCGCGTTCAGCACGTACGCCCCGGGTACCTCCTCCGGCTCCGCCCGGTACCAATCGAAAGACGTTATGAACTTCCGTAGCCGCGCCAATCCCTCCAGCAGGCCCGTTTCGTCGTCGGCGCGTCCCGTGATCCAGCCGCCCATGCCCGGTTGGTTCGCCCGCTCCCCGTTGCAGGAATAGCCCCCGGCAAAGGCGATTTCCCAGGCCAGGCGAAGCCGATTCTTCGCGTTGCGGTGCGGCGCCTTTACGTCGTTCCCCCAACCCACCGGGTAGTGGTCCTCGTAGCCGTACTCTTCGTTCACCTGCGGAATCAGGCGAAAGGTTGCCTGCTGCTTGCGTCGGTTCTCCCGCATCAAGGCGTAGCCGCCGGCGTCATCCCACATTTGGTACTCGGCGTAGGTCGGCCAGCTCTGGCCGCGGAACGGAAAGTCGCCATGGCCGTGCACGCTCAGCGAGTGCCCATACGGATCGCGTTCGGCGATCAGCCGCCCGAAATACGCGGTCCACGCTTCCTCGCGAAAAAGCTGGTACTCGTTGGTCACGTTCCAGAACGCATTCGGAAACGCGGCCAATCGGGCGACCAGGTAGCGGTAGTAGCGCTCCTCGTCGGCGCATCCGGCGTTCGCCTTGCCAAAAGGGTCGACGCCTGGTTTTTGCCCGTCCAGGTACGGCAGCAGGGAAACCTGTATCCCGCGGGCGTCGGCTGCGTCCAGCATCCGCTCGATCTTTCGCCAGAACTCCAAATTGAACTTGGTGGTATCGAAACCCGGATCCGCTAAAGCTTCGGGGTCTTGCGCCACCCACGGGTTCAGGCGAAAGTTGAACTCGGGCGACGCCGGCACGGGCTCACACCAACTGGAGCCGTCCACCACGCGACCATTGATCGCCACCCGAATGCGGTTGATGCCGTGACGGGCGAATCGGTCCAAAATCTCGTCGATCACCCATTCGTCGCGCCAGCAAAGCAACCAGTAGGCGGTGGTGGCGTTGTAGTAAAACGGCTCTCCCCGGGCCGACCAGCGGAAGTGGAATGGAAACTCCGGGTGCGTTTGCACCAGCCCAGGATGGCCGCTCGGCTCGGCCTCAAAGGCCAAGGTTTCATCGGTCTCTCCCACCCGAATCGTAAGGTGGTGCGGGCCGGGCTCGGTGGGTAGCGCGCGCCAAACAAAGGCGTCGCCATCCCAAAATCC
>Ga0224722_1000437_pt1 | contig 24204 bp, 19 predicted proteins | sample Balambano_FR1_Me_FD_161646 | JGI IMG/M metagenome (GOLD analysis project Ga0224722, IMG submission 161646) | Freshwater sediment microbial communities from Lake Towuti, South Sulawesi, Indonesia - Balambano_FR1_MetaG | ecosystem: Environmental > Aquatic > Freshwater > Lake > Sediment | place... | reverse complement strand
GAACCGACAGCTATGACTGGCTCATAGGCAGCGGGGTAGTAGACCGCGCCGCCGGAATTGCCCGCTGCCGCAATGACCAGTACGCCCCGCGCTATCGCGTAATCAATCGCTCGTTCGAGCGTCGCTGAGCGATTAGTCCCACCGAGACTGAGATTGATGACTCGTGCGCCGTGATCGGCGGCGTAGACGATTGCCGCCGCGACATCACTGTAAGTGCCAAAGCCTTGCCCATTGAGGACGCGCAGCGGCATGATTCGTGCGTTTGGCGCAATGCCAGCAATACCCAGGTGATTATTACTGGCAGCGGCGATGATTCCGCTGATCGCGCAGCCATGCCCGAACTCATCCTGTGGTGTCTCATCATTCTGCACAAAGTCCCACCCCGGCAGGATGCGCCCGCTGAGATCAGCATGATCCAGGCAGATGCCGCTGTCAATCACCGCGACACTCGCTGTCTCAGCATCAGCAGGCAGCGCTGCCCATGCCTCCAGTGCGCCGACGGCGGGAAGCCCCCATTGATTCGGAAACAGGGGGTCATCAGGGGCAAGAATTGAGGAAGTATCGCCACTTCCAAGCGCAGAGACGTAATAATCAGGTTCAGCAGTGACCAGCACATCGGAAGCTGGAAGCGAAGGGCTGTTTGCTGGAATACTGACGATGACGGTATCAATGGGAGCGACCTGCTCAATGACTTCGCCGCCGATGGACTCAATAAACGTGGCACGTTCGGCGGGGCTGGCTTCCGCTGAAAACGTCAGGACGACGACATTACTGACCGCTGTTTGAGCGGTTGGCTCATCGGTCACGGGGGGTGGTTGTGTACGTGTTTGCGTATGGGTTGACGATGGCGAAGGAGAAGGACTCGGTGAAAGGGTGAACGTCATAGTCGGTTCAATCGTGTCCGTCAATGTAGGTGTTGGCGGCTGCGCCTGTGTATCTGTCACTGTTGGCAGTAAGGCAACCTGTGTTGACGGCGTGTCGGGAGCGGGGATCGTCGCTGTTAGCGTTGGCAGCAGCATCAGCGTGGGGATCGGGTCTGGTGCGCGTTCAGGCAAGCGGACAAAGGAAAACGTGATGATGAACAGGCTCAAGGATGTGATCCCAAAGCCAAGGAGCAGGCGGCGTTCGCGTGGACTCATGGTGTTACAAATTCCCAACAAAACATACTGCCATCTTACAATAGTTTAGCAGGGGTAGCCAGTTCAGAGATGTCAAAACCTGCAAAAAATTCTTAACGAATCGGGAGCCGTTGAAACTACGGCATGGTGTTTGCCGTTTGACAGTTACACCTGTTTCGTGCTATTGTTCTGCCCACACATAGATATGAGCCAGCATTGGTGCCCCGTTACCCGGATGTAACGGCGCACAATGGGGGAAGACCGGTGTAAGTCCGGCGCTGTCGCGCAACGGTAACAGTGACAACACTGAAGCCCGAATACCCGCCAAAGCTGAACTCGTTGACCACCTTCGCGCACAAGGGGGTACGGGCATGCTGTACTTCACCCATACTTCCCGCCGTTCGGCGGGTTTTTTATTCTTTGAACAGGGCGAAACTCCGGCACTTTCTGCTGCGCGTGTGGTGTATGTGTTTCTATTCACCTTTCCGCAGGAGGAAGTGTTATGAAGCACGTTTTGTCCCTCGTCGTGCTGTTCATTCTGAGCAGCGCCGCTTTGATTATGCCTGTCAGCGCACAGGATGAACCCATCGCATGTGTCCAGAACTACGATCCCGCTGCCGATTATTTCGCTGATGAAGTAACGGTGGATTATGCAGTGGGATTTGACGTGGAGTACTTCAATAACTACAAAGTCGTCCACGTCACGACGCCATGGCAGGGCGCTGAGACGCCGTTCACCTATGTGCTGGTCCGGTGCGGAACGCCTGTGCCGGATGGCTATGACGACGCGACGGTGATTGAAGTGCCGGTGCAGACCGCCGTGTCCATGTCCACCACATATATTCCCCATTTTGTTGAACTCGGATTGCTCGATTCGCTGGTCGGGGTGGATGAATTCGACTTCATTTACAGTCCCGAAGTACGCGAACGGATTGACGCAGGCGAAATCGTCGAGATTGGTGGTGATGCTACCGTCAATGTTGAGCAAACCCTTGACCTTGATCCGGACGTGATTTTCACCTATGGGCTTGGCACGCCGGATTACGACGCACACCCGGTATTACTGAACGCAGGTTTGAACGTCGTTCTGAACGGCGACTACATGGAGACAACGCCGCTGGGACGTGCGGAGTGGGTCAAGTTCACGTCGCTGTTTTTCAATGCAGAAGCGGCGGCAAATGCGCTGTTTGAGGACATTGCCACGACGTACAGCGACCTTTCTGAACTGGCAGCAAGCGTTGAAGAACGTCCATCGGTTATGGTCAACGGCATGTATGGCGATACGTGGTACGTCGCCGGTGGAAACAGCTTCATGGCGGCGCTGATCGCCGACGCGGGTGGCGATTACCTGTGGGCAGAGGATGAGTCTACAGGCGGGCTGCCACTGTCGTTTGAGGCAGTTCTGGATCGCGCTCTGGCTGCTGAAGTCTGGCTTAACCCGAATTTCTGGCTCAGCCTCGATGATGGTCTGGCGGAAGATGAACGATATGCTGAGTTTGCGCCCTTCCAGAAGGGGCAGGTCTTTAACAACGTCGCGCAGGTCACGCCGACGGGTGGTAATAATTTCGGTGAGGCAGGTGTTCTGCACCCGGAAGAATTGCTTGCCGACCTGATCACCATATTTCATCCCGATCTGCTGCCCGACCACGCGCTGATCTATTACGTTCAGTTACAGTAGGTGTTCGTTGGGAACATTTACAGCGAAACCCGCGTTCAAGTCTTCCGATGAACCCGCGATTGCCCGCAGGGTAACGAGTCGTCGTGTCGGGCGGCTACGCTGGGTTCTTCTGCTTCTGGCAGGCTTGCTTTGTGCAGCATTTCTGGTCAGTCTGTTTGTCGGCTCGGTGAGTATTCCACCGCAGCAGGTGATGACCGCCCTGTTTGGTGGTGAAACAACCCGCGCCAGTTGGGCGACCATCGTACAGGATTATCGCCTGCCAAAAGCGTTGACGGCGTTACTGGCTGGCGCAGGCTTAGCCGTCGCCGGGCTGCTGATGCAAACATTGTTTCGCAACCCGCTGGCAGATACATATGTGCTTGGCATTGGCTCTGGCGCGAGTCTGGGCGTTGCACTCGTTGTGCTGACGGCAGGTGTTGGCACAACAACACTGATGGGCGCGTTGGGCTTGGCGGGAGATGCGGCGATCATCGTCGCGGCAACTCTGGGGGCTGGGGCGGCGCTGGCGGTTGTCCTGCTGGTGGCGCGGCGGGTGCAGAGCGCGCCGACGCTGTTGATTATCGGCTTGATGTTCGGCTATATGACTTCCGCCGTTGTCAGCATTCTCGCCCATTTCACGATACCGAACCGCCTGCAAGCCTACACCAACTGGACACAGGGGACATTTGGTGACGTAACCTGGTCGCAAATGGGCTTGTTCGCCGCTGCTATCCTGTTCGGCTTGGGCATGAGTTTCATTTCAGGCAAGCCGCTGAATGCGCTGCTGATGGGCGAGGATTTCGCCCGCACACTTGGCGTGAATGTGCGCCGCGCTCGCTGGGTAATTCTGATAGCCGCGGCGATTCTCGCGGGGACGGCCACGGCATTTTGCGGTCCTATCGCCTTTCTCGGTATCGCCGTGCCGCAAATATGCCGTGCCTTGTTACGGATAAGCGATCACCGCTGGTTACTGCCCGCGTCAGCGTTGTGCGGTGCGGCGCTGGCACTCGCGGCGGATGTGATTGCCCAGGCACCGGGAAGCCAGACTATATTGCCGCTGAACGCGGTTATGGCACTGTTTGGCGCACCGATTGTGATCTGGGTAATCCTACAGCGCTCAAATCTCAGGAGCGGCATATGAACGGCGAACCTGTGCTTTCTGCGAAAGAGTTTTCGATTGGCTATGGTCAGGGTAAGCGCGTGACGGTGATTGCCGAACAACTCGATCTCAGCCTGAATAGCGGCGAAGTTGTCTGTCTGTTGGGTCCGAATGGCGTGGGCAAGTCCACACTGATTCGCACACTCGCAGGGATGCAACCGCCATTGGCGGGGCAGGTGACTATCGGCGGCGATGATATTTCCAGGCTGGATCGGATGACGCTGGCACAACGGATCAGCGTGATGCTGACGGATCGCACAATCCCGATGATGATGACCGCCCGCGAAATGGTCAGCTTGGGACGTTTTCCGCATACGAACTGGCTCAACCAGTTTTCACAAGCAGATCATCAGGCAGTGGAAAATGCGCTGAACGCCGTCGGCGCGGCGGGGCTGGCAGATCGGTTGTTAAGCGAACTCAGCGACGGTGAACGCCAGAAAGTGATGATCGCACGCAGCCTGGCGCAGCAGCCGCTCGTCTTGATGATGGACGAACCCACCGCATTTCTCGATCTGCCTCGTCGGATCGAGATGATGTACCTGCTCAAACGGGTGGCGAGCGAGACGGCTTGCGCTGTTCTCCTTTCGACACATGATCTTGATCTGGCGCTGCGCCAGGCCGATCAGGTATGGCTGATGTGGGAAAATGGGCAGCTTGCAACAGGGACCGCCGCTGAACTGCTTGAATCAGGCGCGTTCAACCGTGCGTTTGGCGTTCTGTTCGACGAATTTTATCAAGACAATCGGTATAAAATTGGGGCATGAACCACTCATGCCCCAACCAAAAGCGCGTTTATCCAAGTTCGGCCCGTAAAGGCGTGGTGAAGAAGCGCTCAAAGTTGATGGCGGCGTAATTCACGTAATCCACCGGCGTCGCACCCTGACCCTGATCCACATAGACAATATTGGCGATAGCCACCATGCGACCACGCGGATAGAACCCAATGGCATGAGTGGCGGTGGTGTCGCACAGGGATACTGCCTGTGTGAACACCGGGTAGGGCTGACCTTCTACTATTTCGGCTGTATAGCCCTGGCTTTCCAGCACCGCTTCCAGAATGCCGCTGGAGGCAGCCGCCTGTGCAGCGGCTTCATCGGGGAACACATCGAGTGCATAGCCGAACGAGAGGAAGGGAACGCCTGTCAGATCGCAGCCGGCATTATCAATCTGCGCCGTAACACGATATTCATGCCCGTTCTCGGTCAGGACGGTTTCCACAGCGGCTCGTTCAGCCTCTGGAGAAGCCCCAAGCACTGTGTCGGTGGTTTGAATGCCCGTGCTTTCTTCATTTAGTGCCAGCGGGTCGCTCATGAGGGCGGTGATCTCATCCAGCGCGGCTTGAAACATTGCCTCATCAGCGGCAATCGGCGCAGGCGTATCCAGTGCGAGGGTGGACGGATCGGTGACAATTACAACGGAATTCAGCGTTGTTCCTGGCGTACTGGCGGTTTGCGGATCGCGCAGTTGGATTGCCTGAACACTTTCCTGTCCCTCAACGACGCGCCCGAAGATTGTGTGCTGGTAATCGAGATGCGGCGTGGCAGCGGTGGTGATAAAGAATTGACTGCCATTCGTACCGGGACCCGCATTTGCCATTGCCAGCAGACCGGGCTGATCGAAATGCAGGAAACCGACAAATTCGTCGTCAAAGGCGTATCCGGGACCGCCGGTACCTGTGCCCGTAGGGTCGCCACCCTGCGCCATGAAATCCTGAATGACGCGGTGAAACGTGGTGTTGTTGTAATACCCGTTCTGCGCCAGGAAAACAAAATTGTTCACGGTTTCAGGGGCAAGGGTTTCGTACAGGTCAACGACGATAGGACCTGCATCGGTGCAGAAGACAGCAAAGTAATTCACGCCAGCCTCAAGCACTTGTTCTGGTTCCGTGAATTCACGGGTTGCTGGCTCATCCGTTGATGCAGCGGCGCATAGCTCTTCTGGAGTTTGTGCCTGAGCGAAACTCTGGCTGGTGAGAATCAGCGAAAACATGCTGATTAACAGGACTGATGCAAATAGACGAGATGATTTTAGGCGCATAATATCCTCAAGTTTGCGAAACGAGGCATTGATTGTACAGGTTTTCAGAAGCAGATAAGAGAGGAGGCTCACGATGCGGCGCTCAATTGAATAATGGTGATACTGAAAGGCTCAACCTGAGGAAGCGGCTGAAAATCTGTGAAACCGCCTGATTCGTTCAGGGTTGGCGCGGCGATGTCACCCGCTCCAAACAGAAGTAACGTGGCAACTTCCCCGCTGAGTGCGCTCGACTCAAGGGTGCAGGCGTAATCCGTAATGCTCTCTTCATCAAGGTTGAGCAGCACCATCACGGTTTCATCATCGTGCTGGCGTAAGAACGCATACAGGTCGCGGTCTCCACAGTCAATTGGCAGGTAATCTCCGGATTGCAACGCCGGATGATTGTTCCGTAGATGGATCAGTGAGCGATACGTACTCAGCAGAGAATCCGGATCAGCTATTTGCGCGGCAACGCTCACGCCATCTTCATTGCCCGTGCTGAGAGGCTGCCAGGGTTGATCATCCGTCGTAAAGCCTGCCGTAACTGGTGTAGCGTCCCACTGCATCGGTGTGCGGATGCGTTCGTCAGGCTTCATGCCCTCCATCCCGATCTCCTCGCCATAATACAGGAAAGGGACGCCGGGGGCAGTCAGGAGCAGGGCAGCAGCTATTCGCGCCGCATCGTTGTTGCCACGCAGAACGCTCATAATTCGATTCTGATCATGATTGGTCAGAAAAGTCGCATACTGGTTAGATGGATATAGTTCGACGACACGCTCCTGCATGGAAGTAATCGCAGCATTACTGCCCTGTCTTGCGCTTTCAACCATGCCCGTTGCTAAATCAAATTCAAAGGTCATATCAACTTCGTCGGCATTGACATAATCAGACGAGTCATAGCTGCTGCTCCAGACCTCGCCAATCGTCAGTGCGTCGGGGTTGATACTGTCAATAAAGTCATCATAGGCGCTCATCCAGGCATGGCTCTCCGGGGTATTTTCCTGTACTTGACCGTCTTCAATCAGATGCTTGATGGCATCCAGCCGAAAGCCGTCCACGCCGACTTCTTCAAGCCAGAAGCGGTTGATGTCATACATGGCTTCGGTGACAGCGCGGTTGCGATAATTCAAATCAGGCATACCGTCCCAGAAGACGCCATAGTAATAGCGGTCTCCGCGCTGATGCCACACGGGTTGCCCCCACGGTCCAACATAGGATGGATCCTGCGTCGCCCAGATGTACCATTCAGCCGTATCCGGATCGCCCGCGGCAGAGTCGGTAAACCACGGATGCTGCGAGGACGTGTGATTCATCACCAGATCAACGATCACCGCGATCCCGCGCTCATGCGCCGCGCTGATCAGTTCACGAAAATCTTCCAGCGTGCCGTAGTCTTCGTCAATCTGGTAATAATCGGTCACATCGTAGCCGTGATAGCTCGGCGATTGCATGACAGGCATGAGCCAGATACCCGTAATTCCCAGATCGGTTGTCGTGTCAGGATCGCCGTCGTTCAAATAATCCAGCCGTTCAATGACGCCGCGAAGGTCGCCAATGCCGTCACCATCACTATCATAAAAGCTGCGAACGAAAATCTCGTAAAAGACGCGATCATTCCACCAGAAGGACGTTGGCTCGCTATTCTCCTGCGCTGCGGCGGGCATTATTGTGAAGAAACTCAGGGCGACCAAGATCAGAAATATGACATGCTTTTTCATTACAATGTCCCTGAAAATTATTTGAATATGCGCGGGAAGGATACCATAGCCACAGGGATTTCTATAAGAATTGCGTGAAAAATGTGTCTCAGAACATCAACATAAGACATAATCATGCAGCAACTTGATCTCGGCTTAGAACGTAGGAAGCAATATGACTGATCAGCAGCCCGTCATCCATCTGGGGCAGCCCGTCTATTTAGCGGGGGCTGCTCTCGAAGATGCCCGCGTCGTCATGGTCATGCTGCACGGGCGCGGCTCGGACGCTCAGAGTATTCTCATGCTTGCAAGCGATTTTCCATATGAAGGTCTTGCTTTTCTAGCGCCGCAGGCGGATCGAAACACATGGTATCCATACAGCTTTCTGCAACCGCTGCAAGCGAATGAACCCTATTTGTCGTCCGCGCTTGCTGCTGTCCATGACGTGATCGAAGATTTGGAACGGCGTGGGATCGCGCCGGAGCGTATCGTCCTGCTCGGATTTTCGCAGGGGGCGTGTCTGGCGCTTGAATATGCGGCGCGTCATGCACGGCGTTATGGGGCGGTCATTGCATTTAGCGGCGGGCTTATTGGTGATGAGAATGCGCCACGTGATTATCCCGACGCGCTAGAAGGAACGCCGATTTTTCTTGGTTGCAGCGACGTTGATTCACATATTCCCAAAGCGCGTGTTCTGCACAGCGAAAGCGTTTTGACGGCATTGGGTGCGGATGTTACTATGCGCTTCTACCCAAATATGGGGCATACCATCAATGAGGATGAACTCGATTCTGCGCGTACTATGCTGGATAGTTTATTTGCACAATCCGATTCAAGTAAGGAATAGAAATTTCGCATAGTCAGAACTGAATGACTTTGATGAGCCAGGCATTACCCCAAAGGGCAGGACAATGACTATTCTCGGTTTGCACCATATCACACTGGTAACATCCGACGCGCAGCGCACAACGGATTTTTATACGGGCATTCTTGGTTTACGTCTGGTCAAGAAGACGGTCAACTTTGACGATCCCGGCAGCTATCACCTGTATTATGGCAATGACACGGGCAGCCCCGGCAGCGCCATCACCTATTTTGAATGGAAGGACGCCCCCCGCGGGAACTGGGGCATCGGCGGCACGCATCATTTTGCTCTAAGCGTCAAAGATTATGACGGCTTGCTCAAATGGAAGCGCCGTTTGAATGACTCGGGCTTAACCGTGACCGGTCCCCTCGACCGCCACTATTTCACGTCCATCTATTTTCAGGACCCGGACGGGCAAATTATCGAGATCGCTACCGAAGGACCCGGCTGGACAATTGATGAAGCGCCGGATGCGCTGGGGCTGGCATACAGGCAACCTCCTGAAGAGATGACGGTTCGCAATCGGGATGAAGCCCGCATTCAGGCGGAGACATGGCACGAACCCGTTTCTGACATCAGCGCAGACATGGCACTCGCGAAAGGGATGCACCACATCACCGCGATAGGCGCGAATATAGAACGCACCAACAACTTCTACAGTGATTTGCTCGGAATGCGCCGAGTCAAGATGACATCAAACTTTGACGATCCGACTTCGGCACACTGGTACTGGGGCGCTGGCGAGGGAAAACCGGGCACCATCATTACCTATTTTGAACGCGACCCGATCAAGACGCGCCGCGCCCGAATGGGGGCAGGGCAGACCCATCATTTCGCGCTGGCGGTTGCTGATGAAGCGATTCAACTGGAATGGCGTGAGAAACTGGTCAAGGCAGGCTTCCGCGTTTCGCCTGTCATGGATCGGCAGTATTTCAAGAGCATCTACACGAATGATCCGGATGGTCATATCGTCGAACTGGCAACGCTGGGCCCGGGCTTCATGGTGGACGAACCCTATGAGTCGCTCGGTCAGGGGTTAAAACTTCCCCCTCAATACGAAAACAGCCGGGACGTGCTGGAAAGGGCTCTTACTCCAATTTCGGTTGATGTGAGGCGTAACCCAACGGCGTCGTAAATAGTCTCCGCACGAGTGACAGATAAGGTGATCTGATCTGAAAGATTGCCTTATCTGGATTTTCCTCTCATGCTAAACTTATGTCACTTACTTGACATCGTTGGATAAAGGAAATGATCTTATGTCGCTGAATACCAAAAAAGACGTTCAGACCGTCAACCCCGACAGTACACCGATCCACCGCCTGATTGAAGGCGTCGTTATTCGCTCCGCCATTACCCATGCGGATGAGCGCGGTACATTGTGTGAAATCTATAATCCGGCATGGGGCATTCATCCCGCCGATATGGTGTATGCGTATACGTTTACGCTTCGACCCGGCAAAATCAAAGGCTGGGGTGTTCACTATAAACGTGATGATCGGATTTTCAACATTCAGGGGTCCGTCAAATGTGTAATGTATGACGCTCGCCCCGACTCCCCAACCTATAACATGATCAACGAAGTTCATATCACCGATTATGATCGCGGTTTGATGATCATTCCGGCGGGAGTCTTTCACGCGCACCAGAATATCGGCCAGATTGACGCCATCTTCGTCAGCTTGCCATCGAATCCTTACGATCATTCGGACCCGGATGTTCACCGCCTACCGCCGGATACGGATCAGATTCCCTATAAATTCAGCGACAAACTTGGCTGGTAGAAAGCGCGTTTCATAGAACATGACACAGCCTAAAAAGGACTTACAGACCGTCTCCTCCGACGGCAGGCAGCTTGCGCCGCTGATAGAGGGTGTAAGGATCAGATATGTGATTACGCACGCTGATGCAAGGGGCAGCCTGACTGAAGTATTCAATCCGGCATGGGGATTTCATGAATCGCCGATGGTATATTTGTATGAATTTACTATTCGTCCCGGCAAAGCGAAAGGCTGGGTGGCTCATCAGCAGCAGGATGATCGCATTTTCCTCTCTCGCGGGTCGGTTAAATTTGTGCTGTATGATGACCGCCCGCCGTCTCCCACCTACAAGATGATCAATGAGCTTGTCTTCACCGAGCAGAATCGCGCCCTGATAACCTATCCGTGCGGGATTTATCACGCGTTGGAGAATATCGGCACTGTGGATGCACTTCTGTATAACCTGCCGACCCGTCCTTACAATCATGCTGACCCGGACAAGTATCGGCTTCCCCTGAATAACGACATCATTCCGTATCGGTTTGATGTCACTGGCGGATAGCGATGACGGCAAATCCGCTGGTGACGGTCATTATCCCGACGTTTAACTGGAGCAGCGTCTTGCGTTATGCGATCCAGTCGGTGCGCTGGCAGACTTTTGAAGATTGGGAATTATGGGTTATCGGCGATGGCTGTACGGACGATTCAGAGGCAGTGGTCACATCGTTCGGCGATCCACAGATTCACTGGCACAATCTGCCTGAGAATACAGGCAGCCAGGCAATGCCAAATAATAAGGGGATAGAACTCTCCACAGGGGAATACATTGCCTATCTTGGGCATGACGACCTGTGGCATCCCTCGCATTTGCAGGTTCTCGTTGAGTCTCTTAAAGCAAATGACGCTGATCTGGGTTATACCGTCACAAAGCTCATTCAACCGCTATCTGACCTTAAAGTAGCGCTATGTGGGCTATCCGCCAGCGGGCAGTATGAACCTGTCATGATTGTGCCGCCATCCTCGGTCATGCACCGCCGCAGCATCATAGATGAATTAGGACCCTGGCGGACGTATACATCATCGGTTGTTCCCATAGACCTCGAACTTATCTTGCGGGCGTTTTCCCGTCAAAAACGAATTGTTTCCGTTCCCCATCTCACTGTTTTTAAGTTTCCCACTGCGACCCGACCGAATGCCTATCGTGACAAGAAATTTGATGAGCAGCAGAAATACGCACAGCGTTTAACTCAAGAGCCGGAATTTCGCTATCACGAACTGATGGACGTGGTGACGAACCCGACTCATATTGCGAATACATTCACGCTCAAACGTAACGTCGAATTTACGGACGACTACGTCAAGGCACTAAATCAGGCGCGGTCTTATCGAGGGCTGGAACTGCTGGCGATAACACCCGAAACCATCTCGTTTCGTGATGATATTTCCAGCCTGATGGCAGCGAATCTCAAAGACGATATTGCGCCGTTGCGTGATCGGCAGTATTTGCATGAACATGGTGAATTACCTGAAAACGGCTTGCTGCTCGGCGCGAACTGGTATGCGCGGGAGCGCGACGAATGGGGGCGGGCGTTTCGCTGGGTGAATACGGATGCGGGAATTCTCGTCACAAAACCTACGAACGATAACCAACATATCGTCATCCATACAGCACCCGGACCCGGAAATGCCTATCAGCCGCTTACGCTTAGTCTGGTTGATGAGGCTGATCGCGTGGTTGATCAGGCGTACGTGGATGGCGAAACGTATGCTGAGTTTGCGCTCCGAACACGGTATGCGGAAACCACCATCTTTCGCCTGAAAAGTGATGCGGCTGGAAGTCAACAGGCGGATCGTGACCGTCGTATCATGAATTTCGCCGTTTACGGTTTCTGGTGGAAGAATCCTGAACCTGATGCGTTGCGCGAGGAAAATGAGTGGCTTCGCTCGGTAAGACAGACACATGAAGCCACCATTGAGCGTCTGCTGGCAAGATGGAAATGAAAACCTGCCGACTAGGGCAGGTTTTTGATATGCTGTGCGGAGCTGACGGGCCTCGAACCCGCGATCTTTGCCTTGACAGGGCAATATGTTAACCACTACACCACAGCTCCATGCGTGAACGACAGTATACAAATCGCAAAAATCCCTGTCAAGCGGGAAATTCTCGTATTCAAGCGAAAATAAAGCCGTGTATTTTGCAAGGACGGGGCAGAAAAGGCGCTGTCGCTCACGAAATATTTTCAGTAAACGACGCGCCTTTTCTGCATCTATCCAGCGGTTTTTTCCCCCGCAATAACCTGATGTGAAATTTAACTGATCAGGCGATTGCACAGAAAAAATAGGAGTTCATCTGCATATCCCATCAATGACTGAAACTGAGTTTGTCTCTAGGCAGTTATTGGCGTTGAATGAGCAGGAAGGCGAATTACTCGCCTTCCTGCCTCGCTGTGAGTGACTTTAACTTGCCATTGCCAGCGGAAATTGTATTTGCTGGCGAAGCTGGCGTAGTCCCAGACTTTTTTCTTTCCGAACCAAATCTTCACGAATGGCGAGCAACTGCGCGATTTCGGCGGTGCTGTAGCCATTTTCGTAAAGCAGGACGATATGAGCGCGGCGGGCGGGTAGTTCTGTCAGCGCATGAGATAGCGCCTCGTGTTCTTTCCAGAATTCCACCCGTTCATGATCGCGCTGTTCATCAGCCGGTAGCTCAAGCAGGTCTTCGAGCGAAACTTCACTCGCGCCTTGCCGCGAGGCTTCCATGATTTTGTACCATGCGATCTTCTTCAAAAAAGCGGTAAAGGGAACGTTTCGATCTTCATACTGCCCGCCCTCAACCTTCTGATAGGCGAGAACAAGCGTTTCTTGCATGATTTCATCATCTTCTGTGCTGGTGCCGTTCGTCCAACGGATAAAACGGCGGACAGGCTCCGCGCCGCCTGACAACACCCATTCATTCCATGCGTGGGCGCGATCTATCGGGTCATGATTATTGGCGGGGAGGAGGCATTTGACGACCTGATCTGCTTCTACAGAACGGGAACGCATTGGGGAACTCCTTTTTCTCTATCAGAGGCGACCGCTAGAAGGTGAGGCAGATTGCTGAGTCAAACAAAGACAGGAATATGCAGTTGTTAAGGTGCATGTTCGCAATTGCGTAACGGTAATATGTCTGTGAGGAAGGAAAGTGTGAAAAGTCAGCAGGATCACAGATGTTTCACAGTATATCATGAGAACATCTGGTCTGCAAGAGAGAAGTTTTAAGAGTTATTGAAAAGTTCTTGACGGGTCAGAATGGCTCACATTATTTCACTGCTGTTGTTGTGCCTGTTGCTGCTCGGCGAGTGGCGGCAGCGGGTCGAGCGTCCAACTGGTGACAGGAAGCAAATCTTCAATTAGCGAGTCCATTTCCGCAGGCTTGATCCGAACTTCCACTTCAAGATTGCTTTCGGCAATTCCCTTGAAAACCCCCTTGTTTGGCGGCACGTCGGTATAATCACGCCCGATGGCAACACGAATATGGCGATCTGTCGCCATAAGATTATTCGTCGGGTCAAAGCCGACCCAGCCATATTGCGGCAGCAGAACCTCAACCCACGCATGTGAGGCGTCCGGCGTTGATCGATCCGTCTTGCGCTGATAATAGAGATAACCGCTGACGTAGCGGGCGGGGATGCCCAGACCCCGTACCAGCGCCAGCATGATATGTGCGAAATCCTGACACACACCTTCACGCGCTTGCAGGGCGATATCAATGGGCGAGTCTACCTCGGTGCTGTCAGGCTTGTAGTCGAAAGCGTCATAAATTCCTGAATTGATACTCCGCAGGATGGTCAAAGGATCAACCCCGCGGTGAGCATCAAGGTCACGGGCGAAACTTTGTAATGCGGCTGTCTGAGCAACGCGTTCGCTTGGCGTAAGAAAATCCCAGTAATCATGCGCTGCAACCGCCGCGTCAATCGTTTCCCATGTCACTGACGGTGAAGACTCTGGCAGCGCGGGCGGTGGCAACAGTTCGACCAGTGACTCGGCTTGCATGATCAACTGCCCATGACGACCTGGAATGTCAAAAAAGTGGACGATGTTGCCAAGATGATCGGCAAAGTTCAGCACTCGCGCCTGTGGATTGGTGGCTAACTTGAAACGCAGGCAGCGCTGAACTCCTTCTGTGCGTGGCTGCATCCGTACTTCCATGACGCTTTCGCTGATCGTCTGGCTGTATCGAAAGCGGGTGATGTGCTGAATTTGATAATACATGGCTGTCCTGAAATGGGTGAGTAGTGCGCGACTTAACTGACAAACTCATCGGCTGGATAGACGATATAGGCGCTGGTGATGGCGTTATGAATATGCGTACACTGCATCTGAATTTCCTCAAGAAACTGGTGCAGCCCGCCGGTAACAATTTCGTCTACTTGCCCGTAGTCAAGCATTGCGTCAAGGCGACCGGCAAGGCGGTTGACATGCTTTGCCCGTTTACTTTCGGTTGTATTGGCGATGGCTTGCAACGCCTCGTAAATGCGATCCACCGAGAAGCGCAGAGTATGGGGAAATTCAGCGTTGAGGATCAGAAACTCGGCGATTGTGGCTGGGCGCAGGTTGGCAGTATAGACCTTGCAATATGCCTCATACGCGGTACACGCTTTGAGCAGACCCACCCATTCAAGAAAGCTGGTTTTGACAGTCTCATGCAGATTGGCAATGCCGAAGTACCGGTAATGCACATCTACAAGGCGGGCGATCATGCTTGCGCGTTCGATATAGCGACCGACCTGAATGAAGCGCCAGCCTTCACCATTGCTCATTGTAGAGTCGGTTATTCCCTGAAACAGATGAACGCCTTCTTTCACTGAACCGAAAAATTCGTGCGGCTGATCATTCCAGATCAAATCAATGTTACTGCTTTTGATCTGAAAATAGAGGCGGTTCAGCTGTTCCCACATTTCAGAGCTAATCTGTTCGCGGACATGGCGGGCATTTTCTCTGGCAGCGGAAATACATGCCAGAATAGAACTATCATTTGCCACGTCAAACGTCAGCGAGTGCGTAATGTCATAAGGATCGTCTACTGGAACAAGTGCGGAATCCAGATGGATGTTGGCAAGCATTCGCTCCCAGCGAGCGCCGGGATTCGCGTCCGTTTGATCGAGCATGAGGTGAAGCTGCAAATCCAGCAATCGTGCGGTGTGTTCAGCGCGTTCGAGATAACGGCTGAGCCAGTAGAGCGTATCTGCCACCCGTGAAAGCATCATGCTGCTATTTCCTTCACTGGTTCAGCACCCATGTGTCTTTGCTGCCTCCGCCCTGCGACGAATTTACGACGAGCGATCCGCGCTTGAGCGCGACCCGTGTTAAGCCGCCGGGGACGATATTCACTCTATCGCCATCATACAGAATATAGGGGCGCAGGTCTACAGATCGCGCTTCCACACCGCTGTCAAACAGGCATGGAGCGCGGGAGAGGGCAATCGTTGGTTGGGCGATGTAGTTGCGTGGATCGGCTTCCACCCGACGGCGGAATTCTTCGCGTTCACCGGCAGTGCTGTGCGGGCCGATCATCATGCCGTAGCCGCCGCTTTCGCCAACCGCCTTGACAACAAGTAAATCCAGATGATCGAGCGCATGTCGGCGGGCTGTATCTTCATTCATGCGATAGGTTTCGACATTGTTGAGAATTGGGTCTTCACCCATGTAGTAGCGAATGATGTCCGGCACATAGCTGTATACGGCTTTATCATCCGCAACACCTGTCCCAATGGCATTTGCTAGCGCGACGTTGCCTGCGCGGTAGACGTTGAGCAAGCCTGGCACACCAAGAATCGAATCGCTGCGAAAGACCAGCGGATCGAGAAAGTCATCATCAACGCGGCGGTAAATCACATCAACGCGCTTCAATCCTGCGGTTGTACGCATGTACAGGACGTTATCATGAACGAGCAGATCGCGCCCTTCTACCAGTTTGATACCCATCTGCCGTGCCAGATAAGTATGCTCGAAATAGGCGGAGTTATAGACGCCGGGCGTGAGCAGAACGATGTTCGGGTCATCACGACGCTTTGGCGAAAGCGCCCGTAATGTAGACAATAGCGCCTGCCCATAATCATCAATCGGGCGCACGCCGTATGCTCCAAAAATTCGTGGAAAGACATATTTCATCACCTGTCGATTCGCCAGCATGTAAGAAACCCCGCTGGGGACGCGGAGGTTATCTTCCAGCACGACAAATTCACCGCTGGGCAGGCGGATCAAGTCCGTGCCAACAACGGTCACATAAACATTATTCGGCACATGCACGCCGCGCATCTGGCGGCGATAATATTTGCACGAATAAATCAGATCACGCGGAACGATTTTGTCGTTGAGGATATGCCCCTCATGGTAAATGTCCTTGAGGAATTGATTCAGCGCGGTAATCCGCTGTACCAACCCACGTTCTATCGTGTCCCACTCGTCTCGTGTTAATATTCGCGGTAGAAGGTCGTATGGGAAAATGCGCTCAGTGCCTTCATCGTTGCCGTAGACCGTGAAGGTAATGCCTTGATTCAGAAACGATACATCGGCGGCACTCTTGCGACGCTGAAATTCATCTGGCGTGAACTGCATCAGCAGTTGAAAGATACTTTGGTAATGGCTGCGAGATGCACCGTCCCCGTCGAACATCTCATCATAGGCGTCGCCAATTTCATATTGGTGAAACAACGGGGGCAGGATATGTCTGTCTGTTTCCATGTGGTATTGCAATCTTCAGCGTTTGATAAAACGGCAGAGACTAGATCGTGCCACAAAGTTGATGAAGCGCAAAATTTTAGAGGATCAGTCTGCTGCTGGCTTGCGCTTTACTGACAAACCGTAGTGTGCAAGTTTTGGATAGTTTTCACAGAAGGGGCGACTGTTTCAGCGCCCCATCCCTATCTCAGGTAAGGTTAAGCTCAGCACGGAGAATATCCGATTTATCACTTGGGATAAGGCGGAAACCCATCTTCTCAACCATCTTGATCATCTCGGTGTTCTCATTCAGAACATTACCGAACAGAGTACCGATCTTTTCGTCTTTTGCGACTTCGATCAGGCGGCGCAGCATTTCCTTACCAATGCCCTGATGCTGGAACTTGTCGCTGACGATGACCGCGTATTCGGCGCGGTTGGTTGCGGGGATTTTGCTGACGCGCCCGATCGCCATGATTTCGGTTGTGCCGAAGTAGGGGTTGCGCTGCGTAGCAACCAGCGCCATTTCACGGTCATAGTCAATGAACACGAGTTTGGAAAGCCGTTCATGCCCGATACGCTGGCTCAATTGCATCGCCTGAAGATAGCGCATATAGACGGTGCGCTCAGACAGGGTTTCATGGAAGTGTGCCACCAGCGGTTCATCTTCCGGGCGAATCGGGCGAAACACGACGCTGCTTCCGCTGCGGCTCTCCCATGTCTCGACATACTGCGTCGGATAGGGGCGAATCGCAGGGTGGGGTAGTTGATCCACCGTGACTTCCTTCGGATAGACCACCACCCGCGCATCCAGCGCGATTAGCCGTTCATCAGATGCCAGTAGCGGGTTAATATCCATCTCCTTGATCCACGGTTGTTCGACAACCAACTGGCTGAACCGCGCCATCAGCCGTTCCAAGCCCGCCAGATCAACGGGCGGACGACCACGAACGCCCTGCAAAGCCTTGTAAATGCGCGTTTCTTCCATCATGCGCCGTGCCAGTGTGGTATTCAGCGGCGGCAGTCCCAACGCGCTGTCCTTGAAGACTTCGACCAACTGCCCACCCGTACCAAATAGCAGAACAGGTCCAAACTGTGGATCAATGCTGCTGCCGATGATGAGTTCATAGCCGTCCAGTTTAACCATTGGCTGCACTGTGACGCCCTGAAAATGCTCCGCGCCCGCTTTTGCGCTCACAGAGTCTCGAATCTGACTGAATGCCAGGCGCACATCGTCCGCACTGTGTAAGTTCAACTGGACGCCGCCGACATCGGTTTTATGCGTTATCGTCTCCGAATTGAGCTTGAGGACAACCGGATAACCAAACTTGTCTGCGGAGCTAACGGCAGTGTCCTCGTTTTCTGCAACGTGCGTCTCCACTGTTGGAATGTAATACGCAGCCAGAACCTGCTTGGATTCATACTCAGTGAGGATCGTTCGCCCGGTATCGCGGGCATGTTGAATGATTTTTTCGACCATGGCGCGGTCGGGCGTTTCCTCCGTTGAGTCCGGCGGGAGCATCGGCGTTTCATACAGGCTGCGAAGATTGGCACTGTACCGCCACATATAGTTGAAGATTCGCACGGCAGTATCAGGGAACTGGAATGTCGGGATATTCGAGCGATTAAGGATCGTCTCGCCCGGCGTGATACTCGGACCGCCCATCCAGCTTGCCAGCAGCGGCTTGTCCACAATCGTGTCGAATGCTCGCAGTTTTTCGGCTGTTTGCGTCGGGTCGGTCATAGCCTGCGGCGTCAGGATGACGAGTAAGCCGTCGCTGTTCGGATCGTTGCCCGCGACGGCGAGAGTCTTGGCATACAGATCGGGTGAAGCGTCACCGAGGACATCAATCGGATTGCTGTGACTCCATGCGGCGGGGAGGATCGTATTCAGTTCCTTCAGCGTCTCAGCAGAAATCTCCGCCAGTTCACCGCCGCCCTGAATGAGCGCATCAGTCGCCAGTACGCCGGGTCCGCCTGCATTCGTAATCAGCGTCAGGCGATTGCCTTTTGGCGTGGGCTGTTTTGCCAGCACTTCCGCCATATAAAAGACATGGGCGATATTATCCACGCGCAGCACGCCGCTGCGCTTGAACGCGGCGTCTAACACCGCGTCGCTGCCTGCCAGCGTGCCTGTATGCGATGCCGCCGCGTGCGCTGCTGCTTCGGTACGCCCCGCCTTGATGACGATGATCGGCTTGCGAAGCGCTACTTCACGCGCCGCTGAAATGAATGCCCGTGCATTGCCGACTGATTCCATGTAGATGACGATACTTTTGGTATCCGGGTCATTACCGAAGTAATCAATTAAATCGCCCCAATGCACATCGAGCATGGAACCAATCGAAACGAACGCGCTAAAGCCGACATTTTCGTTGAAACTCCAGTCCAGCACGGCGGTACATAACGCGCCGCTCTGACTGATGAAGGCGACGTTGCCGGGGCGGGCAATCGCAGCGGCGAACGTCGCGTTCAAGCCGTAAATAGGGCGCATGGCACCAAGGCAGTTGGGACCGATGATACGGATATTGGCTTGTTTGGCACTGGCGAGAATTTTGCGCTCCAGTTCGACGCCTTCGGGTCCGACTTCCTTGAAACCTGCCGAAATGATAATTAAACCTTTGACGCCTGCCGCGATACAGTCATCCACGACTTTAGGGACGGTGGGGGCGGGCGTCACAATCACAGCCAGATCAACCGGCTCAGGTACCGACTCAATATTCGGATAGGCGCGGATACCGAGAATACTGCTGCGCTGCGGATTAACGGGATAAACCGTTCCTCCGAATGGGCTGCTGATCAGATTCCATAATATTGTTCGTCCCACGCTGCCCGCACGTTCCGTCGCGCCGATCACGGCAACGCTGCGCGGGGCGAAAATCGCATCCAAACCTGACGGGCGCGTAGAAACGGCATCAATGGAAGGAATCGCTATATTTTGCACAATATCGCTCCCTATCGCCATAATCGTTAAAGAGTTCACGTTACACTGATAGTTTCCGAATTGTGACACAGGTTTGATTAAGGATCAAAAGCGTGGACGCGCCTCAAAGCACTGAACACCGCCTCAAAGCTGTTGTCCTCGATTGGGCAGGGACAACGGTAGATTTTGGCTGTTTTTCGCCGGTGGACGCTTTCAGGCGGCTGTTTGAGTCATTCGGCGTTCCCATCACGGTTGAAGAAGCGCGAAACGGGATGGGTAAGTTCAAGCGGGATCACATTCGTCATATACTGAGTCTGCCATCCGTCAGCCAGCGCTGGCAGGCGCAAACGGCTCAGTTACCGAACGACTCGGATGTGGACGCGCTGTTTACCGCCTTTATTCCCCACCAGCAGGAGGCGATCAAGGCGTACACCACGCTCATTCCCGGCGTTCTCGAAGCGGTAACCGCATATCGAGACATAGGGCTAAAGATCGGCTCATGCACCGGTTATACGCGGGAAATGATGGACGTTCTGATCGAGGATGCAGCAGCGCAAGGTTATTTTCCGAACGCCATTGTTTGCCCTGACGAAGTGCGAGCGGGGCGACCCGCGCCATGGATGCTTTATCGAAATGCCGAGCTTCTCGATGTGTATCCACAGTCAGCGATGGTGAAGATTGGCGATACCGTTGTGGATATTGAAGAGGGATTAAATGCGGGTATGTGGACTATCGGTTTGACGCGCACGGGAAATGAGGTTGGATTGAGCGAAACGGAAATCACCGTGTTGAGCGAAGCGGATTTGCACTATCGGCTTGGCGCGGCAGCCGTCCGTTTGATGAGCGCAGGGGCGCATTACATCGCCGACAGCCTGGCAGATACGCCGAAAATTCTAGAAGAGATAAATGAACGACTGCAAGCGGGTGACAAACCTTAAGGAGAAAACCTTATGCTAGGCGCAAGCGCGGCACAATGCACGTCCATCGTCATCTTTGGCGCATCCGGCGATCTCACCCATCGAAAATTATTACCCGCCTTATTCAATCTTTATCTGCGAAAGAAACTGCCTGAAAACCTCAATATTGTCGGTTATGCACGTCGCCCGTACTCGCATGACGATTTTCGCGGGCAGATGCACGATGCAGTGAGCGAGGCGCTAAAGGAGAAATTTGACGGCGCGGCATGGGAAAAATTCGTCTCAAAAATCTGGTATGCGCGGGGCGATCTCAGCACGAAGGACGATTTCAACGCGCTTCACCACTTCCTGTACGATCTTGAAGATGGACACGCCAACCGCTTGTACTATCTCGCCACAGCGCCGAACTATTACGCACCTGTGATCGAAAATTTGCGGGCGCTCGGCATGAACGTCGGCGAAACGGGCTACCGCCGCATTGTCATTGAGAAGCCATTTGGCACGGATTTACGCTCGGCGATGACACTGAATGATGTGGTTCACAGTGCATTTGACGAGAAAGAGGTTTATCGAATTGATCACTATCTCGGCAAGGAGACGGTGCAGAATATCCTGTTTTTCCGCTTTGCAAACGCGATTTTTGAGCCGATCTGGAATCGCAATTATATTGATCAGGTGCAGATCACAGCGGCGGAAACCGTAGATGTCGAGAATCGGGCGGGCTATTACGACGGCGCGGGCGTCATGCGCGATATGTTTCAGAATCACATGTTGCAACTACTGTGCCTGACGGCAATGGAGCCACCACTGGCGTTTGAAGCGGACAGCCTGCGCCTTGAAAAAACGAAAGTATTACGCGCCCTGCGCCACGTTTTGATGAAGGACACCGTTCGCGCCCAGTATGCTGATTATCTGGAAACGCCGGGTGTCGCGCCCAATTCGCAAACGCCGACATTTGCCGCCGTCAAGCTGTTTGTGGATAACTGGCGCTGGCAGGATGTGCCGTTCTATCTCCGTTCCGGTAAAGCGCTCAATCGCAAGGTCAGCGAGATTATCATCCAGTTTCGCCGCCCGCCGCATCAATTGTTTGACCTGCCGCGTGGGGCATCACTCAAGCCAAATCTGCTCTCGCTGTGTATTCAACCGGATGAAGGGATTCACCTTCGCTTTGAGACAAAAACCCCCAGTGCCGCCCATGATATTCAATCAGTGGACATGGAGTGGCATTACAAATCGTCGTTCAAAGGCGTAGCCTTGGCGGATGCCTATGAGCGACTGCTGATGGATGCGCTGTTGGGTGATCCGTCGCTGTTCATCAGCGACCGCGAGATCAATCTGTCCTGGAAACTGATTGATGCCGTGCTGAACGGCTGGGACAGCCCGCAGGCACCACCGCTGGTGACATATCAGCGCGGCACCTGGGGTCCCGACGAGGCGGATAAGCTGCTGGGCGACGATGGGCGTGTGTGGGAAAGTGCGTGCGAACACGACTAGGTGTTATTTTGCCAGCCGTTCGGCAAGTTTATACATCTCCGGCTTGATGCCTTTGGTCTTGCCGATCACATCGGGATAGGGCGTAACCGTAATTTGATTATTGATTCGCCCGACGACTCCGCCGTTCATCCCCGTGATCAGGTATTCCGCCGCTGATGAACCCAGAATTGAACCCAGCAGACGGTCATACGCCGTCGGAGCGCCGCCGCGCTGGACATGACCCAGCGTGGTTGCGCGAACTTCAAAGCCGACATCATCCTGCGTCTGGCAGTATTGCAGCAGCGCTTCCATTGTCAGCTTCGCACCTTCCGCCATCACGATAATGCCGTTGGTTTTGCCTCGCGCATAATTTTCGGAGAGCATGTCCACCACTGCTTCGGCTGTTGTGTCAATTTCAGGGATAATCGCTGCCTCAGCACCGCCCGCAATCGAGGACATCAGCGCCAGATAGCCGCAGTCACGCCCCATGACCTCCACCAGAAAGGCTCGTTTGTGCGACGAGGCGGTTACTTTCAGGCGGTCAATTGCTTCCAGCGCGATATTCAGGGCGGTATCTACGCCAATGGTCAGGTCAGAGCCGATCAGGTCATTGTCAATTGTCGAGGCGACGCCAATCGTCGGGAAACCCATGTCCCACAGATGATATGCGCCCGTCTGCGAACCGTTGCCGCCGATGACGACGAGTCCTTCGATGCCCTGAGCCGCTAACAGGCTGAGTGCCTTTTGCCGACCCTCAATCGTCTTGAACTCCAGACTGCGGGCGCTGCCCAAAACGGTGCCACCCTGCTGGATAATGCCGCCAACATCGCGCACGCCCAGGGGAATAAAGTCACCCGACATCAAACCGGCATACCCGTGTTTGACGCCAATGACCCCTGCGCCCAGGTCCATCCCCGTTCGGGCGACAGCGCGGATTGCCGCATTCATTCCCGGCGCGTCGCCGCCGCTGGTCAGCACCGCAATTTTCTTCAACATCGGCTCAACTCCTCAATTCGTCCGCGAATCCACTTTGATACGATTTTAGCGGCGCGAAAACGGTCAGGAAAATCTGATTCCTTAACAATTCAACCTGTCCTGATGCGGTATGCTTCACCTGTTTGCATGAAAGGGGATCGAATGACCGCGACCATGCCGCTTGATTCAGCGCCAAACGCCTATGCCAACGTGGACGAAAAGACCTACAAGCGCCGCGTGTTTGCGTGGACGATGTACGACTGGGCAAATTCCGCCTTTGCCACGACGATTCTGGCGGCGGTGCTGCCCGTCTATTTTTCCCTGGTGGCGGCGGCAACCCTGCCAAGCGACGCGCAGGCGACGGCATACTGGAGTCTTGGTTTAAGTCTTTCCCTACTGATCGGCGCGATTATCTCGCCGATACTCGGCACGATTTCCGATATTTCGCGCAGCAAAAAGCGCTTTCTTGCCATCTTCACGATGATCGGGGTGATCCCGACGGCACTGCTTATTCTGGTGACGCGAGGCGACTGGATTCTTGCCAGCGTCCTATTCATTATCGCCCGTGTCGGATTTATCGGCTCGATCACCTTTTACGACTCGTTTTTGCCGCATGTCGCCAGATCAGAGGATCAAGACAGCGTATCGGCGCGGGGCTACGCGATGGGCTATCTTGGCGGCGGCTTGCTGCTGGCGATCAACGTCGTCATGCTCCAACTCCTGCCGGGAACATGGGGAGCGCGGCTGTCGTTTTTAAGCGTCGCTATATGGTGGGCAGTTTTCTCAATACCCATTTTCCGCCGTGTGCCAGAGCCGCCGGCAGCTGGGGCGCTCCAAAAAGGCGAAACCGTCGTTCGCGCGAGCCTGCGCCAGCTTTCTTCAACATTCGGTGATTTGCGCCGATACCGAGAGTTATTCAAGTATCTGATCGCGTTTCTCATATAC
>Ga0224722_1000436_pt1 | contig 24211 bp, 21 predicted proteins | sample Balambano_FR1_Me_FD_161646 | JGI IMG/M metagenome (GOLD analysis project Ga0224722, IMG submission 161646) | Freshwater sediment microbial communities from Lake Towuti, South Sulawesi, Indonesia - Balambano_FR1_MetaG | ecosystem: Environmental > Aquatic > Freshwater > Lake > Sediment | place... | reverse complement strand
TGGTGGCGGCGGCGACGGTGGTGGCGGCGGCGACGACGATTGAATCTGAAGAAAAGGCGAGAACTACGCGCGTTGTGTCTTCGTGACCAGCACTTTGTCCACTCGCCGCTCGTCCATGTCAATCACCTCGAACCGGAATCCCTCCCATTCGAAGTATTGGCCGGTCACGGGAACGGCCCCTAACTGGCTCATGACGAATCCGCCGAGCGTTTGAGAGTTCGAACGCTCGGCCGCTGTGAGATCGCGCGCCTCTAACACTTCGGCCAATTCATCCAACTGCAACAAGCCATCCATCAGCCATGAGCCATCGTCACGGCGTATGACCATGGCCGGTTCTGCCGAGTCAGCCATGGGCACTTCCCCGAAGACCGACTGCAGAATATCGTTGAAAGTAATGAGGCCTTGAGTGACGCCATATTCGTCCATCACAAACGCGATGTGGTTGCCGTTGGCGCGAAACATGTCGAGCGTACTGAGCGCGAGCGTAGTCTCTGGCACATACAGCGGCTTGCGTAAACACGCGGTCAAGTCGCAATTCTGGCTCTGAATGATTTGCGCAAGCACATCTTTGCCCCGCACCACACCCAGGAGATTCTCCAAAGAATCCTGGGCCACCGGAAAGAACGAGAACGGGCTGCCGACGATTTGGCTTTGAATCGCCGCAGACGAATGGCTCGTGTCGAGCCAGACGATGTCGCGGCGCGGCGTCATGAGCGCACTGACACGCCTGTCTCCGAGCCGGAGGACCTGCTCGATCATTTCCTGCTCAGACGCATGAAATGTGCCGGCCTGCGTTCCCTGCGCGATCATCACTCGCACTTCTTCCTCTGTGACGCTTGGCTCGTCGGAGGGCTTGATTCGCAGGATGCGCAGAACGGCGTTTACCGTCTTACTCAAAACGAGCACTCCTGGATAAGTCAACCGCGTCAACATACCCATCGGGCTTGCCACAGTGCTGGCAACGCGCTCAGGGTTGTTCAGTGCGATGTTCTTTGGCACCAACTCGCCCAATACCAGCGAAAGGAAAGTGACGCCGAGCACGACGATGCCGACGCTAATCGTTTCTGCGTACGGTGCGAGCACGATCGTGTTGTTGATCAGATCAGCGATGGCGGCGGCAATCGTATTGCCTGCCACTGCACCTTGCAAAATGCCGATGAGGGTGATGGCGATCTGCACTGTGGACAGGAAGTTTCCTGGTGAGTTTGAGATTTTCAGCGCTGCCGCGGCGCCAACGTTCCCATCGTCGGCGGCTTGCTGCAAACGGGCCTTCCGGGCAGAGATCATGGCAGCCTCCGACATGGAAAACACGCCATTCACGATCGTAAGAACGAAGATAAGCAGTAGCTCTATTCCTATAGCATTCATTCGTATGAGGGTTTGAACAGCCCCGAATCTATTGTGCCATATTGGGCGGCTTACTGCATACTGCGCGCCACTTGTGCAAAATTCGACATGTTCCGCCGGTATTTGTAGCCCATCACCACGCTCTGATAAATTGGGCGTGTGCCGAAGCCGGGCCGGGGAAGCCGCACCGTCCATAGGCGACATGTATAGTTCGGGCCCATGGCCGAGCCCACAGAAGACGCCCCCGACGCGGAACTCATCGCGGCCTGTCGCACGGGCGACGAAGCTGCCTGGAAGGCACTGGTGCAACGCTATCAGCGACTGGTGTATGCCATTCCCCGGCGCAGCGGCATGGACGATGAGCAGGTCGCCGAAGTCTTCCAGCGCACCTTCGTCAAACTGGTCGAAAACCTCGACCGCATCACCCAGCCCGACCGGCTGGCGGCCTGGCTGACTACCACGGCCAAGCGCGAAACATGGCGTTACAGCCAGCGTGAGCGCGCGACGGTGGGCCTGCCGGGCTTAGGCGATGATGACGATGACCAGATCGAACTGCCCGACGATGCGCCGTTGCCCGGCGAAGACTTGATCGTGCTGGAACAACAACACGCCATCCGCGTGGCCCTGGCCGCGCTGGATGAGCGCTGCCGGACGTTGCTCACGCTGCTGTACTACCGGGCCGACCCACCCGCCTACGCCGAGATCGCCGCTCAGCTCGGCACGAGCGAGGGCAGCATTGGCCCAACGCGCGCGCGCTGCTTAGACAAGCTGAGAAAACTGTTAGCAAAAGCCGGGGTGTGATGTATTTGCAGGCCCATTTGCCACTCTATTAAGAACAAAGGAAGGCGACGCAAGGGAAGATCATGGCGCACAAGATTTCATTCGAGATATTGGTGGACTACGCCGAAGGGCGATTGAGCGAGGCCGAGCACGCGGCGGTGGCGGCCCAGTTGCAGGCCGACCCCACCGCCGCCGCGCAGGCGGCCCATCTACAGCACACAATCGCGCTCATGCGCACCGACGCGAGCGAAGACGCGCCCGCGCATGTGGTCAATCGCGCGTCGCGCCTGCTGCGCCAACGCAAGCTGTCGGTTGCGTCTCAACCTCAACCCGGCACGGTGGAACGGCCAAGCGTATTGCACCGCATCCTTGCCGCCCTGACGTTTGACAGCGCCGTTACGCCCGCGTTCGGCCTGCGCTCGGGCGCAAGCCAGCAGCGACAAGTGCTGTTCAGCGCCGAGGGCAGTGACCTCGACATCCGCATCGCGGATAGCGGCGCGGGGTTCGCCGTTTCGGGCCAGGTGCTTGGGCCGGAGGCGCAGGGCGCGGTGACGCTGGCGAACGAGTCCGTCAGCGTGCGCGCAGTGCTAAACGACCTGGGCGAGTTTGCGTTGACGATAGTTCCTGCCGGGCGTTACACACTCACGTTGCACTACGGCAACACAGAAATCGAAGTGCCTGAGTTAGAGTTGGGTGCATCGAACACCAACAACATCTAGACGACGGCACCTTCGCCGCCCAACTCATCGCTTCGGGCGCGTCCGAGCGTGCCGCGCTGCTCGATCAACGCGCAGCGCAAGTATCAGTCCCGCTCGCCTTCGCCCTCAAGGACGCGTGCTACGCCGCCTGGAACAGCGACCCCAGCCAATGCGTCGCCGCGGCCGACGCGCTGAGCGATCTGGCCGCGCGCCTCGCCCATCCCGAAGTCGCTGCTCTGGCCGAGTGGGCGCAGGGCATCGCCGCACTGGCGCAGGGCAAGATGGAAGATGCACTGGCCCACCTCGATGCCGCGGCTGCGGGGTTCACAGCCATCAGCAACGCTGATCTCGCCGCAGAGACGCAGGTACCCAAGATTGCAGCGCTGGCCATGTTGGGCCGCTATGACGAGGCCGAAGCGTGCGGCCTGGCGGCGCAGGATCACTTCCGCCGCGCAGGCAACCTTGTGGCTGCTGGCAAGATAAAACTGAATCTCGGCCACATACACCTGCGGCGCGATCAATACGCACAGGCTGAAACGTTCTTCCGCGGTGCACATGAGCTATTTGCTCGACACAGTGAAACTGAACAGGAGATCGCTGCACAAATTGCGCTGGCCAACGCACTCATGTGGCAGCGAAAGTTTGTTGCAGCCACTGCGCTCTACGAAGAAGCAATCGCGCGCGCCGAAGCCAGCGCCTTACTTGCTCAACAAGCAACTGCGCAACTCAACTTTGGCGTGATGGAGCAGTTGCGTGGCAACTATCAGCGGGCGCTTCATCTATTGGAAGCTGCGCGCCGCGCACACGATGCGCTGAATCTGCCCTTTGAAACGGCAAGTGCCGGCCAGTATCTGGCTGATGCTTACCTCGGTCTGAGTCTGGCACCCGAGGCGCTGGCGCTCTACGACAAATCCATACCTGTCTTTGCCGAAGAAGGCATGCGCTACGAGCAGGCTTGGTTGCTGGCCCATCGCGGACAGGCGCTCATGCGAATGAACCGCGATGCGGAAGCTCAGACCTCATTGGAAACATCCAAACGATTATTTGAGGAAGAAGACAATCCTGCGTGCGCCGCCATGGTCGAGATATTGCAAGCTGAACTGGCTGCATACCGGCTGGACTATACGAGTGCCTTACGTCTAGCTGAACGTGCTGAGGTCACGTTGACATCGGCTGATGCACCGAGCTGGCTGTTGACGTGCCGATGGTTGCATGGCGACGTGGTGCGGTTGCTAGGGGATACATCCAAGGCACGCACGCTGCTGCAAAACACTCTTGCCGAAGCACACACACAGTTTGCGCCCGATGTCGAACGCCGCTGTTTGTCGTCGTTGGGGTTGCTGGCGGCGGCCACCGGCGATGCAGCCAGCGCAAGGGATGGTTTTACGCAAGCCATAGCACTTTTGGAGTCTCAACGCGGCGCATTGCCGGGCGAAGAATTCCGAACTGCATTTTTGTCGGATCGGCTCACCCCTTATCTGGAACTGACGCGCCTTGCCCTGGACGAGGGTAACGTCCCCGAAGCGTTTGCCTTCATCGAGCGCGCCAGAGCACGCGCCTTGCTGGACATGGTGCACGGCCAGATGCCAACGCGCTTGCAACCGCAAGATGAAACTGAAGGCAGGCTGTTGGCGCGGATAGATGACCTGCGCGCCGAGTTGAATTGGTGCTACACCCAATTGCACGAGCGCCAGGACATTTCGGCGCGCACCCGCGATAGGCTCGCATCCATGGCGCGCGAGTGCGAGGCCCAGTTGCACGAGGTCACGCTTCAGTTGCAACAGCACGGCTCGCCTTCGACGTCGGGTGAAATCCGGCCGCTTAATCTGGGACAAGTGCAAGCCGGCTTGGGCGACTGCACAGCGTTGGTGGCTTATCATGTCATTGATGACGAGCTGATGGCGTTCGTCGTGACGGACAAAGGCGTGCAAGCGGTGCGACGTCTGGCGCAGGCGTCAGCCATCGAAAAGGTGGTGTCGCAGGTGCGCTTTCAGATGGACGCCCTGCGCCATGGGGCGGCGAGTATGGCGGCGCATATGCCGCAACTTTTGCGGCGCATCCAGTATTACCTGCACCAGTTGTATGAATCACTTTTTAGTCAAGTGTTGCCGCTGGCCGGTGCGCGACGGCTGGTCGTTGTGCCACATCGGGTGCTGCACTATGTGCCATTTGGAGCGCTGTTCGACGGCCAGGCATACGCTGTCGAACAGCGCGAAATCTGCACCGTGCCCAGCGCGGCCGTGTTGCAGCACTGTCTGAGCCGCCCACATTCGGAATGGAGATACGCCGCGCTGTTTGGCGCATCGGACGAGCGCGCGCCGAACGTGCGCGAGGAGGTGCGGGCGCTGGCGCCGCTGTTCGCACAGGCGCGCACCGTGCTGGATGGCGAGGCGACTCTGGCGACGCTACGCGAGTGCGCCCCCACGGCCGACGTGTTGCATCTGGCGTGCCATGGCGTGTTCCGGCCCGACAGCCCGTTCTTCTCAACATTGCGCCTGGGTGACGGCTGGATGACGGTGCGCGACGCCTATGACCTGAACCTGAGTTGTGGCTTGGTGACATTGAGCGCCTGCGAGACGGGCATGAGCGCCGTTGCGCCGGGCGACGAGTTGATCGGTCTGGCGCGCGGGTTCATGGCCGCCGGCGCGCCAACCATGCTCGTCAGCCTGTGGCGGGTGGACGATGCGGTCACGACCGGCCTGATGCAGCGCTTCTACTCGGCGCTGTTAGCCGGCAGCACACCGGCGGCCGCCCTGCGCACTGCGCAGATCGAATTGATGCATGAGCACCCGCACCCGTTCTTTTGGTCAGCATTCACGTTGGTCGGCCGTTGGTGATGTCTCACGTTTGTCGTTTTTGGCGACCCACGTATTTCTGCCCTGTTATCCCGCTCTGTCTTAATGCGCCGTATGGATTCAACCGGAGGTAATGTCATGTTCAACATAAATCGTCTGTTTACCGGTATTCTGGCCACTGCACTAGCCGTGGCCCTGTGGGGTTCCCCTGGCGTCGCGCACGCGGACGATGATGACACTCAAGATGGCTTTGTGCCCAATGAAGTGGTGATCAGGCTGCAGCGCGCGTCCGACTTCGCTAGCATCGGCGCGGCGTTCAATTTGGCGCTGCTTGAGCAGTTTGGCGCCCGGCCGATCTATCGCATGAGGATCACCGACGGCGCGCAGCCACCCGACAAGGCAAGTGCACTACTGAACGACTCGCGCGTGCTGTATGCCGAGCCAAATTTCGAGTTCCAGGCACCGGAGAGCCGCGCCCGATCCAAGCCAAACTGGGCTATTGGCGATGGCGCAGGTGACGGCGTGCCCTGGGCGCCCGGCGCGTTGCGCCTGAGTGAGGCGCATGCCGTCAGCCGAGGCGCGGGCGTGCGCGTGGCCGTGCTCGACACAGGGGTAGACACAGCTCACCCATTGTTGGCGGGCAAGCTGATCGCTGGTTATGACTTTGTTGACGCCGACGCCGACCCGCGCGAACAGGGCACCGTTGACAATTACGCCTACGGCCACGGCACGCATGTGGCTGGCCTGGTGGCGCTGGTCGCGCCCGATGCCAGGATCATGCCGGTGCGCGTGCTCGATCCCGACGGCGTGGGCAACATCTGGGTGCTGGCCGAGGCGCTGGCCTATGCCGTGGACCCCGATGCTAACCCGCAGACCGACGACGGCGCGCATGTGATCAACCTGAGCCTGGGCACGACACGCCGTACCGACTTACTCGAAGACCTGCTCGAAGACGCGGCATGCGACGATGATGAGGACGACGAGGAAGAGGACGATGACGATGACGATGAGCGCTGTCTTCGATTCGGCGGAGCGGTGGTGGTTGCAGCGGCGGGCAACTTAGGCAATGAGATACCGCACTTCCCAGCTGCCGAGCAGGAGGTGCGCGGCTTGCTGGCCGTAGCCGCAACGACGCCTGGCAATACACTCGCATCCTTTTCGTCACGTGGGGCCTGGGTGCAAGTGGCTGCGCCTGGCGAGCACATCGTCAGCAGCGTGCCCGGCGGCGGCAGGGGTGCGTGGAGCGGCACGAGCATGGCCGCGCCGCTGACCGCCGGCGTGGCGGCGCTGATGCGAGCACACAACCCGAGCCTCAAGCCAGCCGATATGACCAACCTCATCGCCACCGTGGCTGCGCCGCTGTGCGGCGCGTCGCTCAAGCAAGTGGACGCCGCTGCTGCGCTTGGTCTGGGTCAGGCATCACAACCACCCTGCCAGATCAACCTCCCGATCGTCTCGTCTTGCCCATGCCCTCCATAAGCCTGATGGTGGCCTGTCTCTGACGCCACAGCGCAGCGCACGCCCAGCCCCGACAGCAACAAGTGCTGTCGGGGCTTTTTGTTTTGATCGCTTGTATTTCATGAATGCCGGCCTGCTCTATTAAGGCACGTTCAGGAAATGTGCGAGTTGCCGTAAGTCAACAGGAGGAAATGAAATGAAAGTCGTGGTTGCGCCGTCAGGATTTAAGGAGAGCTTGAGCGCCGAACAGGCAGCCAACGCCATCGCTCAAGGTGTGCAATCGGCTTGCCCGGATGCACAGGTCACTTGCGCGCCGCTGGTGGATGGCGGTGAGGGCTTCACCAAGACGCTGGTTCATGCCACCGGCGGCAGGCTGTATCACATCTTTGTCACCGGGCCGGTAGGTGAGCCAGTCGAGGCCCATTTCGGCTTGCTCGGCGGCAGCGGCCCGCGCACAGCCGTATTGGAAATGGCAGCGGCTGCGGGGCTGCGACTCGTTCCGCGCGACCGGCGCAACCCGCTGGAGACCACCAGCTACGGCGTCGGTGAGTTGATCCGCGCCGCGCTGAGCATGAAGCCGCAGCGCATCCTGATCGGCTGCGGCGATTCTGGCATCAACGATGGTGGTGCAGGCATGGCTCAGGCGCTCGGCGCGAAGCTGCTCAACGCACAGGGTCACGAGATCGGTCGCGGCGGCGTCTCGTTGCTCGAGCTGGATCGCATTGACCTGAGCGGCCTCGATCCACGATTGAAGGGTGTGCGGCTGGATGTGGCGTGCAACACTCACAACCTGCTGTGCGGACCAAATGGCGTGGCGCGCGTGTTCGGCCCGCAAAAGGGCGCGACGCCAGAGATGGTCGAGGTCATGGCGCAGGCGCTGGAGCGCTATGCAGCTGTCATCGAGCGGCAGTTTGGCGTGGACATGCGAACTTTCCCGGGCAGCGGCGCATCGGGCGGGTTGGGGACGGGGCTGCACGCGCTGTTGGGTGCGCGGCTGCACCCGCGTTACGACATCGTCATGCGCTACCTCGAACTCGACACCCTGATCCAGGACGCCGATCTGGTGATCACGGCCGAGGGCGGCATTGATTTTCAAACGCCGCGCGGCAAGATCCCAGCCGAGGTGGCCCGGCGGGCGCAGCGCTACGGTGTGCCGGTGATCGCCCTGGCAGGCACGGTGGGCCACGGTGCCCGGGTGAACTACGAGCACGGCATCGCGGCCTATACCAGCGTGCTGCAAGCGCCGTGCACGCTGGACGAGGCGATTGGCCGCGCACACCAGCTGACTGTTGAGGCGGCCGAGAACGTCATGCGCATGGTGATGGTGGGCCAGCGGGTGCGGACGCGAGCGGCGCAGTCGCGGTCCATGCGAGCAGCTCCGGCGCTCCTGATTTGATGGCGATGGTGTTGGCGATGATGGGCGCTCGTGTGCGTTCGGCGGCGCTACGTCAGCCGCGCGCCGCAGTTGCGGCAGAACCTCTCGCTGCCCTCAATCGGCTGGCCGCAGGCTGGGCAGGTTGGCACTGCTGACGCGGCAGGGGCGAGGCGTTGTGTGGGTGACGGCGGCGCGGCATCAACTTGCGCCTGTGATGCGGCTGCCGCCGCCCGCGCAAATTGCGCCGTCCCCAGCGGGGCTTTGCGGGCCGACAGGCACGCCCCCAGCAGCGCCACCACCGCGCCGACCAGGCCGACGCCGCCAGCGATCAGCGGTGTGTTCACGTCCATCAGGTTGCGCAGGCGCAGTTGCAGTTCGGGCAGCCGGTCGTTCACGGTCACGCCGAGGCCGGGGAAGCCGGCCGCATTCTGCGCCGCCGAGGCAGCGATGATCGCGTTGAGCCGCTCGTTCACCAGTTGCATCAGCCCGGCGATCAGGGCGACGGTGAGAAATGTGAACAGCAGCAGCAACACGCCTTTTAGTAACTGTTGACCGAAGTAGCCGCGCGTGAGCAGCACGGCCAGCGCGGTGAACAGCGTGAGCGCAGGCAGCACGAACAGCGCGATCTGCACCGGCAAGACGAAGCCGGCCCATGCCTGTGCTTGCACGGCCAGGTCGCGAATCTGCGTTTGCAGGCCTTCGCCCAGCTCAAGTTGAGCGAGCAGGCTGCTCCCGCCGTCCTGCCCGCCCAGGGCGCTGGTCAGGGCGGCGATCTTCTGCGGCGCGGACGCGACGCCGTTGGCCAGCATCAACGCCTCGTAGCCCGTGACCTGCGTTGTGATGGGTTGTGCGTCGCGGGCCAGGCTGATCTGCACCTCGGCCCACGGTTGCGCCGGCAGCCACAACAACACACCCACGGCCAGGATGACGGCAAAGCACCCCAGCGCACAGATCAGGTTGTTTAGAAAACGAACCGTGCCCACGAAGTCATTTTAGAGCAGCGATTGCTGTCTCTGATTTTGCACGGCGCAGATGAAAGCATATCGAGCGGAGTCGAGATAGGCGAGTCGAGACTTTGGCTACGGTGCACTTCTCGACTTCATGCCATCGCCAACATTGCTGGCTCACGGCATTCCGCTCGAAATGCTGGGCGATTGCAAGGGATTAAGGCTGCGCGCCCGCACTCGTCACAACGACGAAGTAGCTGCGGGCGGGAAAGCCCTGCTGATCGCGGCTGGCGGTCTGCGCGGCATCCGGCGCATTGAGCACGTTGCACTGTTCGACCGGCACTTGCTCGCTGGCCATGGCCGCGCGCACGTTCACACCCACGGCGTCGGCGTCGCCGCGCGGCGTCACGCGCACCTTCAGGTAATGCTGCCGGCCCGGCTCCCAACTGGTGAACCACGACTCGGCGATTGGGTTGGCGATCGTGTTGAACGTCAGACAAGTGCTGAGGGCCAGTACGTCGCGGCAGGTACCGTCGGGCGTGATCAACCGGGCGTAGTTCTCGGTCTCAAATTTGCACTCTGGCGCAGCCGGCTCGGCCGTGACCAAGTTGTTATCGGCGTCCACCAGTTCCACGCGCGAGGCTTCGGGGAACGACAGCGTGATCGAGCCGCCCTGCGCCGCCGCGCCGCCGATGTTGCTGGCCCACACCGTCACCTCGAACGGCTGGCCGCGCTGCACGCTGCTCGGCACGGCCACGCCGTCTATGCGCGGCTGCGGCAAGTCGCCCACGCCTACGAACGGCGCTTCAATCACGATGGGTGTTGCGGTTGGCAGGGGCGTTGGCGTCGGAACCGGTGTCTGGGTCGCGGTTGGTTCGGGTGTGGCTGTATGTGTGGGTGTCGGAAGTGTCGTTGGTGACGCTTCCGGCGTTTGTGTCTCTGGTGTCACTGGTGTCGGGCGTGTGGTGTCGGTGATGACGGCCGGGACTTCGGCAGATGGGGTGGCTGTCGCTTGGGGCGATTCAATAACGGTGGGTTCAAGGGAGGGCGCTGCTTCAGGCGTGGCAGATTCTGTCGTCACGCTCGCGGATATTGTCTGCGTCGGCAATTGCACGGCCGCGGCGGCTTGTGGTGCAGGCGTGCCCAGCACGTTCACGTTCAGCACGCCGGTGGCGCTGGCCAGCATCACGCTCACGCCGCCGCATACCAGCAATCCCACCAACACGGCCAGCGCCACCACGCCAAAACGCACGCCAGGCGGCACCGCGCGCCAGCCGGTGCGATGAATCGCCTTGCGAAAGTCCTCGACCGAGGCATAGCGTTTGCGGATGTCCACCTCAGTCGCTTTCGCAATCGCTGCCGTCAGCGCCGGGCTGACCACCTTCATGTCGCCGTGCACGCGGTCGGCCCGAGGCAGCACGAACGGCGACAGGCTGGGGTCATAGCCGGTGACGGCGTGCAGCAGCGTCGCGCCCAGCGAATACACGTCGCTATACGGCCCGGTCTGGCTCTTGCCGTGTTGCTCCGGCGGGGCGTAGCCATGCGTGCCGAGTGGCTCGGTATCCGTGGCTTGGCCTTCCTTAAACGTGCGAGCGATGCCGAAGTCAATCAGCTTGACCTTGTTGCCCGCGGCCAGGATCACATTGCCGGGCGTCAGGTCGCGGTAGATGATCGGCGGCGACTGGTTGTGCAGATGGGTCAGCACATCGCACAGTTGGTCGGCGATGTCGAGCACCTCGTCCTCCGGCAGGCCATACGGCTCCATGCTCAGGCGGTGATCGAGCGTCTCGCCGGCGATGTATTCGGTGATGAGCACCGGCTTGTCGTCGTTAAAGAAATAATCCGTGACCTGGACGATGCCGGGGTGGTTCAACTGCGACAGCATCCGCGCCGACGCCTCGAACTGCTGTTTGGCAAATTCGGGATCGGTGGACGTGCCGACACCTTGCTTGAACTCCTTGAGCACCACCTGCCGGCCAAATGTCTTCTCGTCGGTGGCGAGGTAGACCGTGGACTGGCCGCCGTCGGCCAGCCACAGGATGGTGCGATAGCGCTCGTTCAGCAGTTGGCCGGAAGTCAGCATGGACGCCTGTATCTCAAGCTTCAAGCTCGAGCGTGACGGCACAGCGGCCGAACTCGATGTGGTCGCCCGGCCGCACCAGCGTGGCCTGCTGCGGCGTCAGCGTCGCGCCGTTGAGCTTGGTCCAGTTGGTCGAGGCGATGCTGGTGAGCAGACATTGCCGGCCGGCCAACGTGAGCTGCGCATGCCGGCGCGACACGGTCGCCTCGGGGTCGTATGGCGTCAGGTCCACGTCGGGGTGGATGTCGTTGACCGGGTCCTCACGGCCAATCAGCCAGGTGTGCGTCTCGTTGGGCGGAAAGTAGATCACGCCGCGCGGGCTGACGAAGCGGATCGGCGCATCGTTGGCCGGCGCTGCCTCCATCGCCATCACGGCCAGCTTCTCGCCACACTCGCTGCAAAACTTGCTGCCGGGCTGATTCTCGAAGCCGCAGGCTGGGCAATGCCAATCGGGTTCGGGCGCCAGCGCAATGGGCACAGGCGCGGGCAGCCTCGCGCCGCACTGGTTGCAGAAGCGCGCGCCATCGGGTTGTTCGGCGTTGCAGTCAGGGCAGATCACGACGCCCCCAAGCGTTGCGTCTTGCGCCCGCCCATCTGGAAGATCATCTTGGTCATGCCCGCTTCGATCTCGGCGTCGGGCGGCAGCGGCGTGCGCGCCTTCATCTGCAAGGGCGCGCGATTCAGGCGCGTGCCGTTGGCTGTGCCGTCATCAATGATGAAGAACTGCTGCGTCGTCGGATCGCGCGTGATCTGGAAGTGCTTGTTCGAGACATACGGGTCGCTCATCAGCACCACCTCGCACTGCGATGGGTCGCGGCCCACCCACACGCTGTCGCCGCCCACCGGCAACGACGTGCCGGTCATGGGTCCGGCCACGACTTTAAGCTCGGCCACCGGCTGCTTGCTCAGACCCAGGCGCTGTGTGACCATGCGAATGCCGCCTTGCATGCCCTTGGCCATGTTGGCCCGCAGCACGGCGAACTGGTCGGTGTAGCGCCGGTTGAGCACGATCAAGCCGGCAATCAGGCCGAGCGTCGCCAGGCCCAGCCCGCACAGCCCGGCCGCCAAGCCGGGGTTCTGGCGCAGCCACTGGTCAAGCGATGGCGCTTCCGTCGGCACGAACGGCACGGCCGGCACCGATGCGACTTGCAATTCGGCCTTCACCGCCGGGCTGGTGACGCGCTCACCGAGATACGAATCCACCACCTCGGCCGAGAAGGCATAGGGCACCGTCTTGGTGATGACGGTGCGGTCTTCCTTGGGCGGCTGCCACGTTGTCTGGTAGGGCGGCGCGTCCACCCGTTGCACGGCCGTGCCGTTGACAAAGAACTCGACGCTGACCGGGCGCTCCTTGTTGTCGGGAAAGCTGACCTGCGCCGCCAGCGTCACCGGCTCGGCCGGCTCGGCTTTGGCTTGGGTGATCTGACTGCCATCGGCCGGCGACGTCAGCCGCACCGTTGGCGGCTTCAGGTTCGAGGCAAATCGCACATCGGCCGTGTCGCTGCCCTCGGCCGTCTTCACCCCCAGCCGGGCGGTGAACTCACCGGCTGGCTTCACGCTGCGGAAGGTGATGGCGTATTGGCCGCGCTGCGAATCCATCTTGCCAAACAGATCGCGCACCTGCTGCTCGGCCGTGGCCTGATCGACGCTGCCATCGAACAGCGCATACACGCCGCCGGTTTGGGCCGCCAGCGCGTTCATGTTGGTGAACTCGCGTGTGCTGCGCTGGTTGACTTGGATGGGGAAGATCGAGACGCCAGCCTCGTTGGCCCGGCGCAGGATGTCGCCGCGGATGCCCTCGTCGCTGAACTTGTCGTCGGCCCCATCCGAGAGCAATAGGATCACCTTGCGGCGCTGGTTGAGCGCGTCCTGGGTCGCGGCGTCGGGGTTGTTGGTCAACAGGTTAAGCGCGCGGTTGAGGCCGTCGAACAGAGCTGACGTGCGCTCGACCGGCACGGTCGCGATCTGGCCAATCTGGCTGGTGACCGCGCCCAGATCATTCGTCGGTGGCATATTGATCGCCAGCTTGTCCGCGCCCGTGCCGGTTGCCACCAGCAATCCGGCGTAGTCTTTGCCGCCGCCGTTTGCGCCGAGCACATCCGTAAATTGCTTGACCAGCGCTGCGACATTCTCGACGTTGCGTTGCCCATAGTCGCGCGTGTTGTCCAGCCCGCCTAAGTCCGCAACGATCATCGCGGCGATACCGGCGTTCTCGGTCGTCACGCTGCTGATGGGGATGGCGCTGTTGTCGGTCACGTCGGTCAGCGCGAAGTCGCTCGTGGTCAGGCCGCTCACGGCGCTGCCATCGGGGCCGGTGACCGCTGCGCGCAAGGCGTAGTCCGGCGCACTGGCGCTGGTCACTCCGGTGACGGCCAACGACGGCCCGCCTGTCTGCGCCGATGACCCCTGCGGGGCCGCGCCAATCGCCAGGCCGAGTAGCGCCGCCGCACTGATCGCACGTCGCACGTTGCTCATCTGTTCAATCCTCCTGTCCTCATCTAAACCACCCTGCCAATCACCACGCTGATGTTGTCCTCGCCGCCGTTGGCGTTGGCCAGGTCCACCAGGCGGTCGCACGCCACTTGCGCATTCGGCGCGCGCGCCAGCACCTCGCTGATGGCGTCGTCGCGCACCATCTCCCACAAGCCATCCGAGCACAGCAGCAGCCAGTCGCCGCGCAACAGCAACACCGGCGCATGTTCGTCGCTGAAGCCCATGCGCGGCTCGCCCAGCGAGCGCACCACGATATTGCGCTGAGGATGGCGATAGCGTTCGTCGTCTTGCAGCACGCCGGCGTCCACGAGCGCCTGCACCAGCGAGTGATCTTTCGTCAGCCGCGAGAGCGCACCGGCGCGCCACAGATAGATGCGGCTGTCGCCAACGTTGGCGATGTTGGCCACGCCCTCGATCACCACGGCGCACGCCAGCGTGGTGCCTATGTCGTGCCCGCGCTTGCCTGCTTCGGCCATCACGTCCGCGTTGATCTTGCTCACAGTCGCTTGAAGCCACTCCCCGGCCGATGATGGCTCAGGGTTGTCATTCGTGAACGACTGCGCCTCCGCCATCAGCCGCTGAATCGCCAGCGCACTGGCCACCTCGCCGGCTTGTATGCCGCCCATGCCATCGGCCACGGCCAACAGCGCGGGTCTGCGCGGCGCGTCCAGTTCGAGCGCGCACAGGTTGTCCTCATTCATGTCGCGCACGCGGCCGCGGCTGGTCGCTTGACCCAGTTCAAACTGGGTAGCGGCGGATGTGGTTTCAGCCGAGGCCGGCCTGCCCGCGAGTTCCTGATGCAAGGTCTCGGCCGTCACACGCGCCCCTGGCCGGGCCGCCGCTTGCAGCGCCAGGCGCACATACGACGACGCTTCGAGCAGCTTGTAGCGCGCCATCGCCCCGGCAAAGGCACGCACGTCGGCGAACGGATCGCCACCGGTTAGCGCATCGTCCCGCCGCCAGCGTGCCTCGCCATCCACCACCTCGATGCGGCCAAACGTCGTCGGCACATCGCGCAGGCCGAGCGTCGCGCCGCTGCGGTGCAGGTCGGCCAAATCGCCGACCAATTGCTGCGCCCACGTTTCCCACTGCGCCCTGGGCGCATCGTGCAGCGCGTCGGCCGCGTGCGCGCCATTGGCCGAGCCGTTTGGGCCGGGCTTGCGATTCATGTAGGCCAGCCGGTTGGCCAACGCGCGCTGTGGGCCAAAGGCCACGGCGACGAGCGGCCCGTGTGCATTGCGCTTGAGCGACGTTTCGATGATCTCTTTCACCGCGCCTTCCGGCCCGCGCGAGTGCATCGTCAGCGCCAGGTCATACTCATCCAACTTCTCGCAAGCTGCGGGCGAGCACAGCAGCACGCCATCGCCCGGCTCGATTGGCCGCGCGGCAGCGGAGTCGGGCCGGAGCAGGTCAATTCGCCCGCTGGCGTGGACGTGATAGGCGCGGCCATCGCCCCGCCCGGCCAGATACAACCGGCCCTGCGCGATGACTGCGAGGAGCACCGACACATCGCCCTCGATCTCAGCCTCGGCCGTGGCCGAGGCTGTCCGCGCCGCCAGCGCCCGATCCACATCGGGCGGAATGAGCCAAAAGCCTGCGCCGATCTGGTCTACGCTGTGCTGGCAATCGGCAGTCGCGGCGTGATCGCCAAACGCCGCCGCCAAGAGCAGCCCGCGAGGCGAGTCGAGTTGAACGCGCAGGTGGGCATCCGTTATGACCGGAATGAGGTATGCGCCGCCGCCCAGCCCACCAGTCACCTGGCTGCTGCCAAAAACGCCGGGGTCTTGAGTCTGTGACGATTGCCAGCGCGCGCGGAGGTCTTCCAGTGCCCGCTTCACCACGGCCTAGAGTGTAGCAGCGCGCCCGAGGAACGCTCCCAACAGGAACGCCGGCCCGACGTGCTCGATCTCGCGCGCGGCCAGGGCGCAGGCGTTCTGCGCCGCCGTGACCGGGTCTTCGCCCCGCGCCAGGCCGGCCAGCGCCGCCCCGCAGAAGGTATCGCCCGCGCCGGTCGGGTCGAGCTCAGCAGCCAGGTCGGCCGGCAATGGCGTAGCCCGGTCGCCCTGGATGACGATCACGCCGTGCTTGTCGAAGGTGATGAACAGCAACGCGTCGTCGCGGGTGCGGGTGTTCACGCGCCCGGCCACGCGCAGGCTGCCCCACAACCCGGTGGCCTCGTTCTCGTTCATGAAGAACAGGTCGGCCTGCTCAAAGATGGCGCGCACCGTCGCCGGCTCGTTCTGCACGATGCGGTAATACGTCCCGGCCGATATGCGTTGTGCGCCTCGGTCGCGGCAAGCATGCAGGAAGTCGAGCATCTTGTGTGCGCTGCTCAGGGCGGCGATGTGCACAAAGGCGTAGCGCGACAAATCGGCTGGCAGCGCATCGGGCGTGAGTTGCGACTCGGCGCCCCACGAGGCGCCTATGAGCGTGGCCCGGCCCTCGCCGTGATGCGCGATCTCCAAATGGGGCAGGTCTTCGGTTGCGACTTCGGGGCCGATCCAAGTCAGGCGTTGGCCAACCGGTTGCAAGGCTACGGGCATGTGACTTGGACGTGGGCCGAGCAACGTCACCTGCGCGCCGGCGTAGCGGGCGGCCAGTGCTGTGTAGAGGCCTGCGCCGCCGATGGTGTGATAGGTTTGTCCGCCGATGTGCAGCGTGTCCAACGATGCGGTGCCGATGACGAGGATGTCGTGGCCGTGTGTCGAAGTCAAGAGGCGATGACTATACTGCGCGCGTCGCTGCGATGAATCCAGAGAAGGTCGCCATCCGCAAACATGTTCGCGCCCTGCGCGATGCCGCGCTGGCGGAACAGCACGCCGCATGGACGGCGCTCATTTGCACAAAAGCGCTGGCGCTGCCCGCCTATCAAGCGGCCTACACGATTCACATCTTCCTGTCGTTCCAAAGCGAGGTGGACACGCGCGCCATCATCGAGCATGCACTGGCGCACGGCAAGCGCGTGGTTGTGCCGGTGTTCGTGAAGGACAGCGACGAGACGCCGTGCACCCAGATCACCTCGCTGGACAACGACGCGTTTCACTTTGGCAAGTGGAACATGCGCACGCCGAAGGTGTTACGGCCTGTGCCGCTCGACGAAATAGACTTGGTCTTCGCGCCGATGGTCGCGTTTGCCACCCCACCCCTTCTCCCCTCCCCTAAAGGGGAGGGGTTGGGGATGGGGTGGCCCAGAATCGGCTATGGTGCCGGCTACTACGACCGTTTCCTCGCTCGCCTACGGCCCGGCGTGCCGAAGATCGGCCTGGCCTTTGGCATGCAGCGCGTCGCGTCAATTCCGGTCGAGCCGCATGACGTGGTGTTGGATGATATGCTCACCGAGCAAAGCTAAACCCCGTCACTTCTCGCAGCGACGAGTTCTCAACTCACGTCACGTATTTGGCAGAATATCTCTCGCAAAGAGCGCTAATGGCGCTAAGTTACTTTGCGAACTTGGCGGCCTTCGCGAAAGGTTCTGCGTAACGTGAGTTCTTAACATACGGCTTAACATTCCGGAAAGGTATATTTATGCAGCGGTTGTGATATGGGGACGAATCATCGAGAGCAAGAGATTGAATGGCAGTTTGACACGAGCGACCTGGCAGGCGCAGAGCAGTGGCTGCGCGAGCGCGCGACGCGGGCAGATGTGCAGTTGCATTTTGGTGTATCTGAAGCGCAACGTGACACCTATTTCGATTCATCCGATTGGCGGTTCTATCGCGCTGGCTACGCTTTGCGGGTGCGCAGCGCAGGCAAGCGGTTGGAAGCGACGCTCAAATCCTTCGGCACTGAAGACGAGGGGCTGCGGCATCGGCATGAGATCAATGAATTGATTGACGCCAGCCCGCAATCCAAAGACGTGGCGCGCGTCATCGAACGCGCCCCGGATGAAGTGGGCGCGCGCGTCCGTGCTGTGCTGGGCAAGCACCATTTGCGCAAACTGTTCGATGTGAACACGGCGCGCAGCCGCGTGGTCGTGCGCTCGGAGGGCGCACCGTTGGCTGAAATCGCGTTGGATGACGTGACGATTGCGGCGCGCAGCCGCCGCACACCGGTGCGCATCCGGCGCGTGGAGGTTGAACTCCGGCCGATGCCTTCACGCGTAGCCGAGGAGCGACTCAACGCGTTGCTCGATGACTTTCGCGAATCGTGCGACTTGCGACCGGCGACGCTGTCCAAGTTCCAAGCCGGGTTGAGCGCGCAGAACTGGCAACCCGGGTTTGTGGTCGAACTGGGTCAGCCGGATGCGGCCGAGCACCTGGGCGACAAGCCAACTATTGGCGAACTGGCGTTCGCGGTCATGCGCGAGCACTTCGCGCAGTTCTTGCTGCGCGAACCGGGGTCGCGCCTGGGTGAAGAACCCGAAGACGTGCATCGCATGCGCGTGGCCACCCGGCGCCTGCGCGCGGCCATGAGCCTGTTTCGCGACTACCTGCCGGATGGCGCAGATCGCTTGCGCATCGAGCTGGGCTGGGTGGCGCAGGCGTTGGGCGGCGTGCGCGACCTGGATGTGCAGCTCGAACGCGTGCGCGACTGGCGCGCGGGCGAAGACGAGATTGACGCCGACACGCTCGACAGCCTGGAGGCCTTGCTGGGTACGCAGCGTGAACCCGCGCGGGTGCGGCTGTTGCATGCGCTGGATTCGGCGCGCTACGAGCACTTCGTCAGCGACTACACGGCCATGCTGCGCAGCGGGCCAAGCGCAGACGCCAATGTGTCCAAACGCGCGCATCAGGAGATGCCCGGCCTGATCCTGCGGCGTCATGCCAAGGTGCGCGCATATGGCGATGCGATTGACGCCGATTCGCCCGCGCAGGAGTTGCACGAGTTGCGCATCCAGTGCAAGCGCCTGCGCTACGCGTTGGAGTTTGCAGCGACGCTGTATCCGAAAGCCATTCGCGATTTTGTGCCACGCCTAGTCGAGCTACAGGATTTGTTGGGTGCGCACCAAGACGCCTACGTGGCCATTGCCCAATTGCGCGACCTGAGTCTGTTGCATCAGCGCGAGTTGCCGACGCAGACGATTTTCGCGCTGGGCGAAATCTCGCAGCGCTATGCCCACCAGGCCGACGAGTTGCGCGAACAGTTCCCCAAGCTGTATCGCCGCATCAAGGGCAAAGCCTGGCAGCAAGTGCAGCGTGCCATGGATGAAACATGAAGACGCTCTACCTGATCCGCCACGCCAAATCGAGTTGGGATGAAGAAGGTTTGGCAGATAAGGATCGCCCATTAAACGACCGTGGCAAGCGCGATGCGCTGAAGATGAGCGAACATCTGGCCGAGCGCGGCGTGAAGCCAGACCTCCTCATCAGCAGCCCGGCTGTGCGCGCCTTGCGCACGGCCGAAGCCTTTGCCGAGACGCTGGACTTCGAGCGGGCCGGCATCATGGTCGCAGAGCGCCTGTATGCGGCTGAACCAGAAACATTATTTGAAGTCATCGCCGCTGTGGACGATGTGCACACAGCCGTCATGTTGTTTGGCCATCATCCTGAGATTTCGGCAGTGGTTCAGCACTGGTTGCCCGACGTGGATCACATGCCGACGTGTGGCGTCGCGGCGTTCACATTCAAAGCCAAACGCTGGGCCGATGTGCCAAAAGCCAAGGCCGATACCGCGTCGCTGGAAACGCCAAAGAAAATCCGCTAACGGCTGGCCGGTCGCCGGGCCATGTAGGCGCACAGCGCAATGGGCCCAGTCAGCAGAATCGCGATCAGCCACGGCGTTTGGTTGGTCATGCTGCGACGCCGCATGTCGGCCTGAACCAGCGGCAACGCGACGATGTGGTTAAGCCCGATGTCGAGCCACATGAACGACCAGCCCAGGTTCTGGCGCATCGTTTCGATCAACCCAGCAAACGAACCCCGCGGCAACAGCACGACCGATGCGGCAATCAGGATCGCGATCAGCGCCCACCACAGCCAACGCTGTTCAAGCATCGCTGGTGTCTTGCGGGTGATGAGGTCGTTGACCGGCCGACGGGCCATATAGATGCTGAGCGGCAAGATACCGACGATGAAATACGGGATGACGTAGACCGGCCACAGCATGCGCTTGCGCAGCGCATCGTCAATCAAGAGTGCGGCCATCGGCATAAGCAGCAGCCCGAAGTAAGTGAAGCCCCAGATGAACCACGGGTCGCGCAGCAACGCCGATGGATCTTGTGGCGGCAGGCCGGGCCAGGGCAGGTTCAGCCCGACGACGAGCGCGACGCATGCGACGAAGCACAACCAATACAGCCAAGCAATGGGCGAACGTTGCATGGGGTGCGTTCTATTTTGAAACGTGAATCCCTGTGCCCGGCTGCACTTCGCCCACGACCCACGCGCCGTCACCGCTGGCGTGTAACTCGGCGACAAGTGCAGCAGCCTTGCTCGCTTCGATGGGGATGAGCAGGCCGCCGCTGGTCTCGGGGTCGAAGATCAGCATGCGCTGCCACGCTTCGAGTGACGCGTCGAAGGTCACGCCATCTCTGTAGGTCGCCTCGTTAGTGGATGCGCCGCCGGGAAAGATCCACTCCTGGCCGTAGCGCAGCGCGCCCGGCAGAAACGGCAGCGCGCCAAAGCTGAAGCGGAACTGCACGCCCGCACCCTGGGCCATCTCGGCACTGTGGCCGAGCAGGCCGAAGCCGGTGATGTCCGTCCCGCCGCGCGCGCCGAACTTGCGCGCCGCCCTGGCCGCGTTGCGATTGAGGCGCGACATATTGGCAATGGCGGCGGACACATCTGCCGGGTCGGCCTTGTCCTGCTTAACAGCTGTGGTCACAACGCCCGCGCCGAGCGGCTTGGTCAGCACCAGCACATCGCCCGGCTGCGCGCCGCCTTTGGCCATCACCTGCGACGGATGAATCAGACCGGTGACGCACAGGCCATACTTCGGCTCTTTGTCTTTGATGGTGTGGCCGCCGGCGATGACCGCGCCGGCCTCGGCCACTTTGTCGGCACCGCCGCGGAAGATGTCGCTGACAACCTCGGGCGGCAGGTCTTCGGGGATGGCGGCGATGTTAAGCGCGAAGATGACTTCGCCACCCATCGCATAGATGTCGCTGAGGGCGTTGGCCGCGGCAATCGCGCCGTAGGCATAGGCGTCGTCCACGACAGGCGTGAAGAAATCAACGGTCTGCACAATGGCCTGATCGTCTGAGATGCGATAGACAGCGGCATCGTCTGGCGCGCCCAACCCAATCATCAGGTTGGGGAAGTCGGCTTGACTGAAGCGATTTTGCAAGGGCCGCAACACGGCGGCCAGAGTCTCTGGACTCAGCTTGCCCGCTCAGCCAGCGCAGCTTGCCAATGATGTGAGCTTAATCATTTTGCCCGTGGTCATTGCGCGCAATCTTACCGCCCGCCCTCATAGGCGTCCCTGGGAATAAACAGCCTGTGCCCAACGGGTAAAGCGAACGTGACGCCGTCGCTGGCCCAACTCACCGTCGCCGACTTGAGCAAACTTTCACTGTCGAGGTAGCTTGCGGGCGTGAAGTCAATGAAGTGGCCGTAGCCCGGCTGACCGCAATTGCGCCCGGCGTACAGGTAATAGCGTTGGCGCGTGTTGGCGAAGAGCACGCCACGCCAATCGGTGTCGCCTTCAACCACAGAAAGACAATACGCACTATCCGGCCGCTGCCACGTTTGCACCACGCGGTCGGCCGGCCGGGTCATCTGGTGAAGCAGAACGGCTGTCGAACAGGCCGTGAGGATGACGAGCAAGGCGAAGAAAGCGAAGGCAGTGCGAGCGCGCGTCGGCATGTAATGAATACGTGATACTTGGCGGATAAGTTGCATATTGCTATGACGATGACGACATTGACCCTCACCACTTGTCAGGCGGCCATTGCTGAGCCGGCCGTTGCGGCCATTGCGCGCCATTTAGGCGACAGGCTTGGCCTTAACTTGCACTTCGTTAACGATATCGCCTGGCAGGAGCGCGAACGGCGCTTCGACGCCGGGCAAATAGATATCGCCTGGATTTGCGGCGCGCCGTATGTGCAGAAGATGGCGAATGGCGACGCCATCGAACTGCTGGCCGCGCCTGCCTATGCCGCGCCGCGCTACATGAACCGGCCGGTCTATTTCAGCGACGTGATGGTGCGGCGCGACAGCGCGTATCAAACGTTCATGGACTTGCGCGGCGCGCGCTGGGCCTACAACAACCTCGGCTCACATTCCGGCTACCAGGTGGTGCGCTATGCGCTGGCGCACAAAGGCTTGAATGGCGACTTCTTCGGCAGCGTGATGTGCTCCGGCGCGCACCAGCGCTCGATGGAGCTGATCGCGAGCGGCGAAATTGACGCCAGCGCGATTGACACGACGGTGTTCGACGCCGTGCGCGAGATCAACCCTGAGCTGTGCGAGCAACTGCGGGTCATCGAGGTGCTCGGCCCCAGCGCGCAACCGCCGTGGGTGATCGGCACGCATGTGCCAGACGCGGTTCGCGCAGGCTTGCGCCAAGCGTTGACGCACATGCACGAAGACGACGAAGGATGCGCTCTCCTGCGGCAGCATGGCTTCACTCGGTTTGCGGCAGTAGTTGATGCGGACTATGACGACATTCGTGAGATGTTGAGGTTGGCAGATCAAACTGAAATAGTTCTTTAATTTGTTAACAAAGGAGATGACTTGTGGCGAAACTTGGAGATGAATATCAGAACATTGTTGGTCAGGTTGTGAAGGTGCTTGACCCTCGATCCACTGTAGTGGTTGGAGATTGGATCGATGGCCCTGATGGAAGAAGGGACATGGATGTGTCTATCAAAGGCACAGTGAATCAAATTCCTCACTTGGCTCTAATTGAATGTAAAGATTGGAGAAAGCCTGTAGGCATAAGCGCCATAGATGCACTTGACTCAAAACGACATGACCTGAAGGCAGATGTAGCAATGATCTATAGTAATTCTGGCTTTACGAGAGATGCGTTACGCAAAGCACAGCGCGTGGGCATCCAAGCATTTTCTGCACTTGTAAGTGATGACAAAAGGATCAGGGTAGTAATAGGCCGCCAATGGGTTGCCAAAGCTCTATCAGTTGACACATGGAGTCTTCACTATTTCTTTCCCATTGAAGGCAAATTTGACATACCCCCTAGTCTAAAACCGAATGATGTACTGTATAGAGAAATGCCTCTTGTGAACTGGTTACATGGCATTTCGGCAGAGCTATTAAGAGATCATCAGGATCAAAAACTGATCAAAGCAGTTTACGCATTTTGTGAACCAACTGTCTTTACACTTGCAGGGCGATCAGTGACGCTCAAGGGAATCGGCATATTGATGCATTGCAGCAGTAAATGGCTGGCACAGACCGTTCAAGTTGATACGTCACTAGGACATTATGATCATCTGCGTGGGTGCGTGATTGTTCCGCCAAGTCAAGACTACGTTTTGGGTCCGGTTGACTCTGAAAAGTGGGAGGAAGTTCATGAGGGATGGAATGATGAACTTGAACCCAACACTTTTGATCTGAGGCTTGTGCTATTCAACCCAATTGCGAAGATCCCGGATAAAGGCATCCCTGACATTTCTGCATTGATATGTGAGCAAGAAGTCAAGGTTTTGTAAAGCAATCTAAAGTTATGGCCCTCAACGCGACGATCTACAACTTCGACATTAGTCTCAACGATGCTGACCGAGGCGTATATGAGTCGCTGGCCTTGCGCGTCGCCAAGCAGCCCAGCGAGACCGACGACTATATGCTCACCCGCGTCCTGGCGTATTGCCTGGAATATCGCGACGGCATCGAGTTCACCAAGGGCCTGGCCGATGGAGATGAGCCGGCCGTGTGGGCGCACGACTACACCGGCGCGCTGACGTTGTGGGTGGAGGTGGGCATGCCCGACGCCGACAAGCTGCACCGGGCCAGCAAGGCCGCACCGCGTGTGGCCATCTACACCCACCGCGACCCGGTGATGTTGCTGCGCAATCTGGCCGGCCAGACGATCTACCGGGCCGAGGACATCCCGCTGTTCACGTTCGAGCGCGGCTTCCTGCAACAACTTGCTGCCCAGCTCGACCGGCGCATGCGCTTCGACCTGACCGTGACCGAGCGCCAGCTTTATCTCAACCTGAACGACGACTCAATCGAGGGTGCGCTCCATCAACACAGCCTGATTTAGCGTCTGCTTATCCCCAGCAACCTCCTGCATCGAACAAACGATGGTGACGGCGTGACGCGCCGAGCGTAAAACGCAAAACTGCTTGCGTCGTGCGTCGTGCGTCGTGCGTCGTGCGTCGTGCGTCGTGCGTCGTGCGT
>Ga0224722_1000435_pt1 | contig 24221 bp, 28 predicted proteins | sample Balambano_FR1_Me_FD_161646 | JGI IMG/M metagenome (GOLD analysis project Ga0224722, IMG submission 161646) | Freshwater sediment microbial communities from Lake Towuti, South Sulawesi, Indonesia - Balambano_FR1_MetaG | ecosystem: Environmental > Aquatic > Freshwater > Lake > Sediment | place... | reverse complement strand
CAGGGATGCGGCTTCGAGTTTGAATTCGGCAGTAAATGAGCGACGTAATCTTGTCATTGAACACCTCAGGTCATGGCGGCGACTGTACCACCTAAAATGGTGTCCGGGATGATTAGACCACTACAAATCGATTGCTCAGCTCACTATCGCCTCCAAGATAGGCTGCTAACGACATCCATTACAAAAGCGACCAGAGTTAGTTCATCACTATCTCAAAGTTAGTTCATTCCTTTAACTATCAATATGTTGCGGAGTCACACCAAACATTTTTCAAACCTATATTCCTTGCTTGAACACCTATCGGATATGCCTGCTTGACCGTGATGACTTCTTGTCGAACGGCGAGATTGCTCACCCGAAAAGGGCGTGAGCTTCATGACCTTATGAAGGGGATGTTTTTTCTTACTTCTCAGATTAAAGGGAGGCTCTACTGCTTCGCTCATCACGACTTAAGCGGTCAACTAAACCCCCAAGGGTATCCAGCAATAGGGTGCGGTCAGCTTCGTTCAGTCGAGATAATTGCTGACTCAAAAGGACGGCTTGTTCAGCGGGGCGGTTACTGGTCTCACGCAACAAATCTGTCAGCTCACAGCCGAATAACTCGGCAAGCTCCGCTAGTCGAACAATAGTCGGAACAACGAGTCCACGTTCCATTCGTGAGATAGCCGCCATCCCAATGTCTAGATGTTCAGCCACCTGTTCTTGGGTCAGTCCGGCAAGTTGCCGCTGACGAGCAATCGCCTTGCCTACACGCTTGGCTAACAGTTCGAAGTTGATATTGGTCATAAGTCCTCCACTGGACCTATATGGTCTAGCTTGGACCCATTGACATGAAGAACCTACAAAGGCGAACATAAACCCAAAAGGTCCACAAAAGACCTTTTGAGATGAGTGCTTGCATACCCTAATTTTGTCACCCCCTCTCGCCCCTCCTTTGCTTGTGCTGACCCGATGCATGCAAGGAACCCTTTTATCCCAAGGAGAACTTATGAAACGTTATTTACTTGTCTCATTGTTGCTGGCAAATGGCAGCGCCATGGCATTTGGAGAGCCTGGTCGCTGGAGCGAAGACTGGGGGCAGGGCCAAACCGAGTATACCGCTGTGGTTGATGAGCAAAACTCGCTCTACATCAGTTGTAGCGAAGGCACAAAGGTCTTCATGATGGCGACCGTAGATGGTGTTGAATATGGCGAGTCTGCTGGCGCCAAAGGCGGCTTTACGTTGATGGTTTCTGGCAACGACTTCTTCCGCCCTTACGATATAAGTACTCAGTCACTCGCCAGTGACTTTTACTTTATGTGGAACAGATTGCGGGATGCTGACACCATCATTATCAAGACGGAAGATGGGAAACGGCTGATATTGCCCACCGAGGATGCCGATAAGGTACTTCCCAAAGCTGATTCGCCCAAATTCACCTGTCTGAAGAAAGTTGAGCGTGACCTGCAAGCCGCAGCTCAGGCCAAGAAGCCCAAAGCACCCCCTGCGCCAGTGCTGGTGACCACACCACTTTCCTCCTCTACCTTTGACGTGAGCTGGAACTGGGATGAATTTATGCCCAATGTGCCAATGAAAGTCCTGCAGGTCGTATCACGCAGTGACAACATCACTATTCACAAGGCGGTGGTTAACCGGGGTCAGTGCACCAGTACCCCACATGGTCGTTTACCATTCGCCCTTAAATTTGGTGGCGCGGCCAAATTTATCATTCCCGAAAACTGCAACATTCTGGAGCTGAGCCTGTTCACGGACCAAGGGCAGGCATCCTATCAATTCAACACCCATTAATCGGGTATTTTCCCCCATCAGCCGGAGCTTCATGCTCCGGCTTTTTTATTCCCATGGAGATTGCTTATGTTACCTATAGTGCCCCCCAAAGATGAACCATTCGACCATCCCGGCTTCTGGCGCAAACTCTGGATGTTTGCCAAGCGAGCAGGGCGTCCCTTTATCGAAGTCTGTCTGCTGCTTTACTACGCCAGTCAGAAAGACAACCTGCCACGTTGGGCCAAGTTCGTTATCTATGGTGCCTTGGCGTACTTCGTATCACCCATTGATGCCATCCCAGATGTGTTACCGATGGGGCTCGCCGATGACATTGCGGTACTAAGTGCCGCGCTCGCCAGCATTACTGCCTTTATTGATGACCAAATCCGTGCCCGCGTTGTGAGAAAAATGCACGACCTGTTCGGCAACGATTAACCTGTTCAAGGAGTTCCTCAATGACCATTCCCTTTTTTCGGGGCGGCTTTGCCCTGCCCGTTGCCCAAGCGCTGCTCGCGTTACTCAATCAGGAGGTCGCTCATAACGACCTCAACCTCGAGCGCCTGACCCAGCTCACCTTCAACTTTCGCAGCTCCACCTACAGCCCCGAGCAAGGAGGGGCTCACCCCGTTGAGATACGCCTGATACGTGGTCTTGATGGCTGGCTGTTCGATTACGTCACCGACTTCAGTTATCAGGGACTGGGCCAGGATGCCGAGCTTTGCAAAGAACTCGATTTCAACTTCCTGGATGACGAGCACTATTTACAAGGGTGGGGGCCAATCCAGCGCTCAGAGGCCCATGAGTTATTTACCCTGTGGCAGACCAACTTTGTTGCCTACTGCCGGATGGCGTACTTCACCGTTGAGGTCAGCGGGGATTAGGAGGTGTGTGATGACTGACGAACTGCCGCTCTCCCTCACCTCGCGCAAGTGGCTGGGACTGGTTACGGCCAAGGCCAAACTGCAGCCGACTCGCCAGGGTGAGCGCTGGTTGCTGCACCTGACTCCTGATTGCCCACATGCCCGCACCGTCACGCTGCATCTGCGCTGGTCTGGCGTGCAGTGGCAACTGCTCTCCCTCACCAATGCCGAGGACTGGCGCACCATGAGCCAGCCCGTGGATGAAATCTGCGTGGACCCCACACGTCGCTGTTTCTGGCGCTGTCAGGCTGTCCCCGTCCCGCTCTCTGACCAACCCCGTGTGCTGGGAAGCTTTCTGAGCGACCTGCAGCAAACCTGTATCCATCATGGCTATCGTGTGGAGAGTGACCCTTTACCCCAAGAGGAGGCACACGATGCCCAAACAACCGATAGCCCTTGAGCTGGAAGCGATTAATCGGGATGGCGAGACGCAGGTGGTACGTGACAGTGGCCTGACCGTACAGGGCTACAGTGTCTACCTGCGAGCGGTAGAGGCCAGTGACCTTGCCATCTGGGTAAGCAGACTACAACACCATAGGACCGGCCTACCAACTAGCGGAACGGCTGAGTGTGGCGCCCCATGCCGGTCCCCGAATCGCTGGTGCCTGTGAAGAGTGAATCCGCCGCCACGACCAGCTGAACATCCCTCAAAGTGAACCGACAACCTCTCTGCATTTAGCCCCGGTATGCCTCGCGCTGCCGGGGTTTTCTTTTTCAGGAGACCACCATGCGTTACCACAAACTCAAAGCCGGGGAATGCCCCGGCACCTATGTCATCACTGAACCGGTGACCGAGCAAGACCTGCTGCGTATCGCCAACCAGATTGCCCGTAAACGCCTGGCCAAAGGTTCTGCCATAACCAGCACCACAGACGCCGCCGACCGCCTGCAGACCTTGCTGCAAGACAGAGAGCACGAGGTGTTCGGCGCACTGTTCCTTGACTCTCAGCACCGCGTACTAGCGTTTGAGGAGCTGTTTCGTGGCACCCTTGACAGTGCCAGCATCTACCCACGGGAAGTGGTCAAAAGGGCCTTGTTACTCAATTCCGGGGCCATCATTGCGGTCCACAATCACCCCAGTGGTGACCCAGAACCCAGTCACTCTGACCGGGTCTTTACCCAGGCCCTCAAAGAGGCCTTGGCGCTGGTCGATGTGCGATTGCTCGACCATCTGGTGGTTGGTGCCGAAGGCGTGGCCTCGCTGGCTGAGCGAGGTCAGCTATGACTCTAACCCCAGGTAAGTCACACCTCACAGCACTCGACATCCTCCTCGAGCTGCGCTGCTGGCTTGTAGATAACGTCGAGATGCAGGCAGCGCCCGCTATCGTGGCTCACCTGCCCAACGGTTACCAACTTACCCAAACCGACTGCATAGAGGCCATTGATGCACTACTGCATCAGCTGCGCCATTAGCCGCGCCAAGAAGGGACAAACACCATGCGATTACCCAATCCCTATACCTTAGAGGAGACTCTCGAGAGGCTGCGCCATGGCCTGGCTACCGCCTGCAACAAGGATGCGCAGGTGTTGCTGGAAAAGGCCGTCAACAAGGCGCGTGATGACGAGGGTTATGCCAGGCAGTTTGAAGAGACCTTGCTGCAGGGCTCCACCATCGAAATACGTGAGTGTCTCAGCTGCTTTGGCGACTACTTCGAGCACTCCCGAGACGTACCGCCCTATTACCCGTACCACGATGCCGTCAACGGCATTGATTGTGCACTCTACGCCATCCTGTTCGATGCGGCTCTCCCCAGCACACTCCGGGCTCACCAATAACGAACCGTCGATCGCCCAATAACATGCGTGCCGACCAAGCTTCCATCCGATAACCCGGATCATCAAACCAGGATCATCAGGTCCAACACCATGATCCGGATATTCCGATCCCCCCAACAAGGCCACCTCACTACAGGTGGTCTTTTGCATTTCAAGGAGCTACTCCCATGTCTGCCTTCATGATCGATCGCAAGGACTACCTTGCCTTTGCCGTACAGTTACACCGCTTTTGCAATGCTCCGATGCCACCGCACTACACCCTTGAGTTGCTACGCACCCTCTGGTGGAACTCACCAATGGAGGTCACCAGTACCTGGACGTGGCGGGTAGACCGGCTGGTACGGTTGATGATGCTCGCCAACCGGCGGGCAGTCTGGCATCGCTATCAGTTAGGACGCCAGCAAGAGCAGAAGGAACCACGCAAGCACTGCTCGACCAAGCTGGGACAGATTAAACCTGCCCACCGTTACCACCAGGCACCACTCACCGATGCAGAACTGGTAGCCCTCTACAAATTTACCTGCTGCGCCCTGTACCAATCGAGCGAATGGACCGGGAGCCCTGAGCAGGCACCTCGGCTTGTGAAGGTACTACAGCAGTTGCAACAGGCTCTCGCACAAGACGTGCTGACCCGGTTGTCACTGTGGGAGCAAGCCCCTTGGGGAGAGATGTGATGAACCTTTCCATCACCCTGACGGTGACAAGCTCACCACCGAGCTCAACGGCCCATATAGCCCAGCGTATCGCCGATGACATGGCACAACTACATCAGCGTCTAGGTGATGGGGTCAGCGATGAACTGGGCATCAGCATCAGTTACCTGGTTGAACAGTTTGCGCTGCTGGCAGCGGTTTACCGTTCACCTGCAGAAAGAGAGAAACACCCATGATCGAATTCAACGATAGTTTCACTCAGGTCGCAGTCGCTCAGGCAATGAGCGTACATGGCGATTTGCATAGGCTCATTACCTATCAGCTCACCTTCCCGAAGTGGGCACACGACTATGACGAGACCGGCAAGCGCACTGGCCCCGACAAGATCAAGCCCGTGCCAACGATGCACAAGACCGCGCTGTTCGTGAGTCCACTGGACATGGCGGACAACCTGCCCCGCGAGATTAACTTTGCGTGGTGGGAGCGTGAGTGCAATGACCTCGGCTATCCCGTTGGGGAGTGGCGACGCACCATTGTGGGTGCCTACTTCAACCACGGCACCAACGACAACCCAAACTGGAGCAGCCACACATGAGCATCTTCGAGCACATGACATGGGGACTGGGCACCCCGAACCTGCCCAAGCTCGGTGCTCGAGCCATTTTGCAACATGGTTATGTTGATTTCCTGAGCGATCGTGCCGGTATGTACGGCGAGCCAGACGAGGCGTGGCGGGCCGAGTGCGACATGGTGCTGCCGCACTTCTTGCGTGAGTTAACCAAGATGGCCAAGGCATACCAGATATGCACCGACATGGACGAGGTGTTTCGCCTTGAACACAAGGGTTGGGTGTGTGAAGCCAGTCCGAGGCGCAGCTACGGCTACCTCTACCTCGACATCTAACACCCCGCTAGTTAGCGGGGTGTTTGTTTCAAGGAGAAGTATCATGAACAAGTTCTATCACGTGGGCACACTGGCCCGCCGTGAAGTCACCGCCCTGCTGCACACGCTGACGCACAATGCAGCCGCCAATGCCGAGGGGATCCTCAACTACGTGGGCAGCAAGCTGAACCCCTACGACCCGCGCAAAGAGAAGGCCAAGGCACGGCACACATTGCGCCGGGTCAAGAAGGCTCTGAAGGTAGGGCGTATCCCGCTTGAGCTCACCGTGACGGGTTGTCGCATCGACCGGGGGAGCCATCAGGCTGACCGTTACTACTACGACCGGACGCTACTGGCTCAAGGTTGGCAGCAATACGATACCGAGGAAGACGCCTGGTATTTCGGCATCTGGATTCACACGGAGAAGCTTGAGACCTTTACCTACGCTGAAGGGGATACCAGCCATGTGATTGCGCCAAACGTTGAGGCGTTTCGCGCTGAATTGGCGCGGCTCTACCAGTACCATCCGCAAGCCTCAGCGTTTATCAGCATCGACCCCGAGGCGAGCGTTGTGACCCACCATTTTGAAACCAAGCCGGAGGTGTGAGATGGCGAAAAACATCACCATCAGAGTCCCCGGCAAACATCTACAAACCGGCGAACTCACCACCTTCGAGCTCAAGGGGCAGCGCATCGAAATCAACATCGGTGGACAGACTGTGCCCTTTCTCATTCACGGGCGGGGGATAGAGACCTCGCTCACCCATATCCCGAGTGGCTACCGCATCGCGCTGCTCGGTGGCTGGCTCACCGCTCGTTACGCAATCCCTGAGAATAAGCCCAGCAGAACGGTCTGCGCCAAGATGACCATAGACCGACTGGTAGCCCAGTACGGCTCGCTGCACCTGCTGGACCGACTCAATTGCAAGCCGGTCATCAATGAGACAACTGACTGCGCTCGTTGACGTCCTACTGTCTCGCTCATCCACAAAAAGCATAAAGGGCCAACCTGTGAAGGCTGGCCCTTGGCATCGTTGGAGTCACCAAACATGACCCGTTTATCGCTAGGCTCAAGGCGCATCGCTATGCCCCCGAGCTTAACAAACTGCATCTGCGCAACCGCCAAACGTTACCCGCTCCCGGCATCACCACCATCAAAGAGGCCAAAGCCCGCCTGTTTGGTCGCTGGCAGCCAGGGCATCAGGTGACCATCACCGTGAGTCACCCCGACTACATCAATCTCTCCCGGCTCTATCGAGGGCGGTTGACAAGCCTAGCCGAACTTCCAGAACACCTGACCAGACTACGCCAGCGCCACAACGTGCCCGGCACCACCATCCACATTCATCTGAGGTATCGCTAATCATGGCTACGACCAACACTACACACCCGATCAACGCAGCATCGCCTTCATCCGAGTCGCGCAGGGGATGGGGCTGAGCCTTAGTGAGATTGCCTAGGCACTTGCCGGATTACCCTATGGCCGCCCCCCGGATCGCCGCGACTGGGAGCAGATAGCCGGTCAGTGGCAGGCGCTGCTCGATCGACGTATCGAGGCCTTGCAGCAGATGAAGCACAAACTCACCTCCTGCATCGGTTGTGGTTGCCTATCGCTCGAATACTGTGCCCTCTACAACTCTGCAGATCAGGCATCTAGGCAAGGCAGCGGGCCCGCTATCTGCTGGGGGATGTGCCGCCATCCGACCAGCCTGATTAAGGCAACTAGGAATGGTGCGAACAAGTAGCCCTTTGTCTTTTATCCTAGATTATTTACATCGTTGAATTCAACGACAGCTTTGGCCAAGGTTTGTTAAACTCATTGCCTTTTGCGGCGTGGTCTGATTGATAACAATGGAATGGAAACCCTCCCTTTGGGCTCGGCTCTTCAGAAAAACTAGGAACTGGCAGCTAAAGATCGAAAATGACCAGCTCGTCGTTGCACTGGATGATCAAGCCTACACGATTCCACCAGAAGCTTTCTCCAAGCTGAAATTTCATCGCACCTTGCTCTGGACGAATGTGAATCTATGGGTCAGCTACGAGTTGCGCTTAGTAGGGCTTTCACATTCAGCCAGAACAGCAATAGAGCACCAGCTGCACGCAGCGTTGAGCAGGCATCAATTCCGTTCGAACTACGCGAAAATCTTTAACTGGCTCACAGAAGTCAAACAGGTCAGTGCAACGGCAGATGCAGAACACCGCTGGTTTACCCATGACTTGCAGCAGGAACTCCTTGCGAAGAAGGAAGCCCTACGCATCAATGATTCTGAACTCAAAGCTATGTTCGACTCCCCCGTAATCCAAGCCGCTATGGGTGACAACAAACCTCGCGTCCAAGCTCGATTACGCCTGTGGTCACAGAATTGGTCCGAACATTGGAAGGCTCGCAACGAAGCACACATGGCACGGGAGCTCGAAGCCTGCAAGGACTTGCTGAAAAAGGTCGAGACGCGCCCACTTAACGATGAGCAAGCCCAGGCTGTCGTTTGCTTCGACAATCGGGTGCAACTCATTGCCTCAGCTGGATCGGGCAAAACGTCCACGATGGTTGCCAAAGCGATTTATGCTGTTCACCGTGGCTTGGCCGCCCCTTCCGAAATCATCATGCTCGCCTTCAACAAGGATGCGGCAGAGGAACTGAAGGTGAGAGGCACCCAATCCCTTCAGCGTCTGGGGATGACAGGAATCACGATCAACGCGATGACATTTCATTCGCTGGGTTTGGATATTATCGGTGAAGCCACAGGCAAAAAACCGAGTGTACCCAAGTGGGCCATTAAAACAGAGCTCGGTCTCGAAAAACTGGGAAAAATCGTTGATGGTTTGAAAGATCGGTCAGATGAGTATCGCACCAAGTGGGATATGTTCAGGCTAGTGTTTGGCCGGGATTACTCCGCTGGGGTGCTAAGGGATGTCGCTGAAGCGTTTGACCAGAAGGGTGAGCCAAAGTTGATCACGCTGAACGGTGAGCCCGTGGCGAGTCAGCAAGAGAGGTTAATTGCTAACTGGCTCTTTTACAACGGCGTTGAGTACATATACGAACGCCCCTATGAGCACGACACCGCCACAGCTAAGCGACGGCAGTACTATCCCGATTTCTACTATCCCCAGATCAACGTCTATCATGAGCACTTTGCCTTCGATGCTGACGGTCAGGCTCCTGAGCATTTCGAGGAGTACACTGAAGGGGCCGCCTGGAAGCGAAATACCCATGCCACCTATGGAACCCAGCTCATTGAGTCTACTTCGCATCAGGTAAATACTGGCGAGATCTTTGCACATCTCACGCGCGAGCTGACTTCCAGAGGGGTGGTGCTCGATCCCAACCCCGACCGCCCAGTACCCAACTCGGGCCTCATCCCCCTGCAGCACCATGATTTGCTCAAGATGCTGCGCTCTTTCATCTCACACTACAAGAGCAATAGCCTGACAGCGGGAAAGCTCTACGAGCGCTATGATGCGCTCCCTTTGAGCATATTCAAGTATCGCTACAAGATGTTCCTGGAACTGGTCGAGCCCGTTATTGAGGGCTGGGATGAAGCCCTCCGATCTGAACGGGGTATCGATTTCGAGGACATGATCAACCTAGCTGCTGACCATTTGGAACGTGGTTATCCATCACCTTACAAACTGGTGATGGCCGACGAGTATCAGGATGCATCTAGGGCACGCGCTCGCCTTTGCAGAGCTCTGGTTCAAACACCCAACAGCCATCTATTTGCAGTTGGTGATGACTGGCAATCAATTAACCGCTTTGCCGGCGCCGACGTCTCACTAATGACTGGTTTTATCGACTGGTACGGCCATGGCCAGGTTTTCTATCTGCAGAATACGTATCGGTGCCCCCAGGCTATATGCGATGCATCTAGCCGCTTTGTGACCAAAAACTCCGTCCAGCTCCGTAAGACAGTCCTCTCTGTGACGGAACCGGTTGGGCCTGCTTTCCAGGCATTCCAGGTAGCCAGCAAGGATGAGATCAATGATGGGGTGCGACAGTATCTCGATGAGCTGCATCATGGGTTGTCGAATGGCACCATCCCTATGCCGAGTGGCAGGCGGGTCTCGGTGTTTATCCTTGGCCGCTACAAAGCCGATGAACAGTTTGTTCCGATGGGATGGCGGCAGCACTATGGCGACCACTTGGAGATCCGGTTCAAAACCATTCATACCTCTAAAGGTGATCAAGCAGACTATGTGCTCCTGCCCGGCATGATGGTACAGGGCTTTCCAAGCCTTAAAGGGGACGATCCCGTGTTCGGCTTAGTCATACCTGATGGCGATGAATACCTGCATGCTGAGGAACGCCGTTTGTTTTACGTAGCGCTGACGCGTGCACGTCGCTCGGTGGTTATGTACACCGTGACAGCTAGAAATTCCCCCTTCCTCACCGAGCTCGTTGAAGACGGCGTCGTTGCCGTCACTGACATCAAAAGCAATCCAATCCATGAAGAGCGCTGTCCTGCCTGCAAGCATGGCGTCCTGATCCAGCGAACAGGAAAGTTCGGCGACTTCACCTCATGTTCGGGTTTCCCTCGCTGTAAATACAAACCTCAAAAGCCCAAAAATCGTGACCTTCGCACCGCAGCTTCGAGGTCGCGGCCGTAGGAGGCGCTTTAGGGCTCACAAACTGAGGCATGATACCCGGAGGGGAGTGCTCAAACGAACGCTTGCGCTCAATGCCGCAGCCCTACTGCTGGTGCATTAATCACCCTTAGGGGAGCCCCGAGCCAAGCCGGACGGAAATCGAGATGACCCGGTAACCCTCCCCATTTTAGGGGGGTTACCGCCTAACGGCTGCGCGATACCCTGGCACTAATGGATATCCGCCCCTTGGATCATCTGGTGGTGAGGATCGAATGCGGCGCGGCAGGGGGAGCCGCAGACACTAATGAGCAAAGGTTAGTTACCTTACCTTCACTGGGGCCGCAAAAGCTTGCCATCCCATTCGATGAGGGTGTACTGGATGCCTTGTGTGGCCTGACGGAACACCTCCTCAGCCTCATCGAAAGAGGCTGCGACGATGCTCTGCAAGCTCGTCTCACTAGCCAGCTGCTTGAGGAGCGCATGCTGACTGTCGACCGCCATCGAGTGTTGACCAGGCTCGTCTAACATCAACAGTCCTGGATGATTGCCAGGGGACAAGAGCGTTGCCGAAGTCTGATGCAGAGCAAGCAAATAGCTCCATATGAGTCGAACGAAATCGCTGGCGCTCGAGTCTGATTTTATATCAGTCCGAATCTCCCGCAGCTCCATCTGGGCGAGACATGGAACGAGCGTGTCCTTACCGATTTCAACCTCACGAATCGGGGCGCTTTCGTAGCCGAACGACCCTGCGTTCGCCCTGAAGTTCAGCTGGAAGCGATTGATACGTTCGATATCTGTCGCACTATAGGCCTCCTTCGGCATACCTCTTCTCGCGGCCTGGTTGGCGCTCATGCGTACTGCAATCTGCCCGAGCCGTGCGAACAGCTCCGTAGCCTTTATCTGGAGCTTCTCGAGTGCCTCCACCTCGACTTCAATCTGAACCTGCCGACGCACGATTGCCTTCGACTCCGATGCTCCGGATGTCACGTCGCCACGCATCGCGGTGAGCAGGTCACGTTTGCTGGCGATACGAGCGACCAACTCAGTAACTCGGGCTTCAGACGCCAGCAGTCCAGTCCTCAAGCCAGCAATTTGACGCATGAGCATGCGGCGCTGACTCTCCAGATAGGCGATGTTGGTCGCCAAGTCCATCTGGGGACCGGTCACAGCCCCAGCCAATAGCGTGTCATCAATCGGCTGATTACACGTAGGGCACTTGCCGACAGCTGTCGCCACATCGTACTTCGCACCGAGATCACGGAGCTTCGCTGCCGTCTTGTTCCGCTCCAGGTCTTCGTTGGCCTCCGCGAGCAGCTTCTCGTAGTCCTTCAAGGACACCCGTTGCTCAGCGTGGAGGGACGTTGCACGCTCATGCAGCACACTAAGCCCCTGCAGTTCGTCCATCGCAACCGTGACGCCATACATCGCCTCGGTCCCCGAGGTCTTGTTATACAGCTCGGCCTCCTTCTGTAAGGCAGCGTGCTCGGACCGCAACTGACTGATGTGCTCGGCCAAAGGGACGGAGGAACTTCCAGCCAGCTTTCTGATGCTTGCCTCGCCCTCTTTGAAGAGAGCCGATGGGGTGGATGAAGCTCCATCAATTACAGCTCCAAGCGGGTTGGTCTCTCGCCGCAACTCTTCGTATACCTTGCGCCAATCAGCATCAATCTCAACCGATTCGGCATTGAGCCGATTGCGTGCAACGTTCGTCTCGAATACATCCAGACCAAGCAGAAACTCGACCACCTTGGTTCGTGCGTCCCGAATACCGTAGAACGGAATGTTAGCGATGTAGTCCGTCCATCCGCGCTTCTGCTCTACAGCCAAGGCGGCAAATACCGTCTGTAGGTAGAGCTTGGTCTCTCCGCCGTTCGTTGTCGGCACTCTCGGCAGGCTCAAGCCTAGGAAAGTCTCAAGAAATCGATGAAAACCCTCGGGTCGCTTGGCACCTCCACTATCGTGCACGTAGGTAGGCCGGGCTTCGCTGAGTGCCCGACCTTCGGTCACATGGGCTCCCGCAAACACCTCTATGAGCTTCGGGTCCCTCACCGCATCCCGGATAGCGCGACGAAGCGTAACTACTTCTCCGGAGCGACTCTCGATTTCAAGCAACACCTCCGAAGCTGTGATCAGGATTCGGCGCCCATCGTACTCGATATGCTCCTTGAGAGCGTACGGGAGAACCTTCTCATTCTTACCCCCAACAAGTTCTTCCATGCCGAGGCCGTAGAGCAAGCTGTTGAATAGCGTGCTCTTGCCGCTCGAATTCTTGGCCCGAACGATGGTCAGGGTTCGCGCGAAGTTGAAACTAAACCCGAATTCCCCTTCGTTGGTGGTCGCCCTGAGTCTTACACCGCGAATGATCACTTTGCCTCCCAGCCGCTGGCGGTTGCTTCGATCATTCCCTCTGTAAGCCCTTTTCCGACGGCAGACAGAAATGAACGCTCGCGCCCGAACAAGTCGGCGTCTTTCAGAATTTCTTTGACGAAGAACTCCCCGGCCGTCGAAATCTCGTAGCCGGTGGAGTTTTCAGCGACCAAGCCTTCCGCAATGGCGAGTCGAACAGCTATAGCTAGCGCAGGGTCGAAGCCCCATGCAGGAACTTGCAAGACCTTCTCACAAACGGCCAAGACCAGCTGTTGCTGCCGTTTAGCCGACTTCATCGCCCAGTTAAATAGTTGCAAGCGCGGCAGGCTCGACTTCCCTCCGCGCGAAGCCAGAGACAGGATTAGCAGCACTTGCCCAATCTTGTACATAGGCCGGTGCTCAGCCAGTACCGGTGACGGCCGCCGCTCGAAGCGAAGCCGGTTTCGCTCCTCGACCTCAGTCATAGTCCAACTCGCAGACTGCTAACCACCGAGCGGTCATGTACCGGGCTACCTTCAAAGCATTGGCCTTATCGAACTCGGGTGCGAGTTCGTCGGAAACAAGCTTCACCAAACCATCACGGATCTGTGTAGTCAGCTCTTCCGCAGTACCAGACCAAGTAGCAGAGGTCTCAATGACGTATTGCTCATACTCGTTAATAAGGCGGACGAGCCGCATATGCGTCATCGGTGAAGCCGATGCGATACGACGGAAATATCCGTCAGCCTCGAGGAACTGCTCGATAGTGCGTTGACTAAGCTGTTGTACGCGGGCCTGAAAGTCCGGCATCTGCGCCTTGTCGGCGAGTCGGTAACCTGACTTGCGATGAACGTTTTGCTCGTACTGCTCCTGTTGACCAGTCAGGGTTGTGAGGACTGGCGCAGCATCGTCGAAGACCAGCGCCTCCCCGGAGGCAGCGCGGACTTCATTAATTTCGACTAAATAGTGGTCACCATCGTGGAGCAATACGGTAAAGTCGTCGGTCAGGATCGGCAGTTTCCAACCACGTACCTCCGCTTCCTTGGTCTTCGCATGTGCTAGGAGTGCGTTCCGGTCGACTTCGGGAGTGACAAACACCCACCGAGAAATCTTCGTACTCCCCAGCCGTGCTTGAAGCTCCGACACATAGTCCTTCAGCTTCCGAAGGTCTGTGGTGATTTTATCGCGCTGCTTTTCGTACAGTTCTGTACGCTCGTAGTGCTTCTCAGGGCAGTAGCACTGGAATGCCCACCCGGTGTCCGAGGTGTAGCCCTCTATACCGTAGTCCCCAGGGGATGCTGGCATCTGCTGATAGCACTCAGCCTGGTACTTCCGCTTAAAGACCTGCTGACATAGACCTTCCCAGGTGGAACCGTTGAATGGCCCGAACTTGGTGATGAACATCAGTGGCCTAGTCCTGGACTGATGCGTTGGTACAGCACGACCACCCAGTTCTTGAGCTTCAAACAAACGTTCGGCGCAAGGCCAAATTCAACAGATATTCTCTCCATCAATGACCTTCCCAGCTCAGTAACTGCGACCTTTCCCAGAAGCGCCCGTGGACCAAATATAAGGTTCGGACTGAAATTTTCTTGTATTCCATTTTTCGATACATTCTGTGTGTTGTAAAGACATTGCACAGACGAGTAATACAGCTAATCAGGTAGCCAAATTAACTATGCCACTACACAGGATCTGTCTGGGATTTTCCCCCACATTTTTCCAGCTGGATTGACGCAGATGATGGTTGATCAGCAATAGCTTGAGTTAAACGACTTCTGAAATATGCTCGGTTAATACCAGTACTGCCTCAGATGCTCGACCACTAGATGGTGGGTGGCAACCAACTGGCCCTTACCTACCCATCCCTCTGCACGACCATATCCTACAAACACTTGCAGCCTGAACATAGTCAGTTGATCATTATTACTCACCTCGCCAGCCCTGATGCGTAAAGCGCTGCAGTGCGTTGGCGTATGGAGCATTATCATGTTGCACCACAGACTCATCGCTAGGGAGCAACACGGCACATATCTCATCACCAATATCGTCACCGACTACCTGCTTCCATCACCCAAGTGATTGCCCACCAGAAACTCGCCACTGGCGTCGCCATCACGGCAAGTATTTGGCGTAGCAAGCCCTGCAAGGACGGCTACCGGCCCAGAAGCGGGCGCAGCCATATCTGGAAACGGCCTCCTCTGGTCTCCCGCCTGATGCTTAACATTCAGATTGCGATCTCCGGCACGCCGGCCGTAGTTAAAAGCTGGAATAGCTCCGCTACCCGCTGTCGCTGACCGCGCTCCTGGCAGAAGGCAAAAATCGCACGCTGTTTTGCACGAGAGAGGGCAACGAAGAACGTCGCGAGCCCCTCAAGATTGCCCGGTGTATGCGCCCACCAAGCCTGATCATCAAGGCCCACAAAAATGATAGTGTCGTACTCGAGGCCTTTGCTTTTGTGTACGGTCATCATGGGGACTTGGCCTATCCCTTCGAAGACATCGAGACAACCGTTCCAGTCAGCTGCATTAGAAGATGCCGCAAAGTGCAAGCGAAACGCCTCCTCCATGATGGCTAGCACGTCACTAGATGCGTATTCGATGTAGGTTCGTCGAACGGCGGCCAGATCGAGAAAATCCACCACGCGATTTGCAAAGATAATGGCATTGGCTAGCGAAGGCGGACAATTGGCCATATCAGCGCGAAGCGTTGCGATGAACCTAGAGAGTTCCGTTTCAATGCGCATTGCACCTAATTCATCATCTGGTGCAATAGCACGTATGGCCCAAAGCGCGGTGGAAACAAGTTGCCAGGCAGCAGGGGCTCTGCGACTTGCTCCGAGCCTGAGGAGCCCAATGGCGATTTTTGCGAAGTCATCAGAAAGCAGGTCTTGCAAAGTTGTTCGCCCGAGAGCATGACTTTCATTACGAATCCGTAGCCCAACCTGAGCGAAGGCAGGTGCTAGATCAGCCTCGAAATCATCGGATCGCTGTTTCACAAGAATGGCATAATCTCGAGGCGAAAGGCCACGATTGGCCATGTCACTCACGATCCAGCGGACAATGTGTGTTGCTTCCTGGTTCCTAGTGCGGCTGTTCCAGATTTGAGCCACATCACCGTCAACCCGACGCTGCGCTTGCGCCTCCGCTTGAGGAGCATCTGGATCAAGCGCTCGTGCAACAACCTGCTGTATTCGAACTAGGTCTGGAGACGACCTGAAGTTGAACAGCAACGGAATGCGAACTGCGCCGAAATCCCCAGAAAGGCACTCAAACGAATCCCGCCTCGCACCTGCCCATGTCATGATGCGCTGCTTGTCATCACCGACTCCGGTTACTGCAATATCAGCGCCCCCGAATGCTGATAGTAGGAAGTCGTATTGAGCGTAGGTTGTGTCTTGAAATTCATCGACGAACACAAACGGATAGGAGTGCTGAAGCCCACGTCGGATATGTGGATTCGAGCGTAGTAAAAGCTCTGCTAAACGGTTCAAGCTTACAAAGGTGAGGCCTGAGTTCGGGTAGCGCTCAAGTTGTTCGCTCCACCAATGGTGAATGGCAAAATGTTCCGCCGAATATGGTGCAGTTCGGACTATAGGGAGCCGATATGAACCCACCGCGTGAGACTCAAATGTGGCGGGATTATAGCCACCAATTGTGGCTTGCCATTGAACTGCAGCATGTTGCCTTGCGCGAGCAATGGATTGCTCAACTTGGCGGCGCGTCAGAAATGCCACGTCATAGGGACGTGTTGGCCGCCACACTACCGGAATAGCCGCCTGGAAGCGATCTACCAGTCCTTTCGTAAAGGAGTCAAAGGTGAGCGAGGTAAAGCGGTTAGCTAGCTCGGGTGGGCACCGTTTCCGAACCCGTGCCGCTAAATTGTCAGCAGCATCGCTCTTGAAAGAAATCGCCAGCACACGGTAAGGAGCCGGGCAAATTCCTGTCTCTAGCAGGTAGGCTGCGCGCTGGGCAAGAAACTCGGTTTTGCCGGCGCCTGGACCTGCGACTACACAGGAGGACCCCTCATGACGCAACGCTCGCCATGCTGCAGGCTCTAAATCCTCAATACCGCGTGGCCGCCAGTCCTCTGGGTGAATGAAAGCCATGATTAGCCACCGGCCCCCAAATGAGCACTTATTGTTGTTAGGAGCGCTCGAAGTTCCTCAGGCGCTCCTGCAGCTAAAATGTCGTGTGCTTGACTACTGAGAACACGTACGTGTGTGCTGGGCTTCCCTCTCCCGAGGAACAAGTAGCGGTACCAGCGCAAGGCCTCTTCTTGATCTTGAGCATAGAGGTCTCCACGCCCGTTTTCCCCCAACACAGCCACTCGAGGATCGCCTTGAACGGATGGGCCCAGTCGCCCAGGCTCGACAACCTGATATGCAGCCGGAAAGGCACGCAGCATTGAATAATCCAGATCCAAAGGGGCGCAGAAGAAGACGTTGAATTGGCGTAGAAAATTAACCCACTGCCTCAGACTAGGTTCATCTTGAATATTGTTCACATCAAAGCGAGCTAGGTTGGCTGCTGGCCCATTTTGATCCACCTGCTGAAATATCGCTTGCGGTGCAACGCCGATCTCCATCAGTTGGACACACGCGTTTTTTATACGCCCCCACCCACCGCCTTCTCGTCCCCAGTCGAGGTCAAGCAAGGTCGCATAGGGGATATCCAATTCCGTAAGTAATCGCCAGAGATGATTGACGTGACGCCCACCAAGCGGAACTACTGCCACAAAAGATCGATCAATATCGAGCCCTAAAGCTTCTGCAAGACGCGGAATCACTACCTCTTCTGATGCACCTTCGCCAAGAACAACGAAGCGCGCGAAGTAGAGCTCAGGGTAGGCGCGAACAGCCTCGCGAATGAACTTTGACTCATCCTCAAGCCCCACAGGCAAAGAGATGGCCCTGACCAAGGACGTCCGATTAACTGTATCTAGCCTGAAGTGCCTGACTTGAGAAGGATCAACTCGCGAAAGAATGCTTGCCGAGTGGCTTGAGACAACGGCCTGAGCACGGTTCCCAACCGTCAGATCTTCAATTTGACGAACGATACGCGAGAGGTAGAAGGGGGCGAGATTGTTCTCTGGCTCTTCGATGGCGATGAGGGTCAACGCCGGCAGTGGGACGCCGCCGGGTTGAAATCCGGCTGCGACGGGATCCCCGACGATGCTGTTTTCGACATCCAGTGTTGCTGCCGTCATTGCGAGATGAAATAACGAGCGCTGGCCGTCGCTGAGATCGTCAAGGGCACGTTCACGTCCAGCTTCGTCAGGCCGAAAAACCACTTCGACCTTCCGAATAAACTCCTGGAAACGCAAATCCACGGGGCGAAACAATGGCGTGGAATCAGTCCCGGCCGTATGGACCTCTTGCCAGCGCCGCCGTACCGCGTCAGCAACCACATCGACAGCAGCCTCACCAGCAAATGCCCCATTGAGTGTCGTGCCAGCTTCATCAAACGTATCGCGTACACCTTGGGACCAATTGATCGCACGCCACAGGCGGCCCCGCAAAAATGAAGTTACCTGCGAAGAACCATCACGCGAAGCGGGTACATAGATCATCTGGATACGAGCACGATCGACAGCTTTCAGCTCGACGCAATCCTCATCAGTAAACTCGCCAAAGGCACGTACGGCCCAGTACTTCTGCTCGATTGCTCCATCGAGCGAACCATCGTCCGTCCATGTCGCTTCTAGCCGAAGTCGGCACTTCAACCGCCCGACCTCATCGGCAGCCATTTGCTGAAAGAACTCAGGGATGGCTGCCGCTTCAGCCGCTTCCATGTCCAGCTCAGGAAAAGCAAGGATGGCTTCAAGACTAAAGTGCCGCTGCAGTAATGTAGCGTCCTCAGTTGCAGGTACATGAAAGTCTTGGCGGCGAATACGGCGCTGCTCTCCAGTGATACCGAATAGCCGCTGAAGCGCCTGCATCACTGCCGTCTTACCAGAGCCATTGGCGCCAATGAATGTCGTGAGACCTGGGGTCAGATCAATGCTCGTTTCGACCCCGAAACTGCGGAAATTGGTTAACGTTAATCGTTCAATGAACATAGCTGTACGCGCCCAATGACGCGGCCTCCCTGCATCTAGTATTCATAAAAGCCTAGGGCCTTTTGGCGCACCATTGGCATTCATAGCCAAACGATACTATGTGCGCACCTATTTGTCTCTCCTCCACAGACGTTCTCGTTTGCAGAGGCGCCGATGTCTCAGTTCAAACAACTGATGACGGGAAAAATCAGTCTACGCAACAAAATCGGTCAAGTGGGTGAAATCATGGTGTATGTGCACACGATGAACAAGCTTAACACCTTTAGTCTGCCTGTCAGAAAGCACCTGATGTTGCTGCCACTTGGGGGATGGAGAAGTTGCAGCCTGATAGCTGTTTTGGGAAACAGCACAGTAGATCGTCCCCGCTCGCTGTCTAGCTGGGACTGAAGTGTTCCTGTCGTCTAGCCTCCTTCCGGTATGCAAATGCCACCCAATAATCACCGGTAGAGTTTGAAAAGCAGTTCAATTTCCAGCAACAGAGTGTCTAGAAAACCTGGAGTGAACCAGCGCCATGACAGCGCACACCAGCGGTTCATATCAGCATCCGTGGTGATATATTGACAAGCGTCAATAGAGACCAAACAGGAGAGGCAAGTGGACAAAGCGGAGATGTTGTTAGATGAGCAGTGGATTGACGTAGATCTGGACGAGTTTAGCCGGCACATCAAAGGGCATGAGCTGACTACAACAACAGGCTCTCGACTACGTTGTGTGCACTGCAAAGGAGAAGCATCGGTCTCAGGGCTTGTCAGCCCAACGCCAGGCTTTACACCACGCTTTAGCCATAAAGCCTTGCCAGAAGGTGAGGATTGCCCTCTTGGCTCAAATAGCAGGCGGTTTAAGGCGCTTGCAGGTAATGAGAACGACGTAGACGCTACTTTGGCAGTACAAAGAAGGGCTGAGTTTACTCAGTTTCCCCAATTACGGCAGGCTTATCTGGTCTGCCGAGAACTACTAGGCGGAAAGGGAAAGCTCTCACAGTCCGATTTTCTAAGACTGCTCAAGGTCGCAGATAGTTTCGGGATCTGGCGCTACCGCTATCTACCATCATGGGGAATCCCGCTACTTTTGATGCTTATGGACAATCATCCAACACCAAACGGCAATGCTGCGTTTTTCTATACACTCCAGAAAGAGCGAGCTCACCCTAGAGAAGCTTGGGAAAGGCAGAACATCTGGTTGGCTGCACATTGGGTCAGCAATGGGAAACAAATAGAATCTAAAGAGGGAAAACAGCCCGCTTTTCAATTGACCATCCCCTTTACGGAGGAAGCCATGGCTCCCCTCTTGGCGAAGGTGAGAAAGATGGACTTTTTTACAGAGAATACCTTGGCCACACTGAGCGCGTATAGTGCGGCAGAAGCAGCAAAACGTGCAGGCGGCTAAACGGTAAGCAGTCCAAAGCCGTTCATCTGGATAGCATGCCAGCCAACATCAAATGGCATACTCAATGGCATACCTAAACTCGCAGACACAAAAAAACCCAAGTGATTGAATCACTTGGGTTATGTATATGGCGGAGGAGGTGGGATTTGAACCCACGGATGGTCGCCCATCGCCGGTTTTCAAGACCGGTGCATTCAGCCGCTCTGCCACCCCTCCGCGACAGTGCGGCGAATATTACCCATGGCGATCGCCCTTGTAAATCCCCTCGCCGCTCGTTTGCCGATTTATTGGGCTAAACGACGCACAAAGCCGCCAATTTGAGCATAACCAGCGCTTTTTCAACCAGATAACTTGACTTGAAAACAGACTCACCCACTATAGTCAGCATCACGAAATCCCCAGCAAGATGGACTTATGAAAATCAAACATGCCCTGCTTTGCGCCCTGACGGGTGCCACCCTGCTTGCGGCGCCGGTTCAGGCGAGCGAACTGACCAAGAGCGACGTGGAACAGATAGTGCGCGACTATCTGGTCAAGAATCCGGAGATCCTGGTCGAGATGTCCAACGCCCTGCGCGCCAAGCAGGAGAGCCAGCAGGCCGAGAGCGACAAGACCTTGATCAAGGCACACGCCAAGCAGCTTTATAGCAACCAGGATCCGGAGAGCGGCAATCCCAAGGGCAGCCTGACCGTGGTCGAGTTCTTCGACTACAACTGCGGCTACTGCAAACGCGCCCACCCGCTGATCAAGCAGCTGCTGGCGGAAGACAAGGACATTCGCTACATCTACAAGCAGTTCCCGATCCTGAGCGAGACCTCCTACTTCGCCGCCCGCGCCGCCCTGGCGGTACAGCAGGGTCAGCCCGACAAGTACCAGGCCTTCCACGAGAAGCTGTATGCCCATCAGGGCCCGCTGGCCGACGAGGCACAGGTGAAGCAGCTGGCGGAAGCAGCCGGCGTCAACTGGAGCAAGGTTGAAGCCAAGATCAAGGATGGCAGCATCGATCAGAATCTCGGCACCAACCGGGCGCTGGCCGAAGCCATGAGCATCTCGGGCACACCGGCCTTCATCATCGGCGATCAGATCCTGCGTGGCGCCCCCCGTGACCTAGCCAGCCTGAAAGGCTTCATCAAGGATGTGCGCGCCGGCAAGAGCATTCAGTAATCCCGCTCCGGCACATAAAAAAACGCCCCGGCATGCCGGGGCGTTTTGCTATTCAAGCTGCAAACCATCAGGCCTGATGGGCTGTCGCGAGAAGCGGTCAGCAAGGCTGAAGAGCAGCACAGGGACCCGAGTTTATATGAATAAATGAGGTTCCTGAGCAGCGCATGACCCTTGATCACGCCTTCGCAGCAGGGCCATAACCGTTCGGGTTCTGGCTTTGCCAGCGCCAGGTATCCACCATCATCCGCTCCAGACCACGCTCGGCCTGCCAGCCCAGCTCGGCACGGGCCTTGTGCGGCTCGGCCCAGCACTCGGCGATGTCGCCGGGACGACGGGGCTTGATCTGGTAGGGAATGGTGCGACCGCTGGCCGCTTCAAATGCCTTGATCATCTCCAGCACCGAGTAACCCTGACCGGTACCCAGGTTGTAGGTAAAGACCCCGGTATCCGACGCGATGCGTGCCAGCGCTTTGAGGTGACCGATGGCAAGATCCACCACGTGAATGTAATCGCGCACCCCGGTACCGTCCGGCGTCGGGTAGTCGTTGCCAAACACCCCCAGCTCCTTGAGCTTGCCCACACCGACCTGACTGATATAGGGCAGCAGGTTGTTGGGAATACCGTTGGGATCTTCCCCGATGAGGCCGCTCTCGTGGGCACCGACCGGGTTGAAGTAGCGCAACAGCACGATGGCCCAGCGGGGATCAGATTTGGCGAGATCGCGCAGGATCTCTTCGACCATCAGCTTGGAGCGGCCATAAGGGTTGGTGGCGCTGGTGGGGAAATCTTCCCGCAGCGGTACCGAGGCCGGATCACCGTAGACGGTGGCCGAGGAGCTGAATACCAGCCGGAACACGCCGGCTCTGGCCATCTCTTCGCACAGCACCAGGGTGCCGGTAATGTTGTTCTGGTAGTAGGTGAGCGGGATCTGGCTCGACTCGCCAACGGCCTTGAGCCCGGCGAAATGGATCACCGACTCGATCTGGTGGGCAGCAAACAGCTGTTGCAGGCAGGCCCGGTCCAGCACATCCCCTTCGACGAAGATGACCGGCTTGCCGGTGATCCGCTCGACCCGTTTGAGCGATTCGGGGGAGGAGTTGGAGAGGTTGTCCAGCACCACGACCTGCTGCCCGACGTTCAAGAGTTCAACCAGGGTATGGGAGCCGATATAGCCGGCGCCCCCTGTGACCAGAATTGTCATTTTGTATCCCGTGTTCGACTGAAACTGGGGGCAGAGTCTACCCGCCCAGCCTTCTCAGGAAAAGAGCGGGATGCCAATGACGCCCTCAATAGTCGACGCTGACATCCCCGCTGGCGGTGCAGGAACAGGCCAGTGCCACCCCGCGCTCGAGATCCTGCGCGCTCAGGGTCATTACGCTCTGGCGCTCGATTTCGCCCTCCGTGGTACAGCGACAGGCCCCGCACACCCCGGCGCGACAGGCTCCCATCATAGTCTCCCCCGCCCCCTCCAGAGCCGCCAGCAGGGTCTGACCTGGCAGGATCTTCACCTTCTTGCCGCTCTTTTTGAGGGTCAGCCAGAAGTGGTCGCTGCCGGCCGCAACTGGCGCCGCACTCGATGCTCCAGCAGGCAGACCGAACGACTCCTGGTGCAACTGCGCTGCCGGCAGGCCCAGCTCCGCCAGCATGGTGCAGACTGCGGTCATATAGGGGGCTGGCCCGCACAGATAGACGTGGCGTGCGAGCAGGTCTGGTGCCAATTCCCTCAGCATCTCCGGCGTAAGCCGGCCAACCCAGGGATAAGCCGTCGGCGCCTCTTCCCGTACTTTCTCCAGCACTAAAGCGTGGCGAACGCCGGAATGAGCAGCGGCCAGCGCAGCCAGGTCGTCTGCGAAGATCACATCCTCCGGCGAGCGGGCGCTGTGAATGAAGCGAATGTCGGCGTCCGGCCGTTTGGCCAGCTCGTCCCGCAGCATGGCCCACATGGGAGTGATGCCGGAACCGGCGCTCAAGAGCAGCGGCCGCTCGCAGGGCAAGGCAGTCAGGTTGAAGTCACCAAAGGGGCCATCGACCCGGATCTCGTCCCCCACTTGCAGGGTCTGGTGCAGATGGTGGGAGACCAATCCGACATCCTTGATGGTGACCTGCCAGCAGGCATCCTGCGGGCTGGAAGAGAGGGTATAGGCACGGCAGTGGGGCTTGCCGTCAATCTCGGTGTGCAGCGTCACGCACTGGCCGGCCAGCACGGCGGGCAGGCTGCCCGTCTGCGGCACGAACTGCCAGCTCGCTACATCGTGGGTATCCGCCCGGCGGCCGATGCACCTGAGGGTGAGAGAGGTGGAGGTCATCGCAAGGCTCCTCTTGTTGAAAAATGTTGGAAAGGGGTCGTTAAAAAAAGACGAGCCATCAGGCTCGCCAAAGGCTTACAACATGCTGAGCGTGTAAGGCGGATGTGGCGCAGCTCAGGCCGCCAGGATCTCGGCCAGATCGGCTTCTGCGGTAGTGGTTCCTTTCAGGCCAAATTGCTCTTCCAGCACCTTTAGCAGAGCCGGGGTGAGGAAGGCCGGAGCGGTCGGGCCGGTACGGATGTCTTTCACACCCAGCGCCAGCAGGGTGAGCAGGATGACGATGGCCTTTTGCTCGAACCAGGAGAGCACCAGGGTCAGCGGCAGATCGTTGACGCCGCACTCGAACGCCTCGGAGAGCGCCAGCGCAAGCTGGATG
>Ga0224722_1000434_pt1 | contig 24263 bp, 23 predicted proteins | sample Balambano_FR1_Me_FD_161646 | JGI IMG/M metagenome (GOLD analysis project Ga0224722, IMG submission 161646) | Freshwater sediment microbial communities from Lake Towuti, South Sulawesi, Indonesia - Balambano_FR1_MetaG | ecosystem: Environmental > Aquatic > Freshwater > Lake > Sediment | place... | reverse complement strand
TTTATACCAAATTGCGCTTATGGGGATGATGCATTCAATGGTTATGGCTACTGCACCTACTGTGGCTCCTGAGCGAGCTGGGCAGACCATTCGCCAGCATTATCCAAACTACAAGGTAATTGTGCTTAATGATGACTTCAACACCTTTGAGCATGTGGTGAATTGTCTGGTTAAGTACATCCCTGGTATGACCCCGGACACTGCCTGGGGTTTGGCTGACCAAATTCATAACGAAGGACAGGCGATCGTCTGGGTTGGCCCACTGGAGCAGGCAGAACTTTATCACATGCAACTAGGCATGGAAGGGTTGACAATGGCTCCCCTAGAAGCAGCTTAACCATGGGAAATTCTTCTAGTGGCCGCGTAGTCCTGACCCATTCGACCCACATTCCTGGGCTCATTGCCATCCTAGAACGGCTTGCTCAGGAACCCGGTATACAAACACTTACACCAGCCGTAATTGCTTCAGTACGTGCCCATACCCCTCGTTTAGCTCTTAGAGTTTCTGTCTCTATCCGTGGTGGTTTCAAGCTCATCGCCCGTCGAGGTAAAACAGCGCAAGAAGTATTTGTGATTACAACATTGACACAGCTTGAACTAGAGCACGCGATCGCCCAAGCCTTGCAGCACTGATCTCAGTTACTCGCATCCCCAGAGCGCTCAGTGCTCGTGACATGCCTATCTCGGCAAACCATCACTGAACATAAGCGAAGTAATTGGTAATCTCCTAGTCCTTCGCTCGTTTGGGGACTGGGAATGGCAAGCCACTGCCAAACTGCACCTGGGTAATGGTGAGTGGATCGATTTTGATATCGATTTTCCGGTGTAGGAAACCGGATAGTCTGTGATGGTATCGAGGGAAGCCAATCAGCTCCCTTTTTCGGGTGTACTTTTGCGTCTGAGGAAACCTACTCCCACTCGATCGTCCCAGGTGGCTTGGACGTGATGTCGTAGACCACACGGTTGACCCCTTTAACCTCGTTGACAATGCGAGTGGAAATGATTTCTAGTAGGTCATAGGGCACTCGCGCCCAATCTGCTGTCATGCCATCTTCGCTGGTGACTAGCCGTAAAACGATCGGATAGGCATAGGTGCGCTGGTCCCCCATCACACCCACACTACGAATCGGCAATAGCACAGCAAAAGCCTGCCAAAGCTCGCTGTAAAAACCGCTGCGGTTAATTTCTTGGCGCACGATGAAATCCGCATCCCGCAGAATTTCCAGTCGTTCTTCTGTCACTTCACCTAGAATGCGAATGGCCAAGCCGGGGCCGGGGAAGGGATGGCGCTGCACAATTTCTTCTGGCAGGCCGATCGACCGTCCCACCTTGCGGACTTCATCCTTAAACAGTTTTCGCAGCGGCTCAACCAGCTTAAACCGTAAATCCTTAGGCAGGCCGCCTACGTTATGATGACTCTTAATTTTGACGGCTACCCGTTCACCCGTTTGCGGATCGACATTGGTATCAGCCGACTCAATCACATCGGGATAGAGGGTGCCCTGCGCCAGATAGTCAAAGGGTCCCAAGCGTTTGGATTCTTCTTCAAACACGCGAATAAACTCGTGGCCAATGCGTTTGCGTTTTTCTTCGGGATCGGTGACCCCGTGGATAGCGCTTAGAAACCGATCGCGCGCATTGACATAATCTACAGGAATGTGGAACTGCTCATGAAACAGCTTCACCAACCGTTCAGGCTCGTTTTTGCGCATAAAGCCCTGGTCAATAAACATACAGGTGAGTTGGTCGCCGATCGCTCGATGCAGTAAAAACGCCAGAGTTGAGGAATCGACTCCGCCCGATAGTGCCAGCAGTACGCGCCGATCGCCAATTTTGGCTCGTAATTCTCGAACGGAATTGTCCACAAAGGCAGCCGTTGTCCAGGTGGGACGACACTCGCAAATGTGATACACAAAGTTCTGGATCAACGCCTGTCCACCAATGGAGTGCACCACTTCGGGGTGAAACTGGACACCGTAGAGCTTGCGCTGGTGGTCAGCGATCGCAGCACAGGGCGTATTCTCCGTATGTGCCAGGATATCAAAACCCTCTGGTAGCTGGGTTACTGAATCGCCGTGGCTCATCCACATGGTGGAGCCATCGTCAACATTTGTCAGCAAGTCCGTAGGATCATCAATTTGCAGCGAGGCTTTGCCATATTCGCCTCGTTCCGATCGCTCCACTTCGCCACCAAGCTGCTGCACCAGCAACTGCATTCCATAGCAAACTCCCAAAATAGGAATGCCCAGAGTCCATAGTTCTGGATCTGATTTGGGAGCATTGGGGTCGTACACAGAATTGGGGCCACCAGACAAAATTACCCCTTTCGGATTGAGCTGTCGAAGTTGCTCGATAGTAGTTCGGTAAGACAGTACCTCCGAGTAAACCTGAGTTTCCCGAATGCGTCGGGCAATCAACTCGGAATACTGAGAGCCGAAATCCAGAATGACAATCATTTGGCGATTGAGTTCACTGAATTCAGTGGGTTGGGAAGATTGTGTGGTTTGTAGAGTCACCAAAGCGTTCCTGACTGTGGTTCTATAGGGTGAGCTATCGGAGATTAATCAAAGTTCTTCGAGAAGAGAAGTTATCAAGAAATTTTGGTTTTACTGATTCTATGAAATTATCGCGCACTAAAGAGCGATACGGCTCAGTCTGTGATCGTTCCTACCCCTGGTGAATCCGATGAGTGGATGAGGCGGTTCAGCAAGGAAATGCCTGTAGAACTGCTGGTAATAATTTGGCGACGACGATCGAACAGCACACTGCCAATCATGACCTGGCGATCGCAGTGGGCATGGATATAAGCCTGAGTGCGATCGTCAATGCGCTGGGCGATCGCGCCATACACCTGGTTCACCCAATCACTACCGGTCGCTGCATCCAGTTGATGCAAATACTGCAAACCATCTTCTACAGTCGCTTTTGCAAAAATTTCCTGAAGCGACTTGGTAGTCAACCCTGCTGCCGCACAGTGTGCCGTCAAAATTTCCATGCGTCCATCAGCAACATAGTGATGAGTATGAAAGATGCTCCCAGCCAGCTTAATCAGCTTGCCATGGTAACCAAATAGCAAAATGGACTTGGCCTGCCGCATCCCTGCCTCAACCAGTAGCGATCCTAGCCAATTTGCCGTTTTCACTAACCGAGTTGATGGAATCCCCATCCTTCGGGCTAAGTCTAGCCCGTTTTCACCAATGCAAAAGACCAGTTCATCCCACTGGTCCAGTTGCTGCCGCAGTTGATGTTGAAATTGCTCCAGTTGCCCCGGTGCGCTCAAGGGCTGAGCGATGCCAGACGTTCCCAACAGGGATAGCCCAGCTACGACGCCAAAGGCTTCATTTGAAGTGCGCCGTGCTAACGATCGCCCCTCCGGCAGAATCAACGTTACTCGAATGGCACGACCGGGCGGTAACCACTGCTGTAAATTCTCCTGCAACAGCCGTTGTGCATACCGATAAATAGCTGGCTGACTATTGCTGAGGCGGCCAATGCCTTCCCCTGCTGCAATCACGATCGCAGTTTCTTGAGGCTCGGTCAGCCACTCTACCATAGCCCACAGCGGCGTATTACGAGTCAGATCTAAATTATCTCCTGGATCGCTATGAGTTATTGCCAGCGCCGAATTAGGGCTGAGCCCAGCCATATGGTCAATCGGAATTATGGCGGTTTCAGCCGGTTCCAACAATTCCACAGGCACTGTGCTCACCTTCTGGGGCTGAGTCAACCAGCGTAACGCTGCGATCGCCGCCGCACAAGCAAATACCGGCAAGGTGTAGCCAGATCGGGGAGGAGAGGGTGGGAGAAATTCGCTCATCTAACCCAAGACAAAAACTTAGCCATTCGCATAACTTGCATTACCACTCCCGATAGAAATAATACGAACCCAACAGGTGCTTAGAACGTCTAACTGTGATCTAAAACATATCCACCCTTGATCGATACCACATCTGCCGTTGATGAAGAACACATGCTCTCGGTGACAGTCCACAAGCCTGATTTTTGGGTTGTCGGTCATTGTAGAAACAGGTGGAAGTAGTGCAGAAATCCTGTCACACCCCAATCGTCACTAAAAGTAGCTATGACTATCAGTCTCAACAGCCTTCCTCAAGCTCCAACACTAGATTCCAGTGCTGATCTACGACCCCCAACGATCGTGGTGCAGCCCAATGATGACCTGAATCAATTCACGGGGCATAGCTTTCGGCAAATGTTGGAAGAAGCACTGGAGCAAGCCCAAACCACAGTAATTGTGGATTTTTTGTGGGTAAGTAGCCTAGACTCAGATGCTATCAAAGTGCTGGTACTGGCAATGGAGAAAGCAGTAGCACTGGGGAAAATGCTTTCGTTTCATTCTCTAGAAAGTTCATTGCGATCGGCTGTAGACGCTGAGTGGGTTCGCCGTCAAGAACTACTCTACGGTTCCTGGAACAGCGTCTTTCAGCATGACCTGGAAATCTTTTTGAACCAACTGCCCCATGCTCAGGATGGGCTAGCCTCGGCTAGCTAGATTGAACCTAGTTGAGGGATCGGTGAGAATAGGGGTATGAACCAGGTTGATTACCTTCGTATTAGCCTCATTGATCGCTGCAATTTCCGCTGCCAATACTGCATGCCGGAGAGTGACGACTTAGAGTATCTGCGTCAGCAAGCAGTGCTTACCCAAGCTGAACTGATGGCTCTTGTGCAAAACGTGTTTATCCCCGTTGGGTTTACTCGTTTTCGCTTGACCGGAGGGGAGCCGCTTCTCCGCCCTGATGTTGTTGATATTGTCCGGGCGATCGCCGAAGCACCTGCGGTCAAAGACTTGTCTATGACTACCAACGGCTTTCTGTTAGCAGATCTGGCAAAACCGCTGTATCAAGCAGGCTTGCGGCGCATCAATATCAGTCTTGATTCCCTCAAGGCAGATGTGTTTGATCAAATTGTGGGACAGCGGGGGCGCTCTCGTTGGCAACAGGTATGGCATGGCATCCAGGCGGCTCACCAGGTCGGGTTCAATCCACTCAAACTAAATGTCGTGGTAATTCCAGGGATCAATAACCAAGAAGTGCTGGATCTAGCTGCACTAACCTTGGATCGCAGTTGGCATGTGCGCTTTATCGAGTTCATGCCGATTGGTAACGATGCCATGTTTGCTGATCGTGGTTGGATTGATTCTGAGACAATCCGTGGTCAAATTCGCGATCGCTGGGGACTCACTACAGCACAGGTCATGGGCAATGGCCCTGCCGATGTGTTTCAAATTCCTGGAGCTCAAGGCACACTGGGTTTCATCAGCCAAATGTCAGAATGCTTTTGCGATCGCTGCAACCGTATGCGCCTTTCAGCAGATGGCTGGCTGCGTCCCTGCTTGCTGAATGAAACTGGCCAGCTTGACTTAAAAACAGCCTTGCGCAGTGGTGCTTCCTACCAAGATTTACAGCAAGCTGTTCTAGGTTTATTAGCAGCCAAGCCAGACATTAACTTTAAAGCTCGTGATCCAGGCGTCACTGGCTCCTATGCCCGCACCATGTCCCAAATTGGCGGATAGGCCGCATTTGTCAACTCTATCTAAGCTTGAGTTGCTAACAGCTTACTCACAATTTATGGCTTGTCTGAATTAATTTTTGTCGGATATAAATGCATCTAGACCACTTCCTAAAGGTGAACGAAATAGTGTTGTGGTGAGACTGATTTGGGAAGTCTAGATGCAGTGTTCCTGACGGTAGAGCTTTTGCTAGGAATTTAGTAGTGAAACTCGGAATCAAGTTATCTCTAAAGCATCCACTACCACGCAGAATAAGCCGTTTACTTTACTACCAAATCACAGACCTTGAGGCGTAGTGCGGTTAACACGAGAAATCAGGGGCACTGGGATACCGTTCTGGATAATAGCAGTCCTACACAAGCATTGATTGGGAACAGAAACCTATGCTGACATTACTAAATCGATGGTTTGGCACTAGCCCCTTTGTGCCGCATGGCCATTGTTATCTTTGGAATCCTGGACTAGTTTGGCTTAATGTTGTTTCTGATGCGCTCATTGCGATCGCCTATTACGCGATTCCCATAGTTTTGATCTACATTGTCCGCAAGCGCGGAGACATGCCTTTTGACTGGATCTTCTTCCTATTTGGGGGCTTTATTCTGGCCTGCGGGTCGGGACATCTTCTGGAAATTTTGACCTTGTGGTATCCCGCTTACTGGCTAGCCACCACAGTCAAAGCCCTAACCGCCGCTATCTCAGTAGGTACAGCCATTGTCACTCTGTCCCTCATTCCAAAAGTTCTGGCTATTCCCAGTCCGGCTCAGCTAGAAGCCACTAACCACAAGTTGGCGCAGGAAATTTTGGAACGGCAACATGCTGAGCGAGAATTGCAGCAGTCAGAGCAGCAACTGCGTCAGCAAACTCAACAAGTTGAAGCAGCACTGCATGATTTGCAGCTAGCTACCGAGCAACGCAAGGCACTGTCTGAAGTAATTACTAAAATTCGGTCTTCCTTGGATATCAGCACCTTGTTTCAGTTGGCTGCAATGGAAGTTCGACAACTGCTTCAGGCCGATCGCGTAGGTGTATTCCGCTTTTATCCAAACTCTGGTTACAGCGATGGTGAGTTTGTATCTGAGGATGTGCTCCCAGACTATGCTTCTGCCCTAGCGGCCAAGATTCATGATCACTGCTTTGGCGATCGCTTCGCTGCCGACTACCAAAATGGTCGCGTCCAAGCAGTTGGTGACATCTACAACGCTGACCTTAGTGACTGCCACATTGAAGTGCTTTCTCAGTTCCAAATCAAAGCAAATCTGGTCGTCCCCTTAGTCAGCGGATCTGGCCTGTGGGGACTGCTGTGCATTCATCAGTGTGCTGCTCCGCGTCAATGGGAAGCGTCTGAAATTGAATTTGCTCAACAAATTGCTGACCAGTTGAGCATTGCCTTACAACAAGCCGAACTACTGGCACAAACAAAGTTACAAGCTGAACAACTCTCACAAACTTTGCAGAATCTACAACAAACCCAAACTCACCTGATTCAAACAGAAAAAATGTCCAGTTTGGGTCAATTGGTGGCCGGGGTTGCCCATGAGGTAAATAACCCTGTCAATTTTATCTATGGCAACCTTGACCACATCAGCACTTATAGCAAAGACTTGCTGAGTTTGCTGGGACTTTATGAGATGCATTATCCAGATGCTCCAATAGAAATACGCAATCATATTCAAGAGATCGATTTAGATTTTATTTCCGAGGATTTACCACGAGTTGTGTCTTCAATGAAAATGGGAGCCGATCGTATCCGCCAAATTGTGTTGTCTCTGCGCAACTTCTCGCGCTTAGATGAGGCTGAAATGAAGGTAGTTGATATTCACGAAGGAATTGATAATACCTTGTTGATTTTGCAACACCGGCTCAAACCTACTGCAACCAGTCCAGGCATTCAACTCCAGCGGGAATATGGCCATTTGCCGCTGGTTGAGTGCTATCCAGGGCAACTGAATCAGGTGTTTATGAACATCTTGAGCAATGCGATCGACGCCTTGGAAGAAGCCTGGTTGGCTCACACTGAGGCTGGAGCCGATATCCAATGCCCATTACCTGCAATTACAGTACGCACAACCCACGAGGACAATGCGTGGATTCAAGTCGCTATTATCGACAATGGCTCTGGTATTCCGAAAGAGGTTCACAGTCGTCTGTTCGATCCGTTTTTTACCACCAAACCGCTCGGCAAAGGGACTGGACTTGGCTTATCCATCAGTTATCAAATTATCGTGGAGAAGCATGGTGGCACATTGCAGTGTCTTTCCGAACCTGGAAAGGGCACAGAATTCCAAATTCGCATCCCCATCCACTCTATCAACGCCTCTACTGTCCCTGTAGTCGCATTCGCAGCAGGCTAGCCAGACACTATTTACTAATAAACAGAAAGTCAGATAGAAAAATATCCGCTATTCTGGGGTAGCTATGTACGCTAAGGCTGCTTGATTGGGTATGAAGCTGTGGATTATTAGCTTTGTAGTGTTGTTTGCAACGGCAGAATTGTTGCGCTGGGCGCAGGAGTTTTCATTGCCCATGCCCATATTTATTTTGGGAGGGGCGTTTTTAGCAGTTATGTCCAACTATGACAAGTTGGCCGACTTACCCTTTCATCCCAACTACTACCCTTCCACTACGCTGGCTGACCCGCCGAAGCAGCCCTTGCCAACTGAGGAACCGCGATCGCTAATTGCCGATACGCCTCCTTCTATTGTGGTGACTGATTATCAGCGCAAGAAGACCTCAATCTCGTTTACGATTCATAAACCCTTTGAACCAAAGGATTAAGCTCTGCTGCTAACTAGGGCGCGTCATCAATTAATAGTCAAACGTCTGAGGCATAGCCCTTACCGCGCCCGCCTCAAAAACTAGGCTAGGGGCTGTAAGCTTTCCATCGTTGGGATTCTAGCTGGAATTGATCACAGCCCCTAATACAGCACGGTCATCAGACGCTTGCGATAATCTCTGGTTAATGGATGTTCGTCTCCTAGCAGGTCAAAGACTGCTAGCATGGCTTTGCGTGCGCCATCCTGGCGGTATTGACGATCGCGCTTAACCAAGTCCAGCAGGTTATCCAATGCAAGTTGATAGTTTTCTGCCAAAATCTGTTCCACTGCCCTTTGAAAAGATGCTTCCAACGGATGCTCGGTGGAAGTTAGCTGCACTTGTTTGAAGAAGAGAATACCCTTGAGAAACTTGACTTGGGCTACGTAGGATTTTTCGTATTCCAGTTCAGCCAGCAGTTTCTCTGCGATCGCAAATTGCTCGGTTTCAATATAAAAATTGGCTGCTTCCAACTTCAGTCCCACATGGGTGGGATGCTGGTGCAGCAAGTTGCTGAGTTGTTCGGTGGCTGCCAAGTGATCACCCTGGGAAGCCTTGTCATAAATGGCTTGCAAGGTTTCATCGAGCTGAGATCGCAGGTTTAGCTGTGCCAAAAACTCACGTAACTGCGGCTCTGGCAAAACACCCACAAAGCCTTCGGTGACCTGGCCGTCTACCACTACGCGCACATCAGGAACACCTTGCACCTCGTAGGCTTGTGCCAGTTCTGGCTCGGCATCAATATCAACCTTCGCCAGCACAAAATCATACTCCTGAACCAAACGCTCTAGCATGGGCTTTAGCATTTGACAGGGGCCACACCACGTAGCATAAAAGTCTACTAGAACAACCGTTTCGTGAGACTTCTCTAAAACTTCTGTAGCAAAGTTAGTCTGATTAATCGCGATCGCAGTGCCCATAGCATTGTCCAAACTAACCAATCAGCAGACAAAGTCGCTGCTTGAGAACACCGATGATACTAGCGCTTAAACTATGTATCAAGCCGATTATTTGGCTTTTGCTTTAGGTTTCTTGGCCGCTACTTTCGTAGTAGTTTTTGCTGCTGGCTTACTGGTCACTGTTTTGGCAGTTGTTTTAGCAATAGCGGCTTTGCTTGCTGCCGCCTTAGCCGAGGTACGAGCCCTTGCTGGAGTAGTTTCTGGGTTGCCGCCGTTATCAGCTACTGCGCTGCCTGCTTGCAGATGGGCTTCCAGAAACCATAGGCGCATGTCGATCGCCCGTGACACCTCGGTATACAAATCAGAGGTATCAGCATCACCCCAATCCCCAGTTTTAGCGATACCTTCTCTCAAGGCTTTAGCGAAGATAGCGTAGCGATCGGCCAAGGCCGCAATGTGCTCTTTCCCGTCCAATGAATCTATAGGATACTCTGGCAGGGTGGAAGCCGCTGCCGCCATTCGAGCTGTGCCCATCGCCACACCTGCTAACGTAGTGACCCGCTCTGCAAACAAATCAGTAAATTCTTCCAATTCCCCAGCCATTTCATCAAACAACTCATGCAATTGATAAAAATCCAAACCCTTGACATTCCAATGTGCCTGCTTGGTTTGAGTTTTTAAATCTAACGTCAATGCCAATGTTTGATTGAGCAACTCAACTAACTTGGTACGGGCATCAACAGAAATATCAATCCGAGTTGGATGGAGAATTACTTTGGGGCTGGTCATAGCAGGATATCCTCAGCTTAATAATGGTCAATCCAGGTGTGCTTGCGGATCAGAAAGCATGTATCAATGTCAAGAGAATACCTCAACTCCTACAGAAGGTTGCAAATTTCTTCCATTTCTAGCGCATTTTAGCGATCGCAAGCAGGCTGAGAGGCTAAGCGTAGGTTAGGTAGAAGACTTGGGAAGGGGCGATTGCTCCTGCGCTTTTTTTATAGTTTGTTGATGCACAATTGCTTGTCGAAACCCCAGCACGACTAGGACATTGGCCAAGGTAAGAAAGAACTCAGCCGAACCGTGTAGCCAGTCTACGTTGGCTAGCTCCTGCCCGTAGACCTGTCTAGCATAAATTCCTGCTGGAATAGTAATAGCTACAAATACTAGTGTCACGTAGAACCCAACTAAGGCAAGGCGCGGCATTTTCCCTGAACGCGTTACAAACCATAGAAATACCAAGTATGGAAACAACGATGCAGCAAACAACGTTTCTTTGGAAAGCATGGACATTTCACTAAATTAATTCAAACGACATCCTTGCCATCGATCTGAGCTGGCTCAAGTCACTAGCGACATCCCAACGATTCGCGGGTTTCCACTCCTGTTGTTGGATTAACACCACCGGCAACCTGACACAGCAGTTTGATTTGAACCCCATCCAAAATAGCGTCACTGAAGTCAGCCCCAGCAATGTCCACATCTTGAAATTCCGATCGCAGCAAAATGGCATCCGTCAAAATAGCATTGCGCAGGTTAGTGCGGACAAGTTTGGCTTGATCCAGCATGGCGCGGTTAAGGTTTGCGCCTTGCAAATTCGCGTCAGTCAAGGTGGAAGCGCTCAGCACAGCACCCGTGAGGTCAGCATGGCTAAAGTTGACACGGTTAAGGTTGGCATTGGAAAATTCTGCCACACGTAAGGTTTGCTTAGAAAAATCTGTTCCAGCAAGTTGGGCATTGCTGTAAGACGGGGGAGGAGCGTACTGGGACGCGGCGATCGCTGGGGCTACCCAAGCACTTACCAGCAGTGCGATCGTTCCTAGCATGGTGATCAATTGCTGCATTGTACATTCCTTCCTCAAAACTGCCTGCCTAGCACTGTTGGCTCCTGCGCTGAAAAGAGCCGAAGTGGCGATCGCTCTAGCGATGTTTCATCGCCCGCTGCATATCGCGCTGATCTTCCCGACGCTTTATATCTTCGCGCTTGTCGTGCAACTTTTTACCTCTAGCAAGAGCAATGTCAACCTTGACCCAACCCCGCTTGAGATACATCTTCAAAGGAACCAGTGTCAGCCCCTGCTGCTCCACCCGCCCAGTCAGCTTGCGAATTTCTTCCCGCTTTAGCAGCAACTTGCGCGTGCGGCGCGGATCATGGTTGAAAGCTTGGCTAGTGGTGTGATGGGGTGAAATGTGAACATTCATCAAAAACGCTTCACCATCTCGAATCAAGGCAAACCCATCCTTCAGATTTGCCTTGCCTGCCCGCACCGACTTAACCTCAGTACCCATCAGCTCTATGCCAGCATTGTAAGTTTCCAGAATTTCGTACTGGAACCGAGCTTGACGATTGTCACTAATAATTTTGTAGCCGTCATCATTACCCATAGCTTTACTCTAGCGTGTTCGACCAGGGTACCTGGTAGTAGGAGACGATAGGGAATTCTTAAGCGAGAACCCTTTAAGCCTTTAATATTTAGGTATATCGGTGAATGGGAACAATATTTTAGGTCTACTGTCTCTAGATAAGAAATCTTTAGACTAGCTGTGAGCGGCTGATGCCGGAATGATGTGTGGGGTTAATGATGTTTAAGAGTGAGCACTGATTTAAAGGGTCTGCCACCTCGGCACTGAAGATAGGGAATTCTAAAACTGTGCTTTCATCTAGCCACTTTATCTATGCGGAAATTATGATGCGGCTTACTAAGGGACTTACTCGATCGCGCCAATGGCTGGTTTACCCAGTTCTATCGTTGATGGTCATTGCTAGCTTAGTGTTGGGTCAGCCTCTGGTGGCTAAGGCTATTTCTTGGGGCGATCTGATTTTGCGTGGGATTCAAGTTGTTCAGCTTTCTAACTTGTCTGAGAAGCAAGAGATAGAACTGGGTCGCCAAATTAATGCACAGATTGTTAACCAGGTCAGGATCGTTAATAATCCTGCCCTAACTGCCTATGTTACCGACATTGGTGAGCGACTGGCTAAAGAAGGCGATCGCCCCAAGATTCCTTATACCTTCCAGGTTGTACAAGATAGATCTATCAATGCTTTTGCGACAATGGGTGGTTTTGTCTACGTGCACACCGGATTGTTGCAGGCTGCCAATAATGAAGCTGAACTGGCTGGTGTAATTGGCCATGAAATTGGCCATATCACGGGTAAGCATGCCATCAATCAGATGAAAGAGGCTGCGATCGCCCAGGGTGTTGTTGGTGCAGCAGGTTTGAAGCGCAACGCTGCTATCAATATTGGAGTGGATTTGGCCTTGCGCCGCCCTAACAGTCGCCGTGACGAATTTGATGCCGACCAACGCGGGCTGAAGATGTTAGGTGAGGCAGGGTATGCCCAGGGTGCGATGGCCACATTCATGGAGCGCGCTTTAAATAGCAAAAACACTACGCCCAATATTCTAAGAACTCATCCACCCACAAGCGATCGAGTACAGCGTTTGAGAGAGAGCATGAACCCAGCAATGGTTCGAGGCTATGGCACAGATAATTCAGCCTACAAATCTAAAATCCGCTCGTTAGCCCTGGTGCAGTAAGGTCTGGGTTAGGCGTGCAATCGAAATTTAGCGAAGGCAAGTGGAGTTTACTCTACTTGCTTTTTGCTATGTCAACACGGCCAGGCAACCTAGCAAGGAGTCTCTGAGCCAATCTAAAGATACATGGCTTGACGATGTGCCACTACTTGGGTTGGATCAACCTGAGCGATCGCTTCGGCTAAGGGAATGATCCGCACCGATGGTTTGAACACGTTAACTTGGTAAACCTGGCGATTAGTCATGTCCACTCCAGTTAACCAGCCACTGCGGGGATGATAGGCACCCGTGTCAATATCTAGCCAACCCTGACCCTGGGCAATTTCACCTGGATTAACTTTCGGAAGGGTAAAGGTAATGGTGTGACCTGTAACGATCAGTTTGTCGGTGAAGTAAGGTTTAGTGCAACTGTGGAATTCATCTCGAATCCAGCAAAATTCCTGGGTTGTCTGAATGGAAATGGGCAGATGAGGATGGACTCCTGCATGCACCAACCACAGGTCGTCTAGATCGATGTAAATGGGGAGAGTTCTGATCCAGTCCAAGTGCTCCATCAAGATGCCAGCATCTCCATAGCTAGCAACCGTAGCTCGACCGCCGCTGTAGAGCCATGCTTGCAAGGTGGGGGTGTGGGGGCGGCCATTAGGGAAGGCATCCATCATGAGCTGCTCGTGGTTGCCTAGCACACAGGGATAGTTTCCATGCCGCACAAATTCAATAACTTGGGCACTTTGGGGGCCACGATCGATGAGGTCACCTAAAAAGTAAATCTCGTCGGCTGCTCCGGGCGCGATCGCCTCAAACAGCATCATTAATCCATCGTAGTGGCCATGAACGTCACCAATGATAATTCGGCGGGGCAGGCTTTCACTCATGCGATCGCAGCACACTTACGGAGTTACAAAACAACGTGGTCATGATAATGGGCAATGAACCCAAATCTAGAAATACTTAACATGCAGTGATTGAGATCACTAAGAACCATTATGCCCTGATTACTCAATGGACTCTCAGTTAAGCGATCAAACCTCACGATTTCCCAAAAAACTTTACGGATCCTTTATTGGCTCAACGCTCGAAACAAACGTTGCATTTCAGCTAATAAGCCCTTTCCAGACGATTTTTGCTGGGGTGCAGCCTGACGAAAGATGGTCTCTAACTTCTCAGAGGTGGGTTTGAGCAATTCCTCAGCGATTAGCGTGTAGCCCTCGTTAGTTTCTTGCCACACCTGCCAGGGAGCGGGATAGCAGCGCAGAATAGCGGCTCCTTCTAAGGGGCAAAGGTAGTAGCAGGGCTCGAAGGTATTCAAGAAGCGATTGCGCACTTGCCGCGCTACGTAGCCAATGCCCACGGTGCCTACATCTTCTAGGCGTGGGTTGAAGAGGATTACGGGGCGATCGCCTGCAGCCGTGCAAATTTGCTCTACAGGCGGCACTTCTACTGACGTAGGCGCAACAAATAGGAAGATTTCATCTTTGGAGTCAACCAGTTCCTCAACAGTAGAAGTTTGCCGAGAACCAGCTACATCTAGGCTACGCAATTGATGGGGTAGGTCGCCCCAGTCTCGCCGAGCCAGAGCCGCAGCTCCTGCATCGGGAAAGAAAACTTTGAGACCTTCACCTCGATCGCTAAAGCTTGATATGAATTGGCGCGCAGGTGCCATAGGCTTTAGTTCAGTTAATAGGATCTCGACCTGAAGGCGGGTGTAGCCAGCGGCTATGGCAGCGTGGGTGGCGGCTTGGGCTTGGGCGATCGCCGTGTCCAGAGTGTTTGGAAAATCTACCATTTGTGTCACGATCCAGAAACCATTCAATGTCTTGCCATGTCATTATCCTATCCAACTGTGCTGCTGAAATCGGGGCGCGACAAATCCACCCGGTTACGGCATCCACGCCTCTTTTCTGGAGCCATCAAGCAAATTCAAGGTGATCCTCAGGATGGTGCCATTGTCGATGTTTGCAGTACCTCTGGAGAGTGGCTGGCACGAGGCATTCTGAATCGGCAAGCACAGATTGCAGTACGGCTGTTGACTTGGGAACCAGAGGAGGCGATCGACCCAGCCTTTTGGCAACGCCGTGTGCACAGCGCGATTCAACGCCGCCAAAGTGACCCAACCCTGCAAAAAACCAATGCTCGACGGCTAATTTTTAGTGAAAGCGATGGTTTGCCAGGGATTATCGCCGACCAGTACGCTGAGCATGTGGTGGTACAGGTATCAACCCTGGGTGGCTCTCAAGCATTACAAGCTGTCATGGCTGCCTTGCGAGAGACGATCGCCCCAAGGTCGATTGTGATTCGCGGTGATGAAGACCGACTCAAATATGAAACCTCTACTGAATTGGAGCAGGTAGGCTGGGGAGCCTGTCCAACAGAGCCCGTGGCGATCGCGGAGCATGGCGCCCAATTTCGGGTCAATCTCAGTGCTGGGCAAAAGACTGGCTTCTACCTGGATCAACGGGAGAATCGGTTGCGGGTAGCGCACTATTGCCAGGGCGCCTCGGTGTTAAATAGCTTTTCCTATACAGGAGCCTTTGGTGTATATGCCGCGCTGGCTAGAGCCAAACGGATTGTGCATGTAGATGCTTCTGCCGACGCACTGGCTTTGGCTGAGCAACATACCCTGCTTAACCCTGGTTCAACCGATTGCCAGGTGGAGTTTATCTGCGCCGATGCCTTCGATGATGTGCGATCGCGGCGGGCACAAGGTGAACAATTTGACGTGGTGATTTTGGATCCTCCCAAGTTTGCCCACAGCCCCAGTCAGGTACAGAAGGCTGCCCGTGCTTACAAAGATCTCAACCGAATCGGCTTGCTCCTAGTCAAACCAGGGGGAATTTTGGCGACGTTTTCCTGCTCAGGTGTTGTCGATGCAGCACTGTTTCGGAAGATTATTTTCAGTGCGACGATCGAAGCACGGCGCTCAGCTCAAGTAGTTGAACGCCTGACCCAAGCCAGTGACCACCCAGTACTGCTCACCTTTCCAGAAGCAGAATACCTCAAAGGACTCATTCTGCGAGTGGAGTAGCCTAGAGGTTAGTGGTGGTGCCCGTGTCCATGATGATGGTGATGGTCATGCCCCTTCTGAGCAAGAACTTCGGTCACCCGTCCAGAATGACCCACAGCTAATGCTTCAGCCATCAGTGCCTCTAGCTGAGGGTGAGCCCAGTCTGCTGCCATTCTCAGAAAGTCTGGATGGTCGTTTACACAGGGCATCTGGATGTACTGAACTTGGGGATATTTGCGTTCTAGGGCATGGATAATATGGTGCACATCCAACAAGGTTTCGTGATTTTCTGTGGCAAAGCCGATCGGCATAAACACCACGGCATTTGCACCTAGTTCAATCAGGTTGCGGGCTGCTATCTCAGCATTAGGCTGTGTCCATTCAATGAGTGGGGTTTGATGGTTAAGCCAGCCTACAGAAATGAGTGGGTAGCGATGAATCAGGCGATCGCGCACCAAGTCATAGAGCGTTTGGCTCTCTGCGATACCTGATGTAAAGCCTTTGGCCTTGTGTGGGCAGCCGTGATTCATCAGTACAATCCCAACTTGGGAGGGGAGGGAGATTTCAGCTAGATTAGCCTGGATAGTGTCCTCTACCAAACGTGCCATCAATTCGATGTAATCAGGCTTGTTGTAGAACGATGGGATGTAACGCAAACTAGTTAGCCAATGAGATTTCGCAGAAGGATCGGCTAGTTCCACCAGCGCTTTGTTGACCTGCTCCACGGCAATGCCACTAGTGAAGATAGAATCAACTACCAGCAGCGGATAAATCAGCAATTTGCTGAAACCTTCGGCTTTAATTTGCGCTAGCACTTGGCTGGGCAGAAACGGTGCACAAAAGTTGAAAGCTTTGAAAACTTTAACGCGATCGCCCCACTGAGCTTGGAGATGCTGTTCAATCCCAGCCCGCTGCTGCTCAAAGATGGCATTATGGGGTGAGACAAACTGATTATGTTGGTGGCTCCACTCGTGCAAGTCAAACACAGCCAGCAACTTGGCCAACGGTGGATAGATCCAGGTAGGAACCGGAGCGAACTTGGCCGTCAATAAGTTCAGTGCTTGCTCATTGTAATTAGCAAAGTCCTCGTAGCTTTCGACTTCACCGTATCCCATAAGCAAAACCGCAACCCGATCGGATTGCTGAGCAGGAGGAGTAGCAGAGTGTTTTTCAGGTGTTGCAACCACGATGCGACCTCATTTACTTAAGCGTTTACCCCTAGAAGGGAGATTTACTAGGCTAAAGCTTAACATCCCTACTAGGGGGATAGCCGCATTTACTGATTTTCTACCGGTTAGATGGCGGCTATGGTGTCAAACGATCGCACCTACCTCACGATTATTTGATGCGTTGCAATTAGCCACTACATTGAGGTCAAACTGCGCGCTCAAATAAAACCCAGATAAAACAAATGTGGGGGTCATAGTAACCCCCACATAAAATGGTTAACGGAATTCTCGCTTAATCTTGATCGTTTACCCAAATTGCATCGATCGCTAGCCCAGTAGTGCTTTGGCTTTGGCCACCACATTGTCAACGGTGAAGCCAAACTTATCCATGCAGACACCACCGGGCGCAGACGCCCCAAAGGTGTCAACGCTAAGGATATCGCCCTCAGTACCAACATACTTATGCCAACCAAAACTGGTGCCTGCTTCTACCACCAAGCGCTTGGTCACCGCTTTAGGCAAAACAGATTCGTGGTAGGCAGCGTCTTGTGCTTCAAATAGCTCTACTGAAGGCATGGACACCACTCGTACTTGTTTGCCTTCGCTAGCGAGTTGCTCTGCGGCTTTGACACACAACCCTACTTCTGCACCAGTGCCAATCAAAATCAGGTCGGGAGTACCGCTGCATTCGATAACAGTGTAGGCTCCTTTCTCTACTCCAGCGATCGCTGAGTTTGCCAGATTAGGCAGTCCTTGCCGTGACAACGCCAGCAGGGTGGGACGGTTGTGACGAGCATTTTCAATGGCCACCTTATACGCGCCTGCGGTTTCAGTGCCATCGGCGGGGCGAATCACCGTGAGCTGAGGAATGGCTCGTAGGGAGGCGATTGTCTCTACAGGTTGGTGGGTGGGGCCGTCCTCACCTAGGGCAATGGAGTCGTGGGTCATGACCCAGATAACGCCGCATTGCGACAGAGCACTCAGGCGAATGGCCGCACGCATGTAGTCCGTAAAGACGAGGAAGGTTGCACCGTAGGGAATCAGGCCCGATCGATGTAGGGCAATACCATTGCAGATCGCGCCCATGCCATGTTCGCGAACGCCAAACCGCAAGTTGCGATTTTCATAAGCCCCTTTCTGGAAGCTACCACTCACTTTTAGCTCTGTCAGGTTAGAGTGAGTCAGGTCAGCCGAGCCACCAATCAGTTCAGGCAAAACGAGAGCCAGCGCATTCAAGCAAATTTCTGAGTGTTTGCGGCTGGCCAAAGACTTGTCTTCTGGTTTGTAGGTAGGCAGGACTTTATCCCAGCCATCGGGCAATTTGCCTGATAGCATCCGCTCCAGTTCCGCTGCCTCCTGCGCATACTTGGTTTTGTACTGCGCCCAGATAGCGTTCCATTCGGCTTCAGCACTAGCACCTCGATCGATCGCTTTGCGGAAATGAGCTAGGGCATCTTCCGGCACTTCAAAGTCACCATAAGGCCAGCTCAGGTTCTCGCGAGTCACTTTAATTTCGTCTGCGCCTAGGGGAGTACCATGGGCTGCACCCGTACCAGCTACCTTAGGAGAGCCATAGCCGATTGTGGTGGTGACTTTAATCATCGAAGGTTTGTCGGTGACAGACTTGGCTTCGGCAATGGCCTTGGCGATCGCATCCAAGTCAGTATCCCCATTTTCAACATGTAGAACATGCCAGCCATAGGCTTCAAAGCGCTTGGACACATCTTCGGTGAAGGAAATGTCTGTGGAGCCGTCAATGGAAATGTGGTTATCGTCGTAGAGGGCAATTAGTTTGCCCAAGCCCAAGTGTCCAGCCAGGGAACAGGCTTCTCCAGAAACTCCTTCCATATTGCAGCCATCACCCAAGATGACATAGGTGTAGTGATCGACCAAGGTCAGGTCAGGCTTGTTAAACCGGGCAGCCAAGTGTGCCTCAGCCATAGCCAAACCAACAGCATTGGCAATTCCCTGTCCTAGTGGGCCGGTGGTTACTTCCACCCCAGCCGTTTCAAAGTTTTCGGGGTGACCGGGTGTTTTTGAGCCCCATTGGCGGAAGCTCTTGATATCGTCCAAGCTAACGCTGTCGTAACCGGTTAGGTACATTAGGGCATACTGGAGCATGCAGCCGTGACCAGCCGACAGAACAAAGCGATCGCGGTTAAACCAGTTAGGGTTTTTGGGGTTGACCCGCAGAAACTGATCCCACAGAACAAACGCCATGGGTGCAGCCCCCATCGGTAGACCAGGGTGTCCCGATTTGGCTTTTTCAACAGCGTCGATCGCCAAAAAGCGAATGGAATTAATGCAAAAATTTTCTAGCGATGGGGTGGTTGCAACAGCCATGACTTCCTCTACTCAACAACGGCTTGGCAAAAGGGGGATTTGGAATGGCGTACCATCGCGTGACGACGTTAGCGTACACTGGACGCCATACCAATAGGTATCTATACTTATGCTATTTCCTATAGTCTATATTGACAATCGTCCATCCCTCTATACTCCCATCAAACGAACCCTGCGATGACAGGCTGAAGTGAGTAAGCCCAAATAAAGATTGAACAAAGCGTCTATCCTCCCAAGTTGAGTGGACGTTGCACTGGCAATAGCAACTCGTTGCGATCGCGGGTACCTAACTGAATATCCGCTGTTTGCAGGTAACGCTGGGGGGTAATCGCTAGGGGTAATGCTGTTGTGCCCCATTGGTTAGTGAGTTGGCGCAACAACTGATCTTGCTGGGCACGCAAGTTATCCAAATCAGCCCCACGATTTAAGATGGCAAACCACACCAAGCCACGATCGCGGGTAGGCAAGGCTCCCACTAAGGCGCTGACATCAGACAACGTTCCGGTTTTAACAGGAGTGCCTTGAGGGATCGCGCGGTCTTCGATCGTGCCCAGATTTACCCCAGAAATGGGAAACAAGTCAGCCACCGTCATGCCATGTCCTTGCAGATAACGCTGCACAGCGGCTAGCAGGGCACAGGCGGCTCTGGGAGAAATGCGGTTCTCCGTCCCCAAGCCTGATCCATTGATCAACAAAATTTCTTCTGAGGGAACACCCGCTAACCATGCTGCCTTTTGCGCTACTACCGCATGCCCACCTGCGGAATCAGCCAGTGACTGAGCAATAACGTTATTGCTGTAGACGTTCATTAGCTTGAGTAGGGCACTGAGGGGTAGCGATCGATGGCGCAGCAGCAATGTTTGGTTAGCAGGCAAGGCACTGGCATCTAGCACGCGCACGGCTCCTGCGATCGCCACTTGAGGTCGTAGTGTACCCGGCGGCATATTCTTAAATTGCTCTGCTGCCATTGCTGACCAATTGCGCGAATCTAGAGCTTGCTTGAACAAGGCTCCAGCTTTGTCGGGCTTGGGCTCAAAATTCATCAAGAAATTGCCCATGATCACCAAATTTCCTGTCACCTGGGTGATGCCCATAGCTTGCAGTGCTGCGGCGATCGCAAAGGCTTCTTCCCACACCATCATAGGGTCGCCCCCACCCCGAATCACCAAGTCACCTTGCACCACACCCTGCTGAATCGGGCCAGTTGCCGTAACCAATGTCTCAAACTGAAAGTCCGGCCCCCACGTTTGCAGTGCCACTAGGGATGTAGCCACCTTAGTAATAGAAGCGGCAGGCAGAGGCACGTAGTCACGGTTGCTGGCCAACAGCGTTGTACCCGACTGCAACCACACTCCCTGCTCACGGGTAGACAAGCCTTGACTTGACAAGGTCGCCAAGTAGCGTTGCAAAATCGCAGCCGTTTCTGGGTCTGGTTCTGTGGGAAGAACGAACGCTGGAGCGGCTTGAAACAGCGTTAGCTCCACAGGTGGCGTTGACCAGCCTGCTGCCCGCAGCCAGAGGGATAAGGCTCCTGAATTAAGCAATTCCAGCACAGCTCATCTCCCGCATCAACGCCAGATATGATTTTAATCAGCTTGACGAGAAATGAGGCGATCGCCGGTAACAAAACCCATGTCAAGCCAAAGTCGATTGCAACTGGAAACTGTGACTGCGGCATTGGCACGATCGCTGGATAACTGCCAATATCAATGGCTGAAGACTTCTTCCTGCATGCCCACTGCTCGTGGTTATGGGTGATTTTGCAGTAGATAGAGAGTCGCCAAGTAGAACGCCGATCGAGCTAGGCTGATAAATAGCAAGTATTCTCCCTTTCTTGTTCCTCCTTTTCTCTTTGCTTTTTCCCTTTTTCTTCTTTCCTCTTTATTTCCCACGATGGCTAACTCGGATCCTAATGCTGTGTTGCGATTGCTGCCGATCGCGGTTGGTTTTTTGGGCAGCGGGTTACTAGTGGTGAACCGGGTGCTAACGCCTGCGTTGACGCCTTCTCAGGCGCGATCGGACGTTTTGGGGGTGGTTGTGTGTGCGGTGCTGGTGCTGACGGGGTTGTTGTGGCAGCGGGTGCAACCGCGACTACCAGAGCAGGTGGAGTTGTTGGGACGGGAACAGTTTGATCTGGCATCCGATTTACCTGAACTGGTGCGTACGGAGCTGGCATGGGCATCCCATTTGCTGCTGACGAATACGGCGACGCGATCGCTGGTTATCTGGTACGACGGCAAGGTTTTGCTGCGGCGGGGCATCTTGCCTGAGGTGACAGAGGTCATACCCGGTGCGATCGTCCAGCGTGTCCTCACGACCCAAAAGCCGGTTTACCTGGTTTCTCTCAAGCTGTATCCAGGCCGCGTTGAGTTTAACTACTTGCCAGAAAATACTCAGGGTGTGATTTGCCAGCCGATTGGCAGTCAGGGAGTGATGGTGTTGGGGGCAAATGCACCACGCAGCTATACTAAGCAGGACGAGCAGTGGGTTGCGGCGATCGCAGACAAGCTGACTTATTCCCTGCAATTGCCAACACTACAACGGCAAGAAGGCTCGATCGCCTAAAATGTTTTATGCCTACTCACCCAGATGGCGGTTGTGCTTCTGCTGTCTTGGTCGCTAAACTAGCTGGAAGTTTTGGGTAACTCCCGGTTTCTTTTGTTACTAACCTTGCTTATTCTTTAGTTTTTAGCCGCATGTCTACCCTTGCCCTCTACTGGATATTGGTTGCCCTGATGGTGGTTGGGGTAATCGGCTCAGTTCTTCCTGCTATCCCTGGCATTATTCTGATTGTGGTTGCTGTAGTGATTTGGGGGCTGATAAAAGGCTTTGAAGTCGTAACGATCGCCCTAACGGTAGCCGTAATTGCCATGATTCTTGACTTAGGTGTCGATTTTTTAGCAACTTACATCGGCGCAAAACAGGGTGGCGCCAGCCGTTGGGGACAAATTGGCTCTATGGTAGGCATGTTCCTAGGTATGCTGGGGTTGCTGCCAGCCGTTCCCTTTGGCGGGCCATTTGCCCCAATTTTGGGAATTTTGCTGGGCGCAGTGATGGGAGCCATGATTGGCGAGTATGCCTTTTGCAAGGATATAAAAATTGCTCTGAAAGCAGCACTGGGCATTATTGTTGGTACATTTGTAGGCAGCGCCCTGAAAGGGTTGTTATCTTTGGTGGCCTTAGTCGTGTTCTTAGTAACTACCTGGCCGTACTACGGCTAAGTAGATAGATCGCCGGAGCATAACGAGCTAGGATAAGCCAATTTTTGCTGCTTCTATTGGTTGCTTGTCACACCAAGTTAGCGATCGACGAAATGCACTTTCACTCGAAACGTACCGGCATTGTCTGAGAACCAGGTAAGCGGCACTGATCGCAAATGCACCTTATACCGGGCTGTGCCGCTGAGTTCTTGTACAGCCGCTTTGAGGGCATCGTAGTAATCACGGGCATCTTTGGATGTGGAAAAGGGCGATATTACAGCTTCATTCACAATAAAGGTGAGCCAGCCATCACGATTAGCAATGATTTCAGTTTTGCTAGGAACAGAAATCAGTTGGTTTGCCGTCAGTTGGTTGCTCTGCAATACCTCGAAGGGATCAGTTTGGGATAAGACTTCGGTTGGCATGACGATCGTCATTAAGGCTCCCCAGTTCAAGTCCTTTCTGAGTTTGCAGTCTTCCAGTATGTCGCTTTGGAAGGACTCCCCCTCTGGCCCAACCCAGTCGCGATAAAAAATATCTTGATCGTTTTTGAAGTCTGGGAGTGGGTAGCGATTTTTAATCGATTCAGGCCAGGAACGCTCTGGCAGACCTTGCACAATCAGTGGTTTAATCGATCGCGTCAGGTTGTGCAGTTGTTCGATAGCTAGGTGGATACGCCCCTCCGGTTCTAGCGCTACGCGCTGCCCTTTTTGCAAATAAATACCAGAGTTTTGGAAACCAGCCGTGGCATCAATAATGATGCGCTCTGTGGTCGATCGCTCACTCCCACCAAGCATCATTTGATTGGTTACAATTCGCAGACCAGACAATTGCAGACCAGCCACCAGCATTCCTACCACAATGACCATAGACAGCATCAGTGCCAACAGGTATTGCCACACTTCCCGGCTACCTAGCGCCCGCAACCAACTGATGAAGGCCAATCCAGGTCGGAGTTGAGTGGGTTGTCCCACAGAGGAGGATGGCACTGAACCAAGCGATCGAGCAGGCGTACGGCGCGACTTTGGCATAGAGATGCTCTCGCTAGTAAAACAACCTGAGGTTAAGGTAAACCGACCTCCGCATCCTAGCTAACATCACATCAGGACGCCTCAATTCTAAATTTTCCTCAACTAGTTTGCTTACTTGGCTGTTCTACCATCTGGCATCCGCGCCCCCGCTAGATTTGCGTCAGTCAAGTTAGCGCCTGTCAGTTGCGCTTTGAGCAAACTAGCCTTTTGCAGATTAGCTCCCTTCAAATTGGCAAAGCGTAAATCAGCAAATTCTAGATTGGCTTGAGACAGGTTAGCACCAGACAGGTCAGCACTTTGCAAATTAGCTCGGTAAAGATAGGCTCTGGTCAGGGTAGCGCGCTGCAAATTGGCTCGTACTAGCGACACCAAAGCCAAATTCGATTCGGTCAATAGGCTTTCTGTTAACGTGGCATCATCCAGATTAGAGCCTTGCAAAGCCGCCGCGGTCAGGTTGGCTTTAGGCAAAAAGGCTCCCTCCAACTGATAGGCGTACAAGCTGGCGCCTGACAAGTCACAACCTTCGCAGCGGCGATCGTTGATTAAGCGGTCTACCTGGGTAGGATTTGCGGCGATCGTCCTTGTGGTAGCCACTAACACAAGCCCTAGTCCCAATCGTCCTGCTGTCCAGTAATCCATAGCACGTTCCTACGAGAACAGTTTCATCAAAAAGGGCAAAATTCCAGCCGCCAACTCGTCGGCATACTCCTCATGCAGCCCCAAAGCCCCAGGCATACGAT
>Ga0224722_1000433_pt1 | contig 24290 bp, 26 predicted proteins | sample Balambano_FR1_Me_FD_161646 | JGI IMG/M metagenome (GOLD analysis project Ga0224722, IMG submission 161646) | Freshwater sediment microbial communities from Lake Towuti, South Sulawesi, Indonesia - Balambano_FR1_MetaG | ecosystem: Environmental > Aquatic > Freshwater > Lake > Sediment | place... | reverse complement strand
GCCCCCGCCACTGCCATTGCCGGGGCCGTCTCCACCACCGCTACCGTTCCCTTGTCCGCTCCCGTTCCCGTCGCCAACGCCCCCATCGCCGTTGCCTTGGCCGCCGCCGTTGCCGCCGCCATTGCCCTGACCGCCACCGCCTTTGGCGTTGCCGTTGCCGGAACCGTTGCCCCCGTCACCGTGGTCTTGACCCTCGCCCCCGGTGCCCGAACCGTCGCCGTTGCCACCGCTATTGCCATTGCCATTGCCGCCGCCCGAGCCGTTGCCGTTCCCGGCCGGCGCGCAGCTGTCGCGGAAGCAGGCCTCGCTGTCCCCGCCGACTCCAGTGCCGCCACCCCCGTCGCCGCCAGCGCCAGCGCCCGGAGGTGCATTGCCGCCCGATTTGCTATCCACTACCACCGCTGCGAGCACCGCGACCTCACCCGAAACGAACCCGCTGGAATAGCGCCCTGCATCTTCGGGGGTGCTGGCGATGGCCTGCTCGATCCGTCCACCCACGCTCCCTGCGGACGAAGCCTGCGGCGCAGGTCCGGCGGCGACGGGTGCAGGCACGGTCCGCCCGGGCGAGTCGATCACCCGGCGGCTGTCGCCTTCGATCACCATGCGCAGCGGATCCTTCGCGGCGATGATCGCCACCGCCCCCGGCACGATCAGCTCGCGCGCCCCGCCGTCATTCGTTGCCGCCTCGACTGCACCTTCGGTGACCTGCAGGCTGGCACCCTCGGCGCTCACGGTGATAATGAAGGTCGTGCCCTTCACAACGGCGGCAAGATAGGGCGTTTCGACCCCGAAATGCGGGTCGCGCTGCTTGCCGATGTTGAACAGCGCGCTGCCGTAATCCTGAATGATCTGGATGATCGAGCGGTCGCGCGCGGCTTGGGGGATGCGTATCTGCGCGTTCTGGCGCAGGGTCACGAATTCGCGTCCGCGCACCAGCACCGCCGACGCGCCAGTCTTGGTGCGAACGGTTGCGCCCGGTGCTACCGCAGCGCCAACCGTGGCCGCGCGTTCGCCGCGGCTGTCGGCGATCAACACAACGCCTCTGGTTTCACTGATTGCCCAGCTCGTAGACTGGGCAAGCGCCTGCGTGCCGCTCGCAAGCAGCAACAAAAAAGGCAGAAGCAGGTGGAAGAGACGTCGCTTATCAAACTCCCAAGCTGCCATTTATTTGGCAAACTCTCCAAGCGGTATTGAACGGGTTGGTGAATTCGGGGTTAAGCTGATCTTTGCTTAACCTTTTCGATCTACCATAGAGCATGCATTGTTGTGCTGGAGTTTGCAGGGCGTGCATCGGTTCTTTGTTGCAGCGATCGGGCCTGCATTGCTTGCCAGTCACGGGCTGGTCGCACAGGACGTTTTCGACCGCACCAATCCCGCCCAGCAGCCTGACCGCGATGCACCGCCCGCCCCGCCGCTGAACACAGTGCGCATCGAGGTGCAGCCCGTGCTCGACAATCCGGTGCCACGTCGCCAATCGGGTGCGATCAATGTCGGAGCGATCGTGATCGACGGTCTTGTCGTGCTCGAACAAGCTGTGTTCGCCGACGTGATCGAACCTTTCGCCGGACGGCCGCTTGAAAGCTCCGATCTGGAACGGCTCAACGACGCCATTGCGCGGCGTGCGAGGAACAGGGGCTATCTGCTCGCCACCGCCTGGATCCCAGAACAGGCCTTGATCGGCGGCGTCCTTTAGGTCCGGCTCGACGAAGGCCGGATCGACGCTGTCCGGGTCGAGGGGAGCGACGATCCCGCAATCGCCCGGCAGTTGCAGGTGCTGACGAACGGCCAACCGGTGACGCTTGCCTCGCTCGAGCGTGCGGTGCTTCTGGCCGACGATCTGCCCGGCGTGGTCGTGCGGTCAACACGGTTCGAGCGCGAAGGCGAACAACGAGTTCTGGTTGTCACAGCGCAGCGCGACACAATCGGCGGCGGAGTTCTGGTCGCCACCGACGGCACCAAGCCGCTCGGGCCGGTCCGTGCGCGGATCGACCTCGACGCCAATGGCCTGATCTCGCCGCGCGACCGGGTCGACTTGAGCTTTTCGGCGACCCCGTTCGATCCCGGGGAACTGGCGTTCTTCAATGCGCGCTACAGCGTGGTCGTCAACGACAGCGGAACCACGCTTGGTGGGTTCGGCACATGGTCGCGCACCGAACCCGGCGCCTATTTGGCTGCACTCGAGCTGGAGGGTGAGGCCTGGCAGGGCGGGATCAGATTGCGCCACCCGCTCATGCGCGGCCAACGCCGCAGCCTGTGGCTCGAAGCATCGGCGGAGCTTCAGGATCTGCGCCAAGACAGCTTCGGGGCACCCGCCCGGCACGATCGCATCGCGCTGGCGCGGCTTGGCTTTTACGGGTTCGGGCCGCTGGCCGGAGGCAATTTGCAGGGCCGCGCGACGGTGAGCCAGGGGCTGGATATTCTCGGCGCGACCGGCGAAGGCGATCCCCTGGCCTCGCGGCTCGATGCGAAACCGGACTTCACGACGCTGTCGTGGTGGCTCAACTGGCGGCGCGGGATTGCGCCGCGGGTCGGCCTGTCGCTCGCCACCAGCGGGCAGGTGTCGAGCGCTCCGCTGCTGGTCGGAGAGAGCTTTGCGCTGGGCGGCAGCGCCTACCTGCGCGGCTATGATTTCGCCCAGCAGGTCGGCGACGAGGGGATCGCGGGTCTGGCCGAACTGCGGTATGACTGGCCCGATCCGCTCGGCGCCGCGCGTCATCTCCAGCTTTATGCCTTTGCCGACGGCGGCACGGTTTCAAACCGCGCGGACGGGTTTGGCGGCGGCACTCTCGCATCGAGCGGCGCCGGTCTGCGGACCGACCTCACGCGCAGCCTCGACATTGATGTCGAGATCGCGGTGCCGCTTACCGAAGCGCGCTACGACACCGACGACCGGACGCCGCGGATCAATCTCAGGGTCAGCCAGTCGTTCTGATTTGCTTCCTTAGCGACGCGCGCGATGCGCGTTTCAGCTGCCGTGCTTTTCAAGCTCGTCCCCGGTCACGGTGACGACATGGAGCAGATTGGTCGCCCCCGGCGTGCCGAAGGGCACCCCGGCCAGCACGATCAGCTTGGCCCCGGCCTGCGCGAACCTGTGGCGCAGCGCCATGCGCTTGCCCTTGCCGATCATTTCTTCAAAGCTGCCGATGTCCTTGGTCGCGACGGCATGCGCCCCCCACAGCAGCGCCACCCGGCGCGCCGTTCGGATCGAGGGGGTGAGCACCAGCACCGGGGTCGCGGGGCGTTCGCGTGCGACCCGCCGCGCGGTCGAACCTGAGGCGGTGAACACCGTGATCGCGCTGATCGGGACGGTATCGGCAATCGTCATGCAGGCGTGGGCGAGCGCATCGGAAGTGGTCGCATCGGGCGGCGTATCGAGAAACCGCACCCGCGCCTTGTAGCCCTCGTCGCGTTCGACTTGCACGGCAATGCGGTCCATCATGGTCACCGATTCCTCGGGCCAGGCACCGGCGGCGCTCTCTGCCGAAAGCATCACCGCGTCGGCACCGTCATAGACGGCATTGGCGACATCGGAAACCTCGGCACGGGTCGGGGTGGGGCTTTCGATCATCGATTCGAGCATCTGCGTCGCCACAATCACCGGCTTGCCGGCGTTGCGGCTGGCATTGACGATGCGTTTCTGCAGCGGCGGCACTTCTTGCGGCTCGAGCTCGACGCCGAGATCGCCGCGGGCGACCATGATCGCATCGGCCAGTTCGATGATCGCATCGAGCCGATGCACCGCTTGCGGCTTTTCGATCTTGGCGCACAGCGCGGTTGCGTGCGGGCCGATCAGACGGCGTGCTTCGGCGATGTCTTCCGCCCTCTGCACGAAACTGAGAGCGATCCAGTCGGCACCATGTTCGGTCGCAAAGGCAAGATCGCGGCGATCCTTCTCGGTCAGCGCCGGGATCGGGACCTCGGCATCGGGCACATTCACGCCCTTGCGGTCCGAAATCACCCCGCCGACTTCGGCGCTGCACAGGATGCGGCTTTCGTCGGCTTCGAGCACCTTCAGCCGGATTTTGCCGTCGTTGATAAGCAACCGCTGCCCGCGCGCCATGATCCCGAACAGTTCCGGGTGCGGCAGGCAGACGCGGGTTGCGTCCCCCGGCGTGTCGTCGCGGTCGAGAACGAAATGACCCGAATGGCGGATCACCGCCTGCCCGTCGGCAAAGCTGCCGACCCTGAGCTTGGGCCCTTGCAGGTCGGCGAGGATAGCGATCGGCCGGGCGACCTGCTTTTCCAGCGCGCGGATCGCGTTGATCGCGGTTTCATGATCGGCATGCGTGCCGTGGCTCATATTCAAACGGAAGGCATCGGCGCCGGCGCGCAGCAGCCGCTCGAGCATTTCCGGCGAACGGCTGGCGGGGCCGATGGTCGCGAGAATCTTGACCTTGCGGCCGCGCGGGTCGATCCTTGACTGGTCACGTCGTGTCATGAGCTGGTGATCCCCCGTCCCTTGCGGCCTATGACACAGCGATCTTTCAACTCAAGGAAAAGCCGCGATGAATAGCAATGCCGATCCCGTGGATGCGCTGGTCGAACTGGACAATGCGATTGCCGCTGCCGCCTTTCGACGGCTGGTGCGCCACCTGCGCCACCGCCACGATGCCCAGAACATTGAGCTGATGGGGCTAGCGGGCTTTTGCCGCAACTGCCTTGCCGACTGGATTCGCGATGCAGGCTATCCGGGCGACAAGGAGGCGGCGCGCGAAGTGATCCACGGCATGCCGAGCGCCGAATGGAAGGCGACCCGCCAGACCGCCGCGACCGAAGAGCAGCTGGCGCGCATGGAAGCCAGCGTGGCGAAGAACGGATAGGCCGCGATCACGGACTTTCGAGCCGGTCCAGTTCCGCGTTACAGCTCTGGGTACCGCGAAAAGTCTCATCCAGTGCCACCAGGCTTGATGCTGTGCGCGTGGAATAGGCCGCGCGGCCAATGCCGATGATCTCACGCACGACACTGGCGGGGCAACCCGCATCCATGGCAATGCGCGCCTGCGTGGCCGCACCCAGGCAGACATTGGTCACGATGCGGCTGTGTTTGACCAGCGCATCATTTGCCAGCATGCCGCTGGCCGAGAAGGGATCGCCTCTGGCCTTCGCCGTATACCGTTCTGCATCGGCAAGGTAGGCATTGGCGGTGGATGCATATTGATTGTTGAGATCGACCGCCCGGTCATAGGCTGCCTGACAGGCATTGGTCCCCGCTGCGGAGCGTGCTCCAAAAAATGCGTCTTCCGACGCCCGCCGTGCCGCCAGCTCGGCGTCGATCTTTTTCATTGCTTCAACGCTTTCGCGGATCGCGGCCAAGGCGACGGGATCAAGCTGAAGGCAGGCATCGCCATTGCCCAGCGCGCATGATTTCTCGAACAATGCCGTCGTTTCCGCAGCATCCATGGGCACGCCGACGCCATTACGCCACACCAGCGCATAATGGAAACAGGTGAAGGCGGAATCGAGCGCGCAGCCTTTTCTCAGCAGGGGTGCTGCTCGATCCTCATCTTTTGCCAGTCCGTAGCTGCCATTGGCATAGGCATAGCCGATTTGCCCGCAGCTATCGCCATCGTTCAGATCGCACCCCTTCTGAGCGAGGGCGAGCGATGCGTCATCGTCTTTTTGCAGACCGCCTTCGCCATACCGCACCATCGCGGACAGGCGGCCACAAGCCTTGCCGTCACCCGCATCGCAGGCCGCTGTAAACAGCGCCGCGGCGTCGGACAGCTTGCCTGCCGCCTGCGCCGCGAGGCCCGCTTCACGCTGCCGGGCGCCTTCGGCATTCGGGTCGGCGCTGGCCCCCGAAACGAACAACAGGCTGGCGAAAGCAATGATGCAGCGATTCACTGCCTCGGCTTATGATGGCACGCGGATATGTGCAACATTCGCCATCCCATGATCGGGCGGTGGCACGCCTGCGATCCGGGAAAAACCGCCTCCGCCCCCTTGTTGCCACCTTGGCAGCATCGCTAGACGCGCCACCAACCGACTCACCCCCTTTCTTCCGAGGAGCCCTTGATGCCCGATGCCACCGACGACCGCCTGCGCCTCTTGATCGAGCGCATCGAACGCCTCGAGGAAGAGAAGAAAGGCATCGCCGACGATATCCGCGACGTCTATGCCGAGGCCAAGGCGGTCGGTTATGATCCCAAGATCATGCGTCAGGTTGTGCGCCTCAGGAAAATGAAGCCGGACGACCGCAACGAAATGGAAATGGTGCTCGATACCTACAAAGCCGCGCTTGGCCTGGGTTAAGAGTCACTGCTGAGAGGCGAACCCATCATGACAGGCCCCTGGAAAGACGCGCGCGGCGTTATTGTCAGCACCACCCACACGATCGAAGGGCGTCCCGTCCAGGACTATCTCGGCATCTTCATCGGCGAGGTGATCGTGGGCGCAAATATCTTCCGGAAGCTGTTCGCCAGCGTGTGCGATATGGTCGGCGGGCGATCGGGGTCTTATGAGCTTGTGCTCGCCGACGAGCGCAATCAGGTAATCGAGGAACTGCAGGTCGAAACCGCGACGCGCGGCGTCAATGCGGTGGTCGGAATTGATCTCGATTACAAGGTGAAGGGTGCCAATGGGTAGATGCTGATTATCAGCGCCAGCGGGACGGCGGTAAGGGTGCAAATTCCGGTTCCCACCCGCCGGTTGCCGAGCCGGGAGCGTTTCGCTAGGGCTGCGCGCCTGTTTCCACGCCGCAGTTGAAGAGTTCCCATGGCAGGCCATTCCAAGTTCAAGAACATCATGCATCGCAAGGGCGCGCAGGACAAAAAACGCGCGGCGATGTTCTCCAAGCTTTCCCGCGAGATCACCGTGGCGGCCAAGATGGGCATGCCCGATCCCGACATGAACCCGCGCCTCAGGCTCGCGGTCAATGCGGCGCGCGCGCAGTCGATGCCCAAGGACAACATCCAGCGCGCGATCGACAAGGCCTCGCAGGCCGGCGGCGAGGACTATGCCGAGATCCGCTACGAAGGCTATGGCCCGGGCGGCGTCGCGCTGATTGTCGAGGCGCTGACCGACAACCGTAACCGCACCGCCACAAATGTCCGTACCGCCTTCAGCAAGAACGGCGGAAACCTCGGCTCGGAAGGCTCGGTGAGCCACGGCTTCGAGCGGTGCGGAATGATCGAATATGCCGCAGGCGTGGGCGACGAGGAACAGGTGCTCGAAGCGGCGATCGAGGCCGGCGCGGACGATGTCGAAAGCTCCGAGGACGGCCACACCATCTGGACCGCCGCCGACGCGCTCCACGGCGTTGCGGGCGAGCTCGAGAAGGTGCTCGGCCCGGCGGACAACGTGAAGCTGGCATGGAAGCCGGTGCTGTCAGTCGAAGTCAACGAGGAGACCGCGGGCACGCTGATGAAGCTGATCGATACTCTCGACGATGACGACGACGTGCAGACCGTGTGGGGCAATTACGACATCCCCGACGCGGTGATGGAGAAGCTCTCCTGATCCTCCCCGGCACGGGGTGGGGGACCATGCGGAGCATGGTCGAGGGGCACACGCCCCATTCCGGCAAGCCGCCTCTGCCCCTCCACCACCTTGCAGGTGGTCCCCCTCCCCCAGTGGGGAAGGATTGATGCTAATCCTCGGCCTCGATCCCTCGCTGTCCTCAACCGGCTGGGGCGTGATCCGGGCCGAGGGTGCGCGCATCAGCCATGTCGCCAACGGGCAGATCAAGACCGACCCGCAGGCGCCGATGGCCGAGCGCCTCGCCGCGCTCCAGGCGGGTCTTGCAGCGGTGATCGCCACACACCGCCCGGTTCGCGCGGCGGCGGAGGAGATCTTCCTTAACAAGAACCCACAATCGACGCTCAAGTTGGCGCAGGCGAGAGGTGCGGTTCTGGCGGCGTGCGGGGCAGCAGGGCTGGCGGTGAACGAACACGCCGCGCGACTGGTGAAAAAAGCGGTCACCGGCACCGGCGGGGCCGAGAAGCAACAGGTCGCCGCAATGGTCAAGGTGCTGCTCCCCGGCGTCGCGATTGCCGGGAGCGATGCCGCCGATGCGCTCGCGGTGGCGATTGCCGATGCGCATCTCGGATTGCGCGTGTAACAGGAGACCCCGATGACTTCCCACCTCTACGGCATCCCCAATTGCGACACGGTCAAAAAGGCGCGCGTGTGGCTCGAGGCGCAGGGTCGCGCATACACCTTTCACGATTACAAGAAGGAAGGCGCTGACGTTGCAAAGGTCGAGAGCTGGATCGCCGCCGCGGGCCTTGACGCGGTGGTGAACCGCAAGGGCACAACCTTCCGCAAGCTCGCGCCGGCCGATCAGACTGCGCTTGGCGACAGTCACACGGCTGTCGCTTTGCTGGTCCAGCACCCTAGTGTGATCAAGCGCCCGATCCTCGAACATTCAGGCGGCATGCTGATCGGGTTCAGGGAGGAAGAATGGTCGGCAAGCCTTGGTTGAACGCAGGTCTTTGCGCGGCGGCGACGGCCTTGATCGCGGTGATGCCGGTGGCCGCTGAAGCTGCTCCCGCCCGCCCGATCGTCATCGCCCATCGCGGCACCAGCGGCGAGCGGCCCGAGCACACGCTTGCCGCCTATGAACTCGCGATCGATCAGGGCGCGGATTATGTCGAACCCGATCTGGTGGTGACCAAGGATCTGGTGCTGGTCGCCCGCCATGAAAACGAGCTTTCGGGCACCACCGATGTGGCCGAGCGGCCTGAGTTCGAGGATCGCCGCCGCACCAAGGATATCGAGGGGCAGATGGTCACCGGCTGGTTCGCCGAGGACTTCACCCTTGCCGAACTGCGCACCCTGCGGGTGAAGGAACGCGTGCCCGCAATCCGTCCGGCCAATGCCCGCTATGATGGCCTGTTCCAGATCCCGACCTTTGCCGAGATCGTCCAATTGGTGCGCGCCAAAGAGGTCGAGACCGGGCGCACGATCGGCCTCTACCCCGAACTCAAACATCCCACGCTGTTACTCGAACAGGAGGGGATCGACACGGTCGACCTGCTGGTGAGCGAGCTCAAACGCTACGGCCTCGCCGGCGCCGATGCCCCGGTATTCATCCAGATCTTCGAGGTAAGCCCGCTTCAACGGCTCGACAAGCTGGTCGACACGCCTTTGATCCTGCTGATCTCGTCCGAAGGCGGGCCCTATGACGAACCTTCGCTGCGCTGGGCCGACCTGATGACGCCGTCGGGCCTTGCTGGGGTGGCGCAATATGCCGACGGTATTGGGCCGTTTCTGGGCCACGTAATCGCCCCGGACGGCACGCCCACCGCGCTGGTAGCCGATGCCCATGCGGCCGGGCTCAAGGTACACCCCTGGACGCTGCGCAAGGAAAACGGTTTTCTGCCCGAACCCATGCGCAGCCCCGGCGGACCCGAGGCCGAGGGCCAGTGGCAAGCACTGTTCGCAGCCGCCATTGCCAGCGGTGCGGACGGGTTTTTCACCGACAATGTGAAGGAACTGGTCGGTCTGCTGCGCCAGCCCTAGCTGCGCCTTGCGCTGACGATATAGTTGAGCGCCACGTCATCCGACAGGTGAAGGCCCTTGCCCGGGCGCCAGGTAATCCCGCGCAGGGCGGTAACGGCTAGACCCGCATCGGTTAGGAGCGCTTCAAGTTCCTGCGGCGTGACGAAATCGCTCCAGTGGTGCGTGCCCTTGGGTACATAGCCCACTGCTTCCGCTGCGCCGACCAGCAGCACACGCGAAGCCGCGGTGCGGTTGGGGGTCGAGATCACCAACAACCCGTCCGGCGTGAGCCGCGCAGCGACATCGCGCACGAACGCGGGCTTGTCGGCGACGTGTTCGATCACTTCAAGGCAGGTGACGAGATCGAACGTCCCGATATCGAGCCTCGCCACCTCGCCCGCCATGTAGCGGATATCGAGACCCATGGCCTGCGCATGCGCGCTCGCCGCCGCGACATTCTCCGCCGCTGCGTCGACGCCGGTCACCGCCGCGCCGAGCCGCGCCAGAGGCTCGCAGACCAGCCCCGCCCCGCAGCCGATATCGAGCGCAGCCTTGCCCGCGAGCGGCTGCGCCTGTGCCTCGGCATCGGGCCATTGCGCGTCGACGGCATCCCTGATGAAGGCAAGCCGCACCGGATTGACCTGATGCAAGCTCGCCATTGGGCCCTTGGCATCCCACCAATCCTGCGCGAGGCGTGCGAAGAAATCCGCCTCCTCTGGACGGATCGTCACATCACCGACGTTTGCGTTTCCCATGTTCGCCCCTTAACAGCGCGCGCTAACACTCACCAGCAGGAGCTGAGCCTTGGCCAAAGAACCTCGGCGCATCGTGATGAAATTCGGCGGCACCTCGATGGCCGGGACGGAACGGATTCGCCGGGTCGCCAATCTCGTGCGCGCGCAGGCCGCGCCCAAACCCGACGGCACGCGCGATTCGGTCGCAGTGGTTGTCAGCGCCATGGCGGGCGAGACCGATCGGCTGGTCAATTTCTGCCGCGAAGCCAATCCGCTGTTCGATCCGGCGGAGTATGACGTCGTGGTGGCGAGCGGAGAACAGGTCACCAGCGGCCTGCTTGCGCTGACCCTTCAGGCCCTCGGGTGCAAGGCGAGAAGCTGGCTCGGCTGGCAGCTCCCGATTCAAACGATCGAAGCCCATGCCAAGGCGCGGATCGAAAGCATCGATGCGCCCGCGCTGATCGCGGCACTGGAGGCGGGCGAGATCGCAGTGATCCCCGGTTTTCAGGGCGTGTCGGAAGATGGCCGGGTCACCACGCTCGGGCGCGGGGGATCGGACACTTCGGCGGTCGCGGTGGCAGCGGCGATCAAGGCGGATCGCTGCGACATCTATACCGACGTCGACGGGGTCTACACCACTGATCCTCGCATCGTCGCCAAGGCGAAGAAGCAGAAGGCGGTGACTTACGAGGAAATGCTCGAACTCGCCTCAGTCGGGGCCAAGGTTCTGCAGACCCGCAGCGTCGGCCTTGCCATGAAGGAAGGCGTGCGGGTGCAGGTATTGTCGAGCTTCATCGGCGAAGGCGCGCCGCCCGCTGATGATTTGCCGGGGACGATGATCGTCTCGGATGAAGAAATGGACGAATTGGTGGAAGGAGGCCTGATGGAACGCCAGCTTGTGACCGGCATCGCGCACGACAAGAACGAGGCCAAGGTGATCCTCACCCGCGTGCCCGACCGTCCGGGCGCGGTCGCCAACATCTTCGAACCGCTCGCCGCTGCTTCGATCAATGTCGACATGATCATCCAGAACGTCGGGCGCGACAAGGGCGAGACCGACGTGACCTTCACCGTGCCGCAATCCGACCTTGCCCGCGCGCAGGCGCTGCTGGAGGATCGGCGCAGCGAAATCGGCTTCAACCGCATCATCACCGACAGCAAGATCGCCAAGATCAGCGTGGTCGGCGTCGGCATGAAGAGCCATGCGGGAGTGGCCAGCACGATGTTCCGGGCGCTGTCCGAACGCGGCATCAACATTCAGGCGATCTCCACCAGCGAGATCAAGATCAGCGTGATGATCGACGAGGACGAGACCGAACTTGCGGTGCGCTTGCTGCATACCGCTTACGGGCTTGATGCGATTAGCTGACGGGTAGCCCGTTTGGACTGAATTAACCATTTCCGGTTACCCGGCCTTTACCTTTTGAGCCGGACTGTGCCCTCTCCCGACCCGTGGGAGTGGAGCAAACCTGCATGGCCATCAGCGCCCGTCTCGATCAACCCGTGCCCGCCGATGGCCAGCGCAGCGCCGCGCGGCGCGCGCTCAAACTCGAGACCAGCGGGGTGATCCCGGGCGGCGGGGCGGCCAACGTGACGGTTCACAATATTTCCGCCAGCGGCTTGTTGCTGGAAACCGCCCTTGATCTTGCTCCGGGCGAGGAGCTTGCGATCGAATTGCCCGAAGCCGGAACCAGCAATGCCTCGATCATCTGGCGAAGCGGGCGGCTCTACGGCTGCGCCTTTGCCCGGCCGATCAGCACCGCGTCTCTGGCGGCGGCACAGTTGCAGGGCGTTGCGGTAACTCCCGATCCGGCCCCTCTGTCACAGGCACCCCTGCTCGGCGCATCGGGGCGCGATGCGCTCGGTTCGCGGCTCAACCGGCTGCGGCGCGAGGCGGGGCTAACGCTCGCCGATGTCGCGGCTGCGCTTGGCGTAAGCAAGCCGACGGTATGGGCCTGGGAAAAAGGTAAGGCCCGGCCCCTGCCCGAACGCCTCGACAAGATCGCTTCGGCGCTCGGCGTGAGCCGCGATGCGCTTGCGTCGGCGGGCGGCGAAAGCGGCGATGTCGGCGCGGTGATTGCCGAATGCCGCACCCGGATTTCCGAGGCCTGCGGAACCGAACCGGCAGCCGTGCGGATCATGATCGAACTGTGATCATTGCGAGTGATGCAGGAGTCGACCCTGCTCAAAGTGAGTTCCCAAAGATACAAGTCGCTACGTAATGCGCCAAATACGTATGGAAGCGATGGTCCGTTTGCAAAATATGGTAAACGGAACCCGGAGGTGATTCGTTTTTTAGTCGCGTAAGTTTACATTGTTAACTAGAATAACGATGACATGCGGGAAAGCAGGGGACTTGTTGTTTCCGTTCTGAATACGTTAGTTACCAAGTAAATCTGACTAATGGCGAGTTAGCGAATTTTTCGTCGGACCGCTGGGGCAATGTCGGTATGAAAATTGGGTTGAATGACGTTGAAGGTCGTGTGCTTCATGGCCTGCTCGAAGACGCGGCCGGCGATATCCTGATACGCTTGGACCATCGGGGGTTCATCGTCCACGCATCGGCCAATATTGCCGATCTGGGCTGTGATTTCTCGGCTTCGTTGCTGCTTCCGCACATTACCGATCTGGCCGAATCCGACCATCGCAGCTTTGTCGGCGCGCATGTCGCGGCTGCACTGGGCGGCAGCGGCAAGAGCGGCTGGATCGAATTTCCTGTGGTCGCCTGCGGTGATCGCGACACCTGCCGCGAACAGGCGTGCCAGCGCTGGTATGCGCTCAGCCTGCGCCCGCTGCACGATCCCCAGGGCGCACTCGAAGGCGCGCTGTGCCTGATGCGGTCGGTCCAGCAGGTGCGGCTGCTGGAGGGCGAATTGCACAACCGTGCGATAACCGATCCGCTGACCGGGCTGGCCAATCGTTCCGCCTTCTGCGCCAGCCTGCGGCGGCATCTGGCCGCTGGTGGCGGGCAGACTGTGGCGGTATTTGCGGTCGATGCAATGCGCGCCTTGCTGCTGCGCTTTGGTCAGCGCACCGCCGACGAAATTCTGTGGGGGTTTGCCAAGTTCCTCGAAACGATGGCCTTGCCCGGACACGAGCTGGCGCAGCTCGACAGCGAACGTTTTGCCGTACTGCTGCCCGACATCGGCGCGCGCGGAGCGCGCGAGTGGGCCGAGGATGTGGTGCACACCTTCGGCGCGCTCGCTCAGCCCGCCTCGGCCCGGGCCCCGCAGCTTACCGCCAGCGCGGGCCTTGCCCGGGTCGAATACACCGTCGACTGGACCCTGCGCGAGGCCGAACTCGGGCTGGTGCTGGCGCGGGCGGGCGGGGGACGCCAGGTCGCGCTCGCAGGGCACCGCAAGGCCGCGTAAGCCCCACTGGACAGGCCTGCCCCGCGCGGTAAAGCGATGCACGATGAGCCATATCGCCACCATCCTCCTGCTTGGCTCAGGTGAGCTCGGCCGCGAATTCACGATCGCCGCCAAGCGCCTAGGGGCGCGGGTGATCGCCTGCGATGCCTATGACGATGCCCCGGCGATGCAGCTTGCCGATGCGCGCGAGGTGTTTTCGATGCTCGATGGCGAGGCTTTGCGCGCGGTGGCGATCCGCCACCGGCCCGACCTGATCGTGCCCGAGATTGAAGCGATCCGGACCGAGGTGCTGGTTGATCTCGAAGCCGAAGGCTTCACGATCGTCCCCTCGGCCCGCGCCGCCCAGCTGACCATGAACCGCGATGCCATCCGCGACCTTGCGGCCGGCACACTCGGCCTCGTGACCTCGCAGTTTGGCTATGCCGAAAGCCTGGCCGAGGCGCAGCAGGTGGCCGAGCATATCGGTTACCCGGTTATGATGAAGCCGGTGATGTCCTCGTCGGGCAAGGGGCAGAGCAGACTCGATGAGGCGGGCGCGCTCGAGCCGGCGTGGAACTATGCTGTAGCGGGCATGCGCGGTGATCGGGTGCGGGTGATCATCGAGCAGTTCATCCCCTTCGATTACGAGATCACTTTATTGACGGTGCGCCACAAGGACGGGATCAGTTTCTGCCCGCCGATCGGCCACCGGCAGGAACGCGGCGATTACCGCGAAAGCTGGCAGCCCGCCGCGATGTCCGCTGCCGCGCTTGCCAAGGCACAGGAGATGGCCGCCAGGATCGTCATGGCGCTTGAAGGCGAGGGTCGCGGCTGGGGGCTCTACGGGGTCGAGTTCTTCGTGGTCCGCAACAAGAACGCGGGCGAAGATGTGATCTTCTCGGAGCTTTCGCCCCGTCCGCATGACACCGGGATGGTAACGCTGGTGTCGCAGGAACTCACCGAATTCGATCTCCACGCCCGCGCGATGCTCGGTCTGCCGGTGCCGACAGCCATTGCGGCACGCCCCGCCGCATCAGCCGTAATTCTCGCCGACCGCGACAGTGACAACTTTACGTTCGACGGTCTGGCAGAGGCGCTTGCGCTCGACAGCAGCGTCGATGTCCGGCTTTTCGGCAAGCCTGTCACCCGCCCGTGGCGCCGCATGGGTGTCGCTTTGGCGCGCGGCAATGATCCGCACACAGCTACGGCGCTGGCCAAACAGGCCGCCGACCGCGTGCGGATCGTTTATTCCTGACGTGCGAGCACCGCGCGGTCAGAACCGGGCGAGCAGCCCGATCTTGTCGGCCAGAACAGCAACGCGGCGCGCATTGGCTGCGTTGAGCGCCAGCTCAACCTGATCGCGCGTGTTGGCCCGGGCCTCGGCGACGCAGGCACGGTGCGCGCGCTTGGCCAGAAGATCGCGCGTCGCGGAAACATCGCCGCAGACCATACGCGCGGCACGGGCGAGACGAATGTCGAGTATCGCGCGACCGTCCTGGGTGGTGAGATCGAGATCGCCATAAGGCACAGCCAGCGTCACCGGCTCGGCAAGGGTTGGGGCTGCGATGGCCGCACAGGCAAGGGCGGCGGCGGAGAGGACAAGACGCTTCAGCATGGCAGGGTTCCTTTGCAAACGTGTCCGACAGTGTACCAGCCGGGCTGGGAGAGGAGAGGGGCCCGACCGACGCGCCGCCTGTGGCAGCGCGGCGTTACACGTTGCGGACAGTTGGAAGAAAGTTGCGTTGTAAAGCAATCGAAAACCCGTCATGCGACAGACTCGGAACCGCCGCATGCGTAACCCGGCTGTCAATCGGCTTGCCCATCCCCCGCTTGCGGTGCACCGCGCCAGCGCCTAATCGCACGCGCCATGACGCAATATCCCCACACCGCCGCGCTCATGGAGCGCGGCACCGACTTTCTCGGCTGCGAGACCGCGATCCTGTGCGGCGCGATGAGCTGGGTGAGCGAGCGTAATCTTGTCGCGGCCATATCCAACGCAGGCGGCTTCGGCGTGATCGCCTGCGGGGCCATGACACCCGAATTGCTCGATACCGAGATTGCTGCGACCAAGGCGCTCACCGACCGCCGCTTCGGCGTCAACCTGATCACCATGCACCCGGCGCTGTTCGACCTTATCGCGGTGTGCCGCAAGCACAGCGTCAGCCATGTGGTGCTCGCAGGCGGCATCCCGCCCAAGGGCTCGGTCGAGGCGATCAAGGCGGACGACAGCCAAACCAAGGTAATGTGTTTTGCGCCGACGCTGGCGCTTGGCAAGAAGTTGCTGCGTTCCGGTACGGATGCGCTGGTGATCGAGGGGATGGAAGCCGGCGGTCACATCGGCCCGGTTTCGACCAGCGTTCTGGCGCAGGAGATTCTGCCCGAACTCGCGAGCAAAAACCTGATTTTTGTCGCCGGCGGGATCGGCCGGGGCGAGGCAATCGCCAGCTATCTCGAAATGGGTGCGGCAGGCGTGCAACTTGGCACCCGCTTTGCGTGCGCGACCGAGAGCATTGCCCACCCCGATTTCAAGAAAGCCTTTTTCCGCGCCTCGGCCCGCGAAGCTGTCGCCAGTGTGCAGGTCGATCCGCGCCTGCCAGTGATCCCGGTGCGCGCCTTGAAGAACAAGGGCACCGAGGAATTCACCGCCAAGCAGCGCGAAGTCGCCGCCCTGCTCGATAGAGGCGCAGTCGACATGGGTGAGGCGCAATTGCAGATCGAACACTTCTGGGCCGGTGCCCTCAGGCGCGCGGTGATCGAGGGCGATGTCGAGAACGGCTCGGTCATGGCTGGACAGTCGGTCGGCATGGTGACGAAGGAAGAACCAGCCGCCGCGATCATCGCCGAACTGATGAGCCAGTGCGAGGCGACGCTGGCACGGTGACATGACCGAGCCGCTGATCCTCACCCTCGCCTGCGCAGACCGGCCCGGCATCACCGCGCGCGTCACGGGCTTCCTGTTTGAGCGCGGCTGCAACATTCTCGACGCCCAGCAGTTCAACGACCGCGCCGCGAACGGTGGCGACGATCGCTTCTTCATGCGCGTCGTCTTCGATCCCGACGGCTCGACCTGCGACATGATGCGCTCCGAATTCGCTAGGCTGGCGGGCGAATTCGGCATGGCATGGAAGATGGCGCGCGAGGATCGCCCGCGCCGCACCATCATCATGGTAAGCAAGTTCGACCACTGCCTCGTCGATCTCCTCTACCGCTGGCGGACGGGGGAGCTGGCGATCGATCCGGTCGCGATCGTCTCCAACCACACGCGCGCGGCCGCGATCCGGGTGGAGATCGGCGACATCGCCTTCCACCAAATTCCCGTCACCCCCGAGACAAAACCGCAAGCCGAGGCGCAATTGCGCGCGCTGGCGGAGGCGGCCGATGCCGAGCTCATCGTGCTGGCGCGCTACATGCAGGTCTTTTCGGACGACCTTTCGGCCCATTTCGCAGGCCGTGCGATCAACATCCACCACTCCTTCCTCCCCGGCTTCAAGGGCGCGCGGCCTTACCATCAGGCCCACGCGCGGGGCGTGAAGATCATCGGCGCGACCGCGCATTTCGTCACCGCCGATCTCGACGAAGGCCCGATCATTCACCAGGATGTCGAGCGCATCACTCACGCCGACAGCCCAGCGGATCTGGTGCGCAAGGGCCGCGACATCGAGCGCCGCGTGCTGGCCGAGGCGGTGCGGCTGTTCGTGGAGGAACGGGTGCTGCCGAACGGCAGCCGCACTGTGGTGTTCAGGGGCTGAACGCTTTTCGCAGTTGCCCTCCGCCCCTGCGCGCCGCACACTCCCCCGCATGATCGTCCAGCGCCTCGACCATGTGAATATCATCACCGACCGGCTCGCCGAGACCGCGCGGTTCTATGCCGAACTGCTCGACCTCGAGGAGCGCGACGCGCCGCCGCCGCTGACGCCGCAGAACGCGCGCTGGATGTATGATGCGAAGGGTCAGGCGATCCTGCACCTCAACGCTCTCGATTGCCCTCGCAGCTATGAGCGCGCGGTGACCCCGGGGAGCGACACCGGCGCGATTCATCATGTCGCGCTGGCTTGCGGCGATTTCGATATGGCCAAGGCGCGGCTCGACGAGCGCGGGGCGGATTACACGGTCAATGAGATCCCTGCAATCGGTCTCAGGCAGATATTTACCGCCGATCCCAACAACGTGCTGCTTGAGCTGAATTTCTTCGATAGCTGAGCAGCAAATCGGCAAGATTATGTCACTCCAGCCCACGCCCTCGGCTGTGATTGAAAAGCTGATTGAAGAAAGTCCCATGGGGGTTTATTTGCTCGTCAACGGTTGCGTTTGCTAGGCTGCGCAGGGTATCTGTGGCGCGCTTGCCGGCCTTGTCGAGCGCAATCGCAGCCATCTGATCGCTCGAGGCGATAGCATCAATCCGCAAATAATTGTCGTCACCGAGCACAAGGCGGCTCTGTTCGACAGCAAGGCTTTGCTGAGCCGTTAGAACGAGCTCGAACAAGCGCTTGGCATCGCTCAACTTGCCCGCCCCTCGCGGCTTACGGGGGGGCGTGCCGCGGAGGGTCCCTACCGTGCCGATACTCAACATCCGGATGTCATCATGCCCGTATCCGGCTCGCAGGCAATCATTGATCGCGACAAGATCAGGAGCGTTGGCGATAAGCCCCCCGTCGACAAAGTTATCTTCCCCAATTGCGTGTTCGGGGAAATAGGTCGGAGCCGCTGAGGTGGCGAGGGCAAGATCGCGCAAGCTTGTATGTGGCTCGCCAAAATAACTGCGGAAGATCTTTGGCTTGTAGCTGGTCACATTGACGGCTGTGACCAGCAAGCCGGTTTTTGCCTGTGAACTGTAGGCTACGTTTGTCGCCGAGGCCAAAACCTCGTCAATCGTGTCGGCCAATCCTTGCGAACTGTACTTTTCGCGCAGCACGCCCATTCGCAGTCGTGGCAGAATGAAGGGGCCAGCGTTTTGAGATCGCGCGAATATGTCATCGCCTCTCGCTTCGAACGCTGCTCTGATTGCCGACATCGGAACCCCTGCCGCGATGCCTATCGCGATGATGCCCCCGATTGAGGTTCCCGCGACCAAATCAAAGATTTCTGACAACGGACGTTTGGCGCGTGTTTCGAGATGTTCGAGGACGGCAGCGGTATAGAGCCCGCGATAACCGCCACCCGAAAGCGACAAGATTTGTAGTCGATCGCCGCCCACTCGCAACGCCCCCGACTGGCGCATTTCAAAGTCTTCGGCGCCCGATTGACCGTTCATGGATGTTCGACTGACAAGTCTGCGATCATGGCATGGTAGGGCTGCGGACCTTCGACCAGCGTCGCGCTGCGCGTCAGTGCGGTTGCGACCACCATCTTGCTGGCCAACGAAAGCGCGAACCTGCTGCCGTCGGTTCTGGCAAACTCAAGAGGAACATCGATCAGGCGCGACCACACCCGCGCCGCGTCGGCTTCGAATGCGACAATTCCTTGGTAGGAAGGCATGTCCACCGAAGCCTCGATCCTGCGCAGATCACGCTTCATTGCATCACGGTCGGAAGCTCGGGCGTGCTTGTCGATCTGCTGCATGACCTGCCCGATGGAAATCACGCTGATTTCGATTGACCGGGTGGGAACCTTGTCACGCCAAGCGGTGGCCTGCGGCTTGCTGCCCATCAGATCGAGCAGAAACTGCGTGGAAAGAAGGTAGCTCATCGCATAACCGCCGTGGTCGCCCGATCCAGCGGGCGCGGCCTAAAGCTCGAACTCTTCGGGGTGATCGGCAATCTCGTCAAATGCGATCCTGCTCCACCCGCCTTCAAAACCCGCCATTGCGAGCGATTCGCCGAAGGTAAGCTTGCCGGAGGCAAGCTTGAGCATATCTGCCAGTTGGCTGATCGACAAAAGCACGGTCTGGTCACCTGGAGATTTGCCGATCACTTTTACACAGCCGGCCTTTACACTGCGATTGATCTTGGGGAATCCATCACGAAACTCGCGCACTGTGGCGATCCCGCCATCGGAGTGATGGACAAGCAAACTGATCAAGCTCAGCTCGAACTCGGTGATGTTGTCTTGCGGCAATTCGAGAATCGTCGCGGGGTCGAAGGTGCTCATGAGCCGCAGGTAGCCATGTGCCCACGAAATGTCAATATTCGTGGGCACGTTCTTGCGACGCCACTAACGCCGCGCGAGCTTCGCCCCCGCCTCTAGCCCCTTGTCCTCGTTTGCGCGGTGGATCACGTAGGCGCGGATTGCTTCGGCTTCCTGTTTGGACAGCGATCCAGCAAAGCCCGCCATGCCGTTGTCCTTGAGGATACCGCCCTCAACCACCGCACTCCATGCGCGCGCGTCGCCGAGTGTGCCGGAACGCCTGAGATCCGGCAGCACGGTCGATCCGACCGCGCCCGGCGCGTGGCACACCGCACAATAGCGGCCATACTTGGCCTGCCCCAGCGCGATGACTTCGGGCGTAGCCGTGCTTGGCGGCGGATCGAGAGGCAGCGCGGCCAACGCGGGCTCGGGCGGCAGCTTGGCGGTGCCGCCCAGCTTGAACACCAGCAGGCGCGAGATATTTTTCACCGGTGCCTTGCGGGTGATGATGTCGCCATCGACGCTGAGCGCATAGGCTCCGCCCCACCCCGCCAGCACCGCGACATATTGCTCGCCGCCGACAGTATAGGTGATTGGGGGCGCGACCACCCCGGTCTGCGCGGCAAAGCTCCACAGCTTCGCACCGCTCCCTGCGTCATAGGCGTTGAACTCGCTGCCCGTTGTCCCCTGGAAAACGAGGCCCCCACCGGTCGCCAGCAAGCCGCCGTTCCACGGCCCGGGATGTTCAACGGTCCAGCGCGGCTCCTGCTTCACGGGATCCCACGCCACGAGCATACCCCGCAGTGTCCCAGCAACCTCCTTGCGAAAACCGCCATCGGGAGGCAGATCGCCTGCGCCCAAGTTGAAGCCGACATTGAACCCGCGCGCGCGGTCGGGTTTCCAGTTGGTCTCCGGGGCATAGAGCATCCCCGCTTCGAACGCAGGGATATAGACCAGCCCTTCGCCGGGGTGGAAGGCCATCGGGTGCCAATTGTGCCCGCCCAATGCGCCCGGCATCACCAGCGCAGGCTTGCCGGTGCGGTCCACGCGCGTCTCGGGGTTTTCGATCGGACGACCGGTCGCAGGATCAATGCCGGTCGCCCAATTGACGCTGACATAGGGCTGGGCAGAGATGAACTTCCCCGTCTCCCGGTCGATCACGTAGAAGAAGCCGTTCTTTGGTGCCTGCATCAGCACCTTGCGAACCTGCCCCTCGATGGTCATGTCGGCGAGCATGATGTGCTGTGTGGCAGTGTAATCCCAAGTTTCGCCCGGGGTGGTTTGGTAGTGCCACACATATTCGCCGGTCGAGGGACGGATCGCGACGATGCTCGAGAGGTAGAGATTGTCGCCCTCCCCCGTACCGTCCTTGCCCGGCGAGCGGTAGGCGCGGTTCCAGGGCGAACCGTTGCCCACGCCGACATAGAGGAGGTCGAGCTCGGGATCATAGGCCATCGAATCCCAAACCGTGCCGCCGCCGCCGATTGCGTCGGTCGCGCCGAGCACGTCCATGTTCCAGGTTTCGGCGGCCTTTTGCAGATAGGCGGGTTGGTCGTTCGCGTCGCCGCCTTCGGGAACGGTGTAGAACTTCCAAAGTTGCTCGCCGCTGCCTGCGTCATAGGCCGCGACGAACCCGCGCACACCGAACTCCGCCCCGCCATTGCCGATGATCACCTTGCCGTCGATCACCCGCGGCGCGCCGGTGATGGTGTAGCTTTGCGACTGGTCGACGGTGACCTGCTCCCACTTTACCGCACCCGTATCCCGGTCAAGCGCCACCAGCCGGCCGTCGAGCGTGCCCAGAAACAGGCTGTCACCCCATGCTGCAAGACCGCGGTTGACGACATCGCAGCATGCCTTGACCCCGGTTTCGCCGGGCACCTCGGGATCATACTCCCACAGCGGCCTGCCGGTCGCACCGTCGAACGCCTTCACCTTGCTCCACGCCGTGGTCAAGTAAAGCTTCCCGTCCAGTACAAGCGGCGTTGCCTCCTGCCCGCGCGCTGTGTCCATGTCGGCAAACCAGGCCAGACCGAGATTGCCGACAGTGTCGCGGTTAATCCGGTCAAGCGGCGAATACCGCTGTTCGGAATAGGTGCGACCATGGCTGATCCAGTTGGCGGCATCACCGTCGGCTGCCACCAGCATCGCGGCGGTCACACCCTCGCCCGCGCCCTCGTCACCGAAAAACCGGCTGCAATTCGCCAGCATGCCTGTCGACAGCAGCAGCACTGCGCCGCACGCCCACCGCGTGAACTTCATCGCACTATCTCTCCCCGTTTTCTTTTGTTCGCCATGTTGCCGGGCAAATCGCGGCTTGTCCATTCCTCGCTTGCAGGCCTATCTGTGCGGCGGAGGAGCCGACAGGAGACAATCGATGTGCGATGAGAGCAAGCTTGCAGATTGGGCAAGGCAAGCGCTGAACCGCCGCGAATTCGGCGCGTTAACGGGTGCGGCAGCGCTCGCGGCTTGCGCTTCGGGAGAAAGCGCCAGCAATGCGCAAGGCCCCGGTACCAGCCTCAAGGAACAGGGGGTCAATTTCGCCACCGCTGACGGCACCATGGACGGGTTTTTCGTGCAGCCGCAAGACGGCAGCCACCCGGCTGTGATCCTGTGGCCCGATATCGCCAGCATCCGCGAGGCCAAGCGCAACATCGCCCGCAAACTCGCGGGCGAAGGCTATGCGGTGCTGGTGGTCAATCCCTATTACCGCGATGTCGCTGGCGAACAGTTCGCCGATTTCGCCGACTTCATAGCAGGTAGCGGCTTTCAGAAGGTCGGCCCTTGGCGCGCCAAACTGACAGCCGAGGCGATTATGCGCGATGCGAGCGCGGTGGTCGGCTGGCTCGACACGCAGGACGGCGTCGATACCAACCGCGGGATCGGCACGCAGGGCTATTGCATGGGCGGGCCCTTCACGGTGTGGAGCGCCGCCGCCGCCCCGGCCCGGATAAAGGCCGCCGCGAGCTTCCACGGCGGCGGTCTGGTGCGGCAAGACAACCCGATGAGCCCGCATGCGCTGCTTGCCAAGACCGAGGCCAGCTTCCTCATCGCCATCGCCAAGAATGATGACGCGCAGGCCCCCGGCGACAAGACCGCGCTGCGCGACGCCGCCGTCGCTGCCGGACGCCCCGCCAAGGTGGACGTATACGTCGGCGATCACGGCTGGATGGTCGCCGATAGCCCCGCCTGGAACGCCGAGGCCGCAGCCCAAGGCGAGGCCGACCTGCTGGCGCTTTACGAGGCCGCGCTGGCGTAGCTGCGATCCACGCCCCTCCTCAGGTGTCGCACACGGGCGGGGCGGGAACCCTCACCCCTTGTGCTGCTTGGCCCGCTCGTTCGCCGCACCGAAGCGGCCGTGCTTGCGGTAGCGCAGCATCCACTTGTCGAGGAACAGGCCCAGCGGCTTGGGCGCAATCCCGAGTTCGGCAAAGCCGCGCGCGCCCTGCGCAACCACATTGCCGGCCTTGAGCAATGTCCACTGGTCACGGCTCATCGGAGTGCCGGGCATGGCTGCAAAAGCGGCGGAGAGGCCATCGGACATGGCGATGAAACGCCGTTTGCGCCCCTGCGCCTGCGCGATGCGTTCGTGAATCTCCATCATCGTCAGCACTTCGGGTCCACCAAGATCGTAGGTGTGCCCGCCGTGCAGTTCGGGATGTTCGAGCGCGCTTGCCACCGCTTCTGCGACATCATCGGCATAGACCAGTTGCAGCTTCGCCTGCGGTCCGAATACGGGCAGCACCGGCAGGAGTTCGATCATGCCGCCGAACAGGTTGAGGAAGTTGTCGTCCTTGCCGAACACGATCGAGGGGCGCAGGATCGTCGCGCCGGCGAACCCTTCGCGCACCCGGGCCTCGCCCAGCGCCTTGCTGCGCGCATAGGCGGTCGACGATCCGGCATCGGCGCCGATTGCGCTGATGTGGACCATGGCGCGCGCGCCATTGGCGGCGGCGTGGCTGGCAATCTTGCCCGGCGCTTCACCCATGACAGCCTCAAGATCGCCATCGAAGGCACCAACGAGATTGACGACGTGGCTTGCCCCCTCGCACGCGGCGGCGACGTGATCGGCACGGGTGATATCGCAGGGCAAGAATTGCAGCTGGCCCAGATTGGCGAGCGGCTTCAGGCCCTGCGCCTTGTACGGTGCCCGGCTCGCCAGCCGCACCCTTGCCCCGCGCGCAAGCAGCGCCTGAGCAACGTAGTTGCCGATATAGCCGCTGCCGCCGAATAGCGTTACAAGCTGGCCGGAAAGCGCAGAGGATTTGGGCATGGTTTTGGGGTGCTCGTGGTGGCTGTCCAGATGCTGGGCGCGCTTTGCGGCAATGCGGCGCGAGAGGCAAGGGTCGCTTTGGCGAAGGGGCGCTGGCCATCGGATCGCGGGCCCGCATCTCCCTGATTGCGGGACGGCAAGCTTTGCATTGACAGTGCCCCCCACGGTCCGCTAATGGCGCGCGCCTACCCCGCCTCCGGTCACTGCATCCGGGGGCATCCGTGCCCAGATGGCGGAATTGGTAGACGCACCGTCTTCAGGTGGCGGCGCTCGCAAGGGCGTGGAGGTTCGAGTCCTCTTCTGGGCACCATTTCTCATGGCATTTTCCGGTTGGGACAAGCACGCCAGACCTAGGCTGAAATGTATGCCGCCAATGTCGCGGCCGCCTCACCAAGGGCATGCTCGTGCGAGATCCGGCGTCCCGCCTCC
>Ga0224722_1000432_pt1 | contig 24291 bp, 28 predicted proteins | sample Balambano_FR1_Me_FD_161646 | JGI IMG/M metagenome (GOLD analysis project Ga0224722, IMG submission 161646) | Freshwater sediment microbial communities from Lake Towuti, South Sulawesi, Indonesia - Balambano_FR1_MetaG | ecosystem: Environmental > Aquatic > Freshwater > Lake > Sediment | place... | reverse complement strand
CTCGCCCGGGGCGATGTCCGGCAGGGACCAGCCGCTGCCGAGCACGGTGCGGATAAAGGGCCGGTCGGCCCGCCCGAAGGCGAACCCCAGTTCAACCAGTGTCCCCTCAAGGGGGAACTGCAGCAGGCCCTGCTCTTGCCCGCCAAACTGCACCGGCAGCGGCACTGCCCGATACAGCGGGGCAGCCTTGTCCGGTTGGCCACCCTCGCCCAGCAGTTGCACGTCCACCGCATAGCGGGGACGAAAGGGGTCATTAAGCTGGCCAGCGGCCGCGCTGTCGCTGATAGCCTCGACCCGCCCGAACTTGGGCAGGTGCATCTTGTCGGCCAGCTCCGGGAACTCCCCCTCTATCTTGCGTCGTTCCAGCGACTTGCTGGTTTTACCTGGGGTGACGGTGGTCAGGGTCATTTCATCCCCTTTGAGCCTCACCCGGGTGACCCGCTTGCCGTTGACGGTCGCCCCGGGGCGCATAGCCGGCACCGGGGACAAGGTGATTAGGTTACCCGCCTGGCGAGCAGTCCAGGCCGGGTCAATCTCCACCTCCCGGCCATGCCAGCGGCAATCGGCGTGGCTGCCCACGAAAATGTCGCCATCGGGTTGCTGGTACCAGACAAAGTCGGGTACTTCGAAGGCGCGGCCGGCGTTCTCCAACAACTGGTAACCGGTGCCGGCGCTGGTGAAGTTGGGGAGCGGCCGGTCTGCATAGCTGGCCGCCGCTGGCAGCATGAACACCAGACCGGTCTCGGTGCTGAGCCAGGCCAGCAGGTTGCGCAGGGTGGCATGCTGCATGCTGACGGGGAGGCGACCGGCCAGCACGCCCGCCAGTTCTCGGCAAAGCAGTTGCACAGAGCCCGCCGCGGCCGGCTGCACATCGAACACGTAACCGGTGAACCAGCGGCGCAGTTCGTTGTTGTAACCGACATCGATGGTGATCGGTTGGCCTTTTTGCACCTCGGCCTGGGCGGTCAGGGCTGCCCGGCCGCCGGCGTTGAGATCCAGCATGATGTCGTGCTCGACCAGGTGAGCCGGTTGGTCATTGATGGTCAGACGGGTGGTCAGCTTCATGCCAGGACATCCCCCAGTTTGTCGTCTAGTTTCTTAAAGAAAGCCTCCCCTTTGGATAGCTTCTCATCGCCGCTTTGCCCCTGGCCGCCCTTGGCTGCCGTGGTGCCGGTGGAGCCTTTGCCTAGATTGGCGGGGCTACCAGGTAAACGGGCTTCGCGCTTCTCCGGTACCGAGTTGAACTCCTTCAAGGTGAACTGCACCTGCCAGGCCAGCAGCCCCTCCTGTTCGCTGGCGGTGATGCGGCCGGCAAACTTGGCCTGGCGCACCTTTACCGACTTGGCCAGCAGCGACCCGACCCGGTAGACGTGGCGCTTGCCGCCGTTGCCCTTGGCATCGGCCAGCTCAAACAGCCGACTCAGCATCTGCTCATCCTTGAACGGGATGAGGCCGGAGATGTCGAGCTCCTTGGCCTTGGCGCCCTGTTCGGCGCTGCTGGTCGAGCTGGTCTGGCCGCTCTGGTCTTTGTCCTGAAACTGCATCGATGCGGATACCCGCATCGACTTCATGATGATGGGCTCGCCATCGAGGGTCAGCATGGCTTGGCTCATGGGGTTAACTCCTGCCAGAAGGTGAGCGGGGACGGGGAGAGCAGCAGGCCCGCGACCGTCATGCTCTGGCTGTGGTCGGGTGGGGAGCTTTGGCCGAGCTGGGTGGCGAGGCTGGCGGCATCCCCCTGGCCTTGCCAGTGCCAGAGGCTGCCGGAGAGGGTGCCCAGCTTGGCCAGGGCCTGGGCGAGGGTGGCCAGGCGGTCGGCGCGGCGCTTCGCCAGCCCCTGCAGCTTGGCGATCGGGGGCTGGCTGTCCCGGGCCAGGCTCTCCAGTTGGGCCAGCTCTGCTCCTAGCGCCAAGCGGGTAGGGCGCAGCGGTGCCCAGCTCAGCGGCTCATCGGCGCGCCAGCGCGGCACCTTGGCCGCCGTGGGCTGGCTCATGGGGTCGTTGTGGGCGGTGAGGCGGCGCAGGGTGGCGCACCACTCCGGCAGCGGCAGCAGGGCGCAGAGGATGGCCAACTGGCGAGCCAGCGCGTCGGCGCTGTTACCGGTGACCAGCCAGGCTAGGGCATGCAGTTGCCCGCTGGGCAGTAGGGGATCGGCCCCGTCCTGCAGCTTGGCGGCCAGGGTGGCCACCGCATTGGGGGCGGCCAGGCTGAACTGCTGGCCCTGCTGTTGGCCGACCCCGTGCTGATAGGGGGTGACCGTCAGGCAACGGCCAGTGACCAGCAGACGGTCGAGCTCGCTGCGCAGCCCGGCCAGCGCGGTGGCGGCCTCGCTGAGCGGGTGGGGCCGGTACTGTGCCCGCCCAGCCAGGCCCTGCAGGCGCGCCATGGCGCTGTCCTGGGTGGCCGGGAGCTGACCCAGCACGCCCTGGGCGCGGGAGTGCAGGCTGCTGGCACTGGCGGGCCAGCGCAGCGGTCCCTGTGTCCAGCTCATCGTGGTGCCTCCGGCCACCTGACCTCGGTCGGCCAGCCATCGCCTTGCGGCAGGCGGTAGAGGGCGACTCGGTAGCGCTGCCAGGTGGTGAGCTGCTCGCGCTCGGCCTCGCTGATGATGCCCAGCGCCTCGGCATCGAGCAGCGGGGCCATGGCATTGGCGGCCTGCTTGAGCAGCGCATCGAGACGGGCCTGCTGCTCGGCCTCGGTCGGCGGTGGCAGGGGGATCACCTCGATATCGCCAAACTCCCCGAACACCGCCCGGCTGTAGAGCTCGCGGCCATGCTCCTCCGGGTCATCCTTGCAGGCGGTGAACTGGACCGGCTCAGGCAAGTGGGCAAAGCGCACATCCAGGGTGATGCTGTCGGTGTCACCCGCATAATGGCGAGGGTGCACGGCGCTGAGTACTTCAATTCGTTCCATCAGGTTCTCCTCTCTCAGGCGACCCGGATCCACAAGGTGGCCCGGTCGTCATAGCGTTCATCGTCGTTGGCACCCATGATGTCGCCCATGCACTGCCAGGTGCCTGGCAGGCTGTAGCCGGCATAACCCCACTCAGAGGCTGAACAGGGCCGCAGGTAGGCCCCCGCCGCGCGCTGGCCGTGGCTGGTTTTGCCGCCGGCCGGGATCAGGGCTGCAAACACATAAGCGCCGATGGCGTCATAAGAGCCGGCTACCACGTCAGCACTGCCCTGCGCCGCTTTATGGTTGTGGGTGTAGTGGGGTTGGTTGCCCGGACTGTAGCAGCGGCCCGAGCTGTCATTCACTGCCCCTGCAAAGGTGACATTGCCCCCGGTGTCGATGGTCATGCGCACGAAGGTGGCACCCCCTTGACCGTTCGAAGAGGCAACCCGATAAGCACCATCGGCCGCCAGGTAGGTCATCACCGCCGTTTTCCCCGGGATGTGGTATTCGGTCATTGCGTGGTTGGGATCCGAGATCCCTAAGCGCCAGCCCACCTCCCAGCTCGTGGCTGCCTGGTTGAGCCACTGACGAAATGCTGACTGGCTGGCGCAGTAGCGCAGATAGCTGTCGTTGCCGTAGTCGACCCGAAAGGCCACCGCGCCAACCATGCGCTGTTCATCGACCAGGTTGGTGCGCAGGGTGCGGGCTTGCAGGTCGCCTGACCCGTCGCGCAGGGCATAGGTGTCGGCTGTGGCATCGTAACTGGCTGCCTTGTTGGAGAGCTTGCCCAGGCCCACGTCATCGGCGCTTGGCTTGTTCAGGGTGTTGTAGTCCCGCGCCCAGGGGGTAAAGGCCCCGGTGTTGTACTGGGCGCGGGTGTAAATCCGGCTGGTGTTGTAAACGTGGTAACGCTGCTGCACCCCGGCCCCGCCGGTCACGGTCAGGGAGCCGGCTTTAGGCTCGGGGTAGTTCAGTGAGGCAGCGGCATTGGCATCGGAGTCCTGACGAAACACGCTGGGGGTGACAAGGGTGTTCAGGTCTTCCTTGGCCAGCGGGATCGGGTTGGTCAGCGTGCCCGGGTGGCTGTGGTTGGCCGCTGCCAGATCCGGTTTGTTGGTCACCTCGGCATAGCTGGGCCAACGGCTGGCGGTGACCGGTACCTGGTCAAGATCGCCCCACTGGTGGCGGTGACTGCCGTCTTTGATCTCCACCGCGATGGTGACGCCCTGGGCGTCCTCCAGGATGCCCTTGCCGGTCACGTCTCCGGTCAGCTCGATGGTGCGCTTGCGGCGTACGTCGGTCACGCTGCCATCCGCATTGACGATGGCCACCTTGGCCACGTGGTGCTGATAGCCGTTGCTGTCCAGGTAGTCGGTGAGCTCCGGCACACTTAAGCTAAGGGTGAAGTGATTCACCCAGGCATCGAGCAGGGAGCCCGCCCGGTAGATATCGAGCCAGAGCCCCACCGGTTTGGCGCCCGGGGTCACCTTCTTGACCTCGCTCAGCTCTGCCCGCAGGCCGCCCACATAAGCCACCCCGGGCTGCACCTTGTAGACCCCGGATTCGTTGACCAAGTTAAAGCCGTTGCCGTAGAAGGTGGCTGGCCCGAAGAACTGCAGCGCCTGCAGGCGCAAGTCGTCGTCCATCCCGCGCAGGCGAGCGGCATAGTCGATTTGCCAGGTGCTGGCGTCCACGTGGGTGGCCGTGACGGCGGCGGCGCGGTTGTATTCCATCAACATGGACTTGACCAGGCTGTTGCCGGTCTGGCCGGCGGCCTCATTGGTCTTGAGCTTGGTTTCCAGCCCCTTGTGCACAATCATCCCCACCACACCGGTGGCCTTGTTGATGAGGTACATGGCGTTGAAGCTGAAATCGCCGATAGTGGTGTCCATCACGATGGTGTAGGCCACCGCGTCATTGTTGATGTTGCCGCGCTGGTCCACGGCTTTGCGATAGACAATCTGATTGGCTGGGGGGAGGGTTGCATCCGGGCTGACAGGCTTGTCCGGGTTCAGCCCGGGGATATTGGCCAGCACAAATTCGTCCAACACCACGGGACGTTCATTGCTCAGGCAGTCCCGCAGGTAACGGGCAAACGCATTGGTAATAACTTGACTCATGGTGGTAGACCTTATGCCCAAACGTATTGAGGATTGGCCGGGGCCGGGTTGAGTGACACCGGGGCCAGTGCCTCGGCCAGGGCTGGAGAGGTGGTGCGCACATTGGCGTGATAGCCGGGGACCGGCTCGCGGACTTCCAGCGCGATGCCATCGACGATGGTCACCTCGCCGGTGGGGCGGGTCACCATCCCGGGCGGTAGTCGCTGCAGCGAGGCCGCAGGGTGATAGAGGGTGTCGCTCTCGCTGTCCTTGATAAAGCCTGCAGCCAGCAGGGCCGTGGTCATGGCGGCCTCATCGGCCGCCTTGAGGTTGAGGTCGATAAAAGCGGTCATGCTACCGCCTTGAGCTGTGTATCAGTGAGGTTGCGGGGTTCCATCCACACTTTGAAATCGCGCAGGTGGCCCCAGAACGGCAGCTTGTGGGCGCCACCGGTCAGCACACCGCCGATGTGAATGAAGTCTCCCCAATCCGCGCCACCGGGTTCCATGGGGGTAATGGCGGCGCGTACGCCGACGCCAAAGGTCACGGCGGTGACACGACGGGCAAAGACGCGCGCGGTGGCCTCTGGGCCGATGGCCACATACGTTGAGGATTGGCCGATCCCGGTGAAGAGATAGTTCGCTCCCGATGCCTCCACCCCACCAAAGCCACTGGCACCAAACACAAAGGCGCGCGGCATGTTGGCGGGATTGAGCGGATGAGCAATCACCGATACCGTGGCCACTCGGCCGATATTGCCTGTCGCCTGGATCCACGCACGATCGGCGGCCCTTGTTACCGCTGCGCCATTGGTCGGGATATAGGAGCTGGCGAACGGGAGTGCTTCGAGCTGAAAATTGCAAACCCAGACGGGTGTTGTCTCAGTGGCGCCGGGCTGGTAACCAAAACCAATATTTCCCGTGGGTGCCGGCAGGAGAGCCTGCATTCTCCACCAACCGTTACCGATATAGCTGCCGGCGAGCTTGGTGCTCAGCCCCCCATTAAACCCGCAGTAAATGGCCGGCATCGCCATCGACCCATCATCAAGTTTTGCGAAACAAGATAATGTGTGGTTGCCAGATTGCGCCGAGAAGTTCTTTCGCACATACGCATGGGCCGCGGCTGTCGGTGTGATTTTGTAACTGCTACCGGTAGTGCCATCTGGCAGCGCTGTCTGTGCCGGCGCGGCATTCACTGAATCGACGGCCGTTTGTGATGACCAAATATTTGTACTCGGCCCCTCAATCAGCAGCCCTTCTTTTTCAAAGCGCGGCTCGTTCGCGGCCGCGGTTTTCAACGTGCCATCTTTGCCGATATAGGTTGCCGTGGTGCTGCGGGAGAAATTGACCATCCGTGCTACCACATCCGCCCCGACCAGCACCTCCCGGCCATAGCCGGTGATAAGGCGCAGGTTGTCGCTCAGCGGCGCCCACACATCCGGTAGCGGCAGGGCAGCCAACCCAATGGCATCGGCCACGGTCTCCAGCCCTGTGATTTGGGCGGCTTCTTGCGCCGAACGGCGGGCCTCGTCGGCATACCTTTTGGCCAGGTCGGTACTGGGTTTCAGGTTCACCCGCGCGCGCTCTGCCAAGCTCGGTTGTGGTGACCGTTCAGGGACCGGTACCAGGGTGTTTTCCGGCGCGGTCATGATGTCCAAGAAGGCATCCACCGCCGCGTCCAGGCGCGCAACTGCGGCATCGCCATGTAATGAGCTCATCGCACCTCCTTATCAAATCCCAATGAGCAGGCGAGTGCGACGGCACTGGCCCATTCGTTCTCGAAGTACAGGGCCGCGCCGGCTACCTGTGCCCCCATCTCCATGCGCCCGGAGACCAGATCAGCAGCAACGGGGTACACCACTTGAAAGCGATAGCGGCGGCAGGTGCGGCCATAGTGTTGGATCAAGGTCTCCATCAACTTCTGGTTGGCGGTGAGGTCGCTGTCGGTCACTTCGATGGTGATGACATCCCAGGGGGCGCCGGCTTGGCGCTCGTGAATGTCACACCAGCCAATGCCCAGGCGCTCGAAGATGCGCTTAAAGCCGGCCACCTCGCCGGCGTCCCGGGCGTTCACAAAGGCGAACTTGACCCGCTTGCGGAAAAGATCGAGCGGCTCGCCGTTGAAGCGAGTGATGTCCCGTTCCCAGGCGAGCAGCGCCAGCAGGGACGCCGAGCAGGTCAGCGGGTCTTGCTGGGCCAGTGGCAGCAGCAGCCAGCCCTTGACCCGTTGCCAGAAGGCGTTGATCCCCTTGGCCAGAAACCCGGGCTCGGCGTGGGCCGGGCTGATGGTGTAGCCGTCTTCCCACCAGGGGGCGCTGGCATCGGGCAGTGCTGGCGCCTGCAGGTCGTGTTCAAGCGGGATTGGGTCAGTCATGCAGAGTCACCTCCAGCGTGCTCAGGCGCGGGATGGCCAGCCCCGACACGATGTCATCTTGCGCAAACTTGAGGCTCTGCAGCTGCGGGAACTGGCTGTGCAGCTCGCGGGCCAGCAGGGAGAGCGAGAAGCGCGAGCGCGGCCAGGTGCGGGTGACGCTTGGGAAATCCGCCGACTGGCGAAATGCCGCCTTGACCAGGTTCTCGGCGCCCGCCTTGAGCGCGGCTTTCTGCTCGTCGGTGAGGTTGGGCTGGGGCCATAACTCAAGGGTCAGGCTGTGCTGGGTCTCGGGGATGCTCATCACGAACAGGTCATCGCCGTGGCCATGGTTGCCCTGGCGGCCCACGTAGTCGTTGAGCTGGTTGATGAGGCTGGCCGGGGTGGCGCCCACTTCCAGCAGGATGTAAGCGTTGGCGGTACCCGGGCCGCGGGGCCCTTCATGCTCAAAGAAGATGTGATCGGCCCGGATCCCCGCCACGCTGGCCAGCATGGAGCGGTAAATCGCATCGATGTGGTAGCGGCCCACCGCCGAAAACTGGTTCTGGATGCGCAAGCCGAGCGCGTCGTTGCCCTCGGCATCGGCGCCCTGGGTGGTGATCCACTCCTTGTCATCGTTGCGGGCCGACAGGATGCCGGTGACCGGTTCGCTCAGCAGGTTGTAATAGCCCGGGGCCAGATTCCAGGCGCTGCCGGCGAACTCTGCCTCGCAGACCACCTTGGCTACCGCCTCGCCGGCGGGGCTGACCATCGCCTGCAAGGGCTTCACCCGGTAGATGGTGCCGTTGATGCGCTCGGTGGTGATCCAGATATCAGCCGGGATGGTGACCGCCTCGCCAGGGTTCACCTTGACGAAGTGGATCACCCCCCGGGTCTTCTGGGCGGCCTTACGGGTCAGGTCAACATCCCAGGCCTTGAGATCGAGATAGGCATCGGTGGCGGTGGCCGCAAAGGTGTTGGGCAGCACATGGCCCGCCAGCAGGGTGCGGATAAGCCAGAGCGCCGGGGTAATGACCACCCCGCGCACCAGCCGCCAGAAGGGGCTCACATCGCTGTCGTTGGTGATGAGGGAGCCGGTGGCCACCACCTCCTTTTTGAGCTCGGCCTCCATGGCCTGCTCGGTGGTCGGCACACCGGCCTCGGCCAGCAGGGCCATAAAGTCCACGTTCGGGCGCAGGTTCACAGGGTTACCTCCAGTTCGCCGAATTCATAGGTGCGAGCGGTGACCAGCACCCGGTCGGGGGCCTCTTCACGGATCAGGATGGTGCCGGGCACCAGCCGCTCGTCGTCTTCTACCAGCAGTTCAATCTCGGTCATCACGTCGGCGCGCAGGGTAGGGCTGCGCTCGCCGATGAGCTTGCGGGCCAGCCCCGACTCCATGATGCGGTGCTTGATGTCCTGGCCGATGCTGTGGCGGTCCTGGGTGTAGCGCGGCTGGCCGCCGGCATCGAGTTGCCAAGCGCCGTTCACCACCAGGAGATCGATGTACTTTGGTTCGTTCATCCGCGTTGCTCCACCCATGCGTTTTTCTCCAGCTCGTCCGGGGTCGGCATGTTTTGGGGGGTGATATGTACCCCGCCGCTGATGTGCAGGGCGCGGGTCGGCTTCTGGTTGGCCGCACTGGCCGACGCGTTGGCCTGGATCAGCTGCTGGCCCAGGCCACCGGATGGCACCTTGCTCTGCGTCTGCTGGCGGTAGTCAGCCAAGGGGCTATTCACCACAGCGGCGGGTGGCGCTATCTCCACGGGGGAGGCGGCCCACTTTGGCAGCACATCCACGTTCAAGGTGCCGGTATCGAACTGGGTACCCAGGAACTGATTCGAGGCATCGAGCGCGGTCTTGATGAGCGCAATGAGCGCCCGCCACGGGGTGAGCAGGGTGTCGAAGGCCGCGCCAAGGATATTGCCCATCCGGCGGCCGGCATCGGCCACGTTGTCGATGCCGACGCTGGCCTGGTTGGTCTGCTCAAAGAAGCTGCCAAGCCAGGCGATCCCCTGACCGAGCAGCCCCACGATGAGGGTCAAGAAATCCACCAGAGGGGCCAGTGCCTGTGAGGCGAGCGGACCAAAGGTCTCGGCCAGACCGCCAAAGAAGGCGCTCAGCAGTTCAAAGTCGGTCAGTACCGCGAAGGTGGCGCGCAGTTCGTCCCAGTAGATGATGGCCAGCGCCACGGCGGCGACCAGCGCCAGGATCGCCCCGATGATGATCACCGCCGGGTTGAGGCTCATGGCCATGTTGACGGCCATGATCACCGGGCGCAGGCCCGCGAGGGCCTTCTTGAACAGGGTGAGGGGGGCGGTGAGGCCGCCAAAGGTCAGCGCCCAGGCCAGGGTGGCCAGCTTGGCGAGGCCAGCCAGCATCAACCAGGCACCGGTCACGATGCCAAGGCCCGCGATGGCCAGCACGGCGTACCCCACCACCTTGGTGAAATTGGGAAAGATCCGGGTCCAGCGCAGCACCACGTCGCCGCCATCGGCAAAGGCGCCCACCACCTTGTTGATGGTGGGGAGCACAGCCCCAAAGGCGGCGGCCCGGATCGCGAACCAGGCAGACTCGACCCGCTGCCACTGATCGGTCATGGCGGCGGCCATCTGCTCGGCCTTGCCCATGCCGTGGGTGTTGCCCAGGGCGTTGATACTGGTGGCCAGCCCTTTGGTGTTGCTCATCAGGAGTTTGATCATGGCCACTGCTTCGTCCGAGCCAAACGCCTTTTTCAACTCGTCGCTGCCGGCCACGGTGAGGGTTTCACCATAACGGGCTTTGAGTTTGTCCAGGATATCGAGCACCGGCAGCATGTTGCCGGCCGAGTCGGTGAACTTGAGGCCGAGCGCTTTCTGGGCACTGCCGACACCGGCCAGGAAGGACTTGAACTTGGTACCGGCCTCGCCGCCGCCCATGGTGGCCTGCAGGTGGCCGAGTACGGCGAACTGCTCATCCATCGAGATCCCGGCGGCGGTGGCGTTGGCGCCAATGCCCTTGAAGGCGTCGGTCATGCCCTGACCGGTGGTCTTGAACATCTGCACCGCGAGCGCGGTCTTGCCGGCGATATCCTCCACCCAGTTGGCCTTCCCCATCTTCTTGGCCTGCTGCTCGAAGATGCCATACATGGTGCCCATGTAGTTGGTGATGGTGGCGGTGTCGGCCTTGGTGGCTTTGGCCAGCACACCAGAGGCGCGGGCAAAGGAGGGCAGTTCATTGCCCTCCAACCCGGCGATGGCGGACTGGATATCGTAGGAGGCACTGACAAACGCGCTGGCCGATTCGCCATACTTGACGGAGAACTGCAGCGCGGTGTCGGAGAGCTGCTTGAGGGTCTTTTCATGGACGTCGAGCGAGGCCACTTCGGCCAACGCCCTGTCCATCTCAATGGCCGGCCCCAGCGCGTTCTGGATCGCCATGGTGCCGGCCAGCATGGCGGCGCCACCGCCAGCGATATTGGCAAAGCCGCTTTGCGCGGTCTCTTTCACCCGGTTCAGCTGGCTGTTGATGCCATCAAGCGGCCGGGTAACGGCATCTATCAGGGCAATCCTCATGATCAGTTGTTCGGTGACAGAAGCCATGATTTATCCATTGAAGGCGGTGGCGATGCCCTCGGCGACCGCATGGGCGAGGCGTTGGGCGTGGTACTTGTCTAACCAGAGGGCGCGAGCCAGGGTGTCGAGTTCGTCATCTTCATGGGGCAGGTAGTGGCGACGCAGCGCCAGCACCTGCTCCAGTTGGTTGTGCTCGATGGCCTCGGCGCGCGCGGTCAGTTTTTTACTTCGATATCCAGGTCCGGGGCATACTGCTCGTTGACCTTGGCGGCGATCTGCAGGGCTGCGCCCGGGCGGGCCAGCAAGCCATCCAGCGCCTCTTTGCTATCGGCGTCGACGATGCGCTTGAGGTACTGGTGGGACGGCGCCACCTTGTCGGTCATCGACAGGCCGTTGATGTAGCTGTTGTAGGCCACCATGGTGGGCACAAAGCGGATATCGGTACCGGCGATAGTCAGGGTGATGGTTTGCTTGCTCATGGGGTGGTTTCCTCTTGTTCAATCCACTGGTTCAGGGTGTCGAGTTGGGTTTGGCAGCGGCGCAGCGCCGTCTGCAGGGTGGGGATGAACCGCACGGCCTCGCCGTAGGTGCTCCCCGTAAAATCAGGTTCCGGGCAGTGGGGCACCAGTCCGGGCGGCGGTAGCTGCTTTACCACCTGGGTTTGCACCACCGTGGTGGGCTGGCTGGAGCAGGCGCAAAGCACCGCTAGGCAAAGGCTCGCGAGCACAGTCCGGGCGGCCCGCCGGCGGCGTGGCCAGGGCTTCTTGCAGTTCATCGGCGGTTTTCCTGTTCTGGTTGTCGAGCTCGGCCAAGGCCGCGTTCTGGTCGCTTAGCAGCAGGCGCAAGCCCTTTGCCTGCATCAGCAGTTCCTGGAAGGCGGTCGCTTGCTGGGTGTTGACGGCCTGCAGGATGTTGATGGTGTCGTTAGCGCTGGCCAGCTCCTTGGTGCGCTGTGTGAGCCGTTCGCCTTGGGTAAACAACAGGGTGCCAAGGACAAAGCCGATGATGGTCGGCAGAAACCGGATGAGCGTGCTCATGCCAGCACCCCGCCGAACTCGGTGAACTTGGCCAGCAGGTCGGCAAGCTTGTGTTCACGCTGGCCGTAACCGGCTCCTGGCAGGCTGGCCCAGATGTTGGCGCACTTGGCCACCGCCTGGGGGATGCGCCCCTTGAGCACATCGTCCAGCGCCTTGCGCTCGCGAATGAGCTGGATGGCCCAGGCGTCTTGCGACGCGGGGCCAAAGTCCGGCAGGCCGAGCTGATCGCGGTAGTGCGGCCAATGTTTGGATAGATGCTGATAGCGGCCGGCGGCGGTGCTGCTCAGGGTCTTGTTGACCTGCACCAGCACGTTCGGGTGGGTGCGGTAGTCGGTGAAGAACCCCGCCGGATTGACCAGCTTGTTGTAACCGTCGTCCCCGAGATCCTTGGTGCCTTCGGCATAGGCGAGCAGGTCGAGAAAGGCGGCCACCTGCGGATGGCAGTTACTGCGCGGCATTGTTGTCCTCCTTCTTGCGAAACATCAGTGCGGCCCGATCGCGGATGATGTCGATCCCAAGCAGCCCCACCATGCCACCCAGCAACGGGGTGGCCTCCTGGGGGATCCCGAGCAGATGGGTGCCGGTGGCGGCCGCCAGGGTGATGAGGCCGCACAGCAGGGATTCGATCAGGCGGCGGCGACCCCGCCCGCCGGCGTAGGTGATGCGCAGAAAGGCGATGGCCAGCGCCAGCAGTGCCCCATAGACGGCGGGCCAGTTGTCCATCAACCAGGCCAGTAGAGCGGTCCAGAAGGTGGGGTCTTTGTTTGGCATAGGGTTCATGTCCGTTGCTCTGATTAGCGACCCAGCCGCTCAAGGCGGGTCTGACAGGGGGTACACAGGCGCACCCCGGGGATGTGGCGGCGGCGTCCTTCCGGGATGGGGTCGTCGCACTCTTCGCACTGGTGCAGGCTTTCCCCCTGGTAGTGGCCTTTGCCCACCTGGTTGGCCAACTGGACCGCCAGCATGCGGGCGGCGTGGCGGGTGGCGCGGTCGATGTCGTCCAAGGCGCGCCCCTTAATCCATCAGGTGGCGGGTGTCGTCCTTGGAGAGGTACGGCACGCCATCGAGGTGGACGAAATCGGGGGAGGTAACGAAGCCTTTCACCTTGTGCACGGTCTTGCTGCCACCTTTGGGGTCGATGTCGAGCAGGTCGGCCACGTTCAGCTTGACGCCGAAGGCTTCCACCTTGATCTCCTCGCTGCCGGTGCTGGCGTAGAACAGCACATCGTCCGGCTCCATCCCGCGCCAGCTGCCGGCCCGTTTGGCGGCGGCGATCAGCTGCTTGAGGTTCTTGGTGTCGAGCTCGAATTCACACTCGGCCGAGACATCCCCATCCACAAAGCCATCGGGAATGCCCCGGGTTTGCGCCACTGCGCTGTTGTCGGTGATGGAGAGGCTGGCCTTTTCGACGTGGACCATGGCCCCCATCAGGGTGGTGTCGAAGTTGATACCGGAAAAGCGTTTGGTCACGGGTTAACCCTCCCCGTTGTTGAGGCTCAGATCGAGCATGATGTTGACGATGATCCCCTTGGGGCAGTCCACGGTGCGCACCACCACAAACACCGAGACCAGATTCTTGGCTGTCCACTGGATGGAGATGTCGCCATCCTGGGGGGAGGCGATGTCGCCCGGGAACGGCTGGCCGTTGATGGTGGTTGCCTTGGCCATGGTGCGCAGATCCTTGCCAAAGTAGGTGATGGCCATGGCGGTGCTGCCCGGGGTGGAGTTGAACGAGCGATCCCCGATGCGGGCAATGGCCCGGATCCGCATCCGGCGCGCCACCTTGTAGGCAATACGCAGGTTTTCGATCACCTGGTAGTCGCCACCCTCGGCATCCAGGGTGCGGCCATCGGCCCAGTAGGTGCCGTCATAATCCGGGTACCACATCGGTACCGAATACCGGTTTTGTTCCAGGGTCTGCAGGGTGGCCAGCGGCAGCGGGATCCCGTCTTTGTCCACCGGCTTGTTGCCAAGGCCGACCAGGGCGCCGGTCTTCACCCGGCAGGGGCTGTCGGCGATGCTCACCGCCCGGTTGCACAGACGTCCTGCATAGGCGCCGGCGAGGTTGGGCCAAAGCTGGGGCACCAGGCTGATGGAGTCGGCCTTGATACCGTCCTGCAGGGTGGCCAGCTTGGCCTCGTACTCGCTCCATGCTTGGGCGGTGCCATCCTTGCCGACGGCCTTGGCAACAATACCGGGCACCGCCAGCAGCATGAACTGCCAGCGCCCCCACTTGGCGATCAGCTCCTGGTTGAGGGCGTGGGCGGCGTTGATTTTTGCCTGGTCCCACACCTGACCCAGTACCACCACCCCTTCAAAGGATTGGGTCTGCTGGGCGCTGCGCACGGCATCCAGCCAGGATTGGTCGGTGGGCAGCACGTAGGCGCCGGCGCTCCAGTTCTGGCCGGCGTTATCACGGGCGGCCAGCAGGTTGGCTTTGAGCTCGCTGTCTGCGCTGCCGAGCAGCTGGTCGAGGTCTGACTGGGCGTTGAGGGAGAGCAGTTTGCCGGTGTTGCTGGCGGCGCTGCCGATGAACAGCAGGTGGCGTTCGACCTCCGTCACCGGCCCCTGCATCTGGTTCAAGTTGTTGATCTGCACATAAGGCCACATGGCTTATTTCCTCTTGAGGTCTTGCTTGTTGACGTCCCAGCCATAGTTAATCCCCTGCAGGGCGCGGGCAAATGCGTGCTCCCGCTGCTTGGCGTTGGCCCCCAGGAATGGCCTGGCCGGTATCGTGATGGTCCAGCTGGTCTTGGCGGCTTCTCCCTTGAGCTTTTTGATAACGACGCTGGCTTGGGCACTGTTGAGGTGCTGCGTGATCCAGCCGAGCGACGCGGATACATGGCTCCCTTTGCGCTTGCCTGGCCGCCGGTACCCGAGCGCCCGCAGCTTTTTCGCCTGGGCTCGGGTGGCGGGTTTCTCTTTGCCCGTCCCGTTGAGCGCCTTAATCGCGGTGCCCGCGGTGACCGTTCTGGAGGTGCCATGCTGGTGCGCAGCTCCGATCACCCCGGCATGGATGGGTTTGGCGCCGGTGGTTTTGTAGCGACCTTGGCTAAACCGGATAAACACTTCTGGCCAGGTCGCGCTCGGCTCATGGATCACCAACAGCTTGCCCAGCCCCTGCAGCATCTTGCGACGGCCCTTTTTGCGGGGAGCCCAGGCCCTGCCATTCCAGTCCTGCTGCTTGCGGTTGTTGCTTCTGGCCAGCTTTTGGAGTTCTCTGGCGGCGCGCCAGACCAGGCGCTGGCGCTTCTTGGGGGGCATCTCCAGCAGCTTGAGCTGCTTGATGAGCGCGATGTTGTCGACGTTGACGGTGATCATGCTGACTTGCCCAACAGGTGGTGGTCGCCGGCGACGTTCAGATCAATCTGCTCGGCGACCCAGATGTCGTAGGGGGCCACGTTCCAGCGCTTTCCTTCCCAGTTGATGGGGCCGCTTGGGTGCTCAATCAGGCGCAGCGGCTCGATGAACTCAATCTGGAGCTCAAGGTCTGCCGTCTTCTCATCGTTCGGGGTGACGGCGTAGATGGGGTCTGGCAGTTCAGACTGCTCGCGATATTCGTCATGTTCCTGCACCCAGGCGGCGACGGCGGCCAGCACGATGGCTGGATCCAGCTCGCGAAACGGCAACTGCTCGATGGTGAACACCGCCAGATAGCTGAGCCTGGCCACATCCATTCCGGTGGGGCCCATGTTCTTGGGTTCCAGCTTGATGGTGCCGTTCTCCATCCAGCTATCCAGGCGTTTGTGGCACTTGGCCGGCAGTATCCGCAGCAGCTCGGTGTGAAGTGCCTGCAGGAAATACCCCTGGGCTTGTTGCTCGGTCATATCCACACTCATATCAACGAGACCCCTGCCCGGTACTTGCCCTTGATACTGCGCACCAGTTGCTGACTCTCTGCCAGCAACTGGGCGCGTTGGTCTGGCGAGCGTTCCAACTGGTTGTTGGCGGTGGCCCGCTCGGTAACGCTGGCGAACTCCGGCAGCAGCGCGGCCTTGGCGCGGGCAAACACGGCGGCCAGGTATTGCTCGGTCAGGGCATTGGTACCGCCTTCCAGGCTGGGGCCCGGCACGGCGGCGGCACTGACGTAGCCCTTGGCCTGTAGCGCGGCCTGGTGGCTGGCGAGCTGCCGATTGATTTCAGAGACGGCGGCCAGCAGGGCGGCGCCAGTGGTCTGTTGGTCGAGGTCAGCAGGCAGGGCGCGGCGGCGCTCGAAGTCGGCCACGGCCACATCCGGCCAAAACCCATCATTGCGGATAGTGGCGGCGCTGTAGTCGATATCCTTGCCTGCAAACATGTCTGGACCCCTGTTGATGCTTGCTAATGTGAACACCACTGCCCCGGTTGCGCGGGTCGCCGATGGCGCGGCGAGAAAAGGTGCACCCCTGTAGCCACGGATCGCAGGATTCGGCGCGGGCCTTGCGGCTGGCCTATCCTCCCCGCCGGGGTGCGACGGCGCGGAGAGTCGGTTACTCCGGATTCAGCGCCCGCAGGCGCATGGCAATCTTTTGGCGCAAGGTGCCGACGCCCACCTTGCTGTGCAGCTTGTCGGCCTGGGCTAGCCAGTGGTCGGCCTGCTCCAGGGTGGTGCTGTCCCCCACGGCGCTGGGGCGAGGTTGGCCGTCGTGGTCCCGCAGCAGCAGGCAACCGGCCGCCTTGAACCACTTGGCGGTCAGCCGTTCGTTGAGGCGCCAGTCATTGCGCACCTTGTCGAACACCCGGGAGAACCAGGGCTCGACGGCATGCCCCTCGGCTGCTTGCTTCTCGGCCCACTCCAGCACGGTGTCGGCCACAAAGTGGGCCCAGTCGCGCTTGATGTTGCTCGGGGTGCGTTGACCCTGGGCGATGGCGAGCTCCGCCCAGGCAATGCCGGCGTCGAAATCCCCGACATCGAAGGCCCAGATGATGAGGCGTTGAAACAGCTCGTTCTGGTAGGGCTGACCGGACTCACTGACGGCGGCCAGATAGCGCTCCACATAGGGGCGATATTTGGGCATCAATTCGTCCCGCTTCATGTTCACCCGGTCCCCAATACGGGCCAGCTTGCGCAGACGCACGATGTCCTGTTCCAGGGCAATCATTTGCAGGTGCAGGCTGTCAGCCACCGCGCCGGTGGCCATGCCAGAGCTGGCGGTTTGCGCAGCCCCCTGCATGGCGTGGACGCGCTGTTTGTGGCGTTGACCGGGTGAGCTCATGGCTTAGACCTCGGGGGCTACCGGCGCGGCGCCGATCTCGATGTCGGCCTCTTCAAAGCCGCCATAGGCCAGGTGCTCGCCGATGGCATAGCCTTCCATCCGCCAGTACTGGTTATCGAAGCACTTCTTGTCCTGGTTATCGTCGGCTTTGCGGTTGCGGGTGCCGCGCTGGGTATAGATGTGCAGGTTGTCCAGGGTGGTGACCACCATCCGCTTGCCTGGGAAGAACGGCGGGATGTAGGCCTTGCGCCCGGCGATGGAGTCGGCCAGCTTCTGGGCGGCGATCTGCTCGCTCGGCTTGGTGGCTTCGCTGTAGAGCTTGGCCTGGGCCGCGGCCACCAGATCGGTACCGACCAGCACAACCAGACGCGGGTCTTGGCGGAACAGCGGATCGATGGTGGTGTTGATGAGGTCGGAGGCCATCTCATCCAGGGTCTTGTAATCCCCCTTGCCATCCGGGTCGAAGTGGATCTTCTTGCCGGCCTCGGCCTTGATGATCTGACTGCCGCCGTTCCACTCGCGGGCCAGCTGGTGCCAACCCTTGTTGACGTCTTCACCGAGCGGGTTCTTCTCCGGATCGGTGGTGTCAGCGGCTTTCACGCCGTTCCAGCCGACCCGCAGCATGTCTAGGGCAAATACCCGGTTGATGAACTCACCGACCAGACGGATGAACTCGCCCTCGCTGCCGGCGTTGGCCCAGACGCACAGGGTGGCCCAGTCGAGGGAGGCGCAGGAATCGGTCTCGGTCAGCTCGTAGGTGTTGCCAGCGACGCCGATCTTGCCGTTGAAGCGGCCATCCTTCTTGCGGCCGGTGAACAGCTTGCCGATGCCGACTTGCACCACCTGGCCCTTGATCTGATCCACGTCCAGACAGGTGATGAGGCCAAGGAACTCGACGGACGCCAGCAGCGCTGAGCGCAGGCCGGTTTCGACCGGGCCAGAAATGACGCTGAACTGCTTGGCCAGCGCGTTGACGGGGATGCCGTAGGACTTGGCCAGGGCATTGCTGTATTGCTCCAGGCGCTGACGGGCCTGGACGGTGAGGGACTGACTCACGGCCGCTCCTTAGTAAACGGTGGGGGTATCGTCACCGCCGAGCGCGCCCGGGCGCTGGCCCGGCTTCTCGACAGAGAACTGGTCGATCTTGCTCTGCAGCTCGCCGAACTTGTCGGTGAGGCTGGTCAGGGTCTGCTCCAGCTTGGTGAACTGCTCGGCGGTGATGCCGGTTTTCTCTTCCACCTTGGTGGGCTCGGTGACCGGCTCGGTGGTTTCCTCGGTGGCCGGTTTGGCGTCCAGCTTGGCGCTGAAGGCATCGATCTTGGTGCCAAGGCCATTGAGGGCCCCCAGCATCTGATCGAACTGTTCTGGTTTCATTTCCTCATCCTCGGGTTGGCTGGGGGGAGTGGTAGGCGCCTGCTCGCCATGGCTGGACAGCAGGTTGAACAGCTTGGAGAGCAGGCTGTCGGGTTTGTCGTGCTTGGGCAGTTTGAACATGGAGAGATCCAGCGGCTCGCTGGTACCGATAACCTGACCCTTGTTGCTCTTGCTGAACTTGAGGTGGGTGGTGCCGGTGCTGGCGGGCTGGTCGGTGACGCCCAGACCAATCAGGTAGGTGCGCCCCAGATCGGCGAATTGCTCGAACGGCTCGATGGAGCAGAACTGATACTGGCCGCTCTGGTTCCAGTAGATGAGATCCCGGTTTGGGCAGAGAACGGCGAACAGCTTGAGTTTGCCGTCCACTTCTTCGGTCTTGAGCGCCTGCACGGTGCCATAGCTGGACCAGCGATCGTGCTCTGGCCAGATGACGGCGGTGTAATAGCTGGGGTCATAGGTTTCGGCCATGTCGACCAGCCAGTCGCGGGTGATGTCTCGTCCGTCCACCGCTTTGCCTTCGGTGGCGATACAGACAAAGCCAGTTCTCAAGGTTGATTCGTTCATGCCTGCTCCCAATAGATGCGGGCTCAGGCTATCGGGTCGGCACGGGTGATTCATCCGGTTGTGTTCTGCTGAATTCGGATCCAGCGGGAAATCCGAATTGTTCCGAACATCAGTGGGATAAGAGGGGGTATTGGGGTGGCTATGATGGCGCCATCATTCACCTGATGGAGGCGCCGTGGCGTATCCCGAAGAGATCCGCAATGCCGCGCGGGGACTCTACCTTAAACGATGGACACCCCAGGAGATCAAGGACGAGCTGGGGCTTAACTCCTGTCGCATCATCTACTACTGGGCCGAAAAGCTCGGCTGGCGCGAGCTGCTGACCGAAGAAGCGGTGGAGGATGCCATCGCCCGCCGGGTCAATGTGCTGCTTGACCGCGAGAAGAAAACACCGGGCGAGCAGGAAGAGCTGGACCGTCTTATCGGCCACCATGTGAACCTCAAAGAGAAGGCACTCAAGTGGGCCGAGCGTACGCAGACCCTCAAGACCCAGCGAACGGAGGGGGGAGAGCCAGGCCCCAGCCGTGGCAAGCGTGAACACAGTGACCAGGTTAGCGGCCATCGCAAGAGCGGCAAGAAGGGCAAGAACCAGGTCGGTCACCTGACAGCCGATGACTTTGCCGAGTGGCTGGGCACCCTGTTTGGCTATCAACTGCGCTGCCGGGAGGCCAAGAACGACCCGGCGTTGCCGCGCACCCGCAATATTTTGAAGTCACGCCAGATCGGCATGACCTACTATTTCGCCGGTGAGGCGCTGGAAGATGCGGTGCTCAATGGGGGCAACCAGCTGTTTGTCTCTGCCACCCGCGCCCAAGCGGAGGTGTTCCGCTCCTACATCTGCAAGATTGCTCAGACCTTCCTGGGTGTCACCCTGACCGGTAACCCCATCGTCCTGTCGAACGGGGCCGAGCTGCACTTCTGCTCCACCAACGCCAACAGCACCCAGTCCCGCTCTGGCAACGTCTACATCGATGAGTATTTCTGGATCCCCAACTTTGAAAAGTTGATGGATGTGGCCAGCGCCATGGCGACCCAGAGCCACTGGCGCAAGACGTTTTTCTCTACCCCCTCGAGCAAGACCCACGACGCCTATCGCTTCTGGACCGGTGAACGCTGGAAAGGTACCCGCCCAAGCCGACAGGCCATCGACTTCCCGAGAGAAGATGACTTGCGCGACGGTGGCCGTATCTGCCCCGATCGGCAGTGGCGTTACGTCATCACCATTGAGGATGCCATACGTCTTGGCTGCAACCTCATCGACATCGAGGAGCTGAAAGACGAGTACCCGGAGGAGGTGTTCGATCGCCTCTACATGTGCCGGTTTATCGACGATGCGCTGTCGGTGTTCAAGTTCCAGGACATGGAGCGGGCAGGGGTAGACCCCAGCCGGTGGGAAGACTACAAGCCCGGGCGGCCTGATCCGTTTGGCCGGCGCGAGGTGTGGATGGGCTACGACCCGAGCCGCACCCGCGACAACGCGACCCTGGTGGTGGTCGCCCCGCCCACGGTGGCCGGTGAGCGCTTTCGGGTGCTGGAAAAGCACTACTGGCGCGGGCTCAACTTCCAGTACCAGGCGCAGGAGATCACGCGCATCGCCAAGAAGTTCCGGGTCACGTATCTGGGGGTCGATGTGTCCGGCATTGGCTCCGGGGTCTATGACCTCTTGAAGCCCATCTTCAAAGGGGTATGCCACCCCATCAACTACAGCATCGAGAGCAAGTCGCGGCTGGTCCTCAAGATGATCGACGTGGTGGAGGCCAACCGCATCGAGTGGGACGGTTCGGATAGGGATATTCCGCTCGCGTTCCTCGCCATCAAGCGCAGCACGACCGGCGGCGGTCAGATGACCTTCCGGGCCGCCCGCGACAACGTGACCGGTCACGCGGACGTGTTTTTTGCCATCGCCCACGCCGTGGCCAACGAGCCGCTCGATACCACCCGCAAACGTAAATCCACCTGGGCAACCAGTCAGGAGAGAAAGGCAGCATGACCAAGCGACACAAACCTCAACCGGCCCAGGTGGCCACCTCATCCCCCCGGCCCTCGGTGGTGTTCAGCATGCCGGAGGCCATCGATCCCATGGCCTGGATGACCGATTACACCGGCGTGTTCTACAACCCCTACGGCGAGTATTACCAGCCACCTATTGACCGCAAGGGATTGGCCAAGGTGGCACGGGCGAATGCTCACCATGGGGCTATCCTGATGGCTCGGCGCAACATGGTCGCCGGCCGCTTCACCAACCTGCGCAGCACCATCACCGCGTTCGTGCACAACTACTTGCAGTTCGGGGACGCGGGGCTGCTTAAGCTGCGCAATGGCTTTGGCCAGGTGGTGGGGCTGCACCCGCTTTCCAGCGTCTACCTGCGCCGGCGCGAGGATGGTTGTTTTGTCTACCTGCAGCAGGGCAAGCCGAACATCATCTATCGGCCGGAGGACATCATCTGGCTGGCCCAGTACGACCCCGAGCAGCAAGTCTATGGCATGCCCGATTACCTGGGCGGCCTGCAGTCGGCCCTGCTCAACCAGGACGCTACCTTGTTTCGGCGTAAATACTTCCTCAATGGTGCCCACATGGGGTTCATCTTCTACGCCACCGACCCAAATATGGACGATGACACTGAAGAAGAAATGAAGCAGATGATCGCCAAATCCAAGGGGGTGGGGAACTTCCGCTCTATGTTCGTGAATATCCCGGATGGCAAGCCCGATGGCATCAAGCTTATTCCGGTGGGGGATATCGCCACCAAGGACGAGTTTGCGGCCATCAAGGGGATCACCTCTCAGGACGTGCTGACGGCGCACCGCTTCCCTGCGGCATTGGCCGGTATCATTCCGATCAACGGGGGCGGGCTCGGGGATCCCGAGAAGTATGACGCGACCTATTCCAGGAACGAGGTGCTGCCGCTGTGCGAGCTGGTGCAGGATGCCATCAACAACGCAGGACTCCCTCGCTCCCTCTGGGTCAATTTTCGGGAAACAGTGGGCGTCGCTGTATAAACAAACAGTGTCTGATGTGGCAAAATACGGGCTTGATTTTGATGGGAAAGGGGGCGTGATGCGGGTTTATTGCAAAGTGTGTGGCCAGCGGGGTCGCATTACCAAAACCAACAAGCTAAGCAGCGATGTCTCTGATCTCTACTGTCAGTGCACGGATGCCGAATGTGGCCATAGCTGGGTGGCCACCTTGTCGTTTACCCATACGCTGAGCCCATCAGCCAGAACAACAAGCCAGCTGGTGCTCGGGCTGCTCGGGTCACTGACGCCGGAGGGGCGGCAAACCTTGCAGCGGGAGCTCAATCTGGGGCAATAAGAAGGGGGCGCATGATGCGCCCCTTTGCTTTGCGCCAACCCACTGCCGCGCTTCGCTTGCCGGCCACCTGGGGCACGGCGACAGACTGCGCTAGTCACCGTGTCCCAGGCGGCTCATTTTGAGCTGTACACCTGATTGCCACCTACATCCAGCCGTGGATATAAGCCCCCGCGTTTATAACTGACGTACTGACACCCCGTGCCGCTATCGGTGATTACCTGCATGCTGGGTTCGGAGGGGGGCGCGATAGGGCCAGAACCAAAGCAAAAACCGGTAAATAATCCCATCCCCCAAAGAAAGATGTAGTAAGCGATGTTCTTCATACCGTTCCCTTGAGGTTCAGTGCCCGTGCACGCTGCATTTGTGCGGCATCCCGAATGCAATCATGGAGGGAGTTGTGGGAAACAAACCAGTCAGGCTTTTCCCAGGTATCCAGATACCCCTTGGTACCACCAGAGAGTGCATCGATGTAGGTCCGCACGTCGCGCACCTCATGGAAACGCCATGGCACCGGTAACCCGAAATCCTCAAACAGGGTGGCCAAGATGGGGGGATCAAAGTCGGTACCGCGGGCAAATAGTTGCGCGCCTTGGACAAACCCGGAGAAGAGGATAAGCGCTTCGCGCACGGACACCGTATTGCCTTTGATGATGCTATCGCGGGCTTCCTGGCTGCGGCCGTTCCACCACTTCACCGTGTTAGGGTCGACGGTGCGGCTGGCCAGCAGCTGCTGGGTCACATCGAGTTTGAGGTGCAGTGTGGTTTCACCATCTGCAAACAGCTTGTCATTGTCGAACATGAGGCCGAGCTCTTTCGCGTTCCGGTCAAAGCGCACGGCGGACAGGGTGAGCACCAGGGCTCGCTTGTCCAGGGCCAGCGTCTCGGTATCCACGACAACGGTATTACCGTCGCGTTGTTGGATAGTGTTATCAGTCATCTTGTTTCCTCTCTGGTTATTGGGGTTCGAGTGACAGCAGCCGATCTGCCACGAATGCGACGGTGTCGCCGCCGCCTGGTGTCATGGCATCGGCTTTGTTCATCAGGTGAGTGAGCATCACCTCTCGATGCTCTGGACGAACGTCGGCCAAGCGTGTCTTGGTCGTTTCGGCAATGAGGTGGTGCACATCTTGTTTGCGAGCAGGAGCGTGCAGGCCATCAGCTGGCAGCCCGAAGAACTCGGCATTACTGATCGCCTCCTGGCGACGCTCAACGGGTGGCAGAGGCCACGTCCGCAGATCGACGGTATCGCGCAGCCGGTCAAGCTGGACGCGGGCTGCCTCGGTATCCCCATCCCCTAGAGCATTCAGCAGCGCCAGAGCATCCTCGGCGCCGGCGGCCGTCATGCTGGCCAGCCAGGCGGCGGTATCTCCCGACTCGGCCAGCAGGCCGCGCACTTCATCCAGTGCGGCCTGGCGTTTTCTCTCCCGCCGCCTGGCTTCGGCCTCGATCTGATACGGCGATAACTCGTTGGGTGATGTTAATGAGTGTCGTTCGGTCACTTTCAACTCACCATCCCGGATGCAAACTGACCGGTCCCCCGCCCTGACAATTAAGCCGCGGCGGACCATGGCGACTTCTTCACCATCTAGCCCCAAATGGAATAGATTTCTGTCACTCAGCGGATCCTCTTTAGATCCTTCGAGATCGCCCCGTACAGTTGTTGCCAGAGCTCCAAGGGGTAAACCCCCTTCGCTTCGCTCGGCACCCACTAACTCGCTGCGCTCGCCCACAGACCAAAACCCGCCGCCCTGGGCCTCGGTGGTGCTCTGTGACCCACACTTGCGCAGTACCCATTCCCCCACACGAGTTTGCTGGATGAGGCCGTCAGCGGCCCGCACACCCACAAGCTTGGTTTGCGGTTCACCGTACTGGTTGGGGTTGGCAAAGGCGGTGCGGTAGATACTCAAAGGG